>Ga0194121_10003428_pt1 | contig 24077 bp, 20 predicted proteins | sample TA2MahCa50mmetaG_FD_148609 | JGI IMG/M metagenome (GOLD analysis project Ga0194121, IMG submission 148609) | Freshwater microbial communities from Lake Tanganyika, Tanzania - TA2015020 Mahale Deep Cast 50m | ecosystem: Environmental > Aquatic > Freshwater > Lake | place: Tanzania: Lake...
TTGGGCATCGCCCCGGTCATCTCGCCGACCAGGTCGGCGAGCCGCGCCGCCGCGTCGGGCCTCCCGGCGGCGTGCGCCGCGGCGGCCATTGCGGCCAACCGTTGCGGCGCCGCGAGCAGGGATGCCAAGTGGCCGGCCAAGACCACGGCGTCGAACTCGCCGTGCGGGATGACGACGCAGGCACCGGCGGCCTCGAAAGCGCGGGCATTGGCCGTCTGGTGATCGTCGGCGGCATGGGGATACGGAATCAAGATCGACGGGCGGCCGATGGTGGCGAGTTCGGCCACGGTCGATGCGCCGGCCCGGCCGATCACCAAGTGTGCCGCCGCCAGCCGCCGTGGCAAATCGGCGAAGAACGGCGCCAGCTCGACGACGATGCCGCCACGCGTGTAGCGCTGGCGGACCTTGTCGAAGTCCTCTTGGCGACACTGCTGGACCAGGCGAATCCGCGCGCGGAGCGCCTGCGGCAGCGAGAGGATGGCTTCCGGCACGACTTGGCCGAACGAGGCGGCACCTTGGCTGCCGCCGAACACCACGATGTCGACCACGCGACCCTCGCCTGGCGGCCGATAGGGCTGCTCGCGCAGCGCGCGCACCTGGTCGCGCACCGGATTGCCGACCAGCCGCGCCCGACCATCGTCGCGTGCGATGAAGCGCGTGTTTTCGTAGGACGTGGCAACGCGACCGACGCCTCCCAGCACCAACCGATTGGCCTTGCCCAAGACCGCGTTCTGCTCGTGCAGCATGGCGGGCAGGCGGCGCAGCCGGGCGGCGATCATGGTGGGCACCGAGGCATAGCCACCGAAGCCGACCACGGCCGACGGGCCGATGCGCCCGAGCGCCCACCACGCCTCCAACAGGCCGCGCGCCAATACCAACAGGGCCGACAGCTTCTGGCCCACCGAGCCGCTGGGGCTGGCCGCGTGAATGCAGTGGACCGGCCGCACTGCCAGCGCACCCTGCCATTGCCGACCGCGGTCGTCGGTGAGCAACGCAAACGGCATGCCGCGCGCTTGCAACTCGCCGGCCAACGCCTCGGCGGGGAAGATGTGCCCGCCGGTGCCGCCAGCGGCCAGGACTACAGGGCGCAGGGCCGCCATCACACCGCCTCCCTGAGGCCGGCGTGCTCGCGTGTCAGCGACAGCAGCATGCCGATGCAGATCGCCATGGCCAGCGCCGAGGAGCCGCCATAGGAAATGAACGGCAAGGTCATGCCCTTGGCCGGGATGAGCTGGATGGTCGATGCCATGTTGATGGCCGCCTGCAAGCCAAACTGCACGGCGAGGCCTGTAGCAGCGAGCGTGATGAACAGGCTGGTCTCGCGCGACGCGCGCGACATCGAGCGCAGCGTCACGAAGGCGAACAGCGCCAGGATCACCAGGCAAACGACCAGGCCGAATTCCTCGCCGGCGACTGCCATCACGAAGTCGGTATGGGCGTCGGGCAGTTGCGCCTTGACCGTGCCCTCGCCGGGGCCGCGGCCGAACAGCGAGCCGTTCATGAATGCTTCCAGCGACGTATTGACCTGATAGTTGTCGCCCGACGTCGGATCGAGAAACCGGTCGAAACGACTGCGAACGTGACTGAACGTGAAGTAAGCGCCGATCAGGCCGGCCGCGCCGACCATCGCTCCGAACACCGCGACCCACATCGGCAGGCCGACGACGAAGAGCTGGGCCGCCCACACCATCGCCACCACGACGCTCATACCGAGATCGGGCTGCATCACCAGGAGCGCCAGCACGCCGCCCACCAGCAGAGTCGACAAGATGTAGCCCGGGGCCCGCCGCTCGGCGCGGCTCTGCGCCAACAGCCAGGCCGAGATCACTGCCAGGCTCGGCTTGACGAACTCCGACGGTTGCAGGCTCGACAGACCAGGTAGCGAAATCCAGCGGCGCGCGCCCTTGATCTCGACGCCGATCACGAAAGTCGCGGCCAGCAACACCATGCTGCCGCCAAAAACGATCAACGCCAAGCGACGGATATGACGCGGCGAGGCGAGCGAGATTGCCAGCATCACGAGCAGAGCCACCGGCAGGAACAAGAACTGACGGCGAGCGAAGACGAAGGAGTCGGCCCCGATGCGCTCAGCGGCCGGTGGCGAGGCGGCAAGCGTCAGCATGACGCCGAACGCCATGATTGCCAGAATGGCGCCCAGCGACCAGCGATCGACGGTCCACCACCACTGGCCGATCACGCTACGGTCGTCGCGCGGAACCTGGATCACGCCGCCCTCCCCATGGCTCGGGCGCCCGGCAAGGCGCGGGCCATGACGCGGAACGCGTCACCGCGATGCTCATAGCTCTTCCATTGATCCCAAGACGCGCAGGCCGGCGACAGCAGGACGACGGCCGGGCCGCGGCCGTCGCGCTGGGCGCGCGCGTAGGCCGCGTCGAGCGCCGACCTGAGGTCGCCGCACCGACTGTAGGCGACCTTACCCTCGAGTTGGCTGGCGAACAGCTCGGTCGCCTCGCCGATCAGGAAGGCATGGCGGATGCGGTCGAACCAGGGCGCCAGAGGCGCCACGCCGCCCTCCTTGGCCTGACCACCGAGAATCCAATAGATGTCGCGATAGGACGACAAGGCGCGCGCGGTGGCGTCGGCATTGGTCGCCTTGCTGTCGTTGACGTAGACGATGTCGCCGACGGCTGCGACGCGCTCCTGGCGATGTGGCAGGCCGGGATAGGTCTTGAGCCCGGCCACGATGGCTTCGCGCGGCACGTCGAGCCAGCGGCAGGCCGCCCAGGCGCAGGCGGCGTTCTGTGCATTGTGATCGCCGGGCAAGGTCGCGACGTCGTCAAAGTCCACGGCGTAGCCGTCGGCGTCGACCAGCTTGCCGGCGCGGAACGATACGCCGCCGGCGACCGATGTCTCGCGCACCACGGGAACGACGGAGATGCCGCCGCGATCGCGCAGACGCTCCCAGACATCGTGCGACGGCTGATCGTCGATGCCGATCACGGCGCAGTCACCGGGCTGCTGGCGGGCGAAGATGTTGGCTTTCGCCGCGACGTAGCCTGCGAGATCGCCATGGCGGTCGATGTGGTCGGGTGTGATGTTCAGCCAGATCGCGACGTGAGCGCGGAAGGTCTCGAGCAGCTCGAGCTGATAGGACGACAGCTCCAGCACGTAGAGGCCGCCATCACCCAGCGATTCGAGATCGAGCGCGCCGCGGCCGATATTGCCGCCGACCTCGCACCGACGGCCGGCCTCCTTGAGGACATGGCCGATCAGCGCTGTCGTGGTCGACTTGCCGTTGGTTCCAGTGATGCCGATGAAGCGCGCCCGGGGCTGGGCGCGGGCCAGCAGCTCAACGTCGCAGATCAGTTTCCTGCCAGCGGCGCGGGCGGCCGCGGCAATGGGGTGAGGTTTCGGCAGGAGATTGGGAATGCCGGGACTGATGACCAGAGCGCTGATGCGCGACCAGTCGATTGCCGCCGGTTCGACCAACGCGGCGCCGGCGGCGCCGGCGGCCTCGCGCGAGGCGGCATTGTCGTCCCAGGCGAGGCAGTCGACCCCGGCGGCCTTCAGGGCACGAACCGTCGCCAGGCCGGAGCGCGCCAGCCCCAGCACGACGAACGACGAGCCCTTGAGCATGCCGAGATCGATCATCCAGTCACCTCAACTTCAAGGTCGCCAGCCCGGCCATGGCAAGGATGGCGGCGATGATCCAGAAGCGAACGACGATGGTCGGCTCAGCCCAGCCCTTCTGTTCGAAGTGATGATGCAGCGGCGCCATCCGGAAGACGCGGCGTCCGGTCCAGCGGTAGGACAAGACCTGCACGATGACCGACACGGTCTCGAGCACGAACAGGCCGCCGACGATGGCGAGCACGATCTCGTGCTTGGTGACCACGGCCACTGCACCCAGTGCGCCGCCGATGGCGAGCGAGCCGGTATCGCCCATGAACACCATGGCCGGCGGGGCGTTGAACCACAGGAACCCCAGCCCGCCACCGATCAGCGCAGCAAGCAGGACGGCAAGCTCGCCCGAGCGCGGCACATGATGAAGGTAGAGATAGTTGGTGAGGATGATGTTACCCACGACGTAGGCGATGAAGCCGAACACCGCCGAGGCCATGATCACCGGACCGATGGCGAGGCCGTCCAGGCCGTCCGTCAAGTTGACGGCGTTGGAGGCGCCGACCATGACCAGCACGCCGAAGGCCACGAAGCCCACGAAGCCCAGCGGCACCAGCACGTCCTTCAGGAACGGCAGCGCCAGCATGTTGCGCAGCCCCGGCGGCGAAGCCTGCGCTATCAGCCAGGTAGCGAGTCCCGCCACGACGATCGAGATGACGAGCTTGATTTTGCCCGGCACGCCCTTGGGGTTGCGCTTGGTGACTTTGAGGAAGTCGTCCCAGAAGCCAACGGCGCCGAACGCGAGGGTGAGGCCGAGCACGATCCAGACATAGCGATTGGTGAGATCGGCCCACAGCAGCGTCGTCACAGTGAGGGTAATCAGGATGAGCAAGCCACCCATGGTCGGCGTGCCCTTCTTGGTGAGGTGGCTGGCCGGTCCGTCGTCCCGGATGGGCTGGCCCTGGCGCTGCTTGCTGCGCAGCCAGCGGATCAATGGCCCGCCGATCAGGAAGCTCAGCACCAGCGCCGTGAGGAACGCCGCGATCGACCGGAACGTCAAGTAACGGAACAGGTTGAACGGACCGAACACGTCCGCCAGCGGATAGATCAGATTGTAGAACATCTAACGCCCAACCTCGCCGTCGCTCGCCGCCACGATGGCATCGACAACAGCCTTCATCTTCGAACCCAACGAGCCTTTCACCGCGATCACGTCTCCCGCCCGCAGCGCCGCCGCGACCTCGCCGGCGAGCGCCGCCGAGTCCGGCCGATGCGCGGCGCGCTGCGCTGGTGCGAGCTTCCGCCACAGCGCCTGCATGTGCGGCCCACACAGAAAGACCTGCGCGGCGCCGCTCGACGCCACCGCGTCGGCAAGCCCGGCATGATAGGCGTCGGCCCCCTCGCCCAGCTCGCGCATGTCACCCAACACCAGCAGGCGCCGGCCGCCGGCCACCGGCGTCGTCCTCGCCAACACCGCCAGCATGGCGCGGACCGACACCGGGTTGGCGTTGTAGCTCTCGTCGAGAAATTCGACAGTCCCGCCACCGAATTTCAGGACGCGCCGCGCGCCGCGGCCCGGCGAGGCCGACACCGTGGCAAGAGCAGCGGCGGCCTGCGTGAGGTCGGCACCGAGCGCCTCGACGACGGCCAGCGCCGCGACGCTGTTCAGCACCCAGTGCTCGCCCGCCGCACCCAGCCGATACTCGATCCGCCGGCCGTGGATCAAGGCCGCAACGTCGCTGCCCGAATCCTGCAGGCTGCAGGAGAGAAGCCGCGCGTCGGCCAGTTCGGAGCGGCCGAAACTTACGATGCGAGCGACACCGAAGCGGCGGGCATGCGCGGCGAGGCGATCGAAGTGGCGATTGTCACGGTTGAGCACGGCCACGGCCCCCGGCGCCATGCCGGCAAACAGGCAGGCCTTTTCGTCGGCGATCGCCTCCTCGGAGCCCATGTGGCCGATATGGACCGGCCCGACATTTGTGATCACTCCGACATGGGCTTCGACCTGGCGCGCCAACGGTTCGATCTCGCCCGGATGGTTCATGCCGATCTCGAACACGCCGTAACGCGCCTGGCGCGGTAGCCGGGCGAGGCTGATCGGCACACCGACATGGTTGTTGTACGACGCCGCGCTGGCCGAGGTCGGGGCCTGCGCCGAAAGCACGGCACGCAAAGCGTCCTTGGTGCTGGTCTTGCCGACCGAGCCGGTGACGCTGGCGATGCGCGCGCTGCTGCGCCGCCGGCCGGCGCGGCCGAGCTCGACCAACGCCTTCATCGTGTCGGGCACGCGGATCAGCGTACCGCCAGCGCCTTCGACATTGCGCGACACGACGGCGGCGGCGGCCCCGCGCTTCAGGGCATCGGCGACGAAGTCGTGGCCGTCGCTGGTCTCGCCTTTGAGAGCAAAAAAAAGATCACCTTTGGCGACGGCGCGGCTGTCGAACGTGACGCCGTCGGCCACGAACGCGGCCGCGATCCGCGCGCCGGTCAGCGCCTGCGCTACCTCGTCGGAGGTCCAGAGCGGGCTCACGATGGCGCCCCCACCAGTTCGCGCGCCACCGCGGCGTCGTCGAATGGATGCGTGACGCCCTTGATGGTCTGCCCCGTCTCGTGGCCCTTGCCAGCGATCAGCAGCAGATCGTCGGCGCCGGTCAGGGCCGCCACACCCTGTTCGATGGCGGCATGCCGGCCGTCCGATACCTCGATCCAGTTGCGTCGGCCGGACGGAATGCCGCGCAGGATTTCGGCACGAATCGCCGCGGGCTCCTCGCTGCGCGGGTTGTCGTCGGTCACCAAGGTCAGATCGGCCAGGCGGGTCGCGATCTCGCCCATCACCGGCCGCTTGGCGCGATCGCGATCGCCGCCGCAGCCGAACACCACGACAAGCCTGCCGCGCGCGAAGGGGCGCAGCGTCTCGAGCACCGTCTGCAGCGCTTCGGGCTTGTGGGCGTAGTCGACATAGATACTGGCGCCAGTGCGGTGGCGGGCGACGAGTTGCAGGCGGCCCGGTGCACCGCTGACGTCGGCCAGCGCCGCCGCGGCAGGTGCGGCATCGGCGCCGGTCACCACGGCAAGCGCCAAGGCGGCCAAGGCGTTCGACGCCTGGAAGCCGCCGACCAGCGGCAGCTCGACCTCGTACTGCACACCCAACAGCTCGATGGCAAGATGCTGGCCGGCTGCCGTCGGACGGTTGGCGAGCAAGCGGAACTCCTGACCCTTCGCGCCGTACGTCCAACAGCGGATGCCTCGGCGAGCGCAAATCGCCGACATCGCCGCCGCACGATCGCTGTCGGCATTGACGACGGAGCAGCCGCTTTTCGGCAGCAGTGAGTCGAACAAGCGTGCCTTGGCAGCGAAGTAGGCGTCCATCGACGAGTGGTAGTCGAGATGTTCGTGCGTGAGATTGGTGAAGCAGGCGGCCGACAGACGCAGCCCGTCGAGGCGATGCTGATCGAGGCCGTGACTCGACGCCTCGATCGCCAGATGCGTCACACCCTGGTGCGCCAAGATCGCCAGGTCTTCATGCAGCTTCACCGGATCGGGCGTCGTGAGACCGGCCGGCCGCGTAAGATCGGCCGAGAAGATGCCGAGCGTGCCGACGCTCGCCGCCGAGTGGCCGAGCTTCGACCAGATGTGCCGCAAGAAGTGCACGGTCGAGGACTTGCCGTTGGTGCCGGTGACCGCGGCGATCACGGCCGGCTGCCGGCCGGCGAAGGCTGCCGCCATGAGCGCAAGGCGGCGACGTGGGTTGGCGTCGCGGATCACCACGACGGCGGGATCGAGCGGCGGCAGACGCGCATCGGGCGCGGCGAGAATCGCCACGGCGCCGCGCGCGGCAGCATCGGCCACAAAGGTCGCACCGTCCTGGCGGCTGCCGGTGAGCGCGGCGAACAGGAAGCCAGGCGCCACCTGCCGGGAGTCGAGAGTCAGGCCGGACAGGACGGGGTCATGGGGCAACACGGGAGGCGTAGCAGCCGTCTCGTCAGCCGACCGCATGAGCTCACTCAGCCGCAACGCTGCGCACTCCCTTGGCGGGTGCGACGGCGGCCTGGTTGGGGCCGGGCCGGACCGGCAGGGCCCTGCGCGGCTCTTGCGGGCCGCGGTGACGGGCGCTTGCCGGCACGAGTTGCGGCGGCGGCAAGGGTGCGGGCACCGGCGTCGACGCGATGGCGAGCGGCGGCAGGCCCTCCTTCAGATCGCCTGGCAGGATGCCATAGAGCGACACGATGCCATCTACGATGACCTTGACCGACGGCGCGGCAACCCAGCCTGCCGTAGCGTAGCCGTGGGTCTCGGCGGTGCCCTTGGGCTCGTCGAGCGAGACCAGGATGACGAACTTGGGATCGTTCATCGGGAAAGCGCCAACGAACGAGCTGATTAGGGCTTTTTGGCGGTAGCCGCCGCGGCCCGGCTTCTCGGCCGTGCCGGTCTTGCCGCCGACCTCGTAGCCTGCCACGTCGGCGTTCTTGCCCGTACCTTCGACGGCGTTCAGCCGCATGAGCTGGCGCATCATGGTCGAGGTCTTGGCCTGGATGACGCGACGACCAGAGGCCCCGTCAGCCGTACGTTTGACCAGGCTCGGCGAGTACAGAATGCCGCCATTGACCACGGCGGCCGTGCCGGTCGCGAGGTGCAGCGGCGTCACCGAGATGCCGTGACCGAAGGCGATGGTCATGGTGTTGATCTTCATCCAGTGCCGCGGGTAAAGCGGCGCCGCGACCTCGGTGAGTTGAGTGTTGAGCGGCTTCAGGAAGCCGATCTTGTCGAAGAAGGCGCGCTGGGTATCGGCGCCCATCTCCACCGCCATCTTGGCCGAGGCGATGTTGGACGAGAACCTGAACAGCTCCGGCACGGTGAGCGGCCGGCGCTGGGCGTGGTCGTCGTTGATGGTGAAGCGATCGATCTTGATCGGCGCGGTGGCGTCGAACACGCTGCTCATCGTCACCCGGCCGGTGTCGAGCGCCATCGCGGTGTTGAAGATCTTGAAGGTTGAACCCTGCTCGTAGACGCCGAGCGTGGCACGGTTGAACAGCGCCTCGTTGGTGATGGTCTTGGCGCTATTGGGGTCGTAGGTCGGCAGCGACGCCATGGCGAGGATCTCGCCGTTGGTCGCATCCATCACGACGGCAGTGGCGCCGATCGCCTTGAACTTCTCGACGGCGCGGGCGATCTCGCGCTCGACCAGACGCTGCAGGCGCAGGTCGATCGCGAGCTGCAGAGTTTCGCCACTTTGCAGCTGCTGGTCGAAGTAGCGCTCGACGCCGGCCAGGCCGGCATTGTCGACACTGGCGTAGCCCAGAATGTGCGCGGCGGCCGTGCCCTGCGGATAGAGGCGCCTTTCTTCGGCCTGGAATTCGAGGCCCGGAATGCCCAGGCGATTGACCCGGTCGTGCTCACGCGGACTGAGCCCCCGCTTGATCCAGACGAAGGTCTTGTCTTCCTCGAGCTTGGCCTTGATGTCGTCGTACTTGAGGTCGGGCAACGCCGTGGCGATCTTGCGCGCGGCGTCGGACGGATCGATCAGAAGGCGCGGATTGACGAACGCCGATACCACCGGCACCGACGTGGCCAGCACCGCACCGTGCCGGTCGACGATGTCGGCACGCTCCGATTGGATCGAGCCGCCGCGCGCGGCGACGCGCTGCGTCGGCTCGGCGCTGTCGCGCAACAGCGAGACATAGACCATGCGCAGAGCAACGGCAGCGAAAACCACCGTGAACAGCGCCGAGGCCATGACCAGGCGCTGGCGTGCTGTCTCCTGGGCATCGCCCTTGAGACGCTCCTGCGCCGATCCGTAACGCGCGCCGGCCGCCGCGTTTTGCGCGGCGGCCGGTTCGGGCGGGGCCTTTTTGCGCCACAGCTTCACCGACGACCCCCTTCTTGACGCGAGAGGATTTCATCGATGGAGACCGCGGCGCTCTGGCCGTCGCCTACCGGACCCGCTGTTGCCGGCTCTTGGATCGTGGCCGGTCGAGGGGGCGTCGAGGGTCCGGTCGAACGCCCGGGAGGGGGTGCGGAGGCCGGCGAGGGGCTGCCGGCCTCCGCTGCGACGCGACCACCACCGGGCAAAGTCGACGAGGGAACGTCGTTGCCCGTTCGTGGGGGGGAAGGGAGTGGTGGATCGCGACGCGGGGGCTTTGAATCTTGGTTGAGGGAATCGAGCCGCACGACCTGCTTGATCGATGCGGGCTCGAGCTTGAGATGCTTGATCGCCAGGCGCTCGATGCGCTCTGACTCGTTGAGATGGGCCCATTCGACCCGCAGCATGTGCGTAGCCTGCTGGCTCTCGACGATCTTCTGGTTGGTGCGATCGATCCTCTCCTCGAGGTCTTGCACCTTGTACTTGACGGTGAACAGGCCGATCGCCGTGGCAACTGCCGCGACCGACCAGAACACCAGGCCGCGGTGGATCATGCGCGGCCTCCCAGTTTCTCGGCGACGCGCAAGCGTGCCGACCGGGCGCGCGGGTTGGCGGCGATCTCGGCGGCCGACGGCAGCACCGGCTTGCGCGTGAGGTCGTGCAGGGCAACGGGAGCAGCCTCGCCGGATTGCGGCGAATGGCGCGACGGCCTGGGCGTACGGCCGGCGCGGGCGCGCACGAACGCCTTGACGGTGCGGTCTTCCAGCGAATGGAACGACACGACGGCGAGCCGGCCACCCGGCGCCAGCACCTGCTCGGCCGCCGCCAAGCCGCGCTCGAGCTCGCCCAACTCGTCGTTCACGGCAATGCGCAGCGCCTGGAAAGTGCGTGTCGCCGGATCGCTCTCGTCCCGGCCCTGCGGGCCGACGGCGCGGCGCACGGTCTCGGCCAACTCGCCGGTGGTCTCGATCCGCTTGGTCCTGCGCGCCTCGACGATGGCGCGCGCCACACGACGGCTGCGCCGCTCCTCGCCATAGCGCCAGATGATGTCGGCGAGCTGCGCTTCCTCGGCGTCGTTCACCAGGTCGGACGCCGACAGGCCAACCTTCTCCATGCGCATGTCGAGCGGACCGGAGGCGCGGAACGAGAAGCCCCGATCGGCCTGGTCGAGCTGCATGGACGACACGCCGAGGTCGAGCGCCACGCCATCGACGTCCTCGACGCCCTCGGCCGCGAGCAGCTCGGCCATGTCGCCAAACCGGCCTTCGATCAGACGCAAGCGCGGCGCATAGCGCTCGGCAAGGGCGCGGCCGGTGGCGATGGCATCGGGATCGCGGTCGACGGCGAAGACCCGGCAATCGGCGCGATCGAGCATGGCGGTCGTGTAGCCGCCGGCGCCGAACGTGCCGTCGAGATAGCGCCCGCCATCGCGCGGCTGCAGCGCCTCGACGACCTCGCGCACCATCACCGGAACGTGGCGGCCACTCATGCGTCGCCTCCGCCCAAGCCGCGCACGAAGGCCGCCATCTTGCCGCGATCGGACTCGCGACGGGCCTGCCAGCGGCCGGGATTCCACAGCTGGAACTTATCGCCCTTGCCGACCAGCATCACGCCATCGCCGACCTCGAGCACGGTCGAGAACTCGGCAGGCAACGAGAAGCGGCCGTCGGGTTCCATGGCAATGGTGCGGGCGGAGGCCGACAGGTAGCCGGCCGGATCGAACGCCTCGTCGTCCAAGGCGACCTTGAGCGCGCCCTTGGGGCCAAGCGCCTCGGCACGCAGCCGGTCAAGCATGGCATCGAATCCGGCACGCGAATTGCCGTTCACCACACCCGCGAGGTTGGGTGAGTGGTACAGCACGAAGGCGCCGCGATCGTCGGCAGGCAGCTCATCGCGGAAGGCGGCGGGCAACAATACCCGGCCTTTCTTGTCGAGCTTCATCAGGATTTCGGACCGAAATGCCACGGCCCCGATCCCCCTGCATCCCGCCGCCGAGGCCCCACGCGCCGGCGTCCGCTTTACGGGATACCATGGGATAGCATGGGAATTTCAGGTAAGCAACGTCGAAGAGCAAGATTCCACAAGGAATCTGAAGCTCTTAGACGCTAAATCTACTACTTCTATCATAGTCTGATCCACAATTAGTTGATTCTGCCATGTTATGGATAGGAACCTCAAAGCGGTCGCCGACGGTGATAAGAAAAATCCTGTCGCCCACCCTGAACCCAATGCAACGGCGCCATAGACCTCCGACGATCGACGGACGTCGTCGCTACTGAACAAAAATGAGGTCAGACGGCCTATAAGCCGGGTTCTGTCCTCGCCCGAGAGCGAGGGATGGCCATTCCTCTGGGACGCCCGTTGCCGAGCGCCTCGCGCGACCGACCCGGGCGGCGACGCGGAAACACCGCTGCCGGTTGCCCGGCGTGCCACCCCTATTTGGTCTTGCTCCCGGTGGGGTTTGCCGTGCCGCTTCCGTTGCCGGTCGCGCGGTGGGCTCTTACCCCACCGTTTCACCCTTGCCGCCCGGCGAGCCGGGCCGGCGGTCTGTTCTCTGTGGCACTTTCCCTGGGGTCGCCCCCGCCGGCCGTTAGCCGGCACCGTGTCTCCGTGGAGCCCGGACTTTCCTCACCTCCGCGGTCGCCCGCGCAAGTGCAGCCATCCGGCCGTCTGACGGTTGGTTAGCTAGGCTTCGTGCCCCACCTGGTCAAGCAGGTCGGCGAGCAACGCTCGGCTTTCGCCGTCGGCCAGGCCATCGGCCCGCGCCGGACGGTAGCGGCGCTGGAAAGCCGCGACGATGTCGGCGGTCGCAACATCGACGGCCGGCGGATAGCCGAAGCGCTGCAGGGCGGCTTGGATGTCGCCGTCGATCGGTGCCGCTCCGGACCGCGGCCACAGGCCGATGCCGCTCGCCGCCAGCCTCGCCCACGGAAAGCGCAGGCCGGGATCGATCTTGCGCTTGGGTGCGATGTCGGAATGACCCACCACGTTGCGCGCCACGATCGCCGGATGGCGCCCGACAATACCGCGGCACAGCTCGATCAACGCGTCGATCTGCACGGCTGGATAGTCGTGACGGTCGCCATGCAGGTTCACGATCTCGATGCCGATCGAGCTGGCATTCAAGGCCTCGCGACCGCGCCAATGCGACCGCCCGGCGTGCCAGGCAATACGATCCTCCGGCACCAGGCGGTAGACCGTGCCGTCCTCGGCCAGCACATAATGGGCGCTGACGCGTTGCGACCGGCGATCGTCGCACAGGATGTCGAGCGATGGCGCGAGCGCCAGCTCGGTATAGTGGAGCACCAGAACATCGACGGCATCCGCCGGCCGTGGCGCGTGGTTGGGCGATGGGCGGTCGATCACGCCGGGACCAGACCGCGCTCGCGCCGCAGCCGGTCATATGCGGCGTTGATCAGGGCAAGCTTGCGATTGGCGACCGCGATCGCCTCCTCGGGCAGCCCTTGGGCGATCAACCGGTCCGGATGGTTGGCCCTCACATGGCGCAACCAGGCATCGCGGATCTGCTCGTCGGTCGCCAGCGGATCGACACCCAGGATGACGCAGGGCTCGCACTCGATCACGCCCAGCGCCGCCGCCTTGGCGCGCTCGAAACGCGCACTGCTGAGGCCGAAGATGCGTGCCACCTGCGCCAGATAGTCGGCCTCGGCCGCACCGATCGGGCCGTCGGCCTTGGCGATATCGAACAGGCCTTCCAGTACGTTCTCGAGGATTTCCGGTGCATCGGGAAAGAGAGCGGCGAGCTTGCGCGCATAGGTCTCGAAACCAGCGACATCGCGCTTGGCGAGATCGAAGAAGCGCTCGACGTTCTTTTCCTCGCCGGGCGGCACGCGAAAGAATTCGCGGAAGGCCGCCGCCTCTGTCTCCGACACTTCGCCGTCGGCGCCGGCCATCTTGGCGCCCAGTGCGATCACGCCGATGGTGAAGGCGATCTCGCGCAGGCCGGGATGGCTGCCCTCGTCTGCGGCCGCAGTCGCAGGACCGAGCAGCGCGCCGAACGGCTCGCCGTTGGCGAGCCGGGTCACTGCGTCGACGATCCTGTCCCAGATCTTCATGGCCGCTCCGCTACGCGTTCCCGCTCACAGGATCAAGACGCCGGCTGCAACGCCGGTCAACAGGACCAGGGCGAGGCCGCGATAGAAGCGCTCGCTGGCCAACGGAAACAGCCAACCACCCAGCACGCCCCCCGCCATCACGGCCGGTGCAAGAAACAGGCCGAGGAAGAGCGTGTCACCGTCGATCAGCCCGCGCGAGAAGAAGGCGGTGATGGCCACCAGATCGACGAACACGAAGTAGGTGGTGAGGTTCGCCCGCACGCGGGCCACCGGATCGTTGCCGGCGAGGTAGTAGAAGGCGATCGGCGGCCCCGCCATGCCGGCCAGCCCGTTGAGGAAGCCACTGCTCGCGCCCGCGGCCAAGGTGGTGACCGCGCGCGGCTGGCCGGCGAACCGCCAGCCGCTCGCCAGCAACGCCACTGCGCCGAGCACGATGGCCGAGATCGCCCAGCGCATCGGCTCGGGATCGGCGTTGGTCAGCACGAGGTTGCCGACCGGCACACCGACGACCGCGGCCAGCAGCAGAAGGCCGATGCGGCGCCAGTCGACCAGGCGCACGACACCGGGCACCAGCGGCAACGCCACCGCGATCTCCAGCAACAGGCAGAGCGCCACGCCGACCGCGGGGCCGAAGAGCGCCGAGAAAGCCGGCGTCATCAGCATGGCGGCGCCGAATCCGGCGAAGCCGCGCACCATGCCGGCGATGCAGGCAACGGCTGCGCAGATCAAGAAGGGAAGAGACAACAGGTCCGGCATGGCGCGTACAACGCCAGCGAGCCGGCGCCCCAGGCAGGATAGGCCGCCGTCAGCGCGCCGTCACGTAACGCTGCCGCACCGGATCACGGACGACCACCATCGATCTCGTGCACCTGGCCGGTCACATAGGTGTTACTCATGAGATAGAGGGCCGCCTGGGCGATGTCCTCCGGCCGGCCGACACGACCGACCAGCGCGGTCTTGGCATAGTCGGCATACATCCTGTCGCGCACCTCCGCGCTCAGCCCGTCATAGGCCGGCGTCCGTACCAGGCCGGCGGCGATGACATTCACGCGCTTGGGCGCGATCTCCCTGGCGAGCTGACGGGCCAAGGCCTCGACGGCGCCGTTGGTCGCGCCGATGGCGGCATGGTGCGGCAACAGCTTGCGCACGCCGGCGGCGCCACTGAAGAAGATGATCGAGCCTTGCGGTTGCAGCTTGTGCTGGCCGTACTTGGCTGCAACGAACGGACCCCAGAACTTGGTTTCCATGAAGGTGCGGGCCGACGCCACCGTCATGTTCGCCAACGTGTCGATGGCGCCGGTGACAGCCGACGAGGCGTGCGCCGTCACCACGAGATGGTCGATCGCCTCCGTCGCCTCGAAGAACGCCGCCACAGCAACCTCGTCGGTGATGTCGAGCCGACGGTACGTCGCCCGGCTACCGGCTTGCGCCACGGCGCGGGCAAGCTTCGTCTCGCCGCGTCCGGCGATGGTGACGCGTGCGCCGGCAGCGGCGGCGGCACGCGCAATCGCCAAGCCCATGCCGGAGCTGCCGCCGATGACCACAACGTGTTGATCGCCGAGGACAGTCATCGCGGTTCCTTCAGTGCAAAAGCCCTTGCAGCGTAACGAGCCATTTGTTATTCGGTCAATATCAATTCGGTAGAGTCGACGCAGCCCGTATTTTGGGAGACGCCAGCGATGCGCCCTACCCGCCGCCATGCACTGCTCGGCCTGTTCGCCGTCGGCGCCGCGCCATCGGCACGAGCACAGAGCTTTCCGACACGGCCGTTGACGCTGATCGTGCCGTTCCCCGGCGGCGGCTCGACCGACGTCATGAACCGCACGCTGGCCGACAAGCTGAAGGAGCAGCTCGGCCAACCGGTCGTCCTCGACTTCAAGCCCGGCGCCGGCGGCAACATCGGCGCCGAGGTCGCGGCACGTGCTGCGCCCGACGGCTATACGCTGGTGTTCATATCCATGCCGCAGATCATCAGCCGCAGCATGTACCCCAAGCTCGGCTACGATCTGTTGAAGGACTTCGAAGCGGTCGGCACCTTCTTGGAGACCGCGCCGGTCCTGATCGTCAACCCTTCGTTGAATGTGAAGTCGGTGCGCGAGCTGGTTGCCGCCGCCAAGGCGCAGCCGGGCAAGATCGAATACGGTACGGGCGGCAACGGCACGTCGGCGCACCTGCTCGGCGAGCTGTTCAAGTGCGATACCGGGACCGACCTCCTGCACGTGCCGTACAAGGGTGCGGCACAGGCCGTCGTCGACCTCATCGGCGGCCGCGTGAAAGTCATGTTCGAGACCCCGGCCAGCATCGTCGGCCACGTCAAGAGCGGCGCCGTCGTGGCGCTCGCAGTGATGGGGCCCAAACGGCTGGCGGCGTTGCCGGACGTGCCGACCATCGCAGAAGCTGGCTTCGCCGGCCTCGAGCTGGTGCAGTTCGCGACCCTGATGACGCCGGCCGGTGCCCCCAAGACGACGATCGATACGTTGGCCGCCGCGCTCGCCAAGGTCGTGGCCATGCCCGACGTGCGCGAGCGGTGGGCGACGATCGGCGCCGAGCCGGTGTCGATGACGCCGGCGGCGTCGATGGCACGCATCGCCGCCGAGGCCAAGCGCCTGGGCGAGATCGTCGCCGCAGCCAACATCAAGCCCGATTGAGATGGCCCAGCCGCCGGCTCGAGCCGCCAACGGCGCCTGACCAACGGCTCTGCTTTGGAGAACGGCGATGCCCAAATTGACCGCGGCGCAGGCGGTTGCGCATTTTCTCAAGGCTGTCGGCACCCGCCGCTACTACCTGTACAACGGCCATGCCAATTGGGGCCTCCTCGATGCGTTGGAGTACGAGGTCAAGATCCCGGGCATTCGCACCCGGCACGAAGTGCACGCCATACACATGGCCGACATTGAATGGCGCATGCGGCGCACGCTGCCCATCCCGGTGACCTGCACCACCGTAGGTCCCGGCAACTTCAACACCATTCCCGGCATCGCCGAGGCGTTCTACGATTCGACGCCAATGTTCTGCCTGATGGCGGGCGGGCCCACAAAATGGCTCGGCCGCGGCGGTATCCAGGAAGTCTATCGCTACGGCGAGGACGAGTTCCTCCAGCTCTTCCGACCGATCACCAAGCATGCTGTGATGACCGTGCGACCTGATACGGCGCTACAGTCGGCCATGCGGGCGTACAAGGCGGCGATCACCGGCCGGCCCGGCCCCGTCGTGGTCTACATGCCCCTCGACGTCCAGAACACGCCGGTCGAGATCGACCTGCCGGACATCGACGGCTGGCTCACCAACATCCACAGCCCGGGTCCCGATCCGCAGACCATCGCGCGCGCAGCCGGCATGATCGCAGCGGCCGAGCGGCCCTTCCTATGGGTCGGAACGGGCGTCAACAATGCGCGTGCCTGGAACGAGCTGCGCGAGTTGGCCGAGGTGGCCCAAATTCCGGTTGCCACGAATTTCGGCGCCAAAGGGGCACTGCCCGAGGACCACCCGCTGTCACTGGGCGTGGTCGATCGGTCCGGCACAGGCCACGGCGTGCGCGCCGCGATCGAGGCCGATCTCGTGATCAACGTCGGCGCGCGCTTCAACGACCTCAACACGGCCGGCTGGTCGTTCTACGATTTCGGCAAGACGCAGAAGCTGATCCACGTCGATATCGACCCCGGCGAGATCGGCCGGGTCTATCCGGTCGATGTCGGCATCGTGAGCGACGCCGGCAAGGCATTGACCGCGCTGGCGGCCGCTGTGCGCAGCACACCTAAGACGGCATCTTGGCTGAAGTCGATCGCCGGATGGCGTGACAACTGGCTGAAGGAAATCAAGTCGTTGGTCGAGTCCGACCTGGCTCCGATGCACTATGCCCGCATCGTGAAGGATGCGTCGGACGTCGTGAACGAGGTCGCACCCGATGCGTCGGTGATTTGCGACACCGGCTTCATCATGAACTTCCTGCCGGCCTTCTTCACGCTGAAGCATCCGTGGTTCGCCACCAACAACCAGCAGTTCGGCCAGATGGGCTTCGCCCCGCCGGGCGGCGTCGGCGCCGGCCTCGAGCGTCCGGGCAAGCCGGTGGTCGTCTGGGTGGGCGATCAGTCCTTCATCCACACCGGCCTGTCGCTCGCGACGGCGACAGAATACGGCGTGCCGGGCGTGGTGATCGTGCTCAACAACCGGACCATCCAGGCCGAGGTCGAAGGCGCCAAGGCCAAGTTCGGTCGCGGCGTCGGCGACCACTACCGCATCGAGAAGACCGGCGAGTTGTGGAACCCCGACCTGAAACTGATCGGAGAAGCGTTGCGGGCGACGGTGTTCAAGGTATCCCGGCCATCCGAGCTGAAACCGGCGCTGGCGGCGGCGCTGAAGTCGGGCAAGCTTTGCATCTTGGACGTCGAAGCCAGCACCGAGGTGCCGCGCTATGCGGTGCCGATCGTGCTAAAGCACGGGACCATGCCGTTTCCCTACGACTGGAATGCAAAGCCGTGACTGCAGCGCAGGTCAGCTTATGTCGGCCGCCGATCGATCACCTTGTCCAGAGTCAGGCGGCTCAGCCGCTGCAGCAGGTCGCTCTCCATGTCGCGGTAAAGGCGGGAGATGACGGGATGGACATTGCACGGGTAGTTGCGGCCCGGATCGTCCTCGCGCATGGCGAGCGACAACGGCGACTTGTCCCCGATCGCCTCGTAGATCTCGCGGAAGTCGATCTTGGCGGGTGGCCGGGCGAGCACGATGCCGCCGGTGGCGCCACGCAGCGACTTCATCAGCCCCGCCTTGACCAGGGCCGCGACGATCTGACGGACACGCGCCGGATGGTCCCTCAGCACGCGCGCGATCGATTCGGTGGTGACATGCTCGGGCTCGTGCCGCGCCACATAGGCCATGATGTAGGCTGCCGAGGCGAGCTTGGTGGAATTGGCCATGGCTTGGCGGCTGTTATAGCGTCGCCGGCAGTGAAAGTCACAACCCGGCACGGCGGCCCGCACGCCTGATGGTCCGCGACCGCATCGTTCGCCTCTACGAAGTCGGCGGGCCAGAGGTGCTGCGCCTGGAAGCGGTCCCGCCAGAAGCACCGCGAGCCGGCGAGGTTCGTCTGCGCGTCCACGCGATCGGGCTCAACAACTCGGAGGCGCAATATCGGCGCGGCGAGTATCCATTGCGCGACACCACCTTCCCCACCCGACTTGGCCGCGAATGCAGCGGCATCGTCGAAGCCTTGGGTGAAGGCGTGACGAGCGTCTCGGTTGGCGACGTCGTGTCGACAATTCCCGCCTTCGACATCCAGCGTGGAGGCGTCTACGGCGAATGGGCGGTCGTGCCGGCCGGAGTCCTCGTCTCGGTGCCGGACGGCCTCTCGCATCTCGAGGCGGCCGCGGCGTGGCAGCAGTATCTCACGGCCTACGGGCCACTGATCGAACACTCGACCCTTCGGCCCGGCGATACCGTGCTGATCACGGCGGCGAGTTCCAGTGTCGGTCGCGGCGCCATCCAGATGGCGCGGCTGCTGGGATGCCGGGTCATCGCCGCGACACGCAATCCCGCCAAACGCGATCTGCTGCTGGCGAGCGGCGCCCACCACGTCGTCGTCACCGACGAAGAGGACCTTGCTTCGCGCGTATCGGCCATCACCGACGGCAAGGGCTTTCGCGTCGCCCTCGATCCGATCGCCGGGCCCGGCCTCCGGACACTCGCCGAGGCGGCAGGCCACCAAGCGACGATCTTCGAGTACGGACAGCTATCGCGCGATCCCGCTCCTTTCCCGCTGCTCGACGTCCTGCGCAAGAGCCTGTCGATCCGCGGCTACACGCTGTGGGAGATCACGCTCGACGCGGCGCGGCGGCGGCGTGCCGTCGACTTCATTTCGGGGCATCTGGCGCGAGGCACGCTACGTCCGGCAATCGACCGCGTGTTCAGGCTCGACGACATTGTCGAGGCCCATCGCTACATCGAAAGCGGGCGGCAGACCGGCAAAATCGTCATCGACGTCGCAGGCGACAGCGATGGCGAGCGGCAGCCGCGATCGCCCTAAAAGTGCGTGCGCACGACCTCCTCGACCCGCCGCTTGTAGCCGTCAACCATCTCGGGTGTGCTACGCCGGCCGAGCGGCGAGAAATGGACGTGCTCGATCATCTCGATGTTGCAGAACTCCATCGTGCCCTTGTCCTGCGCCACTAGAATCGCCCGCATCTTGCCGCTGTCGTCGAAGTGCTCCTGCGTCGAGCCTGCGCTGGTGAAGATGACTGACCGCTTGCCCTTCAGGCCGCCCACCGGGCCATTCGGGCCATGGCCGTAAGCAAAGCCGATGGCGAACACGCGGTCGATGTAGCCTTTGAGAATTGCCGGTCGATCGATCCACCAGATGGGGTGGAACAGGGCGATCACGTCGGCCCACAACAAATGGTCCTGCTCGACCTTGATGTCGGCTGGCACGCGGCCGGTGCTGTTGCCTGTGATGTCCTCGACGCTGGCCACGGGATTGAACTTCATCGCATATAGATCGCGCAGCACCACGCTATGCCCGCGCGCCTGCACGGCATCGACATAGATGCGGCAGATGTCGCGCGTGAAGCTGCCCTCGCGCGGATGGGCCAATACGACCAGGTGGTTCATATGCACGCCTCGCCTCGGGCCGTCCGTAGGCGACGTTCCTATCACATACGTTATCCAAAGGATAACAAATTGGGATGGAGTCCCGATCGATCGCACAGCTACGCAGGCCAGTGCGCCCGAGGTGCACGGCACGCCGTCGGCATTGCCGACGCGCCCGCGTCATCCCATATAATGCGCGCCATGCCCTCGAAGAATCTCGCGGTCTCGACCGTGCCCCTGCACATGCCCTACGTGCAGCGCCGGCCGGAGACGGTCGGCGGCAAGCCGTTCAGGCTGGTGTCGGACTACACGCCGGCGGGCGATCAGCCTGCGGCGATCCACCAGTTGATCGGCGGTGTCTCGGGAGGCGAGCGCGATCAGGTGCTGCTGGGCGTTACCGGCTCGGGCAAGACCTTCACCATGGCCAACGTCATCGCCGCCGCCGGCCGGCCGGCACTGGTGCTGGCGCCCAACAAGACGCTGGCCGCCCAGCTCTACGGCGAGATGAAGGGGTTCTTCCCGGACAACGCGGTCGAGTACTTCGTGTCGTACTACGACTACTACCAGCCCGAAGCCTATGTGCCGCGCACCGACACCTACATCGAGAAGGACTCGTCGATCAACGAACAGATCGACCGCATGCGTCATTCGGCGACGCGCGCCCTGATGGAGCGCGACGACGTGGTGATCGTCGCCTCGGTGTCCTGCATCTATGGCATCGGCCCGCTGGAGAACTACCAGTCGATGACTTTCCGCCTGGCCAAGGGCGAGAAGGTCGACCGCTCGAGCCTGCTGCGCCGCTTCGTCGAGCAGCAGTACAAGCGCAACGACAACGCCTTCCAGCGCGGTACCTTCCGGGTGCGCGGCGACACGGTCGACCTGTTCCCCGCCCACTACGAGGACAAAGCCTGGCGCATCGAGCTGTTCGGCGACGAGATCGAGTCGATCGTGGAGTTCGATCCGCTGACCGGCGAGAAGACGGCGACGCTCGGCGACATCGTGGTCTATGCCAACAGCCACTACGTGACGCCGCGGCCGACCATGCAGCACGCCATCCAGCAGATAAAGACCGATCTCAAGCAGCGGCTCGACGAGTTCAACCGCGCCGGCCGGCTGCTGGAGGCGCAGCGGCTGGAGCAGCGCACGCTGTTCGACATCGAGATGCTGGAGACGACCGGCGCCTGCGCCGGCATCGAGAACTACTCACGATACCTGACCGGTCGGCGCCCGGGCGAGCCGCCGCCCACACTGTTCGAGTACTTCCCCGAGAATTCGCTGCTGATCGTCGACGAAAGCCACGTCACCGTGCCGCAGGTCGGCGGCATGTTCCGCGGCGACTTCAACCGCAAGAGCGTGCTCGCCGAATTCGGCTTCCGCCTGCCCTCGGCGATCGACAACCGGCCGCTCAAGTTCGAGGAGTGGGACACGCTGCGCCCGCAGTCGGTCTATGTCAGCGCCACGCCCGGGCCGTGGGAGATGGAGCGCACGCAAGGCATCTTCATCGAGCAAGTGATCCGGCCGACCGGCCTGATCGATCCCATGGTGCTGGTACGACCGGTCGAGAAGCAGGTCGACGATTTGATCGCCGAGTGCCGCGACTGCGCCAAGAAGGGCCAGCGCGTGCTGGTCACGGTGCTGACCAAGCGCATGGCCGAGGATCTGGTCGAGTACATGCACGAGGCCGGCATCCGTTGTCGCTACCTGCATTCCGACATCGACACGCTGGAGCGCATCGAGATCATCCGCGATCTCCGGCTCGGCGCCTTCGACGTGCTGGTCGGCATCAACCTGCTGCGCGAGGGCCTCGACATCCCCGAGTGCGCCCTGGTCGCCATCCTCGACGCCGACAAGGAGGGCTTCCTGCGCTCGCCGACCTCGCTGGTCCAAACGATCGGTCGCGCCGCGCGCAACGTCGACGGCCGGGTCATCCTCTACGCCGACCAGATGACCGATTCGATCAAGTACGCCATGGCCGAGACCGAGCGGCGGCGAGCCAAGCAGCAAACCTACAATCAGGAGCACGGCATCACGCCGGCCTCCGTGAAGAAGAACATCGCCGAGATCCTCCAGTCGACCGCCGAGCGCGATCACTATACGGTCGACACCGGCGTGTCGGGCGATGTGCACCTGGTCGGCCACAATCTGCGCAGCCACATCGCCGAGTTGGAGCGGCGCATGCGCGATGCCGCCGCCAATCTCGAATTCGAGGAGGCGGCCCGTATCCGCGACGAGATCCGCCGGCTGGAAGCCAACGAGCTCGAGCTGCCCGGCCAGGCCGTGGCGGCCACCGCCAAGGTCAATCTCGGCCGCATGCAGAACAGCCGTGTCTTCCGCGGCGTACGCACCGGCTCGGGCTCGCGCGGCAAGCCGGCGCGGCGCAGCGGGCGGTAAGGCCATCGGCCGGCAGCCGTGCGCGGCGCCATCGCTATAGTCGCGTTGCGATGACCGCCGCACCGACCGACCTTCGCCGCTACCTGATCGCGTTGGCGGCGCTCACCGTGATCCAGATCGTGGCGACCCTGGGCTTCAACCAGGCGCCGGTGCTGGCGCCGGCCGCGGCGCCCGAGCTCGGCATTTCCTCGGCCGACGTCGCTTACTACGTCGCGCTGCTCTATCTCGCCGCCATGATCTCGACGCTGGGCGGCGGCGTGATGAACCGCCGCTTCGGGCCGATCCGCTTCAGCCAGATCGGCCTGGTCATCACCGCACTCGGCTCGTTCGTGCTCGCCGTCGGCGGTACCGGCCTCGCCGCCTTCTCGGCCCTGGTGGTCGGCCTGGGATCGGGCCCGCTCAACATCGCAAGCTCCCATGTCCTGTCGCGCGTCTCGCCGCCCCGGCTGGCCAACGTCACCTTCTCACTGAAGCAAAGCGGCGTGCCGTTGGGTTTCGCGATCTGCGGCGCGGCGCTGCCCGTGCTGGCGATCGACCTCGGCTGGCGATGGGCGGCCGCAGCGGTCGGCGCGGTGTCGCTCGTCGTGGCGTTGGCGGTGCAGCCGCTGCGGGCGCTCTACGACGAGGAGCACGCAAAGCCGCAAGACCTGCCGCTGCTGCCGAGCCTGGCCGAGATCCTCGAGCCGCTGCGGCTCGCCTGGCGCGACCCGATCCTGCGCCCGATGTGCCTGATCGGCATGGTGTTCTCGGCCACGCAGGCAATCGTCGTGAACTTCACCGTCGTCTATGCGGTGGAGGGACTGAAGATATCCTACGTGCTGGCCGGCGCCCTGCTCTCGGCGGCGACCCTGACCGGTGCGGTGGGTCGTGTCTTCTGGGGTGCGCTCGCCGATCTGTCGCGCCGGCCATCGGCTATCCTGTCGGGCATCGGCGCGATCGTCGCCCTGGCGTCGGCCACCATGGCCTTTTCGACGCCGGCCTGGCCGGTCTCGATGATCTATGCCGTCTGCATCGTGCTGGGTGGCACGGCGGTCGGCTGGAACGGCGTGTTCATCGCCGAAAGTGCTGCCCGCGCTCCGGCTGGTCGGGTGGCCGAGCTGACCGGCGCCACGCAGCTCTTCGTTTTCTTCGGCGCCCTGGTCTCGCCGCTCCTGTTTCGCGCCGTGCTTGCCATCACCGGCGCCTACGAGACCGGCTACCTGTTGCTGGCGGCAAGTGTCATCGCCTGCTCGCTGATGCTGGCCCGCGCCGCGGCGAAATAGCCTCAGCCTTCGGGCGTCACCGCGCTTTCGTGCCAGCGCCGCAGCAGCAGATGGTTGAGCAGGCTGAGCACCAGGAAGATCGCGATGCCGGTCGCCGAGATCAGCACCAAGGCGGCGAACATGCGCGGGATCTGCAGTTGATAGCTCGATTCCAGGATGCGCCAAGCAAGCCCCGAGGCATTGCCGCCGGTGCCGGCGACGAACTCGGCCACCACGGCGCCGATCAGGGCGAGCCCGCCCGAGATGCGCAGGCCGCCCAGGAAATACGGCAGGGCTGCCGGCAGGCGAAGGTCGACCAACGTCCGCCAACGACCGGCACCGTAGAGC
>Ga0194121_10003431_pt1 | contig 24069 bp, 24 predicted proteins | sample TA2MahCa50mmetaG_FD_148609 | JGI IMG/M metagenome (GOLD analysis project Ga0194121, IMG submission 148609) | Freshwater microbial communities from Lake Tanganyika, Tanzania - TA2015020 Mahale Deep Cast 50m | ecosystem: Environmental > Aquatic > Freshwater > Lake | place: Tanzania: Lake...
CTGGGGGGCATGCCGCGACCTGGCATGAGTGCTGAAGCGCTGCGTTTCCTCTGGGGTGAACCCTACGCCACGGCGGGGGATGCCAATCGTTCGGCCCACTGGTTTTACCTGGGCTCTTCGCTGGCGCTGGCGGAGTACGGGAACCAATATACCCATACAAGCAACCGGGTAGATGTGTACCTTGTGGACGGTCGTGTGGTGGGTTGGGTGGACTATCCTCCCAGCGATCCCCATCGCAAAAGGAGATTCTTATGAGGGGAGGCTCTCTGTACCGTCTCTGGAGCGTGGTTGGGCTGACTTTACTCCTGGCTGGCTGTGTAACTGAGGCTATGATCACCCAGATGTCGCTGGCTGAACAATCCGAGTTTTATACCTACCGTAAGGTGATGACCTTCGCACAAGAGCGCGCCTATCTCGCCAAGGGCAGCGCCGCGGCACGTACGGGCTATCTCAGTGAGATCGGTCTGGCGCAGCGCTTCCAGGCGTTTGAGGCCGAGGATCGCGAGGCCATTCTCGGTGGCTGGCCACGTCCAGGCATGCGCGCGGACGCTCTGCGTTTTGTCTGGGGTGAGCCGTATTACACAGACGGTGATGCCCGACGCTCAGCCCACTGGCATTACCTCGGTTCCTCTTTTGCCCGTGGCAACACTGGGAACTCGCTCAGTAACTCGAACAATCGCGTCGACGTCTATCTCGTTGATGATCGCGTCGTGGGCTGGGTGGACGTGGTGCCGAGCAGCAATGATGGCAGTGAAGATAACCGGCGCAATTAGCATCGACCTCCCCCCAATGGGGGGAGGAGACGGAGTGACCTCCCTGACCCCGCTACTCAGTCTTGAGACGCACCTCTTCTAGCGGCGCGGACCAGGGGTAGGGATTAATCAGCATGAGGCCTGGTTCTGCCACCCGTGGGCCGATACCACTGGGCCAGACGTATTGGTAAATGGGCACCAGGCGTGTGCGCTCGTGTACCAGCTTCTGAATCTCCTGGAGCAGACCTGCGCGTTTTGTCCGGTCCGTTTCCAGGGCCTGTTGCTTGAACAGCGCATCAATATCCGGATATCCTCCATAGGCGTAGGCCCCGTCACTCGGTATGATCTCGCCCATGCGTGAGGCCGCATTGCCGTACAGGGCAGCGGCGCAGACACACACCCCACGGAGCTGTTTCCCCTGCCAGGCACTGAAAAAGGCGGCGCGCTCCAGGGGCCGTAACTTCAGCTTGATACCAACGGCGCCAAGGTAATTCACGATCGATTCACCCATGGAGAAATACGGTGGAATTTGATGCAATTCGCCGGCATCAAAGCCGTTCGCATACCCGGCCTCAGCCAGCAACTGTTTTGCCTTGGCTGGGTCGTACGCCTGCGGTTCAATGGGGAGGGCAAACTCGAAGTTCGGCGGCACAATGTTGCCGGCAGGGGGAGAGGCGCCAAAGGTTTCTGCTTCACTCAAGGCCGCGCGGTCGATGGCATAGCTGGCAGCCAGGCGTACGCGCTTATCGTGCCACGGGGACTTCGCATCCCATTGATCCAGGAAGTCGAGATAGAAGGTGCCAATCCCTCCCGAAAAAGCCAATTTGAACTGCGGATCGCGTTTCACGTCTTCCGCCAGTGGTACATCGAGCTGATAGGCTACATCGACTTCGCCCTTTTTCAGCATGGCCATACGCGTCGTGGACTCTGGTACGCTTTTGAAGACGAGCCGTTTGACATGCGGTACTTTCCGCCAGTAGCTCTCGTTCGCCTCCATGATCAGTTCCACGCCGGGGGTATGGCTGACAAATTTATAGGGGCCGAGGCCGATCGGATGCTTCTTAAAGCCATCATCACCGACCTGCTCAACATACTTTTTCGGGACGATCCAGCCCGCTGCGGTCACCAGGCTACCGTAATAGGTCATAAAATCTGGCCAGGGCTTATGCAGGTGAAAACGGATACGATGTGGATCGACAATCTCCACGTCCCGCACTTGATCGCGCAGGATTCTTGCCCCTTTGCAACGCTGGAAACTGAACTTGACATCTTCCGCGGTGAAGGGATCGCCGTTATGGAACGTGACACCCTGACGCAGCTTGAATTCGTACACCAGGCGGTCGTCGCTGACGGTCCAGGATTCTGCCAGGCTAGGGGTGGCAAGATTGCCAGGCATGGGTTTGATCATCGCATCATGGATGGCATACAGGACCCAGAAGGGTGTGAGCGTGCCGACCACTTCGCCCGGATCAAGCCAGGCTGGCGCCAGGGTCACATACAAAGCCCAGCGCATTTCTCCTGACGGTTTGGTCTGCGCGGTGGCCGAAAGACTGGCCAGGGTGCTCAGGACAAGCCAGCAGGCAAGCCCGAGGGCAATGCCCACCCGCCAACGCCTAGACCGCGGGGCTGGGGGCAGTTGCAGAGGCCAGAGACGTAGATTGGGCATAACGTATTCTCCTTTTTCCAACCATGGTAGATGTGCAGTCTTGAGCGGAACACTATGGCATGCATCACCTACCATTGTGGTCAGGAGCATCTGGGATTGCAAGACTTGATTGGTGTAGCGGCATGCGTGGTACGTCTTTAACGTCCACGCTGCCAGGCGAGCCAGCGGCTCATGAGTTGTTTGACGAAAGGCGTTAAGCGGGTACGGTTGTACAGATCTCCCGTTTTGCGTACGGCCTCTGCCTGCGTGGGATAGGGCTGGATCACGCGTGTCAATGCGTTTAACCCCAGACGGTGCGTCATCAGGGTGGTGTACAGGCCAATCATCTCGCCGGCATGGCGCGCTACAATAGTAGCGCCGACAATCGTCGTGGTCCCCTGCCGTACGTGTACGCGGGCAAAACCCGCAGTCTCACCGTCCAGGACAGCCCGATCGACATCTTGCAGAGGTTGGGTGAACGTGGTCACGGCGATGCCTGCCGCTGCGGCCTGGGCAGCCGTAAGGCCAACGTGGGCAATCTGCGGATCCGTGTAGGTGCACCAGGGAATGGTCAGCGCCGAGGCTTTCTGACGACCAAAAAATAACGCGTTGGCCAGGACCAGGCGAGCTAACGCATCGGCGGCATGCGTGAACTGGTAGCGTGAACTCACATCACCAGCAGCGAAAATCCGAGGATTGGTCGTCCGCAAGCGGTCGTCAACCTGCACGCCCAGGCGTCGGTCATACGTCACACCGGCGGCTTCGAGCCCGAGATGCTCCACGTTGGGTACGCGTCCTGTGGCCACCAGCAGTGCATCCAACTCTACCGCATTGGGCTGTCCAGTGGCATCGGTATAGCGTACGATTTTGCGAGCGCCCTGGGTTTCCACTGCCGCCACTTTGGCGCCTACGAGGACCTGCACGCCATCAGTACACAGCGCCTGCTGTACAATGGCCGCTGCCTCTGCGTCCTCACGCGGGAGGAGGTGGGTATCGGCTTCCAGAAGCGTTACCTCCGACCCTAACCGCTGAAAGGCTTGCGCTAGCTCACAACCAATAGGTCCACCACCAATGACGCCCAGGCGGGTAGGGCGCTCTGTGAGCGCAAAGATGGTCTCATTGGTGAGATACCCGCTCTCGGCGAGCCCGGGAATGGGTGGCACGCCAGCGTGACTCCCCGTGGCAATCACCGCACGGGCAAAGGTCAGGGTCTGCCCTGCCACGTCCAGTTGGCGGGGACCGGTAAACTGGCCATGACCGAGGAAGACATCGACCCCCAGGTCGGCAAAACGCTGTACCGCGTCGTGCGCACTGAGGTCCGCGCGTAGCCGCCGTAGCCGTTCCATAATCGCGCCAAAGTCAGCCTGGGGGAGGTCAGCAGTGTGCATGCCGTAATGACTGGCGTCGCGGACATCGGCCAGGGCTGTGGCACAGCGCAATAACGCCTTGCTCGGGACGCAGCCGTAATTGAGGCAGTCCCCGCCCATCAGGCGACGCTCAACGAGCGCCACGCGGGCTCCCAGGCCCGCCGCGCCTGCGGCGGCAATCAAGCCGGCTGGCCCGGCTCCCACCACCACGAGATTGTAGGGATTGCGTGGGACAGGGTTACGCCAGTCAGCGGGATGCGTATGCAACAGGAGACGCGCATTGTGGGTATCCTCTGGAAGGACGGCCAGAGGCGACATCACCGGCATGGACTCAACGGCCATAGATCTCTCCTCCACACTTAGCGTCGGGCCAGCCATTTTTTATACGCCACGGGTAGCATGGCCAGCACCGCCAGCCCGACGAGTGCCATGAGCAATTGGGGCGTGAGCACCCCGGCGAGACTGAAGGTCTCGCCCGCATCGAAGACACTCCCCAGGCCGGCGCCTACAGTGGTATAGACGAAACTCCCAGGGATAATGCCCAGAAACGTTCCAGCTATAAACGTCATGCTCGGAACGCCCAGCAGCGCTGGGACCAGATTGACAATAAAGAACGGAAACAACGGCACGAGCCGCAGGACAAGCAAATAGCTCAGCGCGTTTGCCTTGAAGCCCGCCTCGAGCCGTGGCAACCAGGCTCCTGCCCTGCTCCGCAACGTATCGCCCAGCGCCGTTTGTGCCAGGTGGAAGAGTATAGTTGCCCCGAGCGTTGCGCTCACCACGGTCAGCACGGTGCCCCAGAGGGCACCGAACAGGAGACCGCCCGCGATGGTCAAGATCGTTGCTCCAGGCAGTGAAAAGGCGACGGCGAGGATATAGATGCCCATGAAGAGGCCAGCGGCGAAGACGTAGGACGTCTCGACCCAGGCTCGGAGGACGCCATGGTGTTGCCGCAGCGCTTCGAGGCTGAGATAGCGCTCCAGGCCGAGGCTGAAGAACAGCCCCAGGCCGGTCAATAACACCACAACGGGGATGAATCGACGCCAGGTCAACGGTGGTACAACAGACGGGGATTTCTGCGTCATAGCGTGGACGTCCTCATAGACTACACCCTGTGGATGAGGGACAATATCATATGTGTACGAACGACATCAGCCCTGGAAAGATTCCCTATGATGGACGCCAAGCCAGGCGAAAAGATGCAGGCTATTGCTTCCAGAAAAATGTGGTGGGGTGTGACACCGCAGGTGTCTTCGTGTCCGGGCTGTTGAATTGCCGGGCTGGTACATTCCCTAGCCCTACCTTAGCAATGCGTACACCGGCAGCGGCTGGTGAAAGTCCCACAAGCCCGACACTCCACTGTTCTTCCAAGACAATCTGCCAGATCTCGCGTCCGAGTTGGAGACGCTCGTGTTCCGGTACGCCAAAAGCCCTGGTGTATTTCTCGTAGATCTGCCGTAAACGCGCTGGGGGTTGCTTGCCTCGACTGCCGCCCGACTGAAACCACAGGCCATAGAGCGGGCCAAATTCACTGCTGCTGTCAAACGGAAAGACGTTGAAAGGATAGGTCAGGAGATGCTCGCTGCCATCCCCCCAGGAGACCCGGATTTGCTGCTCATTGGCCCCAACCCGCTTCGCAGCGAGGCTGCGTTCTAGTTCGATGACCTCGGCCTTGATACCCACCTTTTTCCATTGGAGCGCGACCATTTCGGCGATGTTGGTAAACGGCAGGTACTGGGCGCCGAGCGTATTCAACACCAGGACGAGGCGCCCTTTACCATCCGTGCGGAGACGAAACCCTTCGGCGTCTTTCTTGTGCAGACCTAGCGTGTCCAGCATGTGATTGGCACGCGTCGGGTCAAACGTGGCCCCCAGCGTGCGATACTCCAGGCCAGGGCTGTAGGGATTGTGGTCTGCTGGGGCGAGAGAGCTGGGGACGCCCAGGCCAAGCCAGAAAATCTCGTTGAGCTGTTCCCGATCGATCCCGAGTGCCAGAGCCCGCCGAAAGTCCGCGTTCGCTAGCCATTTGCCGATTTCTGGATCTTTCTCTCCGTAGTTCATATTAAATTTGAGACAGGCATCGCAGCCACTGTCTGCCGGATCCAGATACAGTTTATAGCCCCCGCGTTGTTGATTCTCCAGAAACACGGGCACTTTGCCAATGTCAAGATGGCGTGATTGAAAATCGTACTCTCCCGCAATAGCGTGCAGGTTGATCACCTCGAGGTTCTCCCCGAGCGTCATGATCACTTTATCGATATAGGGTAACTGGTTGCCCGCCGTGTCAACGGCCCAGTAATACGGGTTACGTTCCAGCACCCATTGGGTCGTGCTGTTAATAGGCGTCGTCGTTTTCCAGGGTGTCAGGACCGGCAAGTCTGCATTAATCGCCCAGTCGTTCTTGGTCTTAAACAGGCTGACCCAGTGCGTATGCCCAGAGGCTTTGACGGCTTTGGCGAGCAGGTCTGGGCGGGTATATTTAGGGTGGAAGCGCCGTAGGTAGTGCTTGGGAGCGAATAACCCCATGCCATTGGCTCCATTGTTGGCATGCCCGCCCAGCGGCGTGGCCCCGGCCAGGACCTCAGGGAACAGGTAATAGGGCTCGGGAAACACAAAACGGAGAGTCACCTCGTCGATTTTTTCGAGCTTCCCTGGCTTGCCACGGGTGGAGAGTAGCGGCGTGCGCGTGGGGACGAGATCCGCATGTTGATAGATGTCTTCATACCAGAAGACAAAATCCTCGGCAGTAAAGGGATGGCCATCAGACCATTTCATACCACGACGCAGGACGAGCGTCAGGCTGCGCCCATCCTCGCTCATATCCCAGTGTTTCACCACATTGGGCACCACCTGCTTACCGGTATAATCCCAGAACAGCGCGTGGTCCGGCCCGGAACAGCAGCGATAGCCATTCCACTTATCCCCCGGCCCGGTAAAACCGCGGCGCCAGGTGCCACCATAGCGTCCAATCGTATGCACAGGTTTGATCACCAACGGCTCGCTGCCCAGGCGCTCTTGCACTGGCGGGAGCTTGCCCTGTTGTACCAGGGCGGCAAGCTGTGATGCTTCCCGAAAGCGCTGCGGCCACCGCGCCGGGTCCGTCACGATTTCCGGTCCTTCGAGTGTGCCGATCAACGCCTCCCGTCCGCTCTGGGGTTGCTGGGCGACTGCTCCAGAGACAAACAACCCCCCATACAGCCCGAGACACCCATACAGTAGTATCTTCCCAAAGCTCTGCCACCAACGCCGACTTGCACTCGCTGTTTGCTTTCGCACCAGGCTTTCCTCTTTGCCCCGCTCGACGGGGCAGGGCCAGGGTGAGGGGAGTCCGTCCTCATGTTGGCAACGCGTAGCCCACAATGCGCGCGGCGAACATGTCTGTCAACTTTTCTGCCTGCACTCCCATGAGCACCTTGGCATTGGGCGCATAGGGCCAGCGGTGCACCACATCCGCCACGGTCTGCCCACGGGTGAGCGGATCATGCGTAGCAATGCGGACATGGTAGTCCTGTACCGTATACAGACTCGGGTCGATGGCATAGGCCATAGCAGGCACGTCATTATAGTGTACCCCAGTCCCCGCAGCCCGCAGGCCCCGTGTCACGTATGAATGCGCCAGCGTTGGGGTAAGACGCGCGAGCAACTGGGCGGTTGGCGTTGGTGTCTGGCGAATGCGCTCGAGATCAGCTTCTGGAATCGCCACTTTTTGACACACATCCATCCCCACTTGGACCACCGGCGCTCCGGATTGATACACTATGGCGGCTGCCTCCGGATCGTTATAGAAATTTGCCGTAGCGACTTCCGTGACATTACCGTGCGTTAACACGGCGCCACCCATGACAATGAGCTCTGCCAGAGCCTGGGCCAGGCGTGGTTCCACACTGAGCGCCAGCGCCACGTTGGTGAGTGGCCCCAGCGCAACCAGGGTGATTTCCCCAGGACGGGCCATCACACGTTCGACGAGTGTAGCGACCGCATGTTGGGCCTGGGGTGTCCCACTGGGCGGGGGCAGATGCGCCTCGCCAAAGGCGTCCTCGCCGTGCACATGTGGGGCATAGTTCGGCGTCCCCAGGAGCGGTTTGCCGACGCCTTGATAGACAGGAATCTCACTCCGTCTGGCGATCTCCAGAATGCGTAGCGCATTCTGCGTGCAGTCCGTAATGGTGCCGTTCCCGTAGACGGTGGTGAGCGCTTCGATGTGCAGTTCAGGGGAGGCCAGGGCCAGCAGCAGCGCTGCGGCGTCGTCAATACCCGGATCGGTGTCAATAATGACGTGCTTCATCAATGGCCTTCCTGCCCCCTCTCCTGCGGAGAGAGGGACGGAGTGAGGGGCGTTGTCTGCCCCCCGGCTGGCATTAGGCATCCACGACCGCGATAGCCTCGATTTCGACCAGATAATCAGGGCTGGCCAGCCCTGAAACCACCAGGAGAGTACTGGTGGGAGGATTGCTCGGGAACAATTCCTCACGGACTTTGCGCACTGCCCCGGCGTGATTGAGGCTGGTCACGTACGTCGTCGTCTTGACAACATTGTGTAATGTGCCACCAACGGACTTGACGGCAGCCTCGATATTGTGCCATATCTGTCGTACCTGAGCTTCTGCATCACCTTTGCCGACAACGCTGCCGTCGCGTGAACCAGCCACCTGCCCGGCGATGTAGACGGTGTTCCCGGCCTTCACGACATTGGAAAAGCCACGCGGCTGTGACATGGTATCAGGATTCAGGTGTGTGATGTTCGGCATAATGCCTCCTTTCCAAAGAAACAGCTAGGGGATGTTCGGCCATGGCGAGACGTGCCATGACCAGCCTATTCTACAGGGAAACGATGTCACGGAGAAGAAAGGAAAATCATGCTACTCTCTGAACGCCGGAAACGCTATCGTCAGATTCTCGCAGGGAATGCCTGCGTGCATCCCGCCTCGGTGTTTGATGCCATGTCTGCCCGTATGGCCACCTCACTTGGTTTTGAGGTGGGCATGTTTGCCGGCTCCATTGGCTCGGGCACCGTGCTTGGAGCGCCTGACCTGGTGGTGCTGACCCTCTCGGAATTTGCCGAGCAGATCCGGCGCATTGCCCGTGGGAGCGACCTGCCGTTGATGGTCGATGCGGATCACGGCTACGGCAACGCTTTGAACGTCATGCGCACGGTGGAAGAGTTAGAAACCTCTGGCGTCGCGGCGTTGACTATCGAAGACACCGTACTCCCCATCCCCTTTGGGGGACGCGGTGAGGGTTTGATTGCTCTGGAGGAAATGCAGGGCAAATTACGGGCTGCTGTGGCAGCGCGTCAAGACCCCTCGCTCGTTGTCATTGGCCGCACCAGCTCCCTGCGGCATGGTGGTATTGCCGAAGCGGAAAAACGCCTCAAAGCCTATCAAGACACCGGGATCGACGCGATTTTTCTGGCTGGTGCCAGCACCCGCGCCGAAGTTGAAGCGATGCACCGGGCGACGCGGCTACCCTTGCTGCTCGGTGGCAGCACCCCAGAGCTCTCCGACCGCGCCTTTCTTGCTGCCAACGGTGTGCGCATCGCCTTGCAGGGCCATCATCCGTTCTACGCTTCTATTAAAGCTGTCTACGACACGCTGAAATATCTGCGCGACGGCGGCGCTCCGGCTGGCCTCAAAGACCGTGTGGCGTCCGAGGATATGCTCAATATCGCGATGCGCCAGAGTGATTATAAGCAATGGCAGAATGACTACTTGCGGTAGCGCCTATGCGGGTGCTCTCGTCAACTTGACGGTATGCAGGGTGTTGGTGGTGGCCGCTGACGCCCTGTACGGCCGCTCATACCGTATTGCACAGAGCGAGACCAGCGAGCGTCACCACTATCGCCGTCCACAGTATCGAAAGGAAGCAGACAATGACCAGTCCCCTCCAGCAGGCACCGACCGTTGGTACAGCCATGGATACCACTGCCGAGCAGTTTGATGTGATCATCATTGGCGCCGGAGTAACCGGGCTGTATGCCTTGCACCGTCTCCGCGAGCGCGGGTTCTCTGTACGCATTTTTGAGAGCGGCGATGGGGTGGGGGGCACCTGGTATTGGAATCGCTATCCTGGCGCCCGCTTCGACTCCGAAAGTTATACCTATGGGTATTCTTTCTCGCAGGAGCTCTTGCAAGAATGGGAATGGCAAGAGCACTATGCCGGGCAGCCGGAGACCGAGCGCTACCTCAATTATGTGGCGGACAAATTCGACTTGCGTCGTGACATCAGTTTGCGCTCGCACGTGCACTCGGTCGTCTTTGACGAAAGCGCGAATGCCTGGCAGGTCTTCCTGGCAGATGGCCGCCAGGCCCGCGCCCGGTTTGTCATCACCGCGGTGGGGAGTCTGTCTGCCTATTACATTCCAGACTTCGAGGGTCTCGACAGTTTTCAGGGCACCTGGTGTCACACCGGGCGCTGGCCGGCCGCAGGGATGGATCTCGCTGGCAAACGCGTGGGCGTCATCGGCACTGGCGCCACGGGCGTGCAACTCATCACGGCGATCGCTCCTGAGGTGGGGCATCTGACCGTGTTCCAACGTACGGCCAATTATTGTGCGCCACTCCGCAATGGACCCATTGACCCTGAAACCCAGCGCCAGATCAAAGCCAGCTACCCGGAGATCTTTCAGAAGTGCAGTGAAACCGCAGGCTCCTTCATTCATCAATTTGACCCGCGCTCGGCTATGTCGGTCTCGCCGGAAGAGCGTCTGGAGCAGTACGAGCGGCTGTGGACCGAGCCCGGATTCAAAAAATGGCTGTCGAATTTTTATGACGTTATGCTCCCCGGCGAAGCGAATGAGGACTATGCCGCATTCGTCCGGCAAAAGATCCGCGAGCGTGTCAAGGATCCGGTGATCGCGGAAAAACTGGTGCCCAAGGACCACATGTTCGGTTCTAAGCGCCTGCCCTGCGAGAGCGGATACTATGAGGTCTTTAATCAGGATAATGTCGAACTCGTTGATGTGCGTGAAGCCCCCATCGAGCGCATCACCCCCACTGGCGTGAAGACGAAAGCTGCGGAGTATGCGCTTGATGTCATTATTTTTGCCACGGGCTATGATGCCGTGACCGGTCCATTGAACCGGATCGAGATCCGTGGTGAGGGGGGACAGACATTAAAGGACAAGTTTGCCGAGGGGCCGCGCACCTATATGGGTATTCAGAGCGTAGGCTTTCCGAATCTCTTCACGATTAATGCTGCCTCCGTGGGCAACTTCGTGCGGGCTGCCGAGCCATTAGTCGACTGGGTGTGCGAATGCATCGGCTATGTGCGGGCGCATCAGATGACGCGTATCGCGCCCGCGCCTGAGGCCGAAGCCGCCTGGACCCAGCACGTGGCGGAGGCTGGTGCCAAGATTCTCCGCACCCAGGCCAACTCGTGGTTCGTGGGAGCCAATATCCCTGGCAAAGCCCGCTTTTTACTCACCAGCCCCGACAGCGCCCCCGTAATGCGTGCCAAACGCGCTGAGGTGGCGGCCAAGGGCTATGCCGGGTTTATCCTGCAATAGCCGGGCGGCCCTGCCAATCGCCTACCCCGCCTGCTGCCGTAGGATGGCACAATACTGGTCACCTACGGCGCTGGTGGACGCCGTGCCTCCGAGATCAGGCGTCACCACTGTACCGTCTGCCACGTGTGTCTCCAGGGCGCGTAACATGCGCGCCGCCGCATCGGTCTCACCCAGGAAATCGAGCATCATCTGACCAGCCCAAATCGTCGCGAGCGGATTGGCCAGGCCACGGCCTTGAATGTCTGGGGCGGAGCCGTGCACAGATTCAAACATCGAAGGATAGGTCCGCTCAGGATTGAGATTGGCACTTGGCGCAAAGCCCATGCCGCCCATGATCACGGCACCCAGGTCCGTTAAAATGTCGGCGAAGAGGTTTGACGCCACCAGGACATCAAAAACCTCAGGACGCCGCACAAAGTTCATGGCTGCTGCATCCACAAGATTGGACGAGGTGGCAATGTCGGGATAGTCCGCGGCGACTTCGCGAAAAATCTCATCCCAAAAGACCATGCTGTGTTTCTGCGCGTTGGACTTGGTGACTGATGTGACATGCCGTTTCTGGTTGCGCTTACGGGCTAGCTCAAACGCAAAGCGCATAATGCGTTCGCAGCCTGTGCGGGTGAACACCGAAGTCTGCAGTGCTAATTCGTATGGCGTGCCCCGGTGCACCACGCCACCAGTATCAGCATATTCGCCCTCGGTATTTTCACGGACGACCACGAAATCAATATCGGCCGGGGTTTTCCCGACCAGTGGGCATGGGGCGCCAGGCAAGAGCTTTGCCGGGCGAATACAGGCATATTGCTGGAAACTCTTGCGGATAGGCAAGATCAAACCGTTGAGCGTAATGTGGTCGGGCACCCGCGTTGGATCGCCTACCGCGCCAAAATAAATGGCATCAAACTCCGCCAGGGTTTTCATGGCGCTCTCGGGCATCATGGCGCCGTGATCACAGTAGTAATCAGTACCCCATGGGAACGTCTCGAAATCCAGGTGCAGCCCGGTGACCGTGTCCTGCACGGCACGGAGCGCTTTGATGCCCTCGGGCATGACTTCCTGGCCAATACCATCTCCTGGAATGACGGCAATATGATGCGTCGCCATACGTTCTCCTTATCCCGCTCAGGCCCTGGCCTGTGGTAGTCTGCTGCTGTGCGTAGGGAGGGTTTCGGATCATAGCGACCGGCCTGGGGGAAGTCAAGCACTGGCGGGCGTGACCTCGGCAGTGCCACGGAGCGCTGTGGCATGGAGTTAACGGCTGTCCATAAACGTCTGCCAGAGACGTACTCGTAGGATATCGAGGTCCCAGGGTTTAATCACGACATCTGTCGCCCCATAGTGTTGCGCCTGGGTAGCGAGAGCCGGATCGCCAGTGAGGACGACGACCGGGAGGCGGGGTTGCTGCACCCGAATCTGTTGCAAGATGGTGTAGCCATCCAGGTCGGGCAAATGGAGATCGAGTAACACCATCGAGACGGCCTCATGTGCCAGGCACGCCAGCCCTGTTCTACCCGTGCTGGCCGTGGTAACCTCAAAGAGATCATCGAGGGCCATCGCGAGCGCCTCACAGAGGCTGGGCTCATCATCAATGATGAGCAGCCGTGCCATGCCTGCCGCCGTCAAGAGCGGCTGGCCCGTGGTGGCGCGATTCCTCCATCTGGCCAGTGCTGCTGACGCTGACGCTGGCGCTGCATCGCCTGGAACGCCATGCCTGTGGCATGCAACCAGTCGGCCAGTTCTTCTTCCGTACAGACACGGGTCTGCCAGGTATCCTGGGAGGTTTTGGTCAGGAGCACATGGGCAACGGGCGAGGCAATAGCTCCCCAGACAATGGCAAAGGGCGCGGGGCTTTCCTGCATGAGACGGACGGCAAACGTTTGCAGATCGGCCTGACGGCAGCGCTGGGGACGTAAAAAGCGCTCGGCCTGTGCCGGCGCTATCCGGGTTGCCCACGTTGTGTGTAGAAGATCAGTCGAGAGCGGCTCAGGCAGGGCCTGCCAGATCCCTACCGTGGCACTAAACGTGGCCATAAGATCTCTCCTAGTGACAACGGCTGCGCGTGCATGGTCCATAGGCTCTCTCTCGTACTTCCTTTATCGGTTAGGAACTCCCCGAACAATAGACGGCAGACACCGAGGTATGTTATGGTGCTTCTTCACCCTTGGCGCTACGGAGGTATCCATGGAACGTCCCATTTTTAAGCCAGTTGGCACCCCAGTGGCAGAGCTGGATACGCCAACGCTGGTGCTTGATCTGACCCTGGTAGAGCAGAATCTTGTGACGCTGCATACGTTTTTTCAGCAATGTCCGGCGAAAGTGCGGCCGTATGTCACGGCCCACCGCTGCCCGACCCTCGCCCACAAACAGCTTGCCGCAGGCGGGACGGTTGACGGTATTGGCGTCTCGACCGTAGGTGAAGCTGAGGTGTTTGCTGGGCATGGCTTTGACGATATCCTCATTGCCAATGCCATTGTGAGCCGTCCCAAAATCCGTCGTCTCTGTGCCCTGGCCCGTCAGACGAACATGACGGTCGCAGTGGATAATCCAGCCCATGTCCAGGCGCTCTCCGAGGCGGCCACGGCCGCTGGTGTGACCCTGCAGGTCGTCGTAGGTTTACAGACGCACGCGCAAGGCTGTGGTGTAGCCCCTGGCCAGCCGGCCGTAGCCCTCGCCCAGCAGGTCCATACCTCGTCACATCTCGTGTTTGCTGGTTTGATGAGTTATGCTGGTCCAGTTTTTCATGCCGACGCAGCACGCCAGGAAATCCAGCAGGCGGTCGATACACGGGAACTCGTGGAACGGGCGGGTCTGCCCGTACGGATCGTCAGTACAGGCACGACCTCCAACTACACCATCGCCGGGAGCACCAGCGGGGTCACTGAAGTGCTGGCTGGCACCTATGTCCTGCTCGACGCGCACTATGCTGCGCATTGTCCACAATTTGCTCCAGCCGCACGGGTGCTGACGACTATCTCCAGCCGTCCAGAACCGGGCACCGCCATCGCTGACGCAGGGCAAAAGGCGGTCAGCACTGACCGGGGCCTGCCGCTCGTAGACCTGCCGCTGGCTACGGTCACGTCACTCAGTGCAGAACACTGCCGTTTACAGCTCACAGGCACCACCGCAGCAACCCTGCAGCTCGGGGCGCAGTGCTGGTTGACGCCCTATGACCTGGGGACGTGCATCAATTTATATGATTATGTGCACGTAGCACGTCATGACCATTTGGAAGCAGTATGGCGGGTGGCGGCCCGAGGCCAGTATCGCTGACGCGGGTGCCGGAAGCCTGACAGGCATCGACAGGACGTGCAGCACCTCCTGTCGATGCCTGATGGAGTTATGCCTGATGCTGGCGCCGCCAACGGTAGCCCAGAAGGCCCAGGGCTCCCGTCAACATCAACACCCAGGTGCCAGGTTCTGGCACCACTGTCACTGGCGGCGGGGGCAGGGGCGGCGAGTTCAACGTGATGGCTTGGGAAAGCGATGCATCGCTTTGGTTAATACTGATCCGGAGGCTCGATGGCGAAGGGTCAAAGCCTGCCAAGAGAGGACCGGGTGTAAAAATGCCCTCATAAGCAATACGATGGCCTGTCTCCAGACGTGCAACGTCTTTTAGAAGCGGCCAGCGTGGTTGGCACCACGTTTGCTACGGCGGCAGTGGCGGCTGGCACTCAGCGCGACATACAGGAGGTGGAGACCATCTGTGCGCACATCGCCCAACAGGGCCATCTGCTGGTGGCCGAAGGGCTCGCCGAATGGCCTGATGGCACCTTGAGCGGACGCTATCGCTTTCGGCATGTGTTCGCCCAACAGGCCCTGTATGAGCGCATCGATGAAGCTCGTCTGGTGGGACTGCATACACGCATTGGCCAGCGCCTGGCAGCAAGCTACGGCCCACACGCCCATACCATTGCCTCCGACCTGCGTCGACACTTTGCCCGTGGGCGAGACCGTGCGCGGGCTGCGCAGTATCCCCCTGGACGTGCCTAGCCCTGGCAGCGTAGAATGCGACGCGAGACGATCACCCGCACTACTCCTCCAGCAAAGCGAGATATTATGGACGCACACGACCTGATACGCGATGCCCTGGAGCGTATCCGTGGTATATTGCACCGGACACTACCCGGGCTTTCCCTGGACGAACTCCATCGCCAGCCCTCGGCGGAGACGAACTCCGTGGCCTGGCTCACCTGGCATCTGACACGCGTGCAAGATAACGGCATTGCTGGGCTGTTTGACCAGGAGCAAGCCTGGATCTGCGAAGGCTGGCATGCCAAATTTGGCATGGAGCCTGACCCGGATAATGAAGGGCAAGGGCATACGCCAGCACAGGTCAGTGCCTTTCGCGTCCCTGCGGCACAATTGCTGCTTGACTACCACGACAGCGTGTCAGCACGCTCCAAAGCGTTTGTCCATGGGCTGCCTCCCACGGCTTTTGACCGTGCGCTCAACGAGCCGCAATACCAGCCCTTGCCCACCGTTGGCGTGCGGGTGGTGAGCATTCTCTCGGATAATCTGCAGCACGCCGGGCAGGTGGCCTATCTCCGTGGGCTCTGGCATGGTTTTGGCTGGCGCTCCTGACGTCCTGAGCCGTGGGCTAGGCCACGACCATGCCCAGCCTTGACACTCGGGGAGCCGCGACGTAGCATGACGCGCAGCATACACTTCCCTCGGTCTCTCTCGCATGGAGTACGGCACCATGGCTCTCGAAAATGCCTATCGTCAAGCGCTCCCGGCTTCTCAGGCGCTCTTTGAGCGGGCGCAACAGGTTTTTCCTGATGGCGTGACCCACGACAATCGACGCATGCAGCCGTTTCCCGTGTTTGTGGAGCGTGCCGATGGCGCCTACAAATGGGATGTGGATGGGCGGCAGTACATTGATTACTGGATGGGCCACGGCGCCCTCATTATGGGCCATAACCCGCCGCATGTGCGCGATGCCGTCATCGAACAGGCGGCGCGCGGCACGCACTATGGCGCCAATCATCCCCTGGAAGTAACCTGGGCAGAATGGGTCTGCAAGCTCGTGCCTTGCGCTGAGCACGTTCGTTTTACCGCCTCAGGCACCGAATCCACCCACATGGCCCTACGGCTGGCGCGGGCCTACACGGGCAAGCGGCGCGTCATCAAGTTTGCCGGACATTTCCACGGCTGGCATGAGGGGCTGGAAGTCGGAGTGCAAACACCGTACGAGACGGCCCCAGAGCCTGGGCAAATGCAAGAAGCCGTCGATGCCGTCGCACTCTGCCCCCCGAATGACATTGCTGCTGTACGGCAGGCCCTGGCGGCTGGCGATGTGGCTGCGATTATTCTCGAACCCACGGGCGGACATTTTGGCACCGTGCCGCTTGCCGAGGGTTTTTTACGATTGTTGCGGGAAGAGGCCAGCAGAGCCGGCGTGGTGCTGATCTTTGACGAAGTGGTGACCGGTTTTCGCGTTGCCCCTGGTGGAGCCCAGGCTCTCTACGGGGTGACCCCAGACCTCTCGACTTTCGCCAAGATTCTCGCTGGCGGTTTGCCTGGTGGAGCGGTCGCCGGCCGGGCGGACCTGTTTACCTATCTGGCCACGCCAACGGCTGCAGAGGCCGGGAAGCGCGCCAAGATTCATCATCCCGGCACGTTTAACGCCAACCCCCTATCCGCTGCTGCCGGTGTGGCCATGCTGTCCTCGCTGGCGGATGGCGCGGCCACGCGGCGGGCCAACGAGCAGGCCGCCAAGCTGCGCTATGGCATGAACGACATTCTGGCGCGTGCGCAGGTGTCCTGGAAGGTGTATGGCCAGCATAGTGACTGGAAGCTCTTTTACGGGGCGGATAGCCCGCCGCGCCATGGCGATGATCAGCGCGTAGACGACATCCCCTGGCAGCGTCTGGATGGCAAATTCCCGCAGCAAAGCCGTGCCCTCCGGCAAGCGCTGATTTTAGAGGGGGTGGATTTTAACGGTGCCCGCGCCCTGGTGGGGACCTGTCATACCGACGAGGTGGTGACAGATACCCTGACGGCGTTTGCCAGGGCCGTGCAGACCGTCAAAGCCGAGGGGCTGGCTTAGGCGAGAGCAAGGGGGGGGAGAGAACATGGTGGTGCGACTGGCCGAGGGGCCTCTCCAGACCAGATTTGGGACATTTACTGAACTGTTGTACTACGATGGCCAGCGCGAATGCCTGGCCATCGTGATGGGGGACGTACGCGGCCGCGACCATGTCTTGTGCCGCGTACATTCGCACTGCGTGAGCGCCCATCTCTTCAACAGCCTGGAATGCGATTGTCGGGAACAAATGGAAATCGCCCAGGCCATGATCGAGCAGGAGGGCGCTGGTGTGATCATCTGGCTCGATCAGGACGGACGTGGCCATGGCCATATGGCCCTGCTGCGCAGCCGTGCCTTGCAAGCCCAGGGGCTGTCGCAGACGGAAGCCTATATCCAGCTGGGCTACACTGCGGATGCCCGGCACTATACCAGTGCTGCGGCCATTCTCCAGGAACTGGGCGTGGCGTCCGTGCTGCTGCTGACCAACAGCCCCAACAAAATCCAGCACTTGCGTCAGGCGGGGATCCACATCGCTGCGACACGCCCGGTGGCCCTGGACCGCGACGTGCATACCCACTTACACCGTTTTTACGACGATAAGATCGCCCAGGGCCATCACATCCCAACGCAGCACCCTGCCTAATGATGGCAGCCACGCGCTGGGATGTCCCACACCGCTTCGACCACGCCGTTACGCACAGCAATGTACTGATCCCAGCGGTTCACCAGGATGTCCTGCTGGCTGCTGTGCAGGAGAAACTGATCTCCCACGTGCAGCGGTGTGGTGCCGTCCGTGCGCAAGACAATATGCGCACTATGCAAAGCCTCCACGGTCACTCCTGGCATACCTTCCACCACCGGTAACACGCCATTGGGGGAGGCAAGGGCCTGTACGCCCACGTCACCAATGGCCACACCGGGGCTCGGTGTACTGATCACGGTGCCGAGGATTTTCGCGGCAATGTGGAAATCATCCATATAGTCATACGCTGCCGACATGAGGGCGTAGGTGCCACCCTGAATCTCCGTCACCCCTGGCAAGTCAGCCGCAATGTCGTACGTCCAGGTCTCCCCGGTTGACACGATGTCCACCGGAATCCCCGCCGTCTCAATCGCCTCTTTCAAATCGAGGCACATCTGCATGAAGCGCCGTCCCTCCGCCAGGCGGGTCTGCTTCTCAGGCCGTCCGGGAAGGGTCTGATGGCTCATAATGCCGCGAAAGGTAATGCCCGGCAGGCTCGCTGCCAGTTGCGCCAACGCCAGACCATCGGCGACAGTCCTGATCCCAGCGCGATGCATTGACGTATCCACTTCAATCAGCACCCCCAGGGTCACCCCCTGGGCATGCGCCACGTCGGACAGCATGCGCAGGTTCTGCGCATTGTCGATGCCTACCTTCATGTCTGCCCGCTTCGCCAGGGTGCACAGGCGCAGCATTTTATCGCGGGTGGCCACCTGGTTCGCGATCAGCACATCGGCGATGCCGCCTTCGACCATCACTTCTGCCTCGGCAACCTTGGCGGCACACACCCCACCCACCGTGCCCCCGGCCCGTATCTGCATATGGGCCAGGATGGGGCTTTTGAGATTTTTGACGTGCGTGCGCATCTTGCAGACCGTATCGCGGTACGTCTCGGCAATGAGACGAAAATTGTGCTCCATTGCGTCCAGATCAACAAGCAAGCACGGGGTATCTAACTCATGTATCGGCGTTCCAGGGGCCGGCCGGTAATGTTCCATACCTCCTCCTCTCGTGCATGATGCCATGACGGTGTGCCCAGAGCGCTGAGCCTCAGTGCCCTGCGCCCGCAGCCGCGCTACGCTTCTCCGTTGTGGCGGCTTCGACCTCGTAATACTCTGGCAAACTGATGAGTTCCTCCACCCGGCGCCGTAGTTCGGCCACTTGCTGCGCGTTGATATTCAGCAGGCCCGTGTCCTTGAGATGCTGGTACGTTTGCGTCAGCGCTGTGGCCGCCACAATGACTGGCGTGGTGGCGTAGATGAGCAACTGATACCCCAGGTCGCCATACTCCTGCACCGAAATGTCGTCGGCCCCGGTAATGACCACCAGCGGGATGCCCGGCACTTCCTTGCGGAAAAAAGCGAGATCTTCCCGCGCCCGCACCCCGCGTGGCATGATGGCATCGACCCCGAGCTCTTTGAGCATGTGACCCCGTTGCACGAGTTCCTCGCGGCTGCCTTCCACCGCGCTAAACGCATCGGTGCGGCCAATGATGATGAAATCGGGATCGCGCCGGGCTTGTAGAGCATAGGTCATGCGCTCGACGAATTCGTCCATGGGCACGATGTGCTCCAGGCCCTTGTGATACGAAGCCCGCTTGGGATACACTTGGTCTTCGATATGAATGGCCGCCAGGCCCGCGGCCTCAAACTCGCGCACACAGCGCATGACGTGCAGCGGATCGCCATAGCCCGCCCCGGCATCGGTGATCACTGGCAAGTCCGTCGTGTGCACCACGCGACGGGCCACATCCACCTGCTCCGTGAGCGTGAGCAGCGGTTCGGTAATGGCGGTGTGGGCGCCACTCATGTAGCCGCCCGTGTAAATGGCGCGGAAGCCCAGGGACTGCACTACGCGTGCGGAGAGCGGATCATAAGCCCCAGGCGCGGGAATCGTGGCGCCGCTCTGGAGCAGAGTGCGTAACTGTTGTCGGGCGGATGGCATACGCTGCGTCCTTTCTGCTAAGCCCATATATGACATGACCTGTCTATGGTAGCACAAGTGGAAGGTGTTGACCTCTCACCTCTGACATAGGACAATACCCCGTCATCCATGCTATGGGCTTGCACGAACCGGGAGGGCGTTATGCGTGTTTTACTCATTGCGACGAACCAGTACGATCGGCTGATGAGCCGGATGAATGCTCAGCCACTGCCCATTGGGCTCGCGTACCTCGCTGGCGCGCTGGCCACCTCACCGCACACCGTAAAAACGTTGGACCTCATGTTCTCTGAAGACCCGCTGGGCGATGTGGAGCAGACGATTCGAGACTTTCAGCCCGGTTTGATTGGGCTGTCGATTCGGAACCTGAGCAACCATAGTTACTTGAACACCCGCTGGGAGCTCCCCTTTTCCAAGGCGATCATCGAAAAAATCCGCTCCTTGACTCCAGCCACGATCGTGTGTGGCGGCCCGGCCTTTAGCCTTATGCCGAAGGCGATCTTTGCCTATATGGAACCAGATGTCGGCCTGGCCGGTGATGCCGCGGAAACCTTCGTCGAGCTGGTCACTAGCCTGGAAGCCGATGCGCCGTATGCGCACCTGCCAGGCGTGGTGCACCGCCAGGGCGGTACGATTGTGATGAACGAGAACCGCTGTGCCTCGGCTTTCTCTGTGGCGCCACGCCTGGCGGAGCTAGATATGCACCGCTATGCGCAAGCGGGTTTTGGCATTGGCATTTTGACCAAGCTCAGCAGTTTTGCGTATCCCACCTCAGCCGCACGCACGGCGATTGATCAAGAGGCGTGGCGGGTGATTCGCCCCATTGAGACGGTGGTCCAGGACGTACAGCGCATGCGCCAGGACTATGGGCTGCGCAAGGTCTTTTTCATTGATAATGCTTTTAACGTGCCCCTGGCGCATGCCAAGGATCTGTGCCGGGCCTTGATTGAGGCGGATGTGAAAGTACACTGGAACACCTGTCTGGCCCCCTTCGGCTGCGACCCCGAGCTTATTGGCTTGATGAAACAGGCGGGCTGCGCGCTGGTGCTGATGGGCGCCATGCGCGGTGGGCCGCAGGATGGCGCTGGCCTCGGCGACCGCGTAGCGCCAATGCTGGAGACCTGCCGCCTGTGCGAGGAGCAGGATCTCCACTACACCCTCGGGGTGAATTTTGGCGAGCCAGGCGAGACGCGCGAGACGGTGGAAGCAAAGCTGGCGTTTCTGCGCAGCGTCAAGCCCGCTGTGGCCAATTTGCGTATCGGCGTGAGTATTTTGCCAGGCACTGGCGTAGCGGCAAAAGCCCTGGAAGAGGGCCTCATTGCTGACGAAGCGGATTTAATCAAGCCGACGTTTTACGTGGCCGCGTCAGTGCGTGATTGGCTAGTGGATTATTTACAGGCCGAGAAAGCGCACTACCCCCGCTGGAATCTGGTGTAGCCTGGGTGAGTAGCAGCCGTCGACCGGGGCGAGCAGTGTAGGGGTAGTCATCATCTGTGCTGCAGACCTCTTGCTCCTCCCCCCAGTGGGGGACGGTTGGGCATAGGCGCCAACTTCAGATACAAGTGTTTGTGTTTCGAGGGAGCTCTCCGGTCCCCTCGCCCGGAAGGCAAGGGAGCCAGAACGCCTTGTCTCGCAAGTGCTTACTGTGAAGTGGGCGCTTATGCTCCGCTGCGGGAAGGTCTTCATCCTCGGATACACATTGCTGGAAATCACCCATGATCTCAAGACGCTACAAAACTATTACCCGGCCTGACCTAGTGGCCGTGGTGAGGAGACGCGTGCATGCGCCGAGCGCATGAACGCACCCTGCTGCTGGGTCTTGCCCTGCTCGTGCTGGCATCATGGCTTTCGTATGTCGCGTTTCTCGCGCTCATCCCCGCTTGCTTCTGTCTGCTGCTCAGCTGCTGGTGCGGTATGCGCCACGTCCGCCGCTGCTTGCCAACGGCGACGGTGGGTTGGCGGAGTCACTGCAGTTATCTGGTGGCCGCCGTGGCTGTGTCGTGGATGTTTGCGCCTGGTGTTGAAGCGCTGTGCTGCCCTGGTGACGAGCAGGCCATCCGCCTGGTGGGCGTTGCTCTGGCGGTGCTGGTAAGTCTGTATCTCCTCCCTTTTGCCCTGATCCGCTGGGCCAATGGACAACGTGTGTTGCGCCTGCCCACGGCCTGGGGGCTCCTGGGGATTGCCTGGCTCATCCCTATGGTCCTCTGGATACAAGACCCCACAGCGTTAGCCGGGGCCGTAGGGGAAGGCCGAGAGCGTACCGTACGTCTACTGCTCGCCCTCGGATGTCCTGTCAATGCCACGACCCGAGTGGGGCACACGCCGTTGATGCTGGCCGTACTCGCCGAGAACCCGGCGCTTGTGCGGCTGTTGCTGGCGCATGGCGCTGCGCCCAATGCCACGGACAATGGCGGGAGCACCGCGCTCGACATGGCGGTGCTCCGGGGGAATATCACCCTGCTGGAGCTGCTCTATGCCGCCGGGGCACGACTCGACACGGCCCAGGCCCTCGCCTGGGCCGTGGGCCAGGAGCGGCGTCCCGTCGTCGACTGGCTCCTGGCCCATCACGCCACGGTCCCAGGCAGCGGGGCCCTGGAAGCCGCGGCGCGCTATACGGATGCGGCTATGGTGCAATACTTGCTCAGGCATACCCCGCAGCCTGATCGTTCTATGGGACTGGCAGAGAGTGTTGACCGGGGTGATCTGGAGATGGCGCGGCTGTTTCTGGCCCACGGTGCAGACCCTGAACAACGCTTTCACGAGGGCATGACGCCGTTACTGCGTGCCGTCGTGAGCAGAATGATCCCGGATGAGGAGCGCCGCATGGCTCTTATCGACTTGCTGCTGGCGTATGGAGCCGACCTGGCAGCCCGCGCGGACTCTGGTGCAACAGCCCTGGAGCTGGCGCAACAGCGCCAGGCGATGGGACTTGTTGAGCATCTCAGCAAGTATGGGGTACGTCGGGAGTCTGAAGCGCCAGCACCATAGGCCCGCTGGCTCCTTCTCCATAGGCACATCAGGCGCTCGCCCGACTACGCCTGGGCTGCTAACGGGGCAGGCGCCGCACCGCACGGTAGATGGCATCATCATTGCGCTTCCCGATGAGCGGCACCTTCAGCAGATCACCGTCTATGCGGTAGACAATCCGATACTCGCCCATGTCAACGCGACGAAAAGGCGAGCCCGCCAATGCGGCCGAGTCTTGGGGTTCTGGGGTCTGGAGGAGATGGAACAAGGAGGTGACCACCTGACGGAATTGCTTGGGATCCAGCGTCCGCAAAAACTTCAGACAGTCATGGGTTATGTCCAGTTTCAGCACGTCTCGTCCTCGTGCAACATCGCATGCAAAGCCTGCTGGGTCTGCTCACCCCCGAGGTAGCCACTCTGTTCGGCCAGGCGAGCCCGTAAGGCCCAGAGTTCCTCTTCCAGAGCTTGCAAGTAAGTGTAATGCTGGCGGGACATCAGCACAGCGACGTCTCGGCCGGATTTCTGCACAAAGACAGGTTCTGTGAGTGCGGTATCGAGATAGGCGCCAAGACGGTTCTTGAGTTCCGTTGCTGTCGTAGTCGTCATGATGCTTGCTCTTTGTGTATTGTGATGGGTATAGGTGTTAACATCATCTTGTCGAGTTATTTTAACTATTTTAGCTACTCTAGACAATGCAGGATATCAGGGTGACGCTAGACATGGGAGTCACCACTGCCGCTACTTTCCCGCCCCTGGAAAGCCCTCACGTACTGTCCGCAAGCCTGCGAGCAGTGTCTGGTCTGGCGGTCTGTGGCGTCCAGGGCCGTAAAGAGCGGCTTGAGCCAGGCATGATACGGCGCCAGCGGGGCATACTGGCTAAGAAAGTGCTGCGAGCCGTTGAACCCCCAGGTGACCTTGAAGTCCTCAGGCTGCGCCACCAGGCTGTGCACATAGCGCCCTGCGGGCGAGCTTCCCGAAAGGCATGAGGGGGTTCATTGTAACCCACGTTCAAGGGGTCTGACTGTACCTGCTACTTTTTTGGACTGAGGGTAGAGCATACCACGAGGCGTCGAGGCCCAGTGCGTCGCAGACCAACATGTGATACGGTCGGAGCCCCGCGAGC
>Ga0194121_10003434_pt1 | contig 24040 bp, 21 predicted proteins | sample TA2MahCa50mmetaG_FD_148609 | JGI IMG/M metagenome (GOLD analysis project Ga0194121, IMG submission 148609) | Freshwater microbial communities from Lake Tanganyika, Tanzania - TA2015020 Mahale Deep Cast 50m | ecosystem: Environmental > Aquatic > Freshwater > Lake | place: Tanzania: Lake...
TGGACCACCGCGCTGCGGCTGCGGGTCGGCCGGTGCCTGCGTGGGGCGCGGTCGCTGGGCCGGCCGGCGGCGGGGCCTGCCCGGTCTCGGACGAGGCGGCTGCTCCTGCATGCGCTCAGTCTGCCAGTGGCGGACGCCTACCATTGAGCGGCAAGGGAGACGCAGTGCAGGACCGCTCAGTCCACGAGGTCTTCGACGAGTTCAAGCGGCAGCTCCCCGACATCGACCCCGACGAGACGCAGGAGTGGATCGACTCGCTCGACGCGCTCGTCAAGGCCGGCGGCGTGGAGCGCGCGCGCTTCGTCCTGTTCAAGCTGCTGAAGCGCGCGCGCCAGCTCCAGGTGGGCCTCCCCGCGCTCACCCAGACCCGCTACATCAACACCATCTCGCCGGAGCAGGAGCCGCATTTCCCCGGCGACGAGGACATGGAGCGGCGCATCCGGCGGATGATCCGCTGGAACGCCGTCGCGATGGTCCTGCGCGCGAACCATCACTACCCGGGCATCGGCGGCCACCTCGCGACGTACGCCTCGGCCGCGACGCTGTACGAGGTCGGCTTCAACTGGTTCTTCAAGGGCAAGGACGACCCGAGCGGCGGCGACCGGATCTACTATCAGGGCCACGCCGCGCCGGGCATCTACGCGCGGGCGTTCCTGGAAGGGCGTCTCACCGCGGGCGACCTCGACCACTTCCGCCGCGAGGCGCTCGAGAAGGGCCTCTCGAGCTACCCGCACCCGCGGCTCATGCCCGACATGTGGGAGTTCCCCACGGTCTCGATGGGGCTCGGCCCGCTCGCGGCGATCTACCAGGCGCGCTTCGACCGGTACCTCATGCACCGCGGGCTCGCCGACACGAGCGGCGCGCGCGTGTGGGCCTTCGTCGGCGACGGCGAGATGGACGAGCCCGAGGCCCAGGGCGGGCTGCGGCTCGCGGGACGCGAGGGCCTCGACAACCTCGTCTTCGTCGTGAACTGCAACCTGCAGCGCCTCGACGGGCCGGTCCGCGGGAACGGGAAGATCGTGCAGGAGCTCGAGGCGCTCTTCCGCGGCGCGGGCTGGAACGTCATCAAGGTCCTGTGGGGCCGCGAGTGGGACGACCTGCTCGCGCGCGACGTCGAGGGCGTGCTCGTGAACAAGATGAACGAGTGGCTCGACGGCGACTCGCAGCGCATGACGATCTCCGACGGCGCGACGATCCGGAGGGAGTTCTTCGGCGGCGACCAGCGCCTCGAGAAGCTCGTCGAGCACCTCTCCGACGCGGACCTCACGAAGCTCCGCCGCGGCGGCCACGACCACCGCAAGGTGTACGCGGCGTACTCGTACGCGACGCGGCACGCCGGCGCGCCGACCGTCGTGCTCGCGCAGACGGTGAAGGGCTGGACGCTCGGCCAGTCGGTGGAGGCGCGGAACGTCACCCATCAGGCGAAGAAGATGTCGGTCGACGAGCTGAGGATCTTCCGCGACCGCCTCGAGCTCCCGATCGCCGACGCGACGCTCGAGGACCCGCCCTACTACCACCCCGGCATGGACGCGCCCGAGATCCGCTACATGCTCGAGCGGCGCAGCTCGCTCGGCGGCCCGCTGCCCCGGCGCGTCGTGCGCGCGGCGAAGGTGAGCGTGCCCGACGGCGCGGCCTTCGCCGAGTTCCCCAAGGGATCGGGGCAGGCGGCGGCGTCGACGACGACGGCCTTCACGCGGCTCCTGCGCAACCTGACGCGCGACAAGAGCGTCGGGAAGCGGATCGTGCCGATCATCCCGGACGAAGCGCGCACGTTCGGCATGGATCCGCTCTTCAAGGAGCTCGGCATCTACTCGCCGCTCGGTCAGCGCTACAAGCCCGTCGACGCGGAGACCCTCCTGCCCTACCGCGAGGCGACCGACGGGCAGATGATCGAGGAGGGCATCACCGAGGCGGGCGCGATGGCCACGTTCACCGCGGCCGGGACCTCGTACGCCACGGTCGGCGAGCCGACGATCCCCTTCTACGTCTTCTACTCGATGTTCGGCTTCCAGCGGACGATGGACCAGATCTGGGCGTTCGGCGACGCGCGCGGCCGCGGCTTCCTCATGGGCGCGACCGCCGGTCGCACGACGCTGAATGGCGAGGGCCTGCAGCACGAGGACGGCCACAGCCACCTGCTCGCGTCGGCGGTCCCCAACGTGCGCGCCTACGACCCGGCATTCGCGTACGAGACCGCGGCGATCGTCGAGGACGGCCTGCGGCGCATGCTCGAGGGGAACGAGGACGTCTTCTACTACATCACCCTGTACAACGAGAACTACCCGATGCCCCCGATGCCAGACGGCGTGCGCGAGGGCATCCTCCGCGGGCTCTACCTCTTCCGGAAGGGCATCGACGGCCGCAGGCGCGTCCAGCTCCTCGGATCTGGCCCGATCATGCTCCAGGCCCTGCGGGCCCAGGAGGTCCTCCAGGACAGGTACGACGTCGCCGCCGACGTCTGGAGCGTGACGAGCTTCCAGCTGCTGCGGAACGAGGCCCTCGAGGCCGAGCGCTGGAACCGGCTCCACCCCGAGGAGACCCCGCGGCGGCCGCACGTCGCCGAGATGCTCGGTGGCAGGGGGCCCGTGGTGGCGGCGACCGACCACATGAAGGCCATCCCGGACATGGTCGGCCGCTGGGTCGGCCAGCCGTTCCTGCCCCTCGGGACGGACGGCTTCGGGCGGAGCGACACGCGGGAGGCCCTGCGCCGGCACTTCGAGATCGACGCCGAGCACATCGCCGTGGCGGCGCTGCACAGCCTGGCGCAGTGCGAGCAGTTCTCGCCCGCCGACGTCGGCGTCGCCATCCGGGAGCAGGGCATCGATCCCGACCGCATCGACCCCCGTTACGCCTGAAGGGCACCCATACGGCCGAGCGGTCGGAAGGGTTCACTCCACCAGGCGGAATCCCTCACTTGACATGCGGTATGCGGAGGTCTGTCATTGCTCGCTAGCCAGCCAAGGAGGTAGAGGACGTGGGGTCGGGTTTGCTCGGTAGGAGAAGTCTCCTCAAGTACGCGTCTGTCAGCGGACTTGCCTCGCTCGCGACAGCGTGCCTTTCCCAGAACGCGCCGACGACGACGACGGCTACGCAGCCGCCCGTGACCGGGCAGCCGGCGCCGACGACGGCGGTGGCGACGCCCGGGACCGGGCAGCCGGCGCCGACGACGGCGGTGGCGCAGCAGCAGACGGTCACGTGGAAGGTCCAGTCCGGCTGGGCCGGGAACGACATCTTCCAGGAGCTCTTCATCGACTGGAAGAGCATGGTCGAGGAGATGTCCGGCGGGCGCCTCAAGATCGACGCGCTGCCGGTCAACGCGGTCACGAACATCGCCGGCGCGCTCGACGCCGTGCACGCCGGGACGCTCGACGGCGCCCACCATGTGCCCGCGTACTACTACGGCAAGGACCCGGCGGTGAGCCTCATGGGCACCGGCCCGATGATGGGCATGAGCGGCCAGATGTGGCTCGCCTGGTACTACTACGGCGGCGGGCAGAAGATGTACGAGGCCCTCGTCCAGCAGAAGCTGAAGATGAACGTCGTCTCGCTCTTCCACATGCCGATGCAGAACCAGCCGCTCGGGTGGTTCAAAGCGCCGATCACCAAGCCCGACGACTTCAAGGGCATGAAGTTCCGCACGGTCGGCCTCGCGACCGGCATCTACGGCGCCCTCGGCGCGAGCGTCGTCTCGGTCGCCGGCGCGGAGGTGGCCTCCGCCCTCGACCGCGGCACCATCGACGCCGCCGAGTTCAACAACACGACGTCGGACACCGTCTACGGCCTGCCCGACGCGCGCAAGGTCCTCATGGCGCGCTCGTACCACCAGCCGTCCGAGATCCTCGAGATCTCGCTGAACAAGACAAAGTTCGACGCGATGCCCAAGGACCTCCAGGCGATCATGAAGTACGCGGCGTGGGCCGAGTCGGCCAACGGCGAGTGGAAGTTCATGGACAAGAACTCGCAGGACTACGCGAAGCTCAAGGCCCGCGGCATCCAGATCGTGCAGACGCCGCCGTCCGTGCTCGACGCGCAGCTGAAGGCGTGGGACGGCGTGGTCGCCGACAAGTCCAAGGACAACAAGGAGTTCGTCAACATCCTCAAGTCGCAGAAGGCCTGGGCGGAGCGGGTGTTCCCATGGGCGTTCGACATCAACATCCCGACCCCGGACAAGGCCTCCTACGACGCCCGCCCGAAGATCCAGTAACGTCATAGACCGGTATGGCAAGAGCGGGGTCCCCGGGCGACCGGGGACCCCGCTCCATGTCGGCGGGAGGCCGTAGGAGGGTCATGGAGCGCGTCCTGTTCGCGATCGACCGCTTCAGCGCTTGGACGGGGAAGAGCGCAGCCTGGCTCGTCCTGCTGATGACGCTGCTCATCAGCTGGGACGTGACGATGCGCTACGCCTCGAAGCCCGTCTGCGAGCAGGACTCCGCGGTCGGATTCCTCTGTGAGCCGGTCCGGACCTTGTGGTTCACCTACTTCTACTCGTACGACATGACCTATTACCTCTACGCGGTCCTCTTCATGATCGGCGGCGCCTATGCCCTCTCGCGGGGGCAGCACCTGCGCGGCGACGTCTTCTACCGGTTGTGGCCGGTCCGGGTGCAGGCGACCATCGACGTCGTCCTCTACGTGATCGCGTTCTTCCCCGGCATCCTCGCCCTCGTGGCGGTGGGCACGCAGTGGGCGCAGGCGTCGTGGCTCATTCAGGAGAAGTCCTTCACCACGCAGGCGGCTCCGCCGATCTACCCGCTGAAGACGGTCATCCCCATCGCCGGCGCGCTCATGGCCATCCAGGGTCTCGCCGAGACCATCCGCGCGATCCAGGCGCTCAAGACCGGCGTCTGGCCGCCGCGGCTGAGCGACGTGGAGGAGACGGAGACCGCCCTGGCGGCCCAGAGCGAGCTGTGACCCCCGAGCTCCTCGGCATGACGATGCTCGCGATCATGGTCCTCGCCATCCTCATCGGCTTCCCGACGGCGTTCACGCTCATGTCGCTCGGCGTCTCCTTCGGCTTCATGGGCCTCGCGCAGCGCGGGAACCCGTTCATCGTCTTCGACCTCGTCGTCCAGCGCACGTTCTTCGTCATGCAGAACGACGTCCTCGTGGCCATCCCGCTGTTCCTCTTCATGGGCTACATCGTCGAGCGCGCCGGCGTGCTCGACGACCTCTTCAAGAGCGTCACCGTCCTCATGCGCCGCATCCCCGGGAACATCGCGGTCGCGACGCTGCTCACGGGCACGCTCTTCGCGACGGCCACGGGCATCGTCGGCGCCGCCGTGACGCTCCTCGGCCTGCTGGCGCTGCCGCAGATGCTGCGGCGCGGGTACAGCACCTCGTTCGCGACGGGCGTCATCGTCGCCGCCGGCACGCTCGGGATCCTCATCCCGCCGAGCGTGCTCCTCATCCTCTACGGCTTCATCGCCGGAGTGTCGGTGCCGCGGCTCTACGCCGCCGCGTTCATCCCGGGACTCATCCTCTCGTCGCTCTACGTCCTCTACATCGTCGGCCGCGCGGCGCGCGACCCCAAGGCGGCCCCGCCTCCCGGGAAGGACGAGGCTCAGATGCCGCTCGGCGAGGCGATCGGACTCCTCCTGCGCGGGCTCCTGCCGATCCTGTCGCTCATCGTGTTCGTGCTCGCCACGATCTTCTTCGGGTTCGCGACGCCCTCGGAGGGCGCGGCGCTCGGAGCGCTCGGTGGCCTCGTCCTCGCGGCGTTCCACCGGAAGCTCAGCCTCACGATGGTGAAGGGGGCGGTGTTCCTCACCGTCCGCACCGCTGCCATCGTCGGGTGGCTGCTCGTCGGGTCGTCGATCTTCGCCGCCGTGTTCGCCATCCTCGGGAGCGCGAAGCTCGTCGGCGACTTCTTCCTCAGCCTCGGCCTCTCCGACGAGATGTTCGTCGTCATGGTGCAGGCCATCATCTTCCTGCTCGGCTGGCCGCTCGAGTGGACGGAGATCGTCATCATCTTCATCCCGCTTTTCCTGCCCACCATCGTGCAGCTGCAGATCGACCTCGTCTGGTTCGGCGTGCTCTGCACCGTGAACATGCAGACCGCCTTCCTGTCGCCGCCCGTGGCGATGTCGGCGTACTACCTGAAGAACGTCGCCCCGAAGCACGTCACGCTGAACCAGATCTTCAACGGGATGTACCCGTTCATCGGCATCCAGGTCGTCGCGCTCGCCCTCGTCTTCTTCTTCCCCCAGGTCGTCACCTTCCTCCCCGAGCTCATCTACGGGAAGCCCTTCCGCTAGCCGACGGCCTTAGCATCGGCCTCGCGTGGAGGTCCGCCTCGTCCCGGAGCTCGCACTCGCAGTGGTCGCGGCGTTCGTCGGCGGGCTCGCGGCGCGGCAGCTCGGCCTGCCGGTCATCCTCGGCTACCTCTTCGCCGGCATCGCCATCGGCCCGTTCACGCCGGGGCCCGTCGCCGAGGGCGGCGCGATCGCGGGCCTCGCCGAGATCGGCGTCGCCTTCCTCATGTTCGCGCTCGGCACCGAGCTCGCGCGCTCGGACATCGAGGAGCTCGGGCGCACCGCGGCGATCGCCGGCACGGCGCAGATCGTCCTCGTCGTCCTCATCGGGCCGCTCCTCGCCCCGCTCGTCGGCCTGACCCTCGCCCAGGGCATCTTCCTCGGGGCGCTCCTCTCGCTCTCGAGCACCGTCGTCGCGCTGAAGCTCCTCCTGGCCCGAGGCGAGGCCGGGTCGCAGCACGGGCGCGGCGCGATCGCGATCCTCGTCGCGCAGGACCTCGCCGTCGTGCCGATGGTCATCCTCCTGCCGAGCCTCGGCGTCGCCGCCGCGGAAGGCTACATCGCGGTCGCGCGCCAGGTCGGTCTGGGGATCCTCCTCGTGGCCGCCGCGTACGGCGTCGGCACGCGCGTCGTGCCGTGGCTCCTCGGCCACGCCGCCGGCCCGCACGCGCGCGAGCTCTTCCTCGTCGGCGTCGTCGCCCTCGCGCTCGGCACGGCCGTGGCGACGAGCGCCGTCGGGCTCTCGCCGGCGTTCGGCGCGTTCGTCGCCGGGCTCGTGCTCGCCGGGTCGGAGTACCGGACGCAGGTCCTCGCCGAGGTGCTCCCCCTGCGCGACCTCTTCGTCTCGCTCTTCTTCGTCTCGATCGGGACGCTCGTCGACCCGGGGACCGTCCTCGCGCACCCCGTCGAGCTCCTCCTCCTGCTCGCCGTCGTGCTCGTCGTGAAGCCGCTCATCGCCGCGGGGGCGCTCGTCGTGGCCGGCTTGCACGTGCGCGTGGCGCTCGTCGCCGGCGCGGCGATCGGGCAGATGGGCGAGTTCTCCTTCGTGCTCGCCCGTCTCGGCGTCGATTCCGGGACCCTGCCCGAGACGGTCTTCGACCTCGTCCTCGCGGCCGCCGTCGTGAGCATCGTGCTCGCGCCCGCCGTCACCGGAGCGCCGGGCCGGGTCGTCCCGCTCCTCGAGCGCCTCCCGGGCCTTCGGCAGCGGCTCGAGACGCCGATCGACCCGGGCGAGGGCGCGGGCGGCATGCGCCGTCACGTCATCATCTGCGGCTTCGGCCGCGTCGCCCGGGAGCTCGCCGAGGCGCTCGACCGCCGGCGCTTCCAGTACGTCGTCATCTCGTACGAGCCGGGCGTGATCCGGGAGCTGCGGGCGAAGGGCGTTCGCGCGATCTACGGCGACGCGGCGAACCCCCAGGTGCTAGAGCACGCCGGCATCGACTCGGCGATCCTCCTCGCGGTGCTCGTCCCCGACCGGCTCACCGCCGAGGCGGTGGTGCGGTTCGCGCGGGCGCACGGTCCGCGGCTCGACATCGTCGCCCGCGCCGCGGACGCCACCGACGTGGCCCGGCTGCGCGCGGCCGGCGCGACCGAGGTCGTCCAGCCGGAGTTCGAGGCGGGCATCGAGGTCATCCGGCACGCGCTCGGCCGCCTAGGCGTGTCGGGCACGGAGCTGCAGAACATCGCCGCGGGCCGGCGCGCGTCGTTCTACCGGCGCGAGGAGGCCGAGCGGCCCTAGGAGGCTGCGCTCCGCCGATGAGCTGGGCGATCTCGCGCGTGCAGCGGGCGGCGATCCGCTCCAGCTCGGCGATGGCGTCCGGCGGGTACTGACCACGGCGCTCGTCCTCGATCCGCAGCTCCCCGATGCGCCGATCCCGGTCGAGCAGGACGAGCTGGATGCGCGCGGGGACCGGCGGACGCATCCGCTCGTTGCTCGGGTCGAAGCCGGGGACATCGGAGCGCAGCGTGATCACCAGGGGCGTCGCCCGCCGATCCAGCTCGATCCGGAAGACGGTCGGGCCGACGGCCGATCGGAGCTCGCCGCAGAGCGACTCGCACATCTGGACGAGGCGCACGCCGACGGGTGCGATCGTGCGCCGACCGTAGTCGCGAAGCGCGCTCGCGCCAAGTCTTCGATCGCAGATGGCGGCGGCGCACGAGCGCGCCATCCGTGGGCTGCGATCGCAGAGGTGGCTAGATGATGCGCATCTCCACCGCGCGCATGACGGCCTGGGGGGCCGCGTACAGCGGCGAGAAGCCGAGGTCGGCGCCCGTCAACAGGTCGAGGGCGGCAACGAGCGGCACGGCGGCGAACGACACGGGGCCGACCGCGGGCACGCCCCAGCGGCGGGCCCCGGCGATCACGCGGTCCGTCCTAGCGGCACTGCACCCCGGGCGCGGCCGCCTCGCCGTCGCCCACGACCGGATGCCCGCGGACCGTGAGCAGCTCGGCGGTCCAGCCGGACGTCGAGCACTCGAGCGAGGTGGTCAGCGTCAGCGTGCCCGTCGAGAAGTTGAATACGCCGGGGTCGAGCGTTCCACGCTGCTGACCGAGCGCGCGCGTGCCGACGTAGAACTGCACGACGGCGGGGTCGTTCTCCCGTGCGCCTTCGAGCGTCCAGATGAAGGTGACCTCGTGCCGCGCCCCCGTGTCGATCGGGCGCGACCGCGCGGACGCGCCCCGGACCCGTACGCGATCGCCGAGGGTCGCGGCGGTGGCCGCCGCCGCGGTCCGCCCGGGCCTCGCGGCCACCGGCGCGGCGGTCGGCTCATCGGCGTCGGCGACCGCCCGGCCAGCGCCCGAGACCACGAGCCACGCGCCGGCGAACGATAGGAGCGTCACCGCCGCTACCGCGAAGAAGATCGCGAGGGCAAGCATCCCGCCAGCCGGCGCGCTCGCCGGTGTCGCGGGAAGAGACGGCGGCTCCGCGGCATCCGCGTGCCGCGGAGCTTCCCCCCCTGGTCGTCGATGGTCATCTCGCCGGCGTGGGCGATGCCGCCGGGATGCTGATGAACGGCACAGCGCCACCGCCTGTCACCGACGGCAGCTTCCCGTCCCACTTGTCCACCGCGAGGAACTGGACGTAAAGGTCGCTCAGCGTCGCCCGCTGGACCTGCTGCGCCTCCGAGGCGGCCTTCGCCCGGACGAGCACCGCGTTCGCCTCACCCTGCGCGGCGATGACCCGGGTCTCGGCCTCGACGCGAGCGCGCTCGCGCACGTTCTGGGCCTCGAGGACGCGCTGCGCTGCGACCTGCTTCGCTTCGATCGCGTCGTTGAACGCCCGCGAGAACTCGAAGCTCACGATGTTGAGCTCCTCGACGACCACGTTGAAGTTGCCGAGGCGCTCCTTCAGGAAGTCCCGCGCGAGGTTCTTCACGCGCTCGCGCTGGGTGATCAGCTCCTCGGCGTTGAACTGGGCGGTCGCGAACTTGAACGCCTCCTGGATGGCCGGGTCGACGATGCGCTGCTTGTAGAAGGGCCCGATCTCGCGATAAACGGCCGGCGCCCTGTCCGGATCGAGGCGATAGTTGAGAGCGATCGTCGTCTTGACCTCCTGGAGGTCACGGGACGCGGCGGATGAATCGACCTGCTCCTTCTGCGTGCGGACGTCCGCGATCCAGACACCGTCGATGAATGGCGTCTTGTAGTGCAGCCCCTGCTCGAAGCGTATCCCGGTCACCGCGCCGAACCGGGTGACCACTCCGACGTGGCCCGCCTCGACGATGACGACGGCGTTCGCGAGGGCCGCGAGGACGATGCCTCCGAGCGGGATCGCGTAGAGCGAACGAGACATCCCCGGACGACCCGACGCGCGAAGCATCGCGTTCGTCCCCCACATCGCCACCAGCACCAGGACAGGCAGACCGACTGATAGGACCTCGAGCATCGCCTGGAGTCCCCCATTCCTTCCCGACGGACACGACTGCCTCGGGTCCGGCCGCCGCCGGCGGCCCTCCAGGGTTTCCCCAGCGGCGAGAACGCTACACCGAATTGACCGCTCCGAGGCGCGCATCGGCGGTCAGGCGCGGATGAGCGGGCGGTAGCGGATGCGGTGAGGCTTCGCGGCCTCCACGCCGAGCTCCTTCTTCTTCCACTCCTCGAACTGCGTGTAGTTGCCCTCGTACCAGCGCACGAGGCTGTCGCCCTCGAACGAGAGGATGTGCGTGGCGATCCGGTCGATGGACCAGCGGTCGTGGCTGATGACGAGCACGCACCCGGCGAAGTCGACGAGCGCGTCCTCGAGCGCGCGCAGCGTGTCGACGTCGAGGTCGTTCGTCGGCTCGTCGAGGAGCAGCACGTTGCCTCCCGAGCGCAGCACCTTCGCGAGATGGAGGCGGTTGCGCTCGCCGCCCGAGAGGTCGCCGACGCGCTTCTGCTGGTCCGACCCGCGGAAGCCGCACGACGCCGCGTACGCGCGCACCGAGCGCGGCCTGCCGCCGACGTCGATCGTCTCCTCGCCGCCGCCGATCTCGTGCCACACCGCGCGCTCGGGGTCGAGGTCGCGGTCCTGCGTCGAGTACGCGAGCTTCACGGTGTCGCCCACGCGCAGCGTGCCGCCGTCGGGCTTCTCCTCACCGCTGAGGATCCGGAAGAGCGTCGTCTTCCCCGCCCCGTTCGGCCCGATGATCCCGACGATGCCCGCGCGCGGGAGCGTGAACGTGAGATCGTCGAAGAGGAGCTTGTCGCCGTACGCCTTGCGCAGGCCCTTCGACTCGATGACGACGTCGCCGAGGCGCGGCCCCGGCGGGATCCAGATCTCGAGCTCGCGCTCGCGCTCCTCGGGGCGCTCCGCGAGGAGCTGCTCGTACGCGGCGAGGCGCGCCTTGCTCTTCGCCTGGCGCGCGCGCGGCGACATCCTCACCCACTCGAGCTCGCGCGCGAGGGTGCGCTGCCGCTGCGACTCCTTCTTCTCCTCCTCGGCCAGGCGCTTGCGCTTCTGGTCGAGCCACGAGGAGTAGTTGCCTTCCCACGGGATCCCGTGGCCCTGGTCGAGCTCGAGGATCCAGCCCGCGACGTTGTCGAGGAAGTAGCGGTCGTGCGTGACCGCGACGACGGTGCCCTTGTACTCGGCGAGGGACCGCTCCAGCCACTCGACGGACTCCGCGTCGAGGTGGTTCGTCGGCTCGTCGAGGAGCAGCAGATCCGGTGAGCGCAGCAGCAGACGGCAGAGGGCGACCCGGCGCCGCTCGCCGCCCGAGAGCGTCGTGACGTCCTGATCCGGCGGCGGCAACCGTAGCGCGTCCATCGCCGCGTCGAGCTTCGCGTCGAGATCCCACAGCCCCTTCGCCTCGATCTCGTCCTGCGTCCGCTGGAACTCCTCGGAGACCTTCTCCATCTCCTCCGGCGACAGATCCTCGCCGAACTTCGCCGAGAGGGCCTGATAGCGGTCGAGGACCGCCCGGGAGGACGCGACGCCTTCCTCCACGTTCCCGCGGACGTCCTTCGCGGTGTCGAGGACCGGCTCCTGCGGCAGGAAGCCGACCGTGTAGCCGGGCGACAGGCGCGCCTCGCCGACGAACTCCGTGTCCACGCCGGCCATGATCCGCAGCAGCGTGCTCTTGCCGGCGCCGTTCGGACCGAGCACTCCGATCTTGGCGCCGTGATAGAAGGAGAGGTGGATCCCGCGGAGGACTTCGCGCTGCGTCGGGCTGTGCACGACCTTGCGAAGGTCGCGCATCGTGAAGATGAACGGCGGCACCTGTGACGACGGTACCAGTTACGATCCTTCGCCCATGAACGACTTCCGTCTTCCTACCGACGTCCGTCCGCGCCGATACGCGCTCAAGTTCGATCTCGACCTCGACGCGTGGCGATCGACCGGATCCGCGCGCATCGAGCTCGCGACCGCACGCGCGACGAAGGAGATCGTCCTGCACGCATGCGACCTCGACATCGGGGCCGCACGACTTGATGGCGAGCCCGCCGTCGACATCTCCCACGACGAGGAGGCGCAGACCGCGACGCTCGAGTTCGCGTCGGACATCGAGCCGGGCGATCACCTGCTCGACGTCGAGTGGACCGGCGAGATCACCGCGAAGCTCCGCGGCCTGTACCGATCTGTACGGGGCGAGGAGCGCTACGCCGCGACGCAGTTCGAGGCGGCCGACGCGCGCCGCGCGTTCCCGTGCTTCGACGAGCCGGAGTTCAAGGCGCGCTTCGCGGTCGAGATCGTGCATCCGGCGGGGCTCATGGCCGTCGCGAACATGCCGATCGCCGCGCAGCGCGACCTCGGCGGCGGCCGCACCCTGACGGCGTTCGAGGAGACACCGGTCATCTCGTCGTACCTCGTCGCGTTCACGGTCGGACCCTACGAGGCCACGCCGGTCGCCACGACCCGGACGGGGATCCCCACGCGGGTCGTCCTCCCGCCCGGCCTCGCCGTGCGCGGCGAGCACGCGCGCGACGCGCACGTCCGAGCCGTCGAGTGGCTCGAGGAGTACACCGCGATCCCCTACCAGTACCGCAAGATCGACGCGATCGGCCTCCCCGACTTCGAGGCGGGGGCCATGGAGAACCCCGGCGCGATCACGTATCGCGTCCGCCTCCTCGCCGCCGACACGCAGACGGCGTCGCTCCCCGTGTTCAAGGCGATCTTCGCCGTCGCGGCCCACGAGCTCACGCACATGTGGTGGGGCGACCTCGTGACGATGAAGTGGTGGAACGACCTGTGGCTCAACGAGTCGTTCGCGAGCTTCGTCGGCGACAAGTGCGCCGACGGGCTGAACCCGGAGTGGCAGATGCGGCGCGACATCGTCGCGGACGCGGCCCCGGCGTTCAACCTGGACTCGCTCGTCACGACGCATCCCATCTCCATGGAGGTCCGCAACGCCGACGAGGCGTCCCAGCGGTTCGACGCCATCACCTACAACAAGGGCCAGGCCGTCCTGCGCATGATCGAGAACTTCCTCGGCGAGGGGCCCTTCCGTGACGGTGTCCGTGCGTACCTGCAGCGGCACCGGGAGGCGAACGCTACGGCGGACGACTTCTGGCGCGCCCTCGACGAGTCATCCGGGCGCGACGTGACGACGCTCGCGAACGCGTGGATCCGCGAGCCCGGCCACCCGCTCGTGCAGTGCTCCGTGCGCGAGGCGGGCGACGACCTCGTCGTCACCGTCCGGCAGCAGCGCTTCTTCGCGGATCCCGACGTGAAGGACACCGCGCAGACCTGGCCGGTGCCGCTCGTCATCGCGTACGGCGCCGACACGGAGCGCCGGGAGGAGCGGGTGCTCCTCGAGGACCGCGAGACGGCCGTGACCCTCGGGGGCGCGCGCTGGTGGTTCCCGAACGCGGGCGCGGCGGGGTTCTACCGCTGCGCATTCGACGACCGGTCGGTCGTGCTCCTCGCGTCGGCCATCCGCCGGCTGCGTCCGGAGGAGCGCCTCTCGCTCCTCGACGACCAGTGGGCGCTCGTCCGCGCCCGCAAGGCGGGCATCGGGCAGTACATCGCGCTCGCGGCCCGCCTGCGCGGCGAGACCGACCGTGCCGTGCTGCAGCTCATCGCGCAGGCGCTCAGCTGGATCTCATCGAACGCCGTCACCGACGCGGCGCGCGCGCGGTTCGAGGGCTTCGTCGCTTCGATCTTCGGCCCCGAGCTCGCCGCGCTCGGCTGGGAGCGCCGCGCGGACGACGCGCCGGACGAGCGCGAGCGCCGCGCGATCGCCATCGCGGCGCTCGGCCAGCACGCGGCGGACGCGGCGGTGCGCCGCGAGGCGCGGCGGCGCGTCGAGGAGCACCTCGCGGGGAACGCCACGCTCGACCCCGACCTCGCCGGCGCGATCGTCGGCGTCGCCGCGATCGAGGGTGACGCGGCCCTCTACGACGCGTACGTCACGCGCATGCGCGCGAGCGAGAAGACCGACGCGCAGGAGGAGGCCCGCTTCCGGTACGGACTGACGCAGTTCCGCGACGGGGCGCTCGCGGCCCGGCTCGCCGGCGAGGTCTTCACCGACCTCATCCGGACGCAGGACAAGGCGCTCATGCTCACGACGCTCCTCGGCGAGCCGCACTCGCGCGCGGCCGCTTGGGAGGCCACGCAGCGCAGCTGGGACGCCCACATCGCACCGATGGACCCGGGCAACAAGAACCGCGCGATCGGCGCGGTATCCGGCCTCATCCTCCGCGCGTACGCCTCGGACGCGATCGCCTTCCTCGCCTCGAAGCGGACGCCCGACAGCGACGAGACGGTGGACCGGGCCGTCGAGCGCCTCCGCATCCTCACCGCCGCGGCCGAGCAGATGGCCCGCGACCTGCCCGCCGCGCTCGAAGGGGTCTCCGAGCGGCAGCCGGCGTAGCGAGCGTCTGGCTCGACGGGCCCGCTCCCGCGCGGCGGGTGCCCCTCGAGGCCGACGCCTCGGCCGACGTCGCCGTCATCGGCGCGGGGATCGCCGGCTGCGCCGTCGCGTACGCGCTCGCCCGGGAGGGTGCGAAGGTCATCGTCCTCGAGCGCGACGCCATCGCGTCGGCCGCGAGCGGGCGCAACGGCGGCTTCATCCTCGCCGGCGTCGTCGAGAACTGGGTGGCCGCGTGCCGCCGCTTCGGCGCCGATGCCGCGCGGCGCGTGTGGCAGGTGACGATCACGGACCGCGCGCTCCTGCGGGCCGCCGCCGGGCGCGAGGGCATCGAGTGCGACCTCGCATGGAACGGATCGGAGCAGCTCGCCGGCGACGGCGAGGAGTGGGCGGAGATCCGCGAGAGCGCCGAGCAGCTGCGAGCCCTCGGCCACCGGGTCGCCGTCGACGAGGCCGCACGCCGGGTCACCTTCGAGGAGGACGGCGAGATGCACCCCGCGCGGTTCGTGCGCGGCCTCGCCGACGCCGCGGAGCGCCTCGGCGCCCGCTTCCACGAGGGCACGCCCGTCGCGCGCGTCGGCCCCGCGGCGGTGACGGCCGCGGGCGGGACCGTCACCGCCGCTTCCGTCGTGTCGTGCGCGAACGCGTACACGCGGCACCTCATCGCCGACACCCGGATCGCCCCGGTGCGCGGACAGATGCTCGCGACCGCGCCGATCGGCCGACGGATCTTCCCCCGCCCCGTGTACGCGCACCGCGGCTTCCGCTACTGGCGCCAGACCCGCGACGGGCGCGTGCTCGTCGGCGGCTGGCGGAACACCGCGCTCGAGGCGGAGGTCGGCGAGGACGCGACGCCGACCGACGCGGTGCAGCGCCACCTCGACGCGTTCCTCTCCGAGCACGGGGTGCGCGCGCCGGTGACGCACCGCTGGGCGGGGATCATGGGCTTCTCGCACGACGGACTGCCGTACATCGGCCGCCGCGCGGACGGGGTCTACGTCCTCGCGGGCTTCACCGGCCACGGGAACGCGTTCGCGATGGCGGGCGGCGCGATCATCGCGACACTCATCCGGCGGGGGTCGCACCCCGACGCGGACCTGTTCGATCCCGACCGGCCCTAGCCGCCGATGTAGCTCATCTCGATCTTCTTCAGCGGGATCGTGTTCTCGGAGCGCACCTCGGAGTAGCGGTCGGTCCGGCCGCTCCACACCCCGGCGATCCGCGCCGCGACCTCGTCGTCGCTCGCCCCGCCGCGCAGGAGCGCGCGCAGATCTGTGCCCTCCGTCGCGAAGAGGCACGTGTACAGCTTGCCCTCGGCCGAGAGGCGCGCGCGCGTGCAGTCCTTGCAGAACGCCTGCGTGACCGACGCGATCACGCCGATCTCGCCCCTGCCGTCGGTGTAGCGCCACCGCTCGGCCACCTCGCCCGTGTAGTTCGGGGCCACGGGCTCGATGGGGAACGCATCGTTCACGCGGCGGACGATCTCCTTCGCCGGGACGACGTCGTCCATGCGCCACCCGTTCGTGTGGCCGACGTCCATGTACTCGATGAACCGCAGGATGTAGCCGCGCTCGCGGAAGAACGCGGCCATCGGCACGATGCTGTCCTCGTTCATGCCCCTGCGCACGACCATGTTCACCTTCACGGGGCGCAGGCCGACCTCGTGCGCCCGGTCCATCGCCCGGATGACGGTGTCGACGGGGAAGTCCACGTCGTTCATGCGCCGGAACACCTCGTCATCGAGCGAGTCGAGGCTGACGGTGATGCGCTTCAGCCCCGCGTCCTTCAGCGCCTGCGCCTTCTCGGCGAGGACCGAGCCGTTCGTCGTCAGCGTGAGATCGAGGTCTTCGATCGCCGCGAGCTTCGCGACGAGCGTCTCGAGCTCGCGGCGCATGAGCGGCTCGCCGCCCGTGAGGCGCACCTTCTCCGCGCCGAGCCCCACGAAGACGCGGACGACGCGCTCGAGCTCCTCGTACGTCAGCAGGTCGGCCTTGGGGAGGAAGCGGTAGCCGCGCCCGAAGATCTCCTTCGGCATGCAGTACACGCAGCGGAAGTTGCAGAGGTCCGTGACCGAGATGCGCAGGTCGCGCAGCGGCCGGCCGAGCGTGTCCTTCAGGGCCTTCGCCTCCCCCATCCTTCGAAAGTATGAGCCCCCGGGGGCTCATTCCCGTGTCGCGGGACGAGAGCGCTAGGGATGCGCGATGGTGAATGCCGGCGAGGTCCAGGTCTGCTGGTGAGCGGGGCTCGCCGGGTCGCCGTTCGCGCCGACGACGCCGGCGACGTGCGTGCCGTGGCCCTGGCAGTCATCCGGATCCGGGTCCGGAACGGCGACCGGGTCGTACCCCGGCGAACGCGAGGCGCTCCGTGGACCGAACGCCGGCGCGTGCCGCGCTCTGGCGGAACGCGCTGTGCTCGCCCGTGATCGTGGTCAGGCTCGTGCCTTCGGCCGCCGGAGCGCTCCCGGCCTCGACGGACCACAGGTCGGTCGCCACGAGTGCTACCGCGATCGTGCGCAGGCGCAAGGTGAGCCGCATCCGGCCTGGTCTCCTCCGTCCCGACCGCGGGTGTGGCCTGCGGTGGTCCCTCTGCGGGGCCGCCAGCCAGCTTAGCCAGACGCCAGCCGGTGAGCGGCCCTGTCCGCGGCCGTGCAGTCGGACTGATGGCCGGCCGCTGTCAGCCGATGGCGCGCCGCACTGCCGCGGACACCGCCGCGACCTCGGGGAACCCGCCATCCCGCGCCATCGAGTGCACGAGCTCGTCCCCGACGCGCACGTCGAACGTGCCGTCCTCCCAGGGGATGATCTCGATGGAGGCGAGGCGCTCGCCGAACTCGCGCATGAGGGCGCCGGCGAGCTCGAGGGTCTGGGGCTCGTACCCGCACTCGGCGCAGTAGGTGATCCTGACCTTCACCGGCGGCTCACGCCCGCTGCGCCATGCCCCCCTCGCGCTGCTTCGCGCCGCCCCAGCGCGCCCGGCCCTCGACGATCGCGCGGATCTCGCGGATCACCTCGCCGTTCGCCCAGTCGGTGGTCTCGTCGCGCATCTTCTGCAGCTCGGCCTGGAGACGCGCGCGCACGTCCTCCGGCAGCTGGTCGGGCGGGGCGTCGGGCGAGCCGAACTCCGGGTGGGCGGCGAAGACCTCGCGGCGCTTGCGCGCGCGGATCTCCGTGACCGGGTCGGGCCGCTCGATGAAGACGCCGACCTCGCTCCAGCCGTCGTCGAAGAACGCGAACACCGGGATGGACTTCCACTGGCCCTGGTTGAGGTACTGGTCCATGAGGTCGGCGTTGGCGTCGCGCTCGAAGACCCGCACGTCGAGCGTCCCGCTCTCCTGCGCGATCCGGCCGAGCACCGGCAGGTTCGCGATGACGTCGCCGCACCAATCCGCCGCGAGCGCCACGACCCGCAGGGGCCTCGCCCGCTTCAGCGCCGCGAGGTCGTCGGCCGCGATGCGCACCCGTGCCTCGTTCGCCTCGAACCGCTCGCGGTCCCGCGTCATCGACGCCTTGAACTCGTCGTACGTCTGGCCCTGCCGGAAGCGCTCCGCGGTCATCGATCCCATCGCGGGAAGCCTAGTTGAGCCGCGGGCCCTGCGCCCGCACCTTCGCGACGCCCTCCATCGCCTGCTTCAGCTCCTTGAACCAATCGGCCTGGTGCTGCCTGACGAGCGCGACGCACCACGCGAGCGCGTGCGCGCGGCTGCGCGCGATCCCGGCGTCGACGAGCGCGTCGAGCACCTCCCGCTCCGGCAGGCGGAGCCGGGTCATCACCGGCAGCGCGAGATGCGTGAACAGCTGGCGGACGTCGCCGCACTGGGCCGCCCAGGAGAAGACCCGCCCGAACTTCTTCTGCGCTTCCCGCGCGATGGCGATGCGCGGGTCGCGCGTGTCGTTCCGGAACTGCTGGATCCGGCCGAGCCGCGCGGCGTCCAGGTCGCCCTCGACGCGCTCGACGTCCTTCAGCCGTACCGTGACGAGCACCTCGTGCTCGTCCATCTGGATGTCGTCGATGCTGGCACCCCACTCCCCGGGCATCCGCCCGCTCAGCCAGGCCCGCATCTCGTCCCGCTCCGTCATGGCTGTCCCTCCCGTACGGCGCGCATTACATCACCGCTGAGGATGGCGCAAGAGGCCTGCGCTCATTGGGAGTGGTGATGATTACGATCTCCGGTACGCGTGCGCTGCGGCGGGACATCGCCCTCGCGACCGCCACCTCCACCGCGATCGGCTACACGTACGCCGCGCACGGCCCGGTGCTGCCGCTCGTGACGGCCGAGTTCGGCCTGAGCGACATCCAGGCCGGCCTCATCGCCACCGCGCTCTTCCTCATGGCCGCGGCGACGATGGTGCTCTTCAGCGACCTGGCCGATCGCTACCCGACCCGCGGCGCCGTCACGTTCGGGCTGGCGCTGGTCCTCGCGGGGAACGTCGCGACGGGCCTCGCGCCCTCATATCCCGCCCTGCTGGCCGCGAAGGCCGTCGGGGGGCTGGGCGCCGGCTTCGGGTTCCTCGCCGGCCTCCGCTACATCCAGCTCCGCTACGCGGGCGCACGAGCGCACTTCGGGCAGGGCCTGTACGGCGCCGGCTACCCGCTCGGCAGCCTCATCGGCCTGTGGGTCATGCCGACCCTCGCCGTGGCCTGGGGCTGGCGCGGGGCGTTCCTCGCCACGAGCGCGGCCCTCGCCATCGTCGTCCTGGCGTGGCGGCTCGCCACGGCCCTCCCGCGGACACGCCGACCGGGGAACATGCTCGACGCGGCGAGCTGCTGGAACTGCTGGGCCCTGCTCATCCAGCACGCCGCGGGCTTCGGGCTCATCTTCGCCGCGGCGACGTGGATCACGACCTTCCTGGTACGGGAGTTCGGCCTGCCGCTCGAGGCCGGCGGGCTTCTCGGCTCGCTGCTCCTGCTCCTCGCCGTGGTGGCGCGCCCGATCGGCGGCTACCTCGTCGCGCGCGAGCACGTGTCGACGCTCGCGGTCATGCGCGCCGCGCAGCTCACCGTCCTCGCGGGCATCGCCCTCGTCGCGCTGCCGGGACGTCCTCTTGCGGCGGCGCTCGCCGGCGCGGTCCTGCTCGGCGTCGGCGGTGGGCTCCCGTACGCCCCGGTGTTCATCACCGCGGCGGCGTCGCTGCCGCGGGCGCCGGGCGCGAGCCAGGGCCTCGCCGCCCTGGGCGGCCTCCTCGGAACGCTCGTCGGCGCGCCGGCGATGGGCTTCGCCAACCAGACCTGGGGGTTCTCGCAGGCCTGGCTCATCCTCGGCGCGCTCTCGCTCACCGCGTTCGCGATCACGTTCGCCATGCGCGGCGAAGAGGACCTCGCGCCCGGCTAGCGCGCAAGGGAGGGTTCAGCGGAGCAGCGGGTCGATGATCATCCCGTTCAGCTTCGCTTCCCAGTGGACGTGCGGTCCGCGCGTGCGGCCCGACATCCCGACGAGCGCGATGGGCTGCCCCCGCGCGACCCGCTCGCCCAACCCGACGAGGAACGTGCTCAGGTGGTAGTAGCAGGTCTCGAGGCCGCCGCCGTGCTGGAGGCACACGGCGTAGCCGCCCTCCCCCGTCGCGTGCCACGCCGCGCTCGTCACCGTCCCCGCGTCGGCGGCCACGATCGGCGAGCCGAACGGCGCGGCGACGTCCACGCCGCTGTGACCGACGTGCGCGAACTGGGAGATCCCCCCGGCGACCGGCCGGATGAGCCGCGTGGTGCCGCTGTCGAGCCTCTCGAAGCGCGGCGCGACCGGGACGGCCTCGGCGCGCGCGTCGCCACGCACGACCTCGTAGCAGCGGAACGCCTCGAACCGCGTGTCGTGCCGGCCCGTCCGGACCGTGCCGCCGAACCAGCGGCTGTCCGGGCTGAAGGCGCGGATCCCGAACACGTTCGGGATGATCGCGGTCCGGCCGTCGACGGGCCACACCGAGGTGAGCTGCTCGTACGCGTCGCCCGCGACGAGCGACGCCTTCGGCGTCCGGACGAACAGCGTGCGTCCGTCGGGGCCCCACTGGTGGACGGCGTTCCGGACGATCCGCACGGTCGAGACCGCGTTCGCCGCGAAGTCGCGGAGCTCGATCGCCGCGGGATAGCGGACGAGGAGGACGGCGCCGGCCGGCGCCCACTCGGCGTACGTCGCACCGGGGAGGTCGAGGGGCAGCACGTCGGCGGTCTCGGTGGTCCCGACCCACCACTCGGCCTGCGGGTCGTCGGGGTCGTACTTCGTGAGCAGGAAGCGCGACCCGTCGCCGCTCCAGCTCCAGTCCGAGCGGGGGTAGTGCGGGACGTGCTTGTCGACGATCTTCCCGAGCGTCCCGAGCGGCCGCCCCGCCGTCCACTCGCGGATCGTGCTGCCCTGGACGAAGACGAGCCGGTCGCCCACCCACTGGAACTCGGGCATGCTCGGCGTCAGCTTCGCGATGACCTCGCCGCGCGCGCGGTCCATGACCTCGAGGAAGTCGGCCTTCCAGCCCCAGTACGCGAGGTACTTCCCGCTCGGCGACCACGTTGGCCGCCCGTACTCGATCGTGCCGAGCGAGCGGATCCGCTTCGTGCGCATGTCCACGAGGTCGATGACCTCGTCCTCCACGTAGCCGCTCGGGTTGGTGGCGGAAGGCCGGCGCTCGAGGCGGTTCACCGCGAGCATCGCGCCGTCCGGCGACCACTTCGCGTCGATGACGTTGTCGAGCGCGGGGAGCTCGGCGCGCTCGATGCAGTTCAGCCCGGGCGCCGGCACGCGGTCCTCGGTCGGGAACGCCGCGGCGGCGGGCGCGGCCGAGACCGTCGCGTGCGCGAGGACGAGGAGCGCGAAGAGGGCCGGCCTCACGCCGCGATCCTAGGGATCAGCCTTTGGCGCGACCAGCCGCTCCGGGCAGACCGCTACTGATGCGATCCGGCACGCGCTTCGCGTGGCCCCGCGCTGATCTTGCGGACGGACCGGCGCGCCGCGGCCTCGATCTCCTCGTCGCCCGCGACGACCGTGCGCTTCCGCAGGGTCTTGATGCTCCTACACATCGACCTCGTCCCTCACCATGACGCGACGGCGCACCACGCGCAGCGCCACCAAGACGACGGGCCAGCCGAGGACGACGAAGAGCAGCGCCACCCACCACAGCCACTCCACGGGATGACCTTAGCAGAGGCATACGCTTGCTCAGTGACCCTCCTCGCCCATCCCGCGGTGTCGGCCTGGTTCGGGCGCGCGTACGGGGCGCCGACGGCCGCCCAGGAGCGGCGTGGCCGGTCGTGGCGGCCGGGCGCGACCTCCTCCTCGCGGCGCCGACCGGGTCGGGCAAGACGCTCGCGGCGTTCCTCGCGACCCTCGACCGCCTCCGCCGCGAGCCGCGCGACGAGGCGGGCGTGCGCGTCCTCTACGTGTCGCCGCTGAAGGCCTGAACAACGACATCCAGCGCGACCCCGACGCGCCCCTCGCGGGGATCGCGCAGGTCGCGGCGGGTCTCGGCATCGCGGTCCCGGAGATCCGTACGGCCGTGCGCACCGGCGACGCGGCGGCGAACGAGCGCCATCGCATGACCCGCAAGCCGCCGCGCATCCTCATCACCACGCCGGAGTCGCTCTACCTCATCCTCGCGTCGTCCCGCGCGCGGGACATGCTGCGCTCCGTCGAGCACGTCATCGACGGCGAGATCCACGCGGTCGCCGGTACGAAGCGCGGCTCGCACCTCGCGCTCTCGCTCGAGCGCGTGCGCCGCCTCACGGGCGCCGACTTCCAGCGTGTCGGGCTCTCCGCGGCGGTGCGCCCGCTCGAGGACGTCGGCCGCTTCCTCGTCGGCTGCGATGAGAGCGGCCGCCGGCGGCCGGTCGACATCGTGGACGCGGGGTCGCGCAGGCCCACGGACCTGCTCGTCGCGTCGCCCGTCGTGGACTTAGAGGCGCTCGGCGGCGGGCTCGACGCGTGGACGGCGATCGAGCCGCGGCTCCTCGCGCTCGTGCGGGCGCACCGCACGACGCTGCTCTTCGTGAACGACCGCCGCTCGTCGGAGCGGCTGACGCGCGTCATCAACGACCTCGCGCAGGAGGAGGTCGCGCGCGCCCACCACGGCTCGATGTCGCGCGAGGAGCGCCTCGAGGTCGAGGCCGCGCTGAACGCGGAGAGCTGCGCTGCTTCGTCGCGACGGGCTCGCTCGAGCTCGGGATCGACATCGGCACCGTCGACCTCGTCATCTGCGTCGAGTCCCCGCGCGGCATCGCGCTCGGCCTGCAGCGTGTGGGGCGGTCGGGACACCTCGTCGGTCAGACCTCGAGGGGCCGGATCATCCCGAAGTTCCGCGGCGACCTCGTCGAGTGCGCGGCGATCGCGAAGGGCATGCTCGAGGGCGACGTCGAGCCGGTGCGGATGCCGCACGACCAGCTCGGCGTCCTCGCGATGCTCTCGGGCAAGTACCCGGCGGAGGAGTTCGGAGAGCTCCGCCCGCGCGTCGTGTGGGACCGCTCGAGCGGGGTCGTCCGCGGCCGGCCCGGCGCCTCCCGGCTCGCGCTCGTCTCCGGCGGCACGATCCCCGACCGCGGGCAGCTCGCGGTCGTTCACGCGATCACCGGCGCGATCCCGACCGTGCCGTTCTGGAAGGGCGACGCGCTCGGCCGGCAGTGGGAGACCGGCGTGCGCGTCGCGCGCCTGCTCTCCCTCGTGCGGGCGAGCCTGGACGACCCCGGCGTCGTCGAGCAGCTCCGTGATGAGCTCGGTGACCGCCGGATCGTCGTCCACGCGCCCTTCGGACGGATGGTCCTGCGGCCGTGGTCCATGGCGCTCCGGGAGGCGCTCTGCCGGGACGGCCGGTGCTCCGACATCTCGGTCACGGACGACGGCATCCACTTCCGTCTGGCCATGCAGGACACCCGCGACGCCATCGACCTCATCCGCCGCGTGGACCCCACGAACCTCGAGGAGCACCTGTATCCGCCGCTGTCGCGGTCGCAGCTCTTCGCCGCGCGCTTCCGCGAGAACGCCCAGCGCGCGCCCTCCTGCCGCGCCTGGGGCCCGGGCGGCGGACCCCGTCATGGCTGCAGCGCCTGCGCGCGGCCGACCTGCTCGAGGTCGCCCGCCGCCATGACGACTTCCCGCTCGTCTACGAGACCCTGCGCGAGGCCCTCGAGGACCGGTCGGCATGGGGCACCTTCGCGGGCTCCTCGCGGGTATCGCCGCAGGCGCGGTGGCGATCACGGTGGTCGAGACGGAGGCGCCCTCGCCCTTCGCCGCGGGGCTCGTGCTCCAGCTCCTCGGCGACTTCGTGGAAGAGGGCGACCGTCAGCAGCAGGAGTTCCGCGAGATCGCGCTCTCGCTCGACCGCCGCCTCCTCCGCGAGCTCCTCGGCACCCCGCCGCCGCGCGAGCTCCTCGAGCCCGCGGCGATCGCGGAGGCCGAGGCGCGCCTGCAGCGCACGGCGGAGGGCCGGCGCGCGCGCGACCGGGACGAGGTGGAGGACCCGCTCATCCGTCTCGGGCCGCTCACGGACGGCGAGCTCGCCGCGCGCACCGAGGGCGACGCCGCGCCGATG
>Ga0194121_10003444_pt1 | contig 23978 bp, 19 predicted proteins | sample TA2MahCa50mmetaG_FD_148609 | JGI IMG/M metagenome (GOLD analysis project Ga0194121, IMG submission 148609) | Freshwater microbial communities from Lake Tanganyika, Tanzania - TA2015020 Mahale Deep Cast 50m | ecosystem: Environmental > Aquatic > Freshwater > Lake | place: Tanzania: Lake...
CACCAACCACCTCGACCTGCGCGGCATCGAGTGGATCGAGGCGTGGCTGCGCGAACTGAAGAGCGCGGTCCTGATCGTCAGCCACGACCGGCGCCTGCTCACCAACTCCGTCGACCGCATCCTCGACCTCGAGCGCGGCACCCTGCGCAGCTTCCCGGGCAACTACCCCAAGTACCTGCAGGTCAAGGCCGAGCGCTTCGAGTCCGAGCAGCGCGCCTTCGAAGTGCAGCAGGACTTCATCCGCAAGGAGGAGGAGTTCATCAAGCGCCACATGGGCTCCCAGCGCACCGCGGAAGCCAAGGGGCGGCAGAAGAAGCTCGAGAACCTCGCACGCCTGCACGAGCCCTACGACGATGTCCGCAAGCCGGCGATCCCGCCGCCGAAGGTCGAGCGCGGCGGCGAACTCGTGCTCGAGACGCGCGCGCTCTCCGGCGGCTACGGCGAGCGCGTGCTGTTCAAGGATCTCGACTTGCGCATCGGCCGAGGCCAGCGCCTCGGCATCGTCGGCAAGAACGGCGCGGGCAAGACCACGCTGCTCAAGCTGCTCGCCGGCCGCACGCGAGCGCTCGCGGGTTCGATCGACTTCGGCCACAAGGCGCTGTGCGGCTACTACGATCAGGACACGAGCGAGCTGCGCGCCGAAAACGACTCGATTATCGAGATGCGGCGCGTGAAGCCCGACTGGACCGACCTCGAGTGTCGCTCGCACCTCGCGCGCTTCCTATTCCGCGGCCTCGAGGTCGAGAAGCAGGTCAAGAGCCTCTCCGGCGGCGAGCGCGCGCGCCTGTGCCTCGCCAAGCTGCTCGCCACGCCGATCTCATGGCTCGCCATGGACGAGCCCACCAACCACCTCGACCTCGCCGCGCGCGCGTCGCTCGAGGAGATGCTCGGCGGCTTCGACGGCGCGCTCGTGTGCATCAGCCACGACCGCGAGTTCCTCGACGGCCTGTGCACCCACATCCTCGTCGTCGAGGACGGCGCTGCGCGCCTCTACACCGGCAACTACAGCGACTACCGCGCCCGCAAGCTCGAGGCCGACGCCGAGCTCGCCGACGCCCGCGACAGCGCCCGCAAGTCCGCCCCCAAGCCCCCGCCGAAGCCCGCCGCCACCGAGCCCCAAAAATCCGCCGCCGCCGGCAAGGTCCGCAACCCCTGGGCCTTCGAGAAGCTCGAGCAGAAGATCATGGCCCTCGAAGCCGAGCTCAAGACCTTGAACGACTCCCTGCTCACCGAAGACATCTACAAGAGCGCCCCCAGGTCCCGCGAAGTCCAGACCCGCATCGCCGAGCTCCAGCGCGACCTCGACGAAGCCAACGACCAGTGGATGAACTGGCAGTAGCCCGCCCCGCACCCTCCAGAATTCCCCGAGCCGCCGTCCGCCGAAGGCGAGGCCGCGGCGCTTGTGGCTCCCGCGCATCCCTCGCGCGACGGGCGAAGCCAACCGAGACAACGCGCGCCGCGGTTCACCTCACCTGCCCTACGGGCAGGTGGTGAACTGCAGGCCGTTGGAAAGGTTGGTCGTGCCCGGAGCCGACGGATCGCGGAACCACGCTTGCGCATTCACCACCACCCCCGCCTGGAAAGGCTGGCCGAGGGCGCTGGGGCGCGTGGCGAGGTAGGCCTGGAAGTCGAGCGAGATCGAGCCGTTGCAGCCGCCCGCGGTGCCGAGCGTGCTCGTGCCCGGACCGCGCTGGACCGGCGACTTCACGCACAGGTAGCTGGAGCTGCCGGGGAACCAGATCGACGCCTTGGGGCCGGTGATCCCGTAGAAGAGCAGGCCGGTCTTCTGACCCTCGACATTGCTCGCGCTGAGCACGAAGCCCGAGGCCGCCGCCACGCTCGGGCTGCCCACGGCCGACATGGTGGCGTTGCAGCCGCTGCTGGTCGTGCCGCTCGTGCAGTAGCTCACGATCGAGCCGCAGGGCTCGCACTGATCGGGAGTGCCGTTGCCGTTGGTGTCCCACTGGGTGCCGGCCGTGAGCTCGCAGGCGTTGCCCACGCCGTCGGAGTCGCAGTCCTGCTGACCCGAGTTGGCGATCGCGACGCAGTTGTCGCACTCGTCACCGACGCCGTCGAAGTCGGCGTCCGGCTGCTGCGAGTTGAAGATGAACGGGCAGTTGTCGCACGCATCGCCGAGCGAATCGCCATCGGTGTCGGCTTGGGTCGAGTTCGCGAACTGCGGGCAGTTGTCGCACGCGTTGCCAATGCCGTCGCTGTCCGCGTCGGCCTGCGCCGGGTTGTATGTGGTCGGGCAGTTGTCGACGCAGTCGAGGTCGCCGTCACCATCCGAGTCGATCTCCGCCACGCCGCAGCCGCACACACCCGGAGCCGTCTTCAGCGGATCCAGAGGGCAGCCGTCCGTGCAGTCATCGATGCCATCGCCATCCGAGTCCGGGCACACGTTGGCGGGGTCGATGCGCAGCGTGAGCTTGTAGAGCTGCGTCTCGGTGGGCGAGTCGGTCTCGTAGGCGCGCACATAGAAGGTGCCGGCGCCGTTGAGGATCACGTCGACGAGTGTCTCCGCCACGCCGGCTGCCGCCCCCGAAGCCGTCGCGAGCACGGTCGTGCCGTTGGTGCCGATCACCTGCACCGCCAGATTCGCCTGCGCCAGCGCGTTGGTCGTCGTGCCGGACGCGCAGGAGCCGTTGGCGTTCTGCACGCTGTCGTCGTAGCTGTTTCCGATCGGAGTCAGCGTCACATCGAGCTTGGAACCCGTGTTGGCCGTGGTGAACTTGAAGTAGTCCGACTCGCCGTTGGCGTCGATCGAGAGCGTGCTCGAGAACGCGTCGTTGGTGCCGGCCAGCGGGTTCGGCGGCGTGCCGAATGTGCTGCTCACGGCATTGACGAGCGTCACGGTCACCGCCGTCCCGGATGTGTTGTCCGACTCGTTGTTGTCGCCGTACAGCCGATGGACTGCGCGGATGTCGTCCTGACGCGGGCCGTCGAAGGCGCCCGAGTAGAAGGGCTCCATCAGCTGGCTCGAGTTGTTGCTGCACATGTGGTCGAAGCCGAGCCCGTGGCCCATCTCGTGCATCACGACATTGCGCAGGAAGATGTGCGAGTTGGTGGCTGTGCCCCAAGCCTCCGAGCGGTCGATCACCATGTCGCCGCTGGTCGGGAAGAAGCAGTAGGCGAGGACGCCGTTCGCACCGTCGATGTTGCGCATCGAGAGGCGGATGTCGCCGCGGGTCGTGTCGTTGCCCGAGGTGCCCCAGGATGCACCGTCGTCCCAGTCGACGCCCGCAGCCGTGACGCGCGTGAAGTCGACACCGGAGAGCGCTTCCCAGCGGTCGAAGCACGACTGGAGTCGAGCGACCCATGTCGCGCGGCCACCCTGACCCGAGAACTGAGAATCGAGGCGCGAGAAGAGATCGCTCGCGGCGCTCGGATCACCCGAGAACGAAGACGGGATGTTGAGGCCGTCGGGAACCATGCTCCAGCTGATCTGCACGGGCGCACCGACCGAGCCGTTCCACGACCCGCCCGTGTAGTACTCGGGCACGAGCGGCTGCACTTCGAGCACATTGGACATGTAGACGGGGTCCGTACCCTCGTCGAAGCAGATGACGCGCGGTGCCGTGGCCGGATCGATCCACGGGTCGTTGGCCTGTGCGGCCGAGACCGGCGCAAGGAGGCCCGAAAGTGCAAGGAGGAGCAGAGGGCGCTGGGGCATGTCGAGGGACCTGTCGGGGACGGACTCGCCAACCACGAAAGCCGGAGACCGGCCCACCAAGACTACCGACAACCCCCAATCCCGGCGCAGGAGACGGGATGATTTTCGGGGCGATCGCGCTGCCAAGGCTGGGCGGAGCCTAGGACGGGCCTTTCCTTCGTGCTGTTCCGTCGGAAACTTCTGCCGACGAGGCGGCACCAGCACAGCAGCGCACGCCATCGGCCTATGCTGACCCCGCCATGCTGCTCGGCGCGCTCCTGGCCTGCTTGCCCACGGCTACGCCCACCCGCGCGCAGCAGCCGCCCACCTGCGTCGAGATCCGGCTTCCGGAATCGACCCTCTGGGCCTCGTTCGAGGTGCCCGAGTGGACGCGCGATGCGCAACTCGAGACGCGCCTGTGCGAACAGTACGGCCACGGCGCGCTCACCGCCGGCCGCTTCGGCCGCGCGACGGCGACCCTGCGACACCTGCCGGCGAGCGACGGACGCGACAGTCGCGCGTGGCGGGAGGAGCTGGGGAGCGGCGAGCGCTTCGAAGTCGGCGTGGTCGCCTGCCTGCGGACCGAGCAACGACTGCCGGGCGAAGGCCGCACCATGGCGCGCTTCACCGCGCTGCCGGTCGTCGGTGGCCACGCCTTCCAGCTCCACATCAACTCGCTGCGCATCGGAACGCAAGACTCGTGTCCGCGCGATCGGTTCGAGGAAATCGTGCGCAGCTGGCGGCTGCAGAGCGTCCGTCGCGGACGGCCGAGCGACCTGCCGCGGGCTGCGCGCGACGAGCTGCACCTTGGCTTGCAAGCTTGGCCGAGCTGGGACACGGCCATGTTGGAGGGCGAAGCTCCGACACCGACGCGGCTGTTCGCGCGCGCGGAACTCCTTTGGCTCGCGCGGAGCGATGCGAGCGCCATCGAGAGCGCTCACGAGCGCGCGCGCACCGCCCTCTCCCGCCTCGAGACACCGTCGCGCGACGAACGCGCCCTGCTGTGCGCGTGCGAAGATGCGCTCGGACGAGGCGCTCTGGAGCGCACGGACGCCGAGCGATCCGCTCGGCACCTCGAACGAGCCGCGCGACTCGCCAGCGACCTGTCGCACTCCGGTCGCGGCGCAATCGAGCTCGACTTCGCGCGCGCACTCGTGAGGCTCCAGCGCCACGAGGACGCTCTCGACGCGCTCGCGCGCGCGCTCGCCGCCGAGACGCGCCTGCTCTTGCGCGCGCGCGAGGAGCCGGACTTCGCGCCGCTGCGCGCAACGAAGCGCTTTCGCGAGCTCGTGCACCTCGCCGACTAGAACCGCCAGCGCCGCTGCGAATGATTCACGGCGCTGGTGCTCGTCCACTGCCAGCCGTCGCGTTCGCGCAGCTCCCCTTCGATGAGCGCGTCCCATGTCACGAGCAGCGCGCCGCGATCACGGCGGTGAAACAGGATGTGCAGGCGCACCCGCGCCGACTCGCCATCCTCGGCGACCTCGATCTCGAGCCCGTCCTCTGGATCGAGCCTGCCCATGTGCTCGAACTCGCCCGTCTCCGGATCGCAGCCCTCCTCGAACAGGAGGAACAGCGCGCGGCGCACATCGTCGCGCGTGGCCCTGCTCGTGCGATCGACGAAATCATCGCTGAGTCCATCGAGGATGGGACGCGCCTGACCGCGGTGTAGGCCATTGAGCTGCGCCTCGATCACGGCGCGAATGCGCTCTTCCGGCGTTGCACGCGAGGCGACGAGGCGCCACAAGAGCGCAACGGCCGCGAGTGCGAGCAGAGCGACGAACCAACGATGCCCCATGCACGCAGGCTACGCGCAGGGCACTTCGAGTACGATGCGCGCCCCCTCGCCATGGACAACTTCCTCGACGGGCGCAAGCCCGAGATTCGCTATCCCTGCGTCTGGACCTACCGCATCATCGGCTGGGACGAGCCGCGGTTGCGCGCCGTGGTGGCCGAGGTCGTCGGAGACGGCGAACATCGGCTGCTGCTCGCGCGCGAGAGCTCCACCGGCAAGTACCGCACGCTGCAACTCGAGCTCGAAGTGCGCGACGAGGCGCATCGCACCGACATCTTCACGCTCATCTCACAGCACCCCGATGTGCGCTTCGTGCTCTGATCAGCGCGCGCGAGCCGCGTGGGCCATGTGCGCCGCGCCCCACAGGTATGTCAACGACACGACCGCGAGCGAACTGCGCACCGCGAAAGCTCCCTGAGACGGCTCGAAGACGCCGTTGAGCACTCCGACGATCCACGGCCCCAGCCCCAGTCCGATCAAGTTGATGCCAAAGAGCAGCACGGCGGAGGCCAGCGCGCGCTGCTCGGGCCGTGCGCAGTCCTGTGCGTATGTGAAGACGGGTCCGAGATACATCGCTCCCAAGATCGCCGCCGGCACATAGCACAGGAGCGCGACCTGCGGATCGGCCGCGAACAGGAAGAGGTACAGAAACGGCGTGGCCGCGAGCGTGACCCACCAGGCCGTCGCGACGCGACGGCGCGCGTCACCGCCGCCGAGACGATCCGCGAGCCAGCCGCCGCCGAAGGTGCCGAGCGCGCCGCCGAGACCGACCACGGGGCCGAGCCAGCGACCGCTCGCCTCCGAGTCCATACCGTGCACGCGCGCAAGAAATGCCGGCACCCATGTGAGCAGCGCGTAGCCCGCGATCGACTTGATGCCGGCACCGAGCGCGAGATGTCGAAACGAAGGCGTCGCGAGCAGGCTCGCGATGCTCGCAGAACGCGGCGTGGGCTGCGCATCGCCTCGCTCGCGCGCGGGCTCGCGCATGGCAAGGAACCCGGCGAGCGCGAGCACGGCTCCCGCCGCTCCAAACAGCAGGAATGTGAGTTTCCAGCCGTGCTCCTTGCACATCCAACCGCCGACCTCGTACGCGAGCAGCGTCCCGAGGTAGATGCCCATCGAGTAGATCGCGATGGCCGTCGCGCGCCGCGCCGAAGGAAAGAGATCCGAGATCAGCGAGTGCGCGCACGGCGAGCAGGCCGCCTCGCCCGCGCCGACGCCGATGCGAGCGAGCGAAAGATGCGTGAACGAGCGCGCGAGCGCAGAGAGGGATGTGAACGCGCTCCATGCGACGAGCGACAGCGAGAGCAGTCGCCAGCGATGCCAGCGATCGGCCAGACGCGCGAGCGGAATCCCCGCAAAGGTGTAGAAGAGCGCGAAGGCCGTACCCGTGAGCAGACCCATCTCGGCGTCGCTCGCTCCGATATCGCGCTTGATGTCCTCGAGCGCGATCGAGAGCAGCTGGCGGTCCGCCCAATTGAAGGTGTAGATCGCGGTGAGCAGGGCCAGAGCCCACGGCGCGCCTTTGCGTGTCGTATCCGTTTCCATCGCAGCCGCGTGGCACTACTTCTTCAGGCTCTCGAGGTACGCGCGGATCGCCTCGGCGGTCTCGGGCGCCGCCCACGCGAGGCGCACCATCGTCTCGTGCGCATGCTGGCGCTTCCACGCATCGACGCTCGGCTGTCGCAGCTGCCGCTTCGTCAAGGCGAACGCCGCTGGTTGCACGCACGCAAGCCGCTGCGCGACCTCGAGCGCGCGCCGCAGCAGCGCGTCGGGCTCGAGCGCCTCGTCGACCAGCCCGCGCGCGAGCGCATCGTCCGCGTTGTATGTCTCGCCGAGATACAGGAGCTCCTGCAGGTGCTCGACGGGCGTCGCGAGGCGCACGCTCTCGAGCGCGAGCCACGGGAAAGGCACGCCGACCGCGAGCTCCGGCATGCCGACGCGGCCCTTGCCGCGCGCCATGATGCGGATGTCGGCCGCGCAGGCGAGCGCGTAGCCACCGGCGATCGCGTGGCCGTTGAGCGCCGCGACGACGGGCTTGGGACAGCAAAACAGAGCGCCGAGCGCGCGATCGAGCGCGGGCAGGAACTGGTCCGTGTAGGCCGCGCCGCCAGCGAGCACGCGCTTCAGGTCGACACCCGCGGAAAACGCGCCGCCCGTGCCGACGAGCACGACCGCGCGCGTGGCGTCCCACTCGTCGACATGCTCGACGGCGTCCGCGAGCTCGTGGCAGAGCTCGAGGTCGAGCGCCTGCACCTTGCCGCGCTCGACGCGCAAGAGAGTGACGGAGCCGTGTTGCTCGCGGTGGATCATGCGCGCATCCCACTGTGCGCGGGGCGCCGTTGCAAGCCCCGCGCGCGTGTCAACTCACCGCAGCAGTCACCGACGCCATCTCCCGCACGACCTGCACGCTCTCGGTGTGCCGCACGGGGTTGAGCGCGAACTCGGACTCCTACGCGAGCAGCGGCACCTCTCCATCCCTCCGCGCATCACGCCGGGGCTGGCAGATGCCGGCGAGCGTGAGCGCGACGGCGAGCGAGTCGATGTCGCGCCGCGCCTCGCAAGCGGGATCCGCGAGCGAGAGCAGGCCCGCGAGCTGGCCGTCGACCACCGGCACGCAGCCGCAGCCGCGCTCCCACATCACCCGTGCCGCCGCCAGAGTGTCCTCCGGTCCGCACATCCAGACATCCCGCGTCATCAGTTGCTCAACCTGCACGATCGTTCTTCCTCGGAAGCGAATCGTGGGACGAGCCCGCGCCGCGCTCGTCCGTCTCGCGGCACTCCCTGCGCACGCTCGTTCGTACCGCGACAGGGTCCTTCTTCACCGGTGCGCCGGCTGCGCGAGAGCTACTTCGCGCGCGAGCGAATCAGCGCGGCCACGGCGGCGTCGACAGCCGCAGGAGTTTCATCGTTCGCACAATTCGTGGCGACGAGGAAGGCGCTGTCGATGCGCGGTGCGAGCCACACGGTGCAGTACCACATGGTGTTCGAGCCCGAATGCGTGAGCACGGCGCCTTGGCCCCACGGGCGCTCGGCGGTGATCCAGCCCAGCGCGTAGTCCTGTCCCTCGTGGGCTGTGTGCAGGCGCTTCCACATCTCCGCCTTGAGGTACTTGCTCTCGCCGCGCGCACCGCGCACATGCTCGGCCGCGAACTTGGCCCAGTCGGCGAGCGAGGCGTGCACGGTGCCAGCCGGACCGATCGCCGGCGGATTGTCCGCCCGCGGGCCGGGCGCGACGGGATCGGGCGCGTGGCCGCGCGGCTGGTCGAGCTCGCTCGCACTGCCGGGTGCTCCGAAGCCCGCGCTCGTCATGCCGAGCGGCTCGAAGAGCTCGCGCCGCATCAGTTCCTCCCACGCCCTGCCTGTCGTGGCCTCGAGCACCGCGCCCGCGAGCACATAGCCCTGATTGGAGTACACGAACGCGCTCCCCGGCGGCACCTGCGGCGGCTGCGCGAGCAGCTGCTCCGCGAACCAGCGCCGCGCGTCCGTGCTCTTGCCTCCGCGCGCCCACAGCGTCGTCCACAACTCCGCCGGCGGACTCCCGGGCGCGCCGCCGCGATTGCCGAGCAGGAGTTCGAGCGTCGCGCCTGTCCAGCCCGCGTCGATCTCGGGCTTCCACCTCGCGAGCCCGTTTTCGAGCGAAATGTCCCAGTGCAGCGTGCCGCGCTCGACGAGCCGGGCCGCCACGGTCGCCGTCATCGCCTTCGTGCACGATCCCAGATGCCACAGGTCGTCGACCGTCACCGCCACGCCACTTCCGCGCGCACGCTCCCCCACCGCACCGAGCGCCGCGAGCTCGCCCTGCTCCACAATCGCGCCCGCCAAGGCCGGCAGCTTGTGCTTCGCCCTCAAGCCTTCGAGCAAGTCCGTCAGCGACTCCGATTTCGCCTGTGCACTCGCGGGCAGGGCGAGCGCAAGCGCGACGACAACGCGCGCGAGCAGCTTCAACGCAGGGCGGCCTCGAGCTCGGCGACGAAGAGCTTGGGGTCGAAGCGCGTGGGAAGTTCCTTGTGGTAGCCGCGCACCCACTTTGCGCCGTCGAGCCGCAGGTAGGGCACGCCGCGCTTGCCGGTCTCGCGCTCGAGCTCGTCGGCGGCGCCCTCGACCCTGTCGATGTCGACCCTCTCGTGCGCGATGCCCGCGTCGGCGAGCACGCGATCGAGGCGCTTGCAATCGGGGCACCATGTCGCGGTGAACACTTCGACCCGGTGACCGGCGAGACATGCGTAGGAAGCGTTCATGGCGTGGGAACCGGCGCGAAGACATGCGCGAGCCAGAAGGTGGCGGTGAGGAAGTAGATCAGGATGCCGGTGACATCGCACAGGGTCGCGACGAGCGGCGCCGACGCGCTCGCGGGGTCGAGGCCGAGGCGGCGCAGCACGAGCGGGAGCATCGAGCCGATCAGCGTGCCCCACAGCACGACGCCGATCACGCTGAGGAAGATCGTGACCGCGAGCTCCCACGAGAACAGCGCGTACTCGGCCGCGTCTCCGGGCCAAAGTCCGAGCACGCGCGCGAAACCGATCAGGCCGAGCACGAGTCCGAGGCACAGGCCCGCGGCGAGCTCGTGGAAGAACACGCGCTTCCAGTCGGCGAGCTGCACTTCGCCGAGACTCATGGCGCGGATGACCAGCGTCGAGGCCTGCGAGCCGGAGTTGCCGCCGCTCGAGATGATCAGCGGGATGAAGAGCGAGAGCAGCGAGACGGTCTCGATGCGCACTTGGAAGTGCTTCATCACCACCACGGTCAGCATCTGCGCGAAGAACAGGATCGTCAGCCAGCCGAGGCGCTTCTTCACCATCCCGAGCAGGCCGACCTCGAGGTAGGGCGCATCGAGCGCGGCCGTGCCGCCGATCTTCTGGATGTCCTCCGTGGCTTCCTCCTGCACGACATCGACGATGTCGTCGACGGTGACGATGCCCTTCATGCGCCCGGCGGCATCGAGCACGGGGAGCGCGACGAGATCGTGCTCGGCGAACACGCGACCGACGGTTTCCTGATCCATTTCCTCAGGCACCGTGATGACATCCGTCTTCATCACATCGCGCACCGAGGCGCTGCCGCGCGCGCGGAACAGGTCGCGGAAGCTCACCACGCCGAGCAGCCGCTGTTCGCGGTCGAGCACATAGCCGTAGTAGATGAGCTCGAGCCGGTCGAACGCTTGGCGGCGCAGGTACAAGATCGCCTCGTCGACGGTCTGGTCGGGCCGCACGCGCGCGAAACGCGGACTCATCAGGCCGCCGGCGTCGTCCTCCGCGTAGGCGAGGAGCGCCGCGACCTCGCGGCGCACGGGCTCGTCGAACAGCGCGAGATACTCGGAGCGCCGCAGCTCGTCGAGCTCCTGCAGCAAGTCGGCCGCGTCGTCGGGCGCGAGCATACGCACCCAGTGGCGGCGCTCGGTCGGCGAGAAGCTGTCGAGCAGCGCGCGCTGGTCCGTGGTCGCGAGCTGCGTGAAGAACTCCTCGGCGTCGAGCACGCCGAGCATTCGGAAGCCCTCGAGGCGCTCCTCGCCGTCGAGGATGCGCCACGCGTCGCGCAGGTCGTCGAGCGCGAGCCGCCCGAGCTCCATCGCGCTGCCCTGCGGATCGCTCATGCCGCGACTCCGATGCGCGCGTCGGTGCGCGGTACGAGCAGCCTGTGCGGGAGCGAGCGACACATGGAAGGCGCAGCGTAGTTCGAAAGCGCGCGGGCGGCAACGAGCGCGCGCGGCGCGTGAGCAATCCGTCAGGCGCGCGGCGGCAGGTCGGAAAGCCCGTGCTTGCGCAGGTAGTAGCCCATGTTGCGCGCGTCGATCCCGAGCAGCGCCGCCGCGTCCTTCTTGCGCCCTTCACACTTCTCGAGCGCGCGCTGCAGCAGTTGCTTCTCGAGCGCGTCGAGGTTGTGGCGCAGGTGGAAGTCGTCGCCGCCGCTCGCTCCCGGCGCCAGAGCCGTGCCTGCGAACGCCGGCTCGATCAGGGCGCGCAGCAGCCGCGCGTCGAGCGGCCCGCTGCCGCCGACGATCGCCGCCCGCTCGAGCACATTGCGCAGCTCGCGCACATTGCCCGGCCAGTCGTGGGAGGCGAGTACCTCGGCCGCTCCGGGCCCGAGCCCGCCCGCCCGCGCGAGGGTGGACCCCAGCAGCGCCAGCGCGATTTCCGGGATGTCCTCGCGGTGGGCCCGCAGCGGCGGCAGCGCGATCGGGAACACATTGAGCCGGTAGTACAGGTCGGCCCGGAACTCGCCCTTCTGCACGCGCTCGGGGAGCGCCTCGTTGGTGAGCGCGATCACGCGCGCGTCCGACACGCGCGTGCGCGACTCCCCCACCACCTGGTACTCGCCGTTCTCGAGCACGCGCAGCAGCTTGGCCTGCATCTCGCCCGGCAGCGTCCCGATCTCGTCGAGCACGATCGTGCCGCCTTCGGCCTCCGCGAAGCGCCCGGTGCGGTCCGTGACGGCGCCGCTGAAAGCCCCGCGGCGATGGCCGAAGAACTCGCTCTCGAACAGCGTCGCGGGAATCGCCGCGCAGTTGACGCGCACGAGCGGCTTGCGCGCGCGCGCGCTGCGCAGGTGCAGCTGCTCGGCGACGAGTTCCTTGCCCGTGCCGCTCTCGCCGGTGACGAGCACCGTCGCGTCCGTCGCTGCCACCTGCTCCATCAGTTGCCGCACCGCCGCCATCGCGCCCGAGCTGCCGACGAGCTGGCGCCCGCCGCCAGACTGCGCGACCTCCCGCAGCGTGCGCACCTCGCGCACGAGTTCCTGATGCTCGACCGCGCGCCGCAGCACCAGCCGCAGCTGGCCCGCGTCGACCGGCTTCTGCAGGAAGTCGTAGGCGCCGCTCTGGATCGCCGCCACGGCGTCGCGCACCGTGCCGACGCCCGTCATCAGCACCACGGGGAGGTGCGAGCCCGCGCGCCGGATTGCCCCGAGCAGTTCGATGCCCGAGCCCGAGGGCATGCTGAGGTCGGAGAGCACCACGGCGGGCGAGAAGGACATGACCTGCTCGAGCGCCTCGGGGAGCGAACCCGCCGCCATGCAAGCGTATCCCTCGAGCCCGAGCAGCTCGACGAGGGACTCGCGCACATAGCGCTCGTCGTCGACGATCAGAATGCGGGTGCGCGCGGCCATGGGGTGGCCACTCTACTTCTTCGCCACCCGCGTCGCAGGCAGCTCGATCATGAAGCGCGCGCCGCCCTCGGGCCGGTTCGACGCCGCGAGTGTCCCGCCGTGCGCGCGCACGATCCCGTAGGAAATCGAGAGCCCAAGTCCGTTGCCCTGCGTCGTGGTGAAGAACGGGTCGAAGATCGAGCTCAGCTGCCCCAGCGGGATGCCCGGCCCCTCGTCATCGACCGTGATGCGCACGCAGGGCTCGCCATCGGCGCCGCGCACATCGCGCTCGGCACGCACGAGGATCCGCCCGCGCCCGCCCATCGCCGTCGCGGCGTTGAGGAGCAGGTTCAGGAGCACCTGCTCGAGCCGACCGCGATCTCCGGGCACGAGCAGCGGCTGCGCGAGCCCGTCGACCTGCACCTCGACCTCGCCGAAGCTCTTCGCATAGCTGCACAGCGTGCGCACGCGCTCCACGACCTCGCCGAGTTCCGCCTCGCCGTGCTCGACCCCGGGCCGCGCGAACGACAGCAGGTCGCGCACGATTGTGCGAATGCGGTCGAACCCCTCGCGTACCTGCTCGACATAGCGGCCGCGCTTCTCCGCCGGCACATCCTCGCGCGCGAGCAGCGTCAGGTAGTTGCCGATACCCTCGAGCGGGTTGTTGATCTCATGCGCGACGCCCGCGGTGAGCAAGCCGAGCGAGGAAAGGCGCTCGGAAATCGCGAGCTGGCGCTCCATGCCGCGCTCGCGTGTCACATCGCGCAGCGAGAGCTCGATCACGCGCTCGTGCCCCAGATCGATGCCTGAGAGGCGCACGTCGACGCGCAGCTCGCGTCCGTCCTGTGCGCGCACCTTCAGCTCGCGCAGCGCGATCGGCTCGCCCGGCCGCTGGCGCGCCACCTCGAGCCCGCGTGCGAGCTCGTCGTAGTCCGCTGCGTCGAGACACTCGCGCAGCACCGCCTGTCCGAGCGTCGCGGCCGCGACCCTGTTGCGCTCCTGCACGGCGCCGTCGCGCGCGTCGACGATCAGGATCATGTCGGCCGCGCTCTCGGTGAGCGCGCGCCACTTCGCGCCTTCGCGACGGATGGCCACGACATACTGCGCCGTCTCGCGGGCGCGAAAATCCCACAACCTCCGTCTCACGAACCACGCCATGGCGAACGATGTGACGAGCAGCGCCCCGCCGGCGGTCCACAGGAGCACGCTGAGCTCGCGCCGCTCGCCCGCGAGGCGTTCCATGAGCGCCGCTTCGGGGACGATCGCGACGAGAAAGTCCTCGCCTCGCCGCGCCGCGACCCACCACTCCTCCGCGACCGCGACGCTGCGCTCGCCGCGCGCGAGCGCCGCCCAGCCGTCGACGCTGCGCAGCGCGAAGTCGCCGCCATCGCACCGAACCGCCACGATGCGACCGATGTCGCGCAGCGGCTGCACGCTCTTGGGATCCCCACCTGAGCTCGCGAGGGCCTTGAGCAGGCGCTCGACGCCTTCGAGCAGGTCCGCGCGCCGGCGATCGAGCAGCGCATCGCGCCGCGCTAGGCCATAGAGCAGCACCGCTCCGACGAGCGCCGCGAGGGCCATCCCCGCGCCGATGCTGCGCCACGGCAGCTGCCGCGGGTGCTTGACCGAGGTTGGCAATGCAGACGCCATCGGGCGAGAAGGTAGCGCACGGCCTGCCGCTCGTTCCGCACCTGCGCGGAATTGCGCGCGCGTGCGGCGCAGCCTCGCGGTGCGTCCTCTGCGCCGCGCCGCCGCCGCCCCGCCGCCGCGCTCCCAAGCTCCCGGCCCCTTTTGTCTGCACACCATGGAGCTCGACTCCCTGCTCTCCACCGCCGTCCTCACCTGCCGCACCACCGACCCGCTCTCCACCGTCGCCCAGTCGATGTGGGAAGGCGACCTCGGCTGCCTGCCCGTGCTCGATCACGAGGAGCGCGTCGTCGGCCTGCTGACCGACCGCGACATGCTGATGGCCACGCACCTGCGCGGCTCACCGCTGTGGTCGCTGAACGCTGGCGTCGTGGTGTCGAGCGTCGTGCACGCGCTCCCGGCGAGCGCCGGCCCCGCCACGACCGTCACCCTCGAGCCCGCCCCGCGCCAGAAGTCGCCCACCATGGCCGACAGCGCCAAGGCCAGCACCGCCAAGCCCAAGTCCGCCGCCCAAGGGGCTCTCACTGGCAAGACCGAGTCGCGCCCGACCGCCAAGCCGGAGGACCGCTCCGGCAAGTAGCGCCGCCTCGAGGCCGAGAGAGCGCGGCGGCTAGAGCGCCTTGAGCTCGGTGATGGTGTCCTCGAGGGCCTTCTTGGCGTCGGCGAGGAACATCAGCGAGTTGTCCATTTGGAAGAGCTCGTTGCGGATGCCGGCGTAGCCCGACGCGAGCGAGCGCTTGACGACGACCACCGTGCGCGCGTCCCACACCGTGAGGACCGGCATGCCGGCGATCGGCGACTTGGGGTCGTTGGTCGCGGCGGGGTTGCACACATCGTTGGCGCCGAGCACGACGACGACATCGGTGTTCTTGAAGTCGTCGTTGATGCGGTCGAGCTCGTAGAGCTGCTCGTAGGGCACATCGGCTTCCGCGAGCAGGATGTTCATGTGGCCGGGCATGCGACCGGCGACCGGATGGATCGCGTAGCGCACTTGGCAGCCCTTCTTCTCGAGCAGGCCCGCGAGCTCGCGCACCTTGTGCTGGGCCTGCGCGACCGCGAGTCCGTAGCCCGGCACGAAGATGACGCTCGTCGCGGCGTCGAGCACGGCCGCGAGCTCCTCCGCCGAGGTCGACTTGACCTTGGTGTAGCCCTCGTCCTTCGAGCCACCGCCGCCGCCCGCGCTCTCGCCCATGCCGCCGACGAGCACATTCGTGAGCGAACGGTTCATCGCCTTGCACATGATCTGCGTCAGGATGATGCCCGACGCGCCGACCAGCGAACCGGCGACGATCAGCAGGTTGTTGCGCAGGATGAAGCCGGTCGTCATGCCGGCGATGCCCGAGTAGCTGTTCAGCAACGCGATCGCGACCGGCATGTCCGCGCCGCCGATCGGCAGCGTGAGACCGAAGCCGAGCAGCAGCGCACCGAGCGTCAAGAGGCCGTTGGAGACCCACAGGCCCATCGGATCCGCCGCGAAAAAGCCGCCCCACGCGCCGGCGCCGATGCACACGGCCCCGAGCACGATGTTGAAGCCCTGCGAGCCGAGCGGCCCGATGCGGCTCTTGTTGAGCTTGCCCGCGAGCTTGGCGTAGGCGACGAGCGAGCCCGTCAGCGTGACCGCGCCGATGATGACCGCGAGCATCACCGCGATGGCGAAGTCCGCGCCCGATCCTGACATCGTCCAGCCGCCGACCTCGCCCTTCTTGGCGGCCTCCTCCGCCGCCTTCTCTGCCAGCTCCACCGCGCGCGGAACTTCCGCGAGACCGACGAACATCGAGGCCGCGCCGCCGAGCCCGTTGAAGAACGCGACGAACTCGGGCATCGAGGTCATCGGGACCTTGACGGCCAGCCACCAGCCGATCGCGGAGCCGAGCACCATCGCCCCGATCGCCAGCGCGTGGGACTGGTAGGCCCACTCGCCCGGCCGCGGATCCCAGTCGCCGCGCGTGATGAGCAGCAGCATGGTCGCGCCGATCGCGAGCGCCATGCCGTAGGCCGCCCACAGGTTGCCCTGCTTGGAGGTCTTGACCTTGCCGAGCTTGAGAATGCCGAGGATGAAGAGCAGCGACGACGCCATGTAGGCGAGCTCGACCACGCTCGTCATCGAGATCATGGCGAGCATCACTTCTTCCCGCCCTTCGCGCTGAACATGCCGAGCATGCGGTCGGTGACGACGAAGCCCCCGACGACATTGATCATCGCGCACAGGATCGCGATCAGTCCGAGGATGCCCGCCGAGAGCGGATAGTCATTCCCGACGCAGTACAGCGAGCCCACGATCGTGATGCCGCTGATCGCGTTCGAGCCGCTCATCAGCGGCGTGTGCAGGGTCGGCGGCACCTTCTGGATGACCTCGAAGCCCACGAAGATCGAGAGCAGGAGCACCCACAGGCCGACGATCAGGAACGGCAGGTTGCCGCTCTCCTGCGCGGCCGGCGCGCTGGCGGCTTCGGCCGCTTGGGCGGCCACGGCGAGGAACAGGTTCATGGTCACTTCGCTCCCGCGACGAGCGCATCCGCCGTCGGCTTGTGGGCCACTTCACCGGCGTGCGTGAGCAGGCAGCCCGCGAGCACCTCGTCCTTGAAGTCCTTGTTCAAGCTGCCGTCCTTGTGCACGAACAGCTTGACTAGGTTGAGGATGTTCTTGGCGTACAGCTCGGAGGCGTGGAACGGCACGCTCGCGGGCAAGTTGGGCACGCCGACGATCTTCACGCCGTTGTGGAGCACGACCTCGCCGAGCTTCGACAGCTCGCAGTTGCCGCCGCTCTCCACCGCGAGGTCGACGACCACCGCGCCGGGCTTCATCGACTCGACCATCGCGCGGCTCACGAGCTTGGGCGCCGGACGGCCGGGAATCAGCGCCGTCGTGATCACGAGGTCCGCCTCGGCCACGCGCTTGGCCACTTCCTCGCGCTGCTTCTCGAGGAACTCCGGCGTCTGCTCCTTGGCGTAGCCGCCCGAGCCTTCCATGTCGCCCATGCCGGGGACATCGATGAACTTCGCGCCGAGCGACAGCACTTGCTCGCGCGCCGCCATGCGCACATCGGTCGCCTCGACCGTGCAGCCGAGGCGCTTGGCCGTCGCGATCGCCTGCAGGCCCGCGACGCCGGCGCCGAACACGACCGCCTTGGCCGGCGGGACCGTGCCGGCCGCGGTCATCAGCAGCGGGCACATCTTCGCGAGGTGGGAGGCGCCGAGCAGCACGGCCTTGTAGCCGGCGACGGTCGCCTGCGACGAGAGCGCGTCCATGGCCTGCGCGCGCGTGATGCGCGGCACGAGCTCCATGGCGAGCGTCGAGACGCCGCGCTCGCGCAGCATGCCCACCAGCGGCAGGTTCGCCGACGGCGTCATGAACGAGATCAGGATCGCGCCCTTTTGCAGGGTGCCGATCTCGTTCGCGTTGGGGTTGGCGACCTTGGCGACGATGTCCGCGCTGCCCCACGCCTCGGGGCCGCAGAGCTTCGCGCCCACGGCCTCGTACATGGCGTCGGTGAAGCTCGCGCTCACGCCGGCGCCGCGCTCGACCATCACCGTCAGGCCCGCCTTGGCGAGCCCCTTGACGGTCTCCGGCGTCGCGGCCACGCGTGTCTCGCCGCTCTTGGATTCTCTGGGAACGAACAACGTGGGCATGTTGGGGGACCCCTCCGGCCGGTTTGAGAGGCGAAAGACTCTAGCAACGCCCCTCCCCCGCCGTCGCGCCCCCCTTCGAACGAACCTCGCGCAGCGCCCTAGAACGCCCCACCCAGCGCGCTCAGGGCAGGACCAGAAACTCGAGCGCGTCGGTGAGTCCGACCGTGAAGCTCGCCTGCGGATCGCGGTACCACCACTGGCCTTGCACTCCAGCGCCAGTGGCGAGCCCAGGCCCGAGCGCACCGTCCAGGAAGGGAGCGAGATCGATGGCGAGCACGCCGCTGCAGTCCGGCGCGCCGGTCGAGCCGCCGCTCGAGCGCATTGGCGTGCGCACAACCGGCGCGCGGACGCACAGCGTGCCGCCGAGGAACGACTGCGCGATACGCCCGCTAGTTCCGAAGAAGAAAACCCCGGACTTCTGGTTGAGCACATTCGCGGCAGTGATGACGAACGGACCGCTCGCGGTCACGCTCGGCGTGCCCGCCCAGCCGATCTGCGGCGTGCATCCGAGGCTGCTGACCTTGGCCGTGCAGTACGACCGTACGACATCGCACGGGTTGTAGTAGCGGGCGAGGCCCACGGCCGGCACGCTGCCTTGGCTCTCGAAGTAGCCGCTGAAAAATAGGCCGTGGGAAATTCCGTGCTCATCGCTCCATTCCCGCGCGACGAATGGGTACGAGCCGCCGATCGGCACGCTCGAAAATGTCTCGACGACGCCCTGCCGCAGTCGGGAGCGATCGGAGAAGTACAGCGCGGAACCGCTGCCGTCGTCGTAGGGCTCGAGCAATGCCCCGAGCACCGGCGCGACCGCCGTCCAATTGCTGCCATCAAACCGAAACACGCCCGCATCGGTATGTGCGTACAACTGCTCGCCCGTACCGTCATCCCAGACGCGCAACTCGTACACGATGAAGAACTGGGCCTGATTTCCGAGCGGCCTCCAGTTCACGCCATCCCAAAGCGCGATACCTGGAGCCAAAACGGCGCCAGCCTGCGTGAAACGCCCCCCCACGAAGAGGCCTTCGGGGAGCCCGCCGGGCGCATCCCACACGACGCCGGCATAGGCCGTGTCGCTCAACCCCGAGCCGAGGGGTGTCCAAGCTGTGCCGTCGAAAGCCGCGGCGAATTGCCCGCCGGGGACCGCGGGCAAGATGCCCGAACCGAGCGCCACGAGCTGCGGCGCGCTCGCGCCCGGGGGTCGAAACTCGACGAAAGCCTCCGTTTGCAGGGGCGACGGACTGCCGAGCAGTGTCCACATGTTGCCGTCGAAGGCAAATGCGCCCGACAGGGTGCCCGCGACGAGCTCTTTCGCTCCGCCACTGGGCGCTGTGCGCTCGCACAGCGCCGTGATCTGCTGCGAAAAGGGGGTTGGCACGCTGTGGAGCAACTGCCCGTCCCAACGCGCCAGATTGCGCACCTGCGGATCGTCCGATGCGCCGCTGAACGAGCCACCCACATACAGATCGCGCTTCAGGGTGGTTGGGTCCGTCCATGCTTGGAGCGCACGGCCGCTCAGATTCGGCGCGACGGACGAACCGTACAAGGCGTGCCGTGCGGGCTCCACCGGACTCCACGCGCCGTTCACCAGACGCGCGACGCGCTGAAGCCCCGCAGTCGGCGCGGTGGGGACGAGCGTGAACTGGCCGCCGACGAAGAGCTGCGCGCCCGCGCCGAGCCCCGCGTCGAAAAACTCGAGCGCGCGCGCGCGATCGGTCAGGTCCGGCAGCGCAGTGGCGCCCGCCGGAGTCCAGCGCGCGACGGTCCGCGCGCTCGAGCTCGCGCCGGCCTGCGGCGCGAAGGAACCGGCGAGATAGGCGGCCACGCCGGTGGGCTCGCTGCGCACGAGAATGCGGTCGACGCCACCACCGTAGCTCGCGAGCCCCTGCTCCAGCCACGCCGTGCCATCAAACCCGCGCAGCACGCTCTGCACGCTCGTGCCGAAGTTGCCGCCGGCGAGCAGGAGGCGTGTGCCCGCCCCATCATCGTAGGAAGCGAGCGACAACAGGGTGCCGGCGACTCCGCCGCCGACCGTGGTCCACGTCGAGCCGTCGAAGCGCGCGACGCCTCCGGCGAAGGGCCCCGCCGCGTAGAGCGCCGGGCCCGCGCCGTCGTCGTGCACCGCGATCGCCGTCACGCGTTCCGTCGCGAACGGGCTGCCGATGCCCGCGCCCAGCGGTGCCCAGTTGGTGCCATTCCACTGCGCGACGCGCAGCAGCGACTGGCCACCCGACATCGTGAACTCGCCAGCTGCGACCAGCCGCGCACCGCTCGGACTTGGCCAAGCGCACAGCGCTGCGCACGGTCCGTTGAGCCCCGCGCCGAGCTGCACCCAGCTCGTGCCCGTCCAACGCGCGATGCGCAGACACGGGACTCCGTCGCTCTGCTGGAAACGCCCCGCGGCGAAGAGCGTCGCTCCGCTGCCGAGGTCCGCCACCTCGAGATCGCTCACATCGCCGCTGAAGCCAGCGCCGAGCGCGGACCACGACACTCCGTCCCACTGCGCCACGCGCCGCGCCGCCACCGAGCCGGCGACCGTGAATTCGCCTCCGGCGACGAGCCGTGGTCCCGCTCCGGCGTCAAAAACCTCGAAGTCGAGCGGCGGACGATCGAAGCCACCGCCCGAAAACTCCGCGCTCCACTGAGCGCAGGTCTGCTGCGGCGCCGTCGGCGCGAGTGTGAAGCTCGGCAGGGACGCGAGGGTGAAGGCGAGCGCGAGATGCATACGACAGGCTCCCGTTCCGAGGGTGCAGGGACCCGTCCAGCGGGCCCTCTTGGGGGCGCAGGCGTCCGCGGATGCGAGGTAGCACCCCGCTGAGCAGGGGTTACTCGAGCGTAGCCAAGGTCGCGACTTCGTGGGCGCAGCCCCAGGAGAGGGTCACGCCGGCGCCGCCGTGGCCGTAGTTGTGGATCAGGGTCGAGCCGGGGCGCGGGGTCTCGCGCTCGAGGCGCACGGCGCTGCGGGCGGGGCGCAGGCCGACGGAGACGGAGAGCACGCGGGCCGCGGCGAGGCGCGGCTCGAGGGCGGCGCAGCGCTCGAGGATCGCGCGCGTGGTCGCCTCGCTCGGGATGAGGTCCTCGCGGCCGTCGTCGGCGCTGCCGCCGAGGATGCAGTCCTTCGAGCGCGGGATCACATAGGTCACGCCGCGCGGGTCGTAGTCGTCGAGCGTGAAGCGCTCGACCGCGCCGCGCTCGACGCGCACGAGCTGGCCGCGAATCGCGCGCAGCTCGCGGTCGCCGACGAGTTCGCGGGCGCCGAGGCCCGAGCAGTGCACCACGAGCGGCGCGGCGTCGAGCGCGGGAGCGAGCGAGTCGAGCGCGCGCACGACGAGCTCGCCGCCGAGGCTGCGCAGGCGCGCGAGCAGCCACTCGAGGTAGATCGGCATCTCGACCACGGGCACGCTGAGCTCGAAGCCGTGGTCGAAGCCATCGGGCAGGAGCTCGGGGTGCAGCGCGCGCACATCGCTCGCCGCCGCGCGAAAGTCGGCGGCCTCGTCGGGCAAGCCGCGCGGCAAGAGCTCGACCCCGCGGCACAGCGACACGCCGCTCGCGGGATCGCGCGCCAGTGGCAAGAGCGCCGCGTAGGTCGCGCGCGCCCAGCCCGCCACGCGCTCGCGCGGCGCCACCTTGTACGGGTACCAGATCGCGCCCGCGACGCTCGAGGTCGTGCGCGCGGGAAGCTCGCGCGTCCACACTTCGACGGCGATCCCGCGCTCGAGCAGCCGGATCGCGCTCGAGAGTCCCGAGACTCCGCCTCCGACGACGATCGCCCGCGCACTCCCCATGCGACCGCGCAGCATATCCGCCGCGCGTGGGGCGCTCGCTACGGCGCAGGTCTTGGGCGAGCCGTGCCTTGGCCCGCGCGACGGCAGTTCAGCGCGCCTTGAACAGGTGATCGGACTCCTGCGACCACGCCACGAGCCGGTACAGCGGCGCGAGGCGGCGCAGCTCGAGCACGAGCATCTCCGGCACATCCTCAAGGATGGCGTTGCCGCGCGCGCCGCTCGGCGCGGGCAACCGCTGCTCGAGCGCGAGTCCGTGCTCGCCCGGCTTGTAGTAGCGGAAGAACTCCGCGAGCTTGTCGCTCGTCAGCTTTCCGCAGATCCACTCGCCCTTCCAGTTGTCGAGCTTCAGGCGGAAGCCGTCGAGGTCGTTCAGGAACGGCAAGAGGAGCGCGTAGCCCTCCTTCTGCGTGCGGTGCACGAGGTTCTGGCCGTCGAACCACGCATCGGGGTGGATGCGCAGGCTGACCTCGAGCGCCGCTTCCTCGATCGCGACGCACAGGAACGCGTTGCGGTAGGACGAGTCGAGGTCCTTGGCGAGCTCCGCACCGAGCACCTGCTTCAGCCGCGCCTTCTCCTTCTTGCCGCGCGTGATGTAGGCCCACATGCGGCGCACGCGCATGTGGTTGAACATGTGCGGCTGGTGCAGGCTCGTGCGGCTCTGCAGCTCGATCGCACCGCCCTTCTCCGCCACTTCCGCCGCGATCTCGTCGACCGCCAGCTTCGCGATCGAAGCCAGCTTGCGCCGCGTCACCAGCCGCCGGTCGTTGTACTGCGGATCGCGCCCGAGCGACTCCGTCAGCGCATGGAAGTCGCCCTCTTCAAACGCCGCCAGCTCCGCCAGCGGCTTGGGTTCCGGATCCTGCGCAGCAGCCATGGGCCGCAGATTTTAGCGCGAGAGTCGTACTCGAACGCGCGTCACTCGAGCAGCGCGATGCGCGGGTCGAGGTCTTCGGGAGCGATGTCTTGGCCCTGCGCGAGTGCGTCGCAGGCCGGCAGAGCGACCTGCGTGACCCACTCGCGGCCGACGCGCGGCTGCGGGCCGATGGCGACGGTCTTGGCGAACCACTCGCGCGCGCGCGCGGGATTGCGGCGGTGCACAAGCTCGAGCACGCCGAGGTTTTGGTGAGCGTCGCCCCAAGCCTCGATCAGCAGGTCGAGCGCCTGGGCCGGCAGCTCGCCGGAGTCCTTCTGCCGGGCGCCGGCTTCGACGGCGGCGAGGAGCAGGCGCTCGGCTTCCGCGACGCGCGAGGGAAAGTGGTAGACGAGGATCAGCGCGGCGTCGTTCGTGACGCGCACATCCTGCGGCGCGAGCGAAGCGGCGGCGAGGTAAGCGTCGCGACAGGTGGCGAGCACGCCGCGGGCTTGCGCGAAGGTGCGCTCGGCGAGGGCGAGCTCGAAGTCGCGCACGGCGGGATCGTTCGCGGCCGCGGCGAGCGCGCGGTGCTCGCGCGAGGAGGTCACGAGGCCGACGCCCCACTCGCGATGGAAGAAGCCGGCGTTGTTGGCGAAGTCGGCGTCGGCGGGGCGGTAGGCGTGCAGATATGCGTAGATGCGCGCGGCCTTCGAGGCGGCGCCGACCTCGAAGCCGCCGAGCGAGTCCGCCGCGCCGCGCAGCCAGCGGTCGGCGACGAACTGCAGGCCTTCGACGCCGGAGCGCACGCGGCCTTCGAGTCGCCACTCGAGTCCGCCGGGGAAGAGCTCCTCCATCGAGCGGAACAGGCGCTCGGCGGCGTCGAGCTCGCCCGCGTGGAAGCGCGTCCAGCCCGCTCCGGCGCGGCACATGACCTCGAAGCCCGTGCAGGCGCTCGCGTAGCTCGGCTCGAGCTCGCGGCAGCGACGGTAGAACGCCTCCGCGCGCTCGAAGCGCGCACCGGCGCCGGCATCGGTGGCGAGCGTCGGCACGGCGAGCTCGAACAGCTCCTGCGCGGCGAACCAGTGCGGCAGGGCCGCGTCGGGCAGGCGCGCGCACAGGCTCTCATAGAACGACGCGACGCTCTCCGGCCCCTCGAGCGAGCGCATCAGCGCGGCGAGGCGCGCGTGCAGCGGCTCGTTCGCCGGATCGAGCTCGACCGCACGCGCGAGCAGCTCGAGCGCGCCGTCGTTGCGGCCTTCCCACTGGTAGAGGTTCGCGAGCTGCACCGGCGGCCACGGATCCCCCGGCGCGGCCTCGAGCGCGCGCAGGAGCAGCGCCTCGGACTCCGCGAAGAGCTCCGGGGCGGCCTCGCCAGCCTGTCGGCGCGCGATGAACGCGTCGAAGCACGCTTCGCTCGCGATGCGCAGCTCCGTGGCGCTCGGCTGCGGCTGCGCGGCGAGAGCGCGGCGCGCGAAGTCGAGCGCGAGGTCGCCCTTCAGCACGCCCCGCGCAGCCCGGCTCGCGCCGAACAGCGCCT
>Ga0194121_10003446_pt1 | contig 23965 bp, 21 predicted proteins | sample TA2MahCa50mmetaG_FD_148609 | JGI IMG/M metagenome (GOLD analysis project Ga0194121, IMG submission 148609) | Freshwater microbial communities from Lake Tanganyika, Tanzania - TA2015020 Mahale Deep Cast 50m | ecosystem: Environmental > Aquatic > Freshwater > Lake | place: Tanzania: Lake...
CGGCGGCAAGCGTCTCTGTCAGCCGCTCGGGCACTCCGCCGAACCCGGTCAGGCGGCCTGCGGCAGCCTCGGTGGCCATGGACGAAGGCTCCTGATGCAATGCCTCTACTCTACCGCTGCCGGAACCCTCCTTCCAACATGGCCGCCATTCGAACTCGCGCTCTCGTGACGCGAGGCCAATCGCTTTGGCGTGCTTGCGTTCCTGATAGCCTCAGCCGCTATCGCACAGTCCTGGGTATGATCGCTCGGGTAGTCACGTTCTCTGGCTCCTGCTAGAACCGCCCGATGTCAGTCATCTGTCGTTTCGCCCCCTCGCCCACCGGGTTCCTCCATATCGGCGGCGCCCGTACCGCGCTGTTCAACTGGCTGTTTGCCAAGCATCACAAAGGTAAGTTCCTGCTGCGTATCGAGGACACCGACCGGGCCCGCTCGACGCCCGAGGCCACGGCCGCGATTCTCGACGGCTTGAAATGGCTGGAACTGCAGTGGGACGGCGAGGTCGTCTACCAGTTCCAGCGCATGCAGCGTCATGCCGAAGTCGCGAAGCAGCTGCTGGCTGAGGGCAAGGCTTATCACTGCTACGCCACGCCGCAGGAGCTCGAGGAGATGCGGGCCAAGGCCAAGGCCGAAGGTCGCTCGATGCGCTACGACGGGCGCTGGCGCGACCGCGATCCGAGAGAGGCGCCACCCGGCATCAAGCCGGTGGTTCGCCTCAAGGCGCGACAAGCCGGTCAGACGACCGTCAAGGACAAGGTGCAGGGCGACGTCGTCATCGGCAACGACCAGCTCGATGACATGGTGCTGCTGCGCGGCGACGGCACGCCGGTCTACATGCTGTCAGTCGTCGTGGACGACTATGACATGGGCGTCACGCACGTCATCCGTGGCGACGATCACCTCAACAACGCCGCCCGGCAGATGCAGCTGATCGAGGCGCTGGGCTGGCCGGTGCCGACCTATGCGCACATCCCCCTGATCCACGGTCCCGATGGCGCCAAGCTGTCGAAGCGTCACGGGGCTCAAGCGGTCGGCGAGTATCGGGACATGGGCTACCTGCCGGAAGCCATGCGCAACTACCTACTGCGGCTGGGTTGGAGCCATGGCGACGAAGAGATCATCCCGACCGAGAAGGCCATCGAATGGTTCGACCTCGACGCCGTGGGCCGCTCGGCCGCGCGCTTTGACTTCGTCAAGCTCGCCAACCTGAACGGCCACTACATCCGCGAGGCCGACGACGCGCGCTTGGTCGAGCTGGTGCGGCCGCGCGAGGAGGCTTCCCTCGGTGGGCCTTTGGACGAAGCGAGGCTCGCCCGACTGCGTCGCGGCTTGGCCGGGCTGAAGCCCCGGGCCAAAACATTGATTGAGTTGGCCGAGATCGGCCTGTTCTATGTGCGACCCCGCCCTTTGCCCCTCAACGAGGCGGCCCAAAAGCTGCTGGCCGGTGACGGCCGCGCCCGGCTTGGTTTGCTCAGGCCGGCGCTCGAGAAGACCGCGGAATGGGCAGCTGCTGCGCTAGAGACGGCGGTCCGCGAGGCCGCTACGGCAGCCGGCCTCAAGCTTGGCGATCTGGCCCAGCCCTTGCGAGCGGCTCTGGTTGGCGGTCCAGTCTCGCCGCCGATCTTCGAAGTCCTGGAGGTTCTAGGCCGGGATGAGAGCCTAGGACGGCTGGCGGATGCTCAGGTCTCTTAACCGCTTTTTGCTGCGCTGCCGCGAATTGCCTTAAGTTCCCGTTAGGTATTATGCTTTTAACTCTCGCCCCGGCCTCGGGGGATCGGCCCCGGCAAGTAAGGATTCACGCCCATGTCCCAGACCGCTGCCAAACCCGGCTCGAACGAATCAGTTGCCCTGAACGACACTCCGTCGGGCAAGAAATTCGACTACCCGCTGATGCCCGGATCGATCGGCCCGAAGGTCATCGACATTCGTAAGCTGTACGGCGACACCGGGCACTTCACCTACGACCCCGGCTTTACCTCGACCGCCAGTTGCGAATCCAAGATCACCTACATCGATGGCGATCAGGGCATCCTGATGCATCGCGGCTACCCCATCGAGGAGCTCGCCGAGAACAGCGACTTCATGGAGGCCTGCTACCTCCTGCTCAAGGGTGAGCTGCCGAACAAGGCGCAAAAGGCGAAGTTCGAGCGGGACATCACGCTGCACACGATGGTGCATGAGCAGATCAATCGCTTCTACACCGGCTTCCGCCGCGATGCGCATCCCATGGCGGTGATGTGTGGCGTAGTCGGCGCGCTCTCCGCCTTCTATCACGACAGCCTGGACATCAACGACGCGCACCAGCGCATGGTCGCCTCGTACCGGCTGATCGCCAAGATGCCGACCATCGCGGCCATGGCCTACAAGTATTCGATTGGCCAGCCCTTCGTCTATCCGCGCAACGACCTGAGCTATGCGGCGAACTTCATCCACATGATGTTTGCCGTTCCGTGCGAGGAGTACAAGGTCAACCCGGTCCTTGCCAAAGCGATGGACCGCATCCTGATCCTGCACGCCGACCATGAGCAGAACGCCTCGACCTCGACGGTCCGTCTCGCCGGCTCGTCTGGCGCCAATCCGTTCGCTTGCATTGCCGCAGGGATCGCGTCGCTCTGGGGGCCGGCGCATGGCGGCGCCAACGAGGCGGTGCTGAAGATGCTCAACCAGATCGGCAGCCGCGACAAGATCAAGGAATATGTCGCTCGCGCCAAGGACAAGAACGACACCTTCCGCCTGATGGGCTTCGGCCACCGGGTCTACAAGAACTACGATCCGCGCGCCGCAGTGATGCGCAAGACCTGCCACGAGGTACTGGCCGAGCTCGGCCTCAAGGACGAGCTTCTGGACCTTGCCATGGAGCTGGAGAAGATCGCCCTCAACGACGACTATTTCGTCTCGAAGAAGCTCTTCCCGAACGTCGACTTCTACTCGGGCATCATCCTCAAGGCGATGAACATCCCGGTGTCGATGTTCACGGTCCTCTTCGCCGTGGCGCGCACCGTCGGCTGGGTAGCGCAGTGGAACGAGATGATCGAGGACCCGGCCCAGAAGATCGGCCGGCCGCGTCAGCTCTACACCGGCTACGCCAAGCGCGCTTACGTCCCGCTCGACAAGCGTGGCTGAGCAGCGCCGCATTTCCGAAGCAAGCGGGGCGGGCACTCGCCCGCCCCGGCCGCCACGCATACCATCCAACGATCGGCGTTTTCTGGATCCGGCGGCCAACGACAACGCTCCTTCCGCCGCGCAGCGTATTGTTCGCGCGGCGATCTTCGTAGTCATCGGCTCGTTCTTAGCTTACTTGCTGCGCGAGATACTCGGCTAAGGCTCTTCGTCACCCGGATTTCAGGTGCGGCGGGTCGGCTTCAGCCTGACACGAGATGATCGGCGGTCAGGGTCTCACGGGCTTCCCGGAACCGCCCCGCGCCCCGCCGTCTGAAACCGCAGAGAGCCTAAGCCCGTTGGATCAGCTCGATCTTGTAGCCGTCCGGGTCCTCGATGAAGGCAATCACCGTCTTGCCGTGCTTCATCGGGCCCGGCTGCCGTGTGATCTTCACACCCATCTTGCCCAGCGTCTCGCAGGTCGCATAGACATCCGGAACGCCAAGCGCCAGATGCCCGAAGCCGGTGCCGATGTCGTAGGGATCGGGCCGGCCCCAGTTGTGAGTCAGTTCGACTACCGTGCTCGACTCCTCCGGGCCATAGCCGACGAATGCGTTGGTGAACTTACCGTCCGGATAGTCCGTCCTGCGCAGGAGCTTCATGCCAAGCGGCCCGGTGTAGAACGCCAGCGAACGGTCAAGGTCGAGCACCCGGATCATCGTATGCAGCATACGGAAGGTTCCGGTCGAAGCGGGCGTGCCGGGCTTACTCATCGTCTCCGTCGTCATGGCTCTCATCCTCTGCTGCGGCTATGCAGCTACCATGCCGTATCCCACCCTGGGGCGCCAGCCTCCCCCTGTCCCTGCCCCACTTCTGCCGCTAAAGTCCGCGCCGCATGACGGATGGACGGATTCGTACGGCGGTCATCGGATTGGGGCATTTCGGCACGTTCCATGCTGAAAAGTATGCCCGCCTGCCGCAATCGCGGCTAGTTGCTGTCGTCGATGCCGACGCCGAGCGCGCACAGAAGGCCGCCCGCAAGCTCGGAACCGAAGCGCTGACCGACTATCGACAGCTCTTCGGCAAGGTGGATGCGGTCAGCATCGTGGTCCCGACCCAGATGCATTTCGACGTGGCCCTCGCTTGCTTGCGGGCGGGGATCCATGTTCTGGTCGAGAAACCGATCACCGAGACGCTCGAGCAGGCCGACGACCTGATCCGCGCGGCCGCCGAGGTCAGGCGCGTGCTGCAGGTCGGCCACCTGCAGCGCTTCCTGCTGCAACGTCTCGGCGCGGATACCGTGATCAACGATCCGCTCTACATCGAATCGACCCGTATCGCGCCCTATAAACCGCGCGGCACCGATGTCGGTGTCACGCTGGATCTGATGATCCACGATATCGACCTCGTCCTGGCGCTGGTCCGCTCGCCCATCGTCCTGCTCGATGCGGTGGGCGCGCCCGTCGTCTCGCAGACGGAAGACATTGCCAACACGCGACTGCGCTTTGCCAGCGGCTGCGTGGCCAACATCACGGCCAGCCGGGTGAGCCTCAAGACCGAGCGCAAGATGCGCATCTTCCAGCGCGACGCCTATGTCTCCCTCGATCTCCACAATCGCAAGTTCGCGGTCATGCGCAAAGGCACCGGCAAGAGCTGGTTTCCCGGCCTGCCGCCGATCGACCGTGTCGAGAAGAATTTCGGCGAGGGTGACGATCTGGAAGCCGAGATCGGCTCCTTCCTCGAGGCTGTCGCGACAGGACGACCGCCGCTGGTCACGGGAGAAGATGGCCGGCGCGCGCTCGATGCGGCCATGCAGATCACGGCGTCGCTGAACGAAAGCCTGGCGCGCGTCGCCTTGCCGCCCTCGAGTTAAGGCGGCGGCGCCCGTCGCGTGCGAATGGCGTCGAGCACCACGCGGGCGGCGCGATCGCTGGGAAGTATCCCGGTCGTGCGTATCTCCTCGAGACCCAGCCGGGAACAGACTTCACCCAGCGCCTCACGTTGCGGCCGTGGATCAGCCAGAAGCTGCTTCAGCTCCCCGGCCAGGATATCGGGCCGACACTCGTCCTGCAGCTTCTCCGGCACGGCCATGCGGCCGAGGATCAGGTTCGGCATCGCCACATGCGGCACCTCGATCATCCGCCGAGCCAGAAACTCGGTGGCCCGGTTGACCCGGTAGCCCACGACCATTGGCACACCGGCCACCGCAAGCTCCAACGTTGCCGTGCCCGAGATGGTCAGGGCTGCTTTCGCAACCGCGAACCCAGCTTGTCGATCGGCCGGCGTTGACAGGACCCGGTGGCACACCCGCCAGCCGGCGGTGGCTGCCCGCACCAACGCATCGGTTCCGGGCACGGTCGGCAGCAGGGCCTGTAGATTGGGGCGCTCCTGTGCCAGCCGGGATACCGCCTCAAGAAACACCGGTAGCATCCGGCCCGCAAGGCCGCTCCGGCTTCCCGGCATGACCAGGATCGGCTCATCCGCATCGGAGAGATGCAAGCGGCTGTACGCCTCGGCGGCATTCGGCGGGCGAACCACCTCTTCGAGAACGGGATGGCCGACATAAGTGCACTGGACTCCGAGCCGGGCGAAGAATTCCGGCTCAAAAGGCAGGAGCGCCAGCAAGCGGTCCACCCGCCGGGCGAGCTTGCGTGCCCGGCCTGGCCGCCAAGCCCAGAGCTGAGGCGCGACATAGTGCACCACCGGGATGCCGGAAGCGCGCACCCGATCGGCGACCCGCAGACTGAAGCTCGGCGCGTCAATCGTCACGACGACGGCCGGTGCCAGATCCCAGACCGCGTCGGCCGTAGTGCGCAGGCGGCGCAGGATCGTCGGAAGCCGCGGCAGCACCTCGGTGAGGCCCATCACAGCAATGTCGGTCAGCGGGAACAGGCTGGTCAGCCCGGCTGCCGCCATCCGCTCGCCGCCGACGCCGGCGAAGCGGACACGGCCGCCGGTGGCGCGCTGCAGCGCCGCCATCAACTTCGCGCCGAGCGCGTCGCCCGACGGCTCCCCGGCGATGAGGAAGACGAGGTCGCCGTGGCGCACGGTGCTCATGGCCTAGTCTCAACACCGACGACGAAGAGGCCCGCCTCATCGGCCGCCCGGACGACACCCTCGCGGTCGATCACCAGAGAGCCGCCGGCCTCCAGGGCGATGCCGGCGAGGCCGGCTTTGGCCGACTGGCGAACGGTCTCCGTCCCGACGCTCGGCAGATCGACGCGTCGCTCCTGCCCAGGCTTGGCTATCTTCACCAGGACGCCCCCACGCGCCTTCTGGGCGGCCACGGCATTGGCCAGCATGCGTGTCGTGCCACCGGTCTCTTCCCGCGCCACTACCTGCCCGTCGGCGACGAGCACAGCCTGTCCGCGGTCCAGCTGGCCGAGCTCGCGCGCGGCGGCAACCCCCATTGCAATCGCTCCACGATGTCGCTCATCCGGGGTGAAGGAGCCCAGCGGCCCGGACGGCATGAGAAGCTCGGGAGCGATATCCTCAGCACCCACGACGCGAAAGCCATCGCTCTCGATCTCACGCACGACCTGGGTCAGGACATGGTCGTCGCCGCGCCAGCGCCGCAGCATGCGCAGCAGCAGCTTTACGCCGCGCCAATCGGGCCGCAGCGTCAGCACAGATCCCGGTCGGCGCACGGGGCCCGCCAGGACGACCTCGGAAACGCCTTCGGCGTGCAGGCGCGCGAGAATTGCCCCTACCCTCTCGACCGGCAGCCAAGCGTGCGGGGTGCCGTCCACCGTCGCAGGGTCGGTGAAGCCCACGAAGGCGACAATAAAGAACGGCCGTTGCCGCGCCCGGCACGCGGCCACTACTTGAACCGGCAGCTGGCCGCCGCCGGCCAGCACACCAAGCTTAGGCAGCATGTTCCTGCTTGGGGAGGCAGATCGAGCGCGCGGAGTCGCTGCGGATGAACTCGGCCAGTGCCATCACCGGCTTGCTCGCGGCGTAGATCGACGCCACATCCTCCAGGCGCTCGGCCATCGTGCCTTCCTGGGCGAACAGCAGCCGATAGGCGGTGCGCAGCTCGTGAATCTCCTTGCGCGAGAAGCCGCGCCGCTTCAGGCCGACCATATTGAGGCCGGACAGGCGGGCGCGGTCCCCCATGACCAGACCAAACGGAATGACATCGGCTTCAACGCCGGTCATGCCGCCGATCATGGCGTGAGGACCGATGCGCACGAACTGATGCACCGCCGAGAGACCACCGAGAAACGCGAAGTCGCCGACCTGCACATGGCCGCCAATCGTGGCATTGCTGGCCATGATCACGTTGCTGCCGACCTGGCAGTCATGGGCGACATGGATACCGTTCATGAACAGGCCATTGTCGCCTACACGGGTGATCATCCCGCCACCCGCTGTGCCGGGGTTCATCGTGGCGTGTTCGCGGATGACGCAATGCTGACCGATCAGAAGACGCGACGGCTCACCCTTGTACTTGAGATCCTGCGGCGGATGACCAAGCGAGGCAAAGGGGTAGACGCGGGATTCCGCGCCTATGTTCGTGTGACCGGCTACCACCACGTGGGACACGAGTTCGACACCCGGCCCCAGTTCGACATGCGGCCCCACCACACAATACGGCCCGATCCGGACGCGCTCACCCAGGCGCGCCCCGCTGTCGACAATCGCGGTCGGATGAATCTCGGCCATCAACTGTCGAGGATCATCGCGGAATAGGTCGCTTCGGCCACCAGCACGCCGCCGACCTTCGCTTCGCCGTTAAACTTCCAGACGTTGCCGCGGTTGCGCTCCTTGACCACGTGGATATGGAGCTGATCGCCGGGCACCACCGGCCGCCGGAAGCGCGCGCTATCGATGGTCATGAAATAGACGAGCTTTCCCTCCGCATTGGCGCCCAGCGAATGAACGACGAGCACGCCGGCGGTCTGGGCCATGGCTTCTATGATCAGCACGCCCGGCATAACCGGCCGCTGCGGGAAATGCCCTTGGAAATGCGGCTCGTTGATAGAAACGTTCTTGATTCCGGTGGCGCTGGTATTGGGAACCACATCGATCACACGGTCGATGACGAGGAACGGATAGCGATGCGGAATCAGCTTCATGATCCGCTCGATATCGATGATCACCGGAGAAGCCCCCGCAAGGGCTTCGGCAGTTTTCGTCTCCATGCCCTAGCCGCCCTTCTTCCTGGCCATCTGCTTCAGCATCGCGACCTGGCGACGCCACTCGACGATCGGAATCGCCGGATAGCCGCCGACTGTCTGCCCCGCCACGATGTCCCGATGCACACCGCTCTGTGCCGCGATCTTCGCACCCGCTCCAACATGAAGGTGGCCCGCAAATCCGACCTGCCCGCCGACGACCACGTAGTCGTCAAGTCTCGTCGAGCCAGATATGCCCGCCTGCGCAACGATGACGCAGCCGCGTCCCAAGCGGACGTTGTGCCCGATCTGCACCAAATTATCAATCATGCACCCGGGTCCTATGACGGTGTCACCAGCACTGCCGCGGTCGATGCAGGTATTGGCCCCAACCTCCGTGCCCTCCCCGATCAGAACACGCCCCAGCTGCGGCACCTTGACGTGCCGGCCGGCATCCGTCGCGAAGCCGAATCCGTCCTGACCGATGCGCGCTCCAGGATAGATCGTGACTTGCGCCTCCAGGATGCAGTGGCTGAGCGTGGCGCCTGCACCGATCACGCAGCCGGCGCCCAGTACCACGCCGGCCCCGACGACTGCGTTAGCGTGGATGGTCGAACCTTCGCCGATCTCCGCCCGCTCGCCGATCACCGCTCCGGCCTCCACCAGCACGCCGGAGCCGATCATGGCTGAGGGATCGATCGAGGCCGCGGCATGAATGCCAGACGCACGCTTGGGCAGCGGATGAAAAGCCTGCGCAACCGCCGCATAGGCCCTGTAGGGCGTCGCAGTGAGAAGCACCGCCATGCCAGTCGGCGCCCTCGATGCCAGGTCCGGATGCAGAATGCAGGCGCCCGCCCGGCTGCCCGCGAGGTCGGGCGCGTACAACCGGTTGTCCAGAAACGTTACTTCCTCCGGCCCAGCCGCAGCCAGCGACGCAACATCGCGGTACAGCATCCCCGGCGCGCCGCCAACTCCGATCTCCGCCTCGGCAATTCTGGCCAAATCGGCGAGAGTCAACGGGCCCGCACGCTCGAAGAAGCGAGGGTCCGCCATGATATCTCTTAGCGACGCTGTGCTGGTGCTGGTGCTGCAGCGGGCAAGGCCAGCGGAACAGACGGGACTTTCCTGTTGAGCCGCTGCAGAACCTCGTCAGTGATGTCGACCGCATCGTGCGAAGCGACGATCACCGCTCGCGGCAGCACGACCTTGTACTCGTTCTCCTTGGCTATCTCTATCACGATCTCGTTCATCGCGACTTCGATCCGTCTCTGGGCGCTGGCGAACGCCTCTTCCAGGTCACGACGCTTGCTTTGCGAGGACTGCTGCGCCTCATTGACTCGCCGCTCGAAGTCGCGGCGGCGCTGGTTAAATGCTTCCGGGGCGAGAATCGTCCTCTGCTGTACCAGTTCCTGCTCTGCAGTCCGAAGATCCTTGTCGGTCTTCTCTTCATCGGCGCGCAGGGCCGCCTGCTGACGCTCCACCTGACTTCGCATGGCTCTCGCGGCGACCGACTCGCGCGCCACCAGCGCAATGTCGATGACAACGGCCGACGTTCCCTTGGCTGGGAGGGGCCGAGGCGCACGCTGCTCGGGCTGGGCTTGGGCCGGGCGCTGCGGCGCCGGCTGGACCGGCGCCGGACGCTGCTGTTGCTGCGCCAGCGCCGGAAACGCGACTGCCGCAAGCGTTGCGACCGCCACGAGCGTGGCTACATAACGATTGAATTGTCTCATGGCACAACCGAATTAAAAGCGTGAACCGAAACTGAAGCGGAAGACCTCAGACTTGTCGAACTCTTCTTTACGAACGGGCTTCGCAAAGCTGACCTTGACCGGTCCGAACGGCGATCTCCAGAGAGCTCCAACACCGGCCGAAACTCGAACCGACGGGTTGTCCAGCACATCCGTGCCACTCTCACCCGAATTTGTGACAAAGCCGAAATCTGAGAAAATACTCGTTCGAATCCCGAGTTCCCTGGGCAAGCCCGACGGAAACGTCAGCTCGGCCGAGCCGGCATACAGCTCACGCCCGCCCAATGACGCGCCGCGTGTCGTTTCACGAGGCCCCACGCCGCCAGTGGAGAAGCCCCGCAACGAATCGCCTCCTAAGAAGAAGCGATGCTGGATGCGTGTCTTTTCGCCGAAATCCTCAAGATACCCGACTTCACCCGTCAGGCTCGCCACCCATTCTTCGATGACCGAGTAGTAGGTACCCACAGTCACCCGGTTGCGAAGGAAATTCGCGTCGCCGCCGAGCCCGGCGAGATCGTTGCTCAGGCGAAGGTAGTAGCCTTCGGTCGGGTCGAACCGGTCGTCACGGCGATCGTAGGTAAGATCCTGGCCAACCGCCGACATGACGCTTTCGCCGGCATTCGCCCGGATGAAACGGGACACATTGGCGTCAAGATCCGTCAGCTCGTCCTGCCGCAACGTGTAGCGCACGATATGGCGCAGCGGCTCCGAAATCTGATAGCCGGCGCGCACGACGAATCCGGTATTGTGCTCCTCGTAGCCGCTGATGCGCTTTAGGTCGCGCTTGCGCTTGAAGAGATCGAAACCCGCCGCCAGCTCGCGGTCCAGGAAATAGGGCTCCGTGAAGCCCAGGTCGACCTCCTGCCGCCGCTGAGATATCGTAAATCCCATCTGCAGATCCTGACCGCGTCCCAGCAGGTTGCGCTCACGCAGGCGAATATCGCCAAGCACACCGTCCGTGGTCGAGTACCCGAAGCCGAGTGACAGTTCACCTGTTGATCTTTCACGAACCTCGACATTGACGGTGGTCCGATCCGGCGTGTCCCCGGGGACGTTCGTGACATCGACCCTCTCGAAGTAACCCAGATTTTGGATCTTCTGCCGGGAGCGGCGCATCTTGGCCGTGCTAAACGCGTCACCTTCGACAAGCTGGAACTCGCGGCGGATGACTCGGTCGAGTGTCCGGACGTTGCCACTGATATTGATACGATCGACATAGACGCGTGGCCCTTCTTGGACCTCATAGGTGACGCTGACGGTCTTAGCCTCTCGATCGCGATCGATTCGTGGCCGCACATCGACGAAGGCGTACCCGAGGCTCCCGACGGCGCCGGTCACCGCGTTGATTGACCGCTCGACCGCCTCGGCGTTGTACCAATCGCCCTGCTTGGCCAATACACGCTCGCGCAGATCCTCCGCCTTGACGTCCCGTAGCTGGGAGATGACGCTAATTGAGCCGAACCGATAGCGTTCTCCCTCCTCGATGGTGAACGTGATATAGAAGCCGTCGCGGTCGGGGGTGAGTTCAGCCACAGCCGAGACGACCCGGAAATCCGCATAGCCGTTGGCCAGATAGTACTTCCTCAGCAGTTCCCGGTCGAAAGAGACGCGGTCGGGGTCATAATTGTCGTCCGTCGATAGGATCCGCCACCAGCGGCTCTCGACCGTCCGGATCACTTCGCGCAGCGTGCCGTCGCTGAACTGCCGATTCCCGATAAAGTTGATTCGCCTCACGCCGGTGACAGAACCTTCGTTGACCTCATAGATCAGATCGACGCGGTTCTGCGGCAGTTGCACGACCTTGGGCTCGACCGTGGCAGCGAACCGGCCACTGCGCCGGTAAAGGTCGAGAATCCGTTTGACGTCGTTCTGCACCTTGGTGCGCGTGTAGACGACGCGTGGCCGGAGCTGCACCTCCGCCTGAAGCGTCTGATCGTTGAGCCTGCGATTCCCCTCGAAGGCGATACGATTGATAATGGGATTCTCGACGACCCTAACGAACAGCCGATCGCTCTCCATACGAAGGGTGACATCGGCGAAAAGCCCGGTGGCAAACAGGGCTTTCAGGGTGCGATCGAGTTCCTCGGCGGTCGCCGCTTCACCGGGTTTGAGCAGGACGTAAGAGCGCACCGTCTCGGGATCGATGCGCTGCGTGCCTTCGACCTCGATCTCGCGCAGACTTGGCGCACGCTGAGCCTGAGCGGGGCCGGCGAAAGCCACCACGGTGGCCAGCCCCAGCGCCAGTATCAAAACCAGGCGCCACGCCAATGGCCGGCCAAGTAACCGCACCGTATCTGCCCCCTAAAGCCCGCCGTCGCGACTACGATATTAGTCCCACCAGGAACTGGACCACTCGCAGATGGACCAAGTCGTTCCATGTGGCGAAAATCATTAAACTAAATACCAAAACCATGCCCACACGAAAACCATATTCCTGGGCGCGCTGGCCTAGGGGCCGGCCACGCAAGGCCTCAAAAATATAGAACAAAAGGTGACCGCCATCGAGTAACGGGACGGGAAACAGGTTAATCAGCCCTAGATTGATCGACAGAATGGCCATAAAGGCCAAGAGATAGCTGACCCCACCTTGTGCCACCTCGCCCGACATCTGGGCGATTCGCAGCGGCCCGCCGAGTTCGTCGCTGCTCCGCCGGCCAACGATGATCTGCCCCAGTGCCTTCAAGGTGGCGACCGATTGTGTGTAGGTCTCCCCGATGGCGCGCCAAGCCGCCTCGGCCGGACCATGGCGCACAAACTCAATGCCGCCACCGCGGATCCCGAGGCGCGCCACGCGCACCTGGTTCCCCAGCCTGTCGGTTTCCAGAGTCACCACCGGAGTGGCGGTCAGACTCACCTCACGGCTGTCGCGACGCACGGTGACGCTGAGCGGCTGGTCGAGTCCAAGCTGCACGATCCGCTGAATGTCCTCGAAGCGCTCGATCCGTTCGCCATTGATCCGCACGATGCGGTCGCCGGCGCGGATATCGGCGCGCTCTGCGGCACTATTGGGAACCACGCCGCCGACTTCGGGGGGCGTGAAGGGTTGGCCGACGAAACTGAAGAGCCCGGCGTAGAGGACGATGGCAAAAAGGAAATTCGCTATCGGGCCGGCCGCCACGATGGCCGCACGCTGAGCGAGGCGCTTGTGGTGGAATGAGACTGCCTTCTCGGCCTCAGTCATCTCCGGCAGCTCCGCGCCGGGCGTGCTCGCAGCATCCGCGTCGCCGAAGAACTTCACGTAGCCACCAAGCGGGATTGCGCTGAACTTCCAGCGCGTCCCGGCGCGATCGTTCCAACCGAACAACTCGGGTCCGAAACCGATCGAAAACACTTCGACGCGCACGCCGTTGCGCCGGGCGACCCAGTAGTGTCCGAGCTCGTGAACGAAGACGAGGAGCGTCAGGACTACGAGAAAAGGAACGAGATAGCTCCAAGCGCCGATCAACCAGTCCATCAGATTGCCTTCCGTTCGTTCACCGCGCGACGATTCGAGATGCTTCGCCGCTCCCGCATCACCTGCCGGGCCAGCTCCCGCGCCTCGGCGTCGAGCCGGCGCAGGTCGTCCAGGGACGAGAGCGCTACCGCCGGAAGGACGCTCAGCGTCTCTTCGACGCTGCGCACGATATCCAGAAAACCGATCTCGCCGGCGAGGAAGGCAGCGACGGCTACCTCGTTGGCCGCATTGAGAATAGTAGGAGCGCCACCCCCGCTCTTCAAGGCTTCTCGAGCAAGCCGAAGGGCCGGAAAACGCACTGCATCGGGCGCCTCGAAGGTCAGGTGCCCGAGCTTTGCTAGGTCGAGGCGCGGGCTTGGTGCAGGTATGCGCCGCGGCCAGCCGAGGGCGAAGGCGATAGGCGTGCGCATGTCAGGGGTACCGAGCTGCGCCAGAACCGAGCCGTCGACATAGGCGACCATGCTGTGAATCACCGACTGAGGATGCACTAGAACCTCGATGCGCTCCTCGGGAAGGGCAAAAAGGTAGTGCGCCTCGATGATCTCCAACCCCTTGTTCATCATGGTGGCCGAATCAACCGAGATCTTGGCGCCCATCGACCAGTTGGGGTGGGCCACCGCCTGTGCCGGGGTCATGCAGGCCATTGCCGCCTGATCGAGCTGGCGAAACGGCCCGCCTGACGCCGTCAGCACGATCTTCTCGACCCTCTCGGGTTGGCTGAAATCAAACACCTGAAAAATGGCGCTGTGCTCTGAATCGACTGGCAGCAATGTTGCCCGGTGCCGGCGCACCTCAGCCATCAGCAGCTCGCCCGCACAGACTAGGCACTCCTTGTTGGCCAATGCCACGATCGCCCCATGGCGGATGGCGGTCAGCGTCGGCTCCAGTCCAGCCGCACCGACGATAGCCGACATGACCCAGTCTGCCGGCATGTCCGCAGCCTCGACGACCGCCGTTGCGCCCGCAGCCGCCTGACAATCGGATCCGGCCAACGCCTCCTTCAACGCGGCATAGCACGCAGGGTCAGCGACCACGGCGCGGCGCGCATGCAGGCGCAGTGCCTGCTCGGCCAGGAGCGTCACGTTGGTGGCGGCAACCAGCGCCTCGACTTCGTAGAGCTCACGGCAACACGCAAGCAGATCGACAGTATTTCGGCCAATCGAACCCGTCGACCCGAGCACCGTGACTCGGCGCGGCGCGGGTTGCAGAGGAACCGAGGGGGCCTGGTCGGCGATCATGATCCTTTGCCTGCCTAACGCCATGTCAGCGGCACAGCGCCGGTGGCCCACTGCCAGATCGCCACAGCAAGCGCCGCAGTCAGCAGCCCGTCCACCCGATCAAAAAGGCCCCCGTGACCGGGAATGAGCTGGCTGGCATCCTTCACCCCGAAGCGGCGTTTGACCCAGGATTCACCGAGGTCGCCCGCCTGCGCCGTGACCGCCACGATAACGCCGGCCAGCATCAGAGTCAGCCCGGGTGGCGCCTGGGGATCGACCCACCGCAGCAGTGCCCCCACGAGCGCCGCCGAGACCGCGCCGCCGGCGAGTCCCGCCCAGGTCTTCTTCGGCGACAGGCGGGGAGCGAGAAGCGGCCCGCCGATCAAGCGTCCGGCGAAGAAGGCGCCGATATCGGTGGCCCATACAGCCAGGAGCAGCCAGAGAATAAGCGACCCACCGCCCGGCTCTGCCCGTAGCCAGATCAACGCCATGCACGGCAATCCGATATAGGCGACGCCCGCGGCGATCCAACGCGGATGGTCGCGGCCACTGACCCGGGCGGCAACATAGCCGCCTGCGATGCCGCCCACGCCCAGCAGGACGCCGAGCATCGGCCTGTCCACGATCTCGGCCGCCACCACCGCTAGCACGGCCAGGGTCTGGACGGCACCGGTCCAACCGAAGCGGCCGCCGCCGCACAGACGCGTCCACTCCCAGGCGAGGACGATTGCACCGGCCACGACGAGAAGGTTGAATCCTGCGCGCCCCGTCCCCAGGGCAGCGAGCGCGACAGCCACCATCACGATGGAGGAAAGGATGCGCGGGCGCAGACCCGCCGCCCAGCCGTCAGCCACCAGCCGCGCCGTAGCGTCGTTCGCGGCGCTGAAACTCGCCGATCGCCGAGAGCAGATCGTCCTTGCCGAAGTCCGGCCAGAGTGTGTCGACGAATACCAACTCGGAATAGGCGGACTGCCAGAGCAGGAAGTTGCTTAGCCGCTTCTCTCCGCTCGAGCGCACGATCAGGTCCGGGTCGGGGATATCCGCAGTCCACAGTGCGCGCGCGATAGCCGCCTCGTTCACCGCTTCGGCTTCCAGGGTGCCAGCGGCGACCTGCCGGGCAATGCTCTGGGCAGCCGCAGCGATCTCGGCGCGCGAGCCATAGCTCAGCGCGATCGTGAGATTCAGACCATCGTTGACCCGTGTCATCGCCTCGGCATTCTCGATCATGGCCACGATATCAGGCGCCAAGCGCGCTCGATCACCAATCACGCGCAGGCGAACACCGTTGCGGTGCAGCTCCGCGATCTCGCCGCGCAGGTAGTGGCGCAGCAACCCCATAAGGTCGTCGACCTCTTCAGCGGGGCGCTTCCAGTTCTCCGATGAGAAGCCGTAGAGCGTGAGATAACGGATGCCGATCTCGGCGACCGCAACGATCGTACGGCGGACCGCTTCAGCGCCGCGCCGGTGCCCGGCGATGCGCGGCAGGCCGCGCGCCTTCGCCCACCTTCCGTTGCCATCCATGATGACTGCAACATGGGTCGGCGGCGGCGAACTCCCGGCCGGCTGCGGCCGCGAATTCGAAATGTCAGACATGCATGGTTTCTTTTTCTTTGGCGGCCAGCGTGTCGTCGATGATCTTCACGTGCTCGTCGGTCAGCTTCTGGATATCACCGCTGCGCTTGCGATGGTCATCCTCGGTGATCTTGTGATCTTTTTCCATCTGCTTCAGCGTTTCCATGCCGTCGCGACGCACGTTGCGGACCGCGACGCGCGCATGCTCGGCGAATTTGTGCGCAAGCTTGACCAGCTCCTTGCGGCGCTCCTCGGTCAGCGGCGGCAGCGGCACGCGGATCAGCTGGCCGTCGACCATCGGGTTCACGCCGATATTGGCCTCGCGGATCGCCTTCTCCACCGCCTTCACCATGCCCTTGTCCCAGACCTGGACGGTCAGCATGCGGGCCTCGGGAGCGTTGACCGTGCCGAGCTGCGAGATCGGCATATGGCTGCCATAGGCCTCGACCTGGATCGGCTCCAGGAGGCTGACCGAGGCGCGGCCGGTGCGCAGCCCCGACAGCTCCTTCTTGAAGGCCTCGAGCGCGCCCTGCATGCGTCGGCGCAATTCGTTGATGTCAGCGGTCCCGGACATGGCCCAATCCCTTTTCGCTTATCACCGTTGCGCGGCCCTTACCTGCGAGCACCTTGGCGAAGCCGCCCGCCTCCTGGATGGAAAATACCAGAATCGGGATACGGTTTTCACGCGCCAACGAGATGGCCGAGGCGTCCATCACCTTAAGATCCCGCGATAGGACTTCGAGATAGTCCAGGCGGTCGTAGCGTTCGGCCGACTTGTCGCGTGTCGGGTCAGCGCTGTAGACGCCGTCGACCTTGGTCCCCTTGAACAGGGCGTGGCAGCCCATCTCCGAGGCGCGCAGCGCCGCGGCGGTGTCGGTGGTGAAGAACGGGTTGCCGGTACCGGCGGCGAAGATCACCACCCGGCCCTTCTCCATGTGGCGGATGGCGCGGCGCCGGATATAGGGTTCGCAGATCGAGGCCATGGGGATCGCCGACAGCACCCGGGTATGCACACCCGCCCGCTCAAGCGCGTTCTGCAGGGCCAGCGCGTTGATCACGGTGGCCAGCATTCCCATGTAGTCGGCGCTGGCGCGTTCGATCCCGGCGGCGGCACCCGAAAGACCGCGGAAGATATTACCGCCGCCGATGACCAGGCAGACCTGGGCGCCGAGGTCGCAACCGGCCTTCACGTCCGCGGCGATACGGGCCACGGTGCCCGGATCGAGGCCGAACTCCTGCGCCCCCATCAGCACTTCGCCCGAGATCTTCAGCAGAACCCGGCGATACTTAAGTGCGGCACCGGGCTTCGAGGCGCCGGGTTTGTCATCCGTGTTCTTCGAAGCCATGATCCCGTCCGCCTTTTGCCTTGCCGTAGACTACACCAGTCGCGCGTCAGCGTCCCGCTTGGGCCGCAACCTCTGCGGCGAAGTCATCGACTTTCTTCTCGATACCTTCGCCGAGAGCGAAGCGCTTGAACGCCGTAACCTTCACAGGAGCGCCGACCTCCTTGCCCGCCCTCTCGACGACGGCCGAGACGCGGCTCTCGCCGTCGACCACGAAGACCTGCTCCAGCAGCACCACATCCTCGTAGAACTTACGCAAGCGGCCTTCGACCATCTTGGCGATGACGTTGTCCGGCTTGCCCGAAGCCTTGGCCTGCTCGGCCAGCACGCCGCGCTCGCGCTCGATCGCCGCCGGGTCGAGCTCGGCGACGCTCAGCGACATCGGGTTGGCGGCGGCGACGTGCATGGCGAGCTGCTTGCCTAGCGCCGCCAGCTTCTCCTTGTCACCGGTCGATTCCAGCGCCACCAGCACGCCGATCTTGCCGAGACCGGGCGCGGTCGCGCTGTGCACGTAGCTGGCGACCACGCCGCTGCCGACCGAAAGGCCGACCGAACGGCGGTAGCTCATGTTCTCGCCGATCGTGGCGATCAGGTTGGTCAGCTTCTCGCTGACCGTGCCGCCGCCCGGATAGGCAGCGGTCTTGATCTTCTCGGCGTCGCCGCCGCTGGCGACGGCGATGTCGGTCGTCTTGCGCACGAAGTCCTGGAACTGATCGTTGCGCGCGACGAAATCCGTCTCGGCATTGATCTCGACCATGGCGCCCTTGTTGCCGCCGGCGGCAACGCCGACTAGGCCTTCGGCTGCCACGCGACCGGCCTTCTTGGCCGCCGCGGCGAGGCCCTTCTTGCGCAGCCAGTCGACCGCTGCCTCGATATCGCCGTTGTTCTCGCTCAGCGCCTTCTTGCAGTCCATCATGCCGGCGCCGGACTTTTCGCGCAGTTCTTTGACCAGCGCGGCCGTGATCTCGGCCATAGTTCACCTCGTCTTCGATAGAGTCTCGACGCCGAGCCGGGCGCCAGGGAGCGTTACTCGGCCGATGCCTTTTCCTTGGCCTTGCGCGGAGCCCGGCGCGCCGCCGGCTTCTTTGCCGTCTTGGCCTCGTCGTCGCCCTTCCCGGCGATGGCCTCCGCTTCGGCCACCGGCTCGCCGCCCTCGGCGGGCACCGCCTCTGCCGCCGGCTCTACCGCCGCGCCGACGTCCACGCCCGCCGCCTTCATCTCGACCTGCAACCCGTCGAGCACGGCGGCCGCGAACAGGTCGCAGTAGGTCTGGATGGCGCGCAGCGCGTCGTCGTTGCCCGGGATCGGGAACTTGATGTTGGTCGGATCGCTGTTGCTGTCGACGATGGCGATCACCGGGATACCGAGGCGGCGCGCCTCGTCGACCGCGATCGCTTCCTTGTTCGTGTCGATGACGAACAGGGCGTCCGGCAGCCCGCCCATCTCCTTGATGCCGCCCAGGGCACGCTCGAGCTTGTCGCGCTCGCGCGTCAGGTTGAGCAGCTCCTTCTTGGTCAGGCCGGAGCTGTCGCCCTTCACCTGCTCGTCGAGCTCGCGCAGCCGGCGGATCGAGTTGGAGATCGTCTTCCAGTTGGTCAGCATGCCGCCGAGCCAGCGATGATTGACGAAATACTGGCCGCAGCGCTTGGCGGCCTCGGCCACGGGCTCCGCCGCCTGGCGCTTGGTGCCGACGAACAGCACGCGCCCGCCGCTCGCCGCGACGTCGCGCACCGCTTCGAGGGCCTTCTGCAGCATGGGCACGGTCTGCTGCAGGTCGATGATGTGGACGTTGTTGCGCACCCCGAAGATGTACGTGGCCATCTTGGGATTCCAGCGGCGGGTGTGGTGCCCGAAATGGGCACCGGCCTCGATCAGCTGACGCATAGTAAAGCTGGGCAGCGCCATGGCGCTTTTCCTTTCTCCGGTTGAGCCGCCGCGGAACGTCGCGCCCGATCCTGAGGACCGGACACCGGAACGACCCCCGCCCTATGACGGCGGCGGCCGCAATCCCGCGTGAGGATTTGTGCCGCGGACAATTCCCCGGCACGGGGCGGGTAGATACAGGCCTAGGCCGCCCTTTTCAAGGGAGAAAGAGCGTGGCGCAACCCATTGGAAAAATTAGATTTCCTGGACCGCCGTGACGCCCGGGAGCAACTGCATGGCCGTCCGCGTGCCGGCGGTGATCTGGTAGAAGCCCGGCAAGGCGATCTCGACCTCGCGCTCGTCACCGAGCTCGACCAGGATGCCGATGCGGCCCCGCCCCTTCTTCTCCTTGCCGACCGCGGCCACTAGCCCGGCGATAGCCGCCTGGTCGTTGATCGTCACCTTGAGCCCGGCGGCGGCCTGGGCCACGGCCTCGGGCAACGCCTGCACGGTCTGCACAGTGATGCGCAGCACGTCGTCCTTGAAGCCGGCATCGGCCGAGATCAGCAGCGGCTTGCCGGAATCGAGCAGCTCGCGATTGACGCCGAGCACCTCGGAGAACAGCGTCACCTCGAAGGTGCCTCCGGCATCCGACAGCGTGACGAAGGCCAGGCGGTTGCCGTTGCGGGCGTTGATCTCCTTTTTGCCGATCACAGTACCTGCCAGCTTCATCCGCGCCGAGCCGCCGGCCGCCAGCCGGCTCATGAGCTCGCTGGAGCGGATCACGCCCAGACGCTCCAGTCCCTTGGCGTAGGCGTCGAGTGGATGGGCCGAGAGGTAGAAGCCGATCGCCTCGAACTCGTTGTTGAGGCGCTCGTGCAGTGGCCAGTCGGGAATCTGCGGCAGACGCAGCGGCGGCAGCGCCGCAGCGCCGCCGAACAAGCTGACCTGCGAGCCCTCGCGCTCGGCCACCGCCGACGAGGCAATGCCGAGCATCGTTTCGATCATGGCAAAGACGCGCGCCCGGTTGGGCTCCAGCGAATCGAACGCACCCGCCTTGGCCAGGAATTCGAGCGAGCGCTTGTTGACCTGCTTGGGGTCGAGGCGCTTGGCGAAATCCGAGAGATCCTTGAACGGCCCGTTGGCCTTGCGCTCCGCCGTCACCGCTTCCATCGCAGCAGGACCGACGTTGCGCACGGCGGCGAGCGCGTAACGCACTGAACCGACCTTCTGCCCCTCGACGTATTCCACAGTGAACACCGGCATCGACTTGTTGATGTCGACGGGCAGCAGCTTGCTGCCCATGCGGTCGATCTCCTGGCGGAAAACATTGAGCTTGTCGGTGTTCGACAGGTCGAGGGTCATCGAGGCGGCGACAAACTCGACCGGGTAGTTCGCCTTGAGGTAGGCCGTCTGGTAGGCGATCAGCGCGTAGGCGGCGGCGTGCGATTTGTTGAATCCGTAGCCGGCGAAGCGGTCGACCTGGTCGAAAATCTGACTCGCCTTGGCCGCGTCGACGCCCTTCTCCGCGGCACCCTTGACGAAGGTCTCGCGCTGGGCGGCCATCTCGAACTTGTCCTTCTTGCCCATAGCGCGGCGCAGCAGGTCGGCACCGCCGAGACTGTAACCGGCCAGCACCTGGGCGATCTGCATTACCTGCTCCTGGTAGATGATGACGCCGAAAGTCTCTTTGAGGATGCCCTCGATCATCGGGTGCAGGTAGTCCGGGGCCTCCTGTCCGTGCTTGCAGGCGATGTATTTCGGGATGTTCTCCATCGGACCAGGGCGGTAGAGCGCCACCAGGGCGATGATGTCCTCGAAGCGGTCGGGGCGCAGGCGGCGCATGGCGTCGCGCATGCCCGAGCTTTCCAGTTGGAACACGCCGACCGTGTCGGCCCGGCTGAGCAGTTCGTAGGATTTCGGGTCGTCGAGCGGCAGGTGCGAGAGATCGAGATCGATGCCCCGTGCCCGGATCAGCTCCACCGCGCGCACCAGCACGGTCAGGGTCTTGAGGCCGAGGAAGTCGAACTTCACCAAGCCCGCCGATTCGACGTACTTCATGTTGAACTGGGTGACCGGCATGTTCGAGCGCGGATCGCGATAGAGAGGTACGAGCTCCTCGAGCGGACGGTTGCCGATCACCACACCGGCAGCGTGGGTCGAGGCATGGCGATAGAGCCCTTCGAGCTTCATCGCCATGTCCATCAGCCGCGCCACCGCCTCGTCGTTCTTGCGCATCTCCTGCAGCTGCGGCTCGCCGTCGACCGCCTGCTGCAGGGTTACCGGGTTGGCCGGGTTATTGGGGACCAGTTTGCAGATCTTGTCGACATGCCCGTAGGCCATGCCGAGCACGCGGCCGACGTCGCGCAGCACGGCGCGGGCCTGCAGCTTGCCGAAGGTGATGATCTGGGCAACGCGGTCATGGCCGTATTCGGCCTGGACGTACTTGATCACCTCGTCGCGGCGGTCCTGGCAGAAATCGATGTCGAAATCCGGCATCGAGACGCGCTCGGGATTGAGGAAGCGCTCGAAGAGCAGGCCGAAACGCAAGGGATCGAGGTCGGTGATGGTCAGAGCCCAGGCGACGACCGAGCCCGCACCCGAACCGCGGCCCGGGCCGACGGGGATGTCGCGCGCCTTCGCCCACTGGATGAAATCGGCGACGATCAGGAAGTAGCCGGCGAAGCCCATCTTCACGATCATGTCGCATTCGTAGACGAGGCGGTCGCGATAGGGCTTCTGCTGCTCCTCCGTCAGGCCCATGACCGCCAGGCGCTTCTCGAGCCCTTCTGCGGCGAGGCGGCGTATGGCGGCCTCGGCCCCTTCCTTCGCGGCACTCGGCGGCACCGGCAGCATCGGCTTGCGCTTCTCCAGCAGGAACGAGCAGCGCCGGGCGATGACCAGCGTGTTGTCGAGCGCCTCCGGCAGGTCGGCGAAGAGCACGCGCATCTCCGCCGCCGACTTGAAGCGATGCTCGGGCGTCACGCGCCGGCGCTTGGGGTCGGCGATATGCTTGCCCTCGGCGACACAAAGCAGCGCGTCATGTGCCTCGTAGCTGCTTTGGTCGATGAAGTAGACGTCATTGGTGGCGACCAGCGGCAGGCCGAGTTTGTCGGCGAGGCCGATGGCGGCCTCCTCGATGCGTGTCTCGACTTCGAGCCCATGGCGCATCAGCTCGACATAGAGCCGCCCGGGAAACGCCTTGGCGAGATCGGCCAGCATCGCCTCGGCGGCTGCCGCCTGACCGTCGATGAGCAGACGGCCGATCGGACCCGACGGCCCGCCGGTCAGGCAGATGAGGCCGTCGGCGTGCGCCTGCAAGGCAGCGAAATCGACCTGTGGAATCTCGGCTGAATCGGTATCGAGATAGGCCTTGCTCGACAGTCTGGTGAGGTTGGCGTAGCCGGCCTCGTTCTGCACCAGCAGCACCAGCCGGTCGGGCGCCATGACGCGGCCGCCGCTCCGCATGCCGGAATCGGCCCGGCGCAGGGCGAGGCTGCAGCCGATGATCGGCTGCACGCCGGCCTCGGCGCAGGCCAGCGAGAACTGCATGGCGCCGAAGAGATTGCCGGTGTCGGTGATAGCCACCGCCGGCATGCGCTCGCGCACTGCATGGGTGATCAGGTTCTGTGCCCGCTCGACCGGTGCCGCTTTCTCCAAGTCGCTCTTGGTGCCGATACGCACGGCACCCTCGGCCAGCGAGAAGGCCGTGTGGACATGCAGATGGACGAAATCGGCGTGAGTCATGCCGCGGTCATGGAGAAGCCGCTCAGCGGCGCTGAGGTAGCGGAGCCTGCTCCACCGCGCCGCGCGGTGCGGCAACCGGTCCGCCGCCGAAGCCACCCGACGAGCCCATCGTCGACGAAGCACCGGTGCCGGCGCGCGGGTTCATCCAGAACTCGACCGTTGAGCCGCCGAAGCGCTGGCCCACGACCTGGATAGTCGCGATGCGGTTGTCCATCTGGTAGGACAGCACGCTGGTCGCCGAGCGCACGCTGGTGAGCTCGCTCCAGCCGAAGCGCGGCATCTCGCGCTTGTAGAAATCGTACATCTCGCCCACGCCCATCGACGAAGATAGCCAGACACGGCCGATCCAGTCGCGCTCCGTGCCGAAGACCAGGGTCCGGTCGAGATCGATGGAGTTCTTGGTCGGCATCGGAATGTCGATGAAGCGGGCAAAGCCGGCGTTCGGGCCGGTCTCCGGCGCTGCGTTTGCCGAAGCCGCCTGACTGTCGGTCGGCGACGACGACCCGGCCACGCCCGAGCAACCGGCCAGCGCCAGCGCGCCCGATACCACAAAACCGGTGAGGATCCTTCGCACGGGCATTCCCCGAGTCGCGTTCTGACAGCAAGTGTTCTCTCCGCCGCAACCTGGGTCAAGGGAAGGCGCAGAAGCATGGTCGCCGGAGGGTGTGGCCACGTCGTCGATATTGTTAGATACATTGGACACAGAAAGCCTCAAGCGACACATAAATCACTACCGTCCGGAATCCGTAGGCAGATGATTGTGGCGGCGTATTGAGATGCAACGCATAGCCCTACCTTTTGGGGGTGG
>Ga0194121_10003449_pt1 | contig 23947 bp, 23 predicted proteins | sample TA2MahCa50mmetaG_FD_148609 | JGI IMG/M metagenome (GOLD analysis project Ga0194121, IMG submission 148609) | Freshwater microbial communities from Lake Tanganyika, Tanzania - TA2015020 Mahale Deep Cast 50m | ecosystem: Environmental > Aquatic > Freshwater > Lake | place: Tanzania: Lake...
AACCGTGGACTCAACGTACTCCGGAAGACCGGCATTGGCCAGGTCGCGAATCGCGCGCTTCGCGTGCGGCGAGCCGTCGTATGCGATACATATCTTCATCGTCGGGGCCTCCTCTGGTCACCACGCAGACACGCCGGGTGCCTGAGGGTGTTTGAAATGGCGCCAGTTCAAGCACCCTCTTTAGATTTCCGTTCCCATCGGGACCGGCTCCGGCTTGCGCCACTCTCCCTGCGAGCGGATAATCGTGCGAAACACGTCCGACTCGGTGACAATTCCCACCAGGCGGCCATTGTCCACCACCGGAATTCCCCCGACCTTGCGCCGGTACATGAGCATGGCGACCTTCTCGAACGGGTCGTCTGAGCGTACGGTCGCCACGTCGTCAGCCATGAACTCCTCGACCGGCGTGCGGGCCAGGGCGTAGCCAAGTTCCCAGAGCGACATGCTGGTGGCCCGCGAGGGCCGCGCGTCCCGCAGGTCGCGATCGGTGACGATGCCGATCAGGCTGCCGTCGCGCACCACCGGGAGCCGGCGGACGTTGCGCGCCCGCATGAGATTGATGGCATCCGCCAGTGGCGTGGACGCATCCACGGTGATGGGGTCTCGCGTCATGATCTCGTGCACTTGCATGGGGGCACCTCCTTCACGGCTTTCCTTCACGATACAACCGCGCGGGCCGTCGGAGCAAGCGGCCCGGCCCGTATCCCAGTCTCCTCCGCCGACCCGATTTTCAGGTGTCTACCCGATTGTGGACCACTGGAGCCGAAGCGTACCATGCCCCCGTCAGCTCATAAAGGGGGTCTCCATGCAAGCTCTCAGTGCGCAACTCGACATGACCGTGGTGCCCGACCTCGTCGCGCCTCACGTGGTAGTGGATGGCGTGGTGGACGACAGCAACTGCAAGGATCTCGCCGCGACGCTCGACGGGCTCATGCACCGCGACCATACGTGCGTCGTGGTGGATCTTGACCGCGTGCGCTTCATGGATTCCGCGGCCGTCCGCGTGCTGGTTCGCGCCCAGGAAAAGCAGCGCAGCCGCCGCCGGGATCTGCGCATCGGCTCGGTGTCGGAGCCGGTGCGGCACCTTTTCACCGTATTGCAGCTTGGCTACATGCTGCCTTTTGCCGCCAAGCAGCCGGCAAATCCGCCGCCGCGCGACGATCAGGAAGCGCGCCGGCGCGTGCGGGCGCTTTTCGATCCACCGCTGCGAAGAAAATAGAGTACCCGCCTCTCCGTCGACCGCCCGATGGGTGCGGGTCTCGACTCGCGCTACGCTGCCGGCGGAGAGGAGATGGTGTCATGGACTTTCACAGCAACAAGATTCTCGTACCGGTGGAACTGGACGACGCCCCGCCGAGACTATTGGACGACGCGGCCCGGCTTGCGCGCAAACTGGGCTCCAAGCTCATCGTGCTGCACGTGATCGACATCCGTCCGCTGGTGGCCGACTTCGCCGTCATCCCACCCATCGAGGAGCTGCACGCATTCGCCAACGAAACGTTACAATCGTGGTGCGATAAGCTCGATGACCTGAAAACCGACGTGGTCATTCTGCACGGCAACGTCGTGGAAGAAATCCTCGACTACGCGGACACGGTGGACGCCGACCTGATCATGATGAGCACCCACGGGCGCCGCGGCGTGGAGCGCCTGGTGCTGGGCAGCACCGCGGAGCGCGTGGTGCGCCATTCCCAGCGTCCGGTGCTGACCCTGCGGATGATGCCGGCTCGAGTCACTGCCTGATAATTCACCTCGGTTTCTCACCCGAGGTGAATTAGTCTGGGGATATGTAGGCAATTTCTCGCCGCGCCCGTTAGGATAAGGACATGACAGTTTCCACGACAACGGCGGAGCGCCTGGAAAATCCCCCGATGCCCGAGGAGAAACTCGGGCTGACCACCCTTGAAGCACGCCAGCGGCTGGCGCGCCACGGGCCCAACCGGCTGCCCGAACCCCCGCCGGCCAGCCTGACGGCCCAGGTGATCGAGCAGGTGGCCAGCCCTCTCGTCCTGACCCTGCTGGCCGCCGCCGTGGTGGCCACCATAAACGGCTTCTCCCAGGGCGGCGCCGCCACTTTCCTGGAGCGCTTCGGCGACGCGCTGGCCATTGGCGCAATTGTTGTCCTCAACGCATTCCTCGGCGTGTTCCAGGAACGCCGCGCGCAATCCGCGCTGCACGCGCTCCAACGCATGGTGGAGGTTGTCGCGCGGGTGCGCCGCGACGGCCAGAGCGTGATGATTCCCGCCAGCGAGATCGTGCCGGGAGACGTGATTGAAATACAGGCCGGTGACGCCGTGGCGGCGGACGCCGTGCTCCTGCGCGCGGCCTTTCTGGCCACCCAGGAGAGCGCGCTGACCGGCGAGAGCACCCTGGTCGAAAAATCGCAGCTCCCGGCCGACCCGCAAACTCCGCCGCTCGAGCGCCACGACCGCCTGTTCGCCGGCACCAACGTGGTCCGCGGCAGCGGGCTCGCCGAAGTGCTGGCCACCGGCGAGCACACCGAGCTGGGCCGAATCGGCGTCCTGATGCGGGGCATCGCCGCGGAGAAAACGCCCTTGCAAGCCCAGCTCGAGCGCTTTGGCAGGTCGATCCTCTGGATCTGCCTGGCTCTCTCGGCCGCGCTCATGGCCTGGGGATGGCTGCAGGGCGGACGCACGCTCTCCGAGTTGCTGCTGCAGGCAGTCAGCCTCGCGGTGGCAGCCATTCCGGAGGGGCTGCCGGCCATCACCACCATCACGCTGGCGCTGGGCCTGCAGCGGATGGCCCGACGGGGCGCCCTGGTGCGCCGCCTGAGCGCAGTTGAGACGCTGGGCGCCGCGACGGTCATCTGCACGGACAAGACCGGGACGCTCACCCGCAACGAGATGTCGGTGCGCGAAGCGTGGTGGCCAGGGAATGGCGCGGCCGTCATCCGCGGCGAGGGCTACGCGCCGCTCGGCGAAGTGGACGGCGGCACGATTCCCGATGCGCTGCTCGCCTGCGCGGCCCTGTGCAACGACGCGCGGATCCGCTGCGATGAGAGCGGCGCGTGGCGAGCCCTGGGAGATCCCACTGAAGCGGCGCTCGTCGCGCTGGTGGAGCGGGCGGGCCGGCCGGTCGAGGCGCTGCGCGCAAGCCATCCACGGCTCGCGGAATTTCCCTTTGACACGTCGCGCAAGCGCATGGCCGTCGTGGTCCGCGACGGCGACGGGTCGCGCGGCTACGTGAAGGGCGCGGTGGAGGCGCTGCTGCCGCTGTGCGCCGACGAGGAAGCCACGCTGGCGACGGCCGCGCGCGAAGCGGAGCGGATGGCGGCGGCCGGCATGCGGGTGCTGCTGCTCGCCTGGCGCACGCTGGACGTTGACGGGCACGAGACGGCGGAGAGTGTCGAGCGCGATCTTCACCTGGCGGGCCTCGTGGGCATGCTCGATCCGCCCCGCGACGGCGTTCCGGAGGCGGTGGCCGGGTGCCGCGCGGCCGGCGTGCAGAGCATCATGATCACCGGAGATCATCCCGCCACGGCCCGCGCGATCGCTTCAGACATCGGGCTCTGGCAGCCAGGCGACGAGATTCTCAGCGGCCAGGATCTGGGCGCCTTCGGTACCAACCGTCTGGCCGGGCGCGTCGATCACATCCGCATTTTCGCGCGCACCACCGCCGAGCAGAAGCTCGAGATCGTGCGCGCGCTGAAGCGCCGTAATCACGTGGTCGCCATGACCGGGGACGGGGTGAACGACGCGCCGGCCCTGCGCGAGGCGCACATCGGCGTGGCCATGGGACGGAGCGGCACCGACGTGGCGCGTGAAGCCGCCGATCTGGTGCTCGCCGACGACAACTACGCCACCATCGTGGCCGCCGTCCGCGAGGGCCGCGGCATTTATCGAAACATCCAGAAATTCATCTTCTTCCTGCTCTCCTCCAACGCCGGTCTCGTCATCGCGGTGTTCGTGGCCTCATTGTTTCCCCACTGGCCTCCGCTCACGCCGCTCATGATCTTGTGGATCAACCTAGTGACCAACGCGCTTCCCGCGCTGGCCCTGGGCGTGGACCACAGCAGCGCGGAAATCATGGCCGAGCGTCCGCGCAGCGCGGATCAGGCGCTGATGCAACCGCGCGACTACCTGGGCATTGCGTATGTCGGCACGGTCATGGCGGTTTGCGCGCTGGTGCCGTATTTCACGGAGCAGCCGGAAATCGCGCGCACCATGTCCTTCGGGATACTGGCGCTGTCACCGCTGTTCCACGCCTGGAGCAGCCGCAGCCCGGTGGCCTCGGCGTTCAGCGGCGGGCTCAACCGCATGCTGGTGCTGGGCACCGGCCTGAGCGCTCTGCTGCAGATGCTGCCCATGATGCTGACGCCGCTGGGCCCGGTGTTTCACACCCAGCCGCTGGATCCGCGCCAGTGGCTGGCCGTGCTTTCGCTCTCCGCGGCCATCGTCCCGGCGGTCGAGATTGCGAAATTCGCGGTGTTTCCGCAAATGCATCTGCGGAAACATACGACAACCGCATCATAACGAAACTGTCATTCACCCATTCCGGAAAAGGATTTCCGGAAACCGACACGTCGATCCGTTCTAATCCAACGCCGCCTGCCTCGCGCGCTCCTCGTCGCCGGCCGCGCGACTTGCGGCCAGCGGCAGCGTGAATCGGAACGTGCTCCCCTGGCCGAGGACGCTGTCCACTTCAATGCTCCCGTTTTGCAGCGCGAGCAGCGACTTGACGATGGCAAGACCCAGGCCGGTGCCCCCGATGGTGCTGCACTCCGCATTTCCCGCGCGGTAGAAAGGCTCAAACAGGTGGGGCAGGTCCTCGGCCGCGATGCCCAGGCCGCTGTCCTGGATGGACACTTCCAGCCGGCCCCGCTCGACCCGCCCGGAGATATCAATCGTTCCGCCGCTTGGGGAATACTTCACCGCGTTGGTCAGCAGGTTTTCCACAATTTGCTGCAGCTTGGCCGGATCGGCAAGCACCGTAACATCGGGAAGCGCCACGGAAAATGTGTGCTGTCCAGCCGTCCCGCGCACCCGGTCGACACTCCGCCCCACCAGTTTGGGCAGCAGCACCGGCTGCAATTCCACCTGCAGGCGGCGCGCCTCAATGCGCCCGATGTCGAGCAGGTTGCCCAGCAGGTGCTCCTCATCCTCGATAACGCTGAGCACGTGCCGCACGCGCTGCTGCAGGCGCGTCACGTCGCCTTCCCGCTGCATGGCGCGCATCATCAGCTTGATGGCCATGGTATGGTTGGTCAGATCGTGCGCCACCATGCTCAACATGCGGGACTTGAAGCGCGAGGCCTGCTCCAGCTCCCGATTGGTGCTTTCCAGGTCGTCCACCGTCTGCTGATAGGCCATGGAGAACGCCATCATGATTTCCAGCAGCAGGTTCTGCGCGTCGACCGCCGCCGCTTCTCCGCGCCGCGGACGAATCTCCCGTTCCACCAGATCGACGTGCTCGGCCATGATGGCGTCCGGGGAATTGCCCTCGCGGAGCATCTTGCGGGCAAACTCGTATGCCTGCAGCACGGCCGCCTCGCCACCGCCGTCGAGGTAGTGGTAGAGGATGCGGGCGTACTGTCCACGCAGGCTTTCGTCAACCATGCTGCACCGCCAGAACCAGCATCATGTCGTCGTGTGATTTCCCGTGCTCGGCCACGATGCCTTCGCCGATGGCCTCCAGATGAAAAGCATCCAGGCCGCGCGGCGGCAGCGAAAAACGCGACGATATCCCGTCGGAGTGCATGACCAGCAGGTCGCCCGGCGCATAGTCAAAAGCCTCCACTCGCACCCGCCGCAGGCCGGCGCCCACGATCCCCGGAACGCTCGGAAAATGGACCGCCCGCGCGCCAATGACGCGAAACTCCACGTTGCCCACGCCGGTGTACCATCCCCGACCCCCGCGCGCGTGAACCGATGCAAGACCCAGCGCGGCTCCGCGCATCCCGTGCAGATCCTGGTCGCACTTGCGCAGGAGGCGCTCTAGAAACGACTCCATATCCAGGCCTTCCCGCTCATGGGCGGTTGCGACTTGCAGGCGGATCTCGTCGATGGCCGTTACCGCGGCAGCGGCGGCCTCAAGCCCGGAGCCAAGGCCGTCCACCACCGTCAGCCACAGGCGCTCGCCCTCCTCGGCGTACCAGAACGAGTCTCCGCAGGGCTGGCTGGGCTTCTTGGCGCGGCTGCGAACGTACACGTCTACGGCCACCACAAGACCGCCCGAATGGTGGTGCCCTGTCCGGCCCGCGAAACCAGCGTGAACTCGTTCGAGTGTCGATGGACCGCGCGCACGCCGATGCCGAGCCCTTCCTGCGAGGCCGGATGGCGTCCCATGGTGGACATGCCGGGACCGTTGTCGGTGGAAGTTACCACCAGCCCACGACAATCCCCCTCATGGAGCGGCTCAAGGTCAATCGTCCCGCCGCCGGCGTGATGCACCAGGTTCCAGGCCAGCTCCCGCACCACAAGGTCACCCGTGTCGACCTCCGCGAGGCTGAGCCGCGCCGCGCGGAAGTGGTCGCGCGCTGCCTGCGAGACGCGTACCACGTCGTCCTCCCCGCGCACTTCAATCTGGATCCTCAAAGCCACTTCACGCATCGTACCCGCGTGCCCTGGCCTGCTTCGGTGCGCACCTCGAATTCGTCCATGAGGCGCCTTGTGCCGAGGATGCCCAGACCGAGGCCTCGCGGGGAGCGTGCCGTGCCATCGAGAACCGCGTTGATGTGCGGAATGCCCGGACCCTCGTCCTCCGCCACGATCTCAAGGCCGGCCCGTCCCGATTCGGACAGGGAGCGGAGCTGGATGCGGCCCTTGCGAGCATACTGGAGAATATTGCGGGCAAGCTCGGAGATCCCGGTGGCGATGCGGGTCTGATCGACCATGCCGAAGCCCATCGCGCGTGCGAGCTCTTTCCCGCGGGAGCGTGCCGCCACGATGTCCGTCTCCTGGAGAATGTCCAGGACCGAAGCGTCGAGTGTCATTCCAGGTCCGCTTTCAGCAGGGCGAGCCCCTTCTCCAGATTGAGCGCGGTGCGGACGTTGGAGAAGACGAGCCCCAGTTCGGTGAGGGTGATGGCGACGGCCGGCTGGATTCCGACCAGCACGGTGTTGGCGCCCATCATGCTGGCCATGCGGGCGGTATCGCCGATGATGCGCCCGAGGAACGAGTCCACCACCTCCACGCCGCTGACGTCGACGATCAGGCCGCCCGCGCCGGTGCGGGCCAGCGTGCTGAGAATGTCCTCCTGCAGGTCGATGGCCACGCGGTCCTCCATCTCCACTTGCAGGGAGACGACCAGCACGTTCTTCAGCCGCAGAACCGGGATGCGCGCCATGCCGTCAGCCCTTCGCCTTCCGGACGGCAAGTCCGAGTCGCTTCAGGGCCTTCTTCAAGCCGGTCTTCAGGGACGAGCAGCGGGAGATGTGCCCCAGGTCCACCCCCAGGTGGACCAGCGTCTGGGCAATGGCCGGGCTGATCCCGGTGAGAATGCAATGAGTTCCGAGGAGCTCGGCGGCTTCCACCGTCTTCATCAAGTGGTTAGCCACCGCCGTATCGACGACCGAAACCCCGGTCAGGTCGAGGATGACCACTTCCGCCTGGGTTTCCACCACGCGCTCGAGCAGGCTTTCCATGATCTGCCGCGTGCGCACGCTGTCGATGGTGCCGATCAGGGGCAGCACCAGGATGCCACCCCAGATCTGGATGACCGGCGTGGACAGCTCGAGGATCGCCAGGCGCTGCGAGGCAACGACTTCCTGCATCCGATTCATGGTCTTGGAATAGTAGGACTCCACCGACAGGCTGGTGGCCAGCAGGGTCAGCTTGTGCAGGCTGTCGATGCAGCGCAGCGCCTTTTCCGGCGTGTCTTTGAAGTAGGCGCCGATCTCCCGGGTCCAGTAATCCAGGTACAGGTTCCAGGATGCGACCACCCACTTGGGCTCCAGGCCGATCTCCTGATGCTTCTTACCCACCTGGATGCTAAGCTCGAAAAACGCCTCGTCCCAGTTGCCGTCCAACATGCGCTCGAAATACTCGGCCTGGCCTTGCCGAGCGCGCCGGATCGTGGACTCGTCCTTGAGCACCGCGCACAGCTTGTCAAACTTGAGCAGATGCCCGTAAAACGCGTCGAGAAACTCCTCGCGCTTCTCCATGAACAGTGGGCGGAGCTCGCGCAAGTCCGCCCGCTGCTCGTCGCCCAGCCTCAAGAATTCCAGCCGTTCCACCATTTCTTTTTCATCCACGTTGAAGTTGCTGCTCACTGGGTCCTCCACCCTGACTCGGAGTGCCCCTGGGTTAGTCGGACCCGGCGCTCTCCCCTCCCCGGGGGACATACCATCCATTTAAGCACGGAGAAAAACCGTCGGGCCATGTGCCGAGAGCCGTATCCGGGCATGCGGTCCACGCCCGATGGCCGCACCCGGCGCCAGGGCCTAAAGTTGAATCAGGAAGCGACCTCTCGTTGCGTCGCTTTACCTGAAAGGAAGGCCTCATGGAGCTGCTGGTCCCCATGGATTTCTCCCCCCTGGCCACCCAGGCGCTGGCCTGCGCGGCGTCGTTTGCCCGCCGCTTTCGCGGGCGGGTGCACGTGGTCCACGTAGTTGCCGGTCTCGAGTGCCTTTCCTCGGACGAGTGGCGCGACGAAGGCGACGTCTTCGAGTGGGCGCGCGCCAGCTTCGACCGGCTGACTCCTTCCCTGGAGGGCGTGGAGCACGTGCTCGCCATCCGCGTCGGCAGCGTTTCGGACCAGGTCGCCATCTACGGTTCCACCCGCGACATCGACCTGATCGTTACCGCCAGCAGGCGCCGTCGCGGCTTGCTGCGACTCTTATCCGACGGGGTCACGGAGCCTCTCCTCCGCGACGCCCCCTGTCCCGTACTCACGGTTGCCGCCGCGGCCGCCACTGGGCCCGTCGGCCAGCCCTGGCTGCAAAAAGGAGATGCCGACATGATGGACATCAAGCGCATCCTCGTCCCCACGGACTTTTCCGAAGACTCCAGGCACGCGCTGGCGCACGGATTGGAGCTGGCCCGCAGCTTCGGGGCCACCGTGCACCTGCTGCACGTGGTGGACCTGATAGCACCGATTCCGCCGTACGCAGCATTGGGAGGGGCCGGGGCGGCACCGCCCGACCCCCTGGTCGAGGACGCCCGCTTCGAGCTTAACGACCTCGCGGCAGAAGTGCAGGATGTCCCGCTGAAAACCGTGGTGCGCATCGGCAACGCGGCCCACCAGATCGTGGACTACGTCAAGCAGATGGAGATCGACCTCATCGTGATCGCGACCCATGGACGCCGCGGATTGTCGCGGCTGCTGCTGGGGAGCACGACGGAGAGGGTGGTCCGAACGGCGGATTGCGCGGTGCTGTCCGTGCGCCATCCGGAGCGCTGCTTCATCAAGCTGCGACCCGAAGCGCAACCCCCAGTGGCATCGTGACTCCGCGCGCGCGCAGTTCCAGCGACCAGGAGCAGCAAACGCAGGAACCCCCCTCGGACTACACGAACGCCAGCGCCGTGATACGTGTTGTGATTGCTGACGATCACTCCATCCTCCGTGAAGGCGTAAAATTGCTGCTGGAGGCCGAGCCGGACATCGAGGTCATCGGCCAGGCTTCCAACGGGCTTGAAGCCGTGCGGATGGCCGACGAGCTGAAGCCGGATCTGGTGCTGATGGATATTCAGATGCCCGGCGTGGACGGTATTGAAGCCTGCCAGCGCATCGGCCGCCAGGCGCCGACGGTCAAGGTGCTCGTACTCAGTCAGAACGACAACGAGCACAACCTGATCAGCGTGTTGCAGCACGGCGCGCTCGGATACGTCCTCAAGCAAAATGCCGCCGAAGAGCTGGTGCACGCGGTGCACACGGTCATGAAAGGGCACGTCTATCTCACTCCGGCCATGGCCTCCCGCTTCGTGCAATCCTATTTCCGGCGCGAGGAAGAAAAACAGGACAAGGCGCGGCAGCTTACGCCCCGCGAGCAGGAAGTCCTCAAGGGGATCGCCGACGGCCAGACCAACCAGCAGATTGCGGATTCACTTTTCGTGAGCATCAAGACGGTGCAGACCCACCGCGGCAATATCATGGAAAAACTGAATTTGCACGACCGCGTCGACCTGGTGAAATACGCCATCAAGACCGGACTGGTCTCGCTTCAGGAGCCGGCGGAAAACGTTTAGCCTTAGCCAACCCGAGCTCCGCGGCGAGGAGGCGGAGCGCGCGAAGATCGCGGCCGCGCGCACGGCGGTTACGGTCGCCTGCTTGCTGGCCGTGACCAAGCTGACGGTAGGAATCGCCACCACGTCCATGAGCGTGCTGGCCTCTTTTCTCGACTCATTCATGGACGCGCTGATCTCCGCGTTGAGCCTGTTTTCCATTCGGGTCGCGGGGCAGCCGCCGGACGACGACCACGGCTTCGGACACGAAAAGGCCGAGAGCATCGCGGCGCTCTTTCAGTTCGTGTTCATCGGCGGCTCGGCGATGGTACTCGCCGGGTTCGCGGTGCAGCGCATGTGGACCGGCGCCACGGTGGCCCACGCCCAGGCCGGAATGTGGATCATGCTGTGCACCACCACGGTCAGCTGGCTGCTCTCCGCGCACATGCGGCGAGTCGCCCGCCGCACCCATTCCATGGCCCTGGGCGCCGACAGCCTGCACTACGCCACCGACGTGTGGACCAACCTGGGTGTGGTGGCCGCGCTCGCCCTCGTCCAGATCAGCGGGGCGGCCTGGGTCGACGGGGCGTGTTCTCTGGGCATCGCGGCCTACGTGCTGCGGGCGGTGATTGAGCCCTTGCGCAATGCTCTGGACATCCTCATGGATCGGGAGCTCGCGGACGGCGAGCGGACAGCCATTGTCACCGCGATCGAGGGACACGACCCCCGCGTGCGTGGCTACCACAAGCTGCGCACGCGACGCTCGGGGACTCGCCGCTTCGTCGAGTTCCACGTCCTCATCGACAGCGCGGTCAGCTTCCAGGAAGCGCACGACATCACCGAGTCGCTGGTCGACCGCATCCGCAAGGACATGCCGGGAACGTGGGTGATCGCCCACACCGACCCGGACACCGCCCCCTATGAGGACGACTGAATGGAATCGAGCACGGCCGCGTTGCGCGGATCCGCGACGTACTCGTCGGGATAGTGCGCCCCTCGCGGGTTGAGAAGATGAGCGGCCCGCATCAATCACCATCAACCAGACCTGGAATGGATCTGAATGACGCGGCGCGAAAGTGGGCGCGGGGGTTCGCTTCCATGCAAGATCCGGTCCACAAGCGAGACAGCATAGACACCGAGGAGCTTTACCGGCAGATCCTCGACGCCATCACCGACCTGGTGCTGGTCAAGCGCGAGCAGTCGCGAATCTTCTGGGCCAACCGGGCATTCCGTGAGTATTACGGCATGAGCAACGAAGAGCTGCGCGACATGATCGACGCCGCCTTCAACGAGCCTGACTACACGCAGCAATACGTCAAGGACGACGCCTACGTCTGGACCACCGGGCAGACGCTCAACATTCCCGAGGAGCCGGTCACCCGCCACGACGGCGAAGTGCGCCGTTTTCACACGGTGAAGTCGGCGATTTTCAACGCCCAGGGGGAAACCGTGCTTACCGTCGGCGTCTCCCGCGACATCACGGAGCGCAAACGGTGGGAGGAAGAATTGCAAAAGGCGCGTCGCGTCGCCGAGGAAGCCAGTCTTGCGAAGAGCCAGTTCCTGGCCAACATGAGCCACGAGATTCGCACGCCGATGAACGCCATCCTGGGGATGACCGATCTGGCGCTTGACACGCCGCTCAATGCGGAGCAGCGGGAATACCTGGGGATGGTCAAGACGTCGGCGGAATCACTGCTCCGACTGCTCGATGATATTCTCGATTTTTCCAAAGTCGAGGCCGGTCGCCTGGATCTTGAGTGCAAGCCGTTTCCGGTGCGCGATGCCCTGGAAGACACGGTGCGCACGCTGGCCGAGCGCGCCAATCGCAAAACCCTTGAGCTGGCCTGCCACATTTCCGCGGAGGTGCCGAACCGCCTGGTGGGCGACCTCGGCCGGCTCCGCCAGATCGTGGTCAACCTGCTGGGAAACGCCATTAAATTCACCAACCAGGGCGAAGTCGTGCTCCACGTGGAGCCGGAGGGCGTGGAAAATGGAAAAGTGAGCCTTCACTTTACTGTGAAGGACACTGGCATCGGAATAGCGCAGGAGCGTCAGGCCGATATTTTTGAAGCGTTTACCCAGGCCGACAGCAGCATTACCCGGCGCTACGGCGGCAGCGGGCTGGGACTGGCCATCTCGGCGCGGCTCGTCCAGATGCTGGGCGGCCGCATCTGGCTGGAAAGCCGCGAGGACGCCGGAACCACCATCCATTTCACGGCGGCGTTCGAAGTCGACGAGAATGCCACCAGCCGCCTCCCCGATCGCAAGGAGGTTGAAGGGCACCACGTGCTCGTGGTGGACGACAACGAAACCCACCGCACCATTCTCACCGAAATTCTCACCTCGTGGGGAATGCGGGCGGCCCAGGCCAGCGGCGGAAAACCAGCCCTGGAGAAACTGGAGCGCTCCCGTCAAACCGGCAAGGGGTTTGATCTGGTGCTGCTCGATGCCGGCATGCCGGAAATGGATGGCTTCGCGCTGGCCACCGAAATTCGCTCGAAAAAAGACTATCAAGGCGTGCAGCTGATGATGCTGTCCTCCTCAAGCGGCGCCGATGAGCGGGCGCGCTGCCGGGAAATTGGCGTTTCAGCCTACCTCACCAAGCCGGTGAAGCAGTCCGAGCTGCTCGATGCGATTCTCAGCGTGATGCGCCACAACGCCCCCGCCGACGACGCCCTGGCCAATGGCGCCGCGGCCGCCAACAGCGGCCCTCGCATGCGCCTGCTGCTTGCCGAGGACAACGTCGTCAACCGGTTTCTGGCGGTGCGAATCCTCCAGAAGCAGGGACACGAGGTGGAAACCGTGTCCAACGGCCGCGAAGCCGTCGCGCGAGCAAACAGCGGGGAGTGGGACGTCATCCTCATGGACGTGCAGATGCCGGAGATGGACGGCCTGCAGGCCACCCGGGAGATCCGCCAGCGCGAGCGCGCCAGCGGGCGGCACGTTCCCATCATCGCGATGACCGCGCACGTGATGAAAGGCGACCGGGAGCGCTGCCTGGAGGCCGGCATGGACGACTACCTCGCCAAGCCGCTGCGGGCCGATGGTCTGCTGGCCACCATCGACAAGTTCGCGCGGCCCCATCCGACGCCTGACGTCCCGGTGGTGCCCGGCAAGCCTCCCGGAGAAGAGTGCTTTGACCGCGACGCGGTGCTGCGCACCGTGGGCGGCGACGTCGAGTTGCTCCGCGAGCTTTCCGCAGCCTTCTTCCGACTCGCCCCCGCAATGATCTCCGAACTCGACGACCTGGTGGACCGTCGGGACGGCATGGCCATTGCGAACTCCGCCCACGCCTTGAAAGGCTGTCTGGGCAATCTCGGGGCGGGCGTCGCGTATCGCCTGGCCGGCGATCTGGAAGCGGCCGGGCGCGCCGCCGACTTCGACCGCGCGCAACGCTGCCACATCGCCCTCCAGGAAGAAGTCGCCCGCTTCATGGAGGCGCTCGACGCCCTCACCTCCGAGGAAGCCATCCGCTGATCACCAGTGCCGCTTGACGGAAGCGCACAAAAGCGTCCGCTGAAATAATTCCAGGGCCCGGGAATATTCTTTTCGGTCGTGAAACCTCCACCGCCGGCTTGCGTCAATCCACAAGTTATCCACTCTTTATCCACAAGGATTTCGCCCGCTTGCCACGAAGCCTGACCGGCCCGATCGCGCGCCCCCGCGCGACCCGTTCGCGCGCTCCCAGGCGCGCCATCAAAAGGACCGGAGCTCTTCGCCAGGCATGCCCACCATTCAATATCGGGAAGAATCCATCCGCGTTCTCAAAGGCCTGGAGCCCGTGCGCCAGCGGCCCGGCATGTACACGCGGACCGACAGCCCCTTTCACATCATCGGGGAAGTCATCGACAACGCCGCCGACGAAGCGCTGGCCAACGTCGCCAAGAACATCAGCGTCACGCTGCACGCCGACGGCTCGGTGACCTGCACCGACGACGGGCGCGGCATCCCGGTGGGAATGCACCCCGAGGAAAAGCGGCCGACCGTCGAGGTCGTTTTCACGGTGCTGCACTCCGGCGGCAAGTTCGACAAGCTTGAGGGCGGCGCATACGCCTTCTCCGGCGGTCTCCACGGCGTGGGCGTCAGCGTGACGAACGCGCTCTCCCGCCGCATGGAAGTCGAGGTTCAGCGGGAAAGCGCCGTGCACCGCATCGTCTTCGCGGACGGCGACGTCATCGAGCCGCTGCGCAAGATCGGCGAGGTGGGCCCACGTAAGAGCGGCACCAAGATCCGCGTGTGGCCCAACGCGAAATATTTCGACAGCACCCACATCTCGGTCCCCGAGATGGAGCGGCTGCTGCGCTCCAAGGCGGTACTGCTGCCCGGCGCGAAAGTGACCCTGACCATCGAGAAGGCCAGCGGCAACGAGACGAGGACCTGGACCTATCCGGACGGTCTCAAGGGTTACATGAAAGAGTCGCTGGGCGAGGTTGACCCGGTGATCCCGCTCTTCGACGGCGAAAAATACGCGGCCCGCGGCGGCGAGACGTTCGCCGAGGGAGAAGGCGCCGCCTGGGTGGTGGCCTTCACCGAGGAGGGTCCCACCTTCCGCGAGTCCTTTGTAAATCTGATCCCGACGCCGAATGGCGGCACCCATGAATCCGGACTGCGCGAGGGCCTCTACGTGGCGGTCAAGAATTTCGTGGACCACCACAACATGCTGCCCAAGGGCGTGAAACTGCTCCCCGAAGACGTGTTCGCGCGCGCCTCGTTCATCCTCTCAGCGCGGGTGCTCGACCCCCAGTTCCAGGGCCAGATCAAGGAGAAACTCAACAGCCGCGACGCGGTGAAGCTGGTTTCCAGCATGGTCAAGGACCCGCTGGAGCTGTATCTCAACGAGCACGTCGAATTTGGGAAAAAACTCGCCGAGCTGGCCATCAAGCAGGCGCAAACGCGCATGCGCGCCGTGCAGAAGGTCGAGAAGAAAAAGGGCTCCGGCGTCGCCGTCCTGCCCGGCAAGCTCACTGATTGTGAAACCAGCGACGCCTCCCGCGCCGAGCTGTTTCTGGTGGAGGGCGATTCCGCCGGCGGCTCGGCCAAGCAGGGGCGGGACAAGGAGTTCCAGGCGATTCTTCCGCTGCGCGGAAAAGTGCTCAATTCCTGGGAGCATGATCGGAATCGCCTGTACGCCAATGCGGAAATCCACAATATCGCGGTGGCCATCGGGGTCGATCCTCATTCCCTGAACGACGCCGCCGACATCAGCGGGCTGCGCTACCACAAGATCTGCATCCTGGCGGACGCAGACGTGGACGGGCGGCACATCCAGGTCTTGCTGCTCACCCTTTTCTTTCGCCATTTTCCGAAATTGATCCAGAGCGGACATATCCATGTCGCGCAGCCGCCGCTGTTCCGAGTGGACGCGCCCGGCAAGGGAAAAAACAAGCCCCCGCGCAAGCTGTATGCGCTCGACGAAGGTGAGTTGAAAGCGGTGGAAGATCACCTGCGCAAGGAGGGCTTCAAGGAAAATTCCTGGCAGGTGAGCCGTTTCAAAGGACTGGGCGAAATGAACGCCGAGCAGCTCTGGGAAACCACCATGGATCCCAACACGCGCCGCTTGCTGCGCATCCAGGTCGAGGACGAGGGCGTCACCAGGATTCACGATAAAATGCACATGCTGATGTCAAAGGGCGAGTCTGGCGCGCGGCGACAGTGGCTGGAGATGTATGGGAACGAGGCGGAAGTCGATGTCTAAGACCGCGGAAGATCAGCTCGAGCTGTTCAGCGACGCCCCGGCCGACGAGGCGGATTACGGCGGCGACATCGCGGAGACGCTGTACGACGAGTTCGATCAGTACATGCAGGAAGGCGACGCGCCGCCCGACGATGCTGAGCCCGCGCCGCCGGAAGCGCCTCCCCGCCCCTCGGACACCGGCGACGGTGGTGACCAGCCTCCCCCTCCTCTCTCAGAGCTGGGCGATGGCGAGTCCCTGCCCCTGGGGTGGTACGCCGAGCGCGCCTACCTGGAGTATGCCGTCTCGGTCGTGAAGGGGCGCGCGCTGCCCGACGTGTGCGATGGCCAGAAACCCGTGCAGCGGCGCATCCTCTATGCGATGAACGAGATGGGCCTGGGGCCCAACACCAAGCCGGTCAAGTCGGCGCGCGTGGTCGGCGACGTCATCGGCAAATACCACCCGCACGGCGACCAGGCGGCCTATGACGCCATGGTGCGGCTCGCGCAGAGTTTTTCCATGCGCTATCCGCTGGTGGACGGTCACGGCAACTTCGGCTCGCGCGACGGAGACGGCGCCGCGGCCATGCGATACACCGAAGCGCGCCTCACGAAGTTCGCGGATCTGCTGCTCAGCGAGATTGACCGCGGCACCGTGGATTTCATTCCCAACTACGACGGCTCGTACAAGGAGCCGGCGCTTCTTCCCGCGCGGCTTCCCATGGTGCTGCTCAACGGGGCCTCCGGAATCGCGGTGGGCATGGCCACCGAAATTCCGCCGCACAATTTGCGCGAAACCGCGGCGGCGGCGGTCCACCTCATCGAAAATCCGCTGGCCAGCGTGGCCGAGCTGATGGACTTGCTGCCGGGCCCGGATTTTCCGGGCGGCGCCCAGATCATCTCGAGCAAGCAAGACATCCTGGCCGCCTACGAGAGCGGACGCGGCACTGTCAAGGTGCGCGCGCGCTGGAAGGTCGAGGACCTGGCTCGCGGTCAGTGGCAGATCGTGGTCACCGAGCTTCCTCCGAATTCCTCGACGCAGAAGGTGCTGGAGGAAATCGAGGAACTCACCAATCCAAAAGTCAAGACCGGCAAGAAATCGCTGACCCAGGAGCAGAACCAGACCAGACAGTTGATCCTGTCACTGCTCGACACGGCACGCGACGAATCCGGCAAGGAACAGTCCGTGCGCCTCGTGTTCGAGCCGAAGTCGCGCACCATCGACCGCAACGAGTTCATCACCACGCTGCTGGCCCACACCAGCATGGAGTCGTCCGCGCCCATCAACATGGTGATGATCGGGCGGGACGGCCGGCCGCGGCAGAAAAATCTGCGCGACGTGCTCTCCGAGTGGATCGACTTCCGCTTTCACACGGTGCGGCGCCGCACGCAGCACCGCCTCAATCAGGTCATCGACCGCATCCACATCCTGGAAGGCCGCCTGGTTGTCTTCCTCAACGTGGATGAGGTGATCAAGACCATCCGCGAGTCGGAAGATCCGAAGCAGGCGCTGATCGAGAGATTCAACCTGAGCGACCGCCAGGCGGAGGATATTCTGGAAATTCGCCTCCGCCAGCTGGCGCGGCTGGAAGGCATCAAAATCGAGCAGGAGTTGAGCGAGCTGCGCAAGGAGCAGGAAGAGCTGGAGACGCTGCTCGGCAAGCCTGCCGCGATGACCCGGCTGGTCATCAAAGAGATCAACGCGGACACGAAAACCTTCGGGGACGCGCGCCGCACGCTCATTGAAGAGACAGAGCGCGCGGTGCTCACGGTCAACGTCGTGGATGAGCCGCTCACCATTATCATGTCGGAAAAAGGATGGGTCCGCGCGCGCACCGGGCACAATATTGATCTGGCCACCCTGTCCGTCAAGGAAGGCGATCGATTGCAGAGAGCCGCTGAGTGCCGCACCGTCGACTCAGTGATTTTTCTCGGCTCGGACGGGCGCATCTACACGGTCCCCGCCTCGCAGATTCCCGGTGGCCGCGGCGACGGCGTTCCGGTCACCTCGCTGATCGAGCTGTCTCCAAAAACCAAGATACTGCACATGATCGCCAGCAAGCCACAGCAGAAATATCTGCTCGCCACTTCCGGAGCGTACGGCTTCACCTGCAGCCTGGGCGATATGGTGGCGCGCAACCGGGCCGGCAAGCAGTTCATCACCGTGGAGCCGGGCGAGACGCTGCTCACGCCGGTTCCCTACGAAGACACGCCGGACGCGTTGCTGGCCGCGCTGTCCGAAAACGGCCGCCTGCACATCTTCCCGATGGCGGAAATGAAGAACCTGTCCGGCGGCGGCCGAGGGGTCATCATCATGGGGCTCGACGACCGCGAGAGCCTGCTGGCGATGGCCGTCATGCGGCACACCGGGCTGGTGGTCAAGGGCACCGGCCGGGGTGGCAAGGAAGTCGTCTGGACCCTGGCCGGCCACGACCTGGCCGACTTCATCGGGCGCCGCGCCCGCAAGGGACGCCACGTTCCGGTCAAGATGAAGCCACAGGCAATCGAACCTGTTCCGCGGCCCGCGGAACCGGAGCAGCCCCCGGCAGTCTGACTCTGAGTCGACTCCGCTTGCAAAACGGACAGGCACAGAAAGCTTGTCCTTTTCTCGTTTTGTGAAGATTTACCGCGAGCAACCGATACTCATGGTAGACAAGCCAGAGGAGGGAGTGATGCAATGTGACCGCAAGTGGTGTGGGCACATCTTCCCCCGCAGTTGGCTTCCGGTTCGTGATGGACGTGCACAGCAAGGTGCAGGTGCTCCTGATGGACGGGAAAGGGCAGCCGTTGCGCGCCTTTCCCCTCCGCCCGGGCGCCGAGAAAGTGGCCTTAACCGGGATCAACGTGCGCGCGTAAGGCGCACAGCAAGCGGAGCAGCGTGGACGAGGGCCCGAGGGTAGACTCGGGCCTCTTTCTCTATGCGCCTCTATGCGCCGCGCCTCCAACCCCATCCAAAGTTTACATTCTTTGCTTTCGAGGCCGCGCGGTGGGTGCTATGATGCACCCAAATCCGGAATACCCCGGTCAAGAGGATGCGAACATGAACTCTGAGAGCCTGCCCACCCCCGTCCCCGCCACCATCGTCGGCGTTGCCGCCACCGGACTGGTGGGCGCCCCCCTGCCCGTGCTCGAGCTGAGCGGACCGCGCACCGGCATCACCTACCTGTCGGGAGCCGCCATCAAGGCCGCCTAGCTCAGGACTTGATCCAGGGGGAGTCGCCTTCGGCGCCCCCTCCGACCCCCGGGGATTTGATCCAGGGGGAGTCGCCTTCGGCGCCCCCTGGCCCCCCCTTGAGGCGTCCTCCGGGCGCAACAGGGGAGGCCGCGGCGTCTGTTGAATGGTGCCGCCGCGGAGGAACTAAGTCACTGTCTGTTTCGCTTCCCCGGTTCGTGGTGCGCAAGGAATATTTTGGCGCCCTCGTCTTTGATCGGCAGCGCGGTGAATACATCCCCTTCGATCAAGATGCCGTCCTGTTATTCGAGGCTGCCTCGCAGCGGCCAATGGAAGAGATCTTCGAGAACGTGAAGGACCGCCTCAACCGGGCCTCCTTCGACACCTTCCACCAGCTGTGCCGCTCGATCGACCTGATCGACGAGAACGGCCGCCTCAACGGGACGTTCGTGGCCGATCGCCGTCACCCCAACATGCTTTCCGCGCCGTTGCGCGTGCACCTGGCCATCACCAACGAGTGCGGCATGCGGTGCCGCCACTGTTATCTCGACACCCGGGATCCGCTGCCCAACGAGCTGAGCTTCGCGGAGATCCAGAAGATCCTCGACGAGATGGCGGACATGGGCGCATGCCAGCTCCACATCGGCGGCGGCGAGCCCTTTCTGCGCGCCGACCTGCCCCGCATCGTGGCCCACGCACGGGCGCGGGGACTGGTCGTGTCGCTGTCCACCACGGCGACCGCGGTCAACCGCGCGGTCGCCAAGAAGATGGCCGACCTGGGACTCAAGAGCCTGCGCGTGAGCTTTGACGGTGGCGCCGAGAAATCGTACGACTACCACCGCAACGTGAAGGGCGCCTACCGCAAGGCGGTGCGCGGCATCAAGACGCTGCGCGAAGTCTTTGACAAGACCCCGATCACCATGCACACCACGCTGATGAAGTCCAACAGCTCCGAGCTGCTGGCGCTCGCCAAGCTGGTGCAGAAGATGCGGCTGGACGTGTGGAGCGTCGACTTCGTGAAGCCCGTGGGGTACGCCTCGGAAGCGCCCCAGGTGTGGCTTTCCCGGGAGGAAGGCGAAGACATCTACCGACGCATCACCAAGATGATGGAAACCCATCCGGTCACGCTGAAAATGGCGCACTTCCCGTACAAAGGTCCGCGCCAGCAGCCGGTCATGGGCTACTACTGCCTGGGGGCCAACCTGTTCGCCCAGATCAGCCCGACCGGAAGCGTGGCGCCCTGCTCCTACACCTGCCGCCCGTTCCCGGCGGGAAACGTGCGCCGCAAGCCGCTCCAGGAGATCTGGGTCACATCGGACATCATCCGCAAGTTCCGCGGCTCGGTGTCCGGTCCGACCGCATGCGGATTCTGCATGAAGACGGTGGCCAACTCGGTGGATCCCAAGGCGTACGAGAAGGGCGCGTTCGTGATGCCCACCGCGTCCGACGAGGCGCTGCAGACCGCGGCCACCACAGCGTCCTGAGCCCGTGTTCCAGAGGGGCGAAACACGCCGTGATCCGATGGGGGCGCCGGCCGTGCCGGCCCGTGCCTGATGCAGATCGATCCGCACCCGCTGCTGGCGCTGTCCGCCTTTGAGACGACGCTCCCAGCCGCGCTCGCCGAGTGCCCGTCCCCCGACTGGCTGCGCGGGCTGCTCTCGCTGGAGGCCAGCGGCGCCATTCCGCCCGCGGACGACGCGGTGCGCGGGCACATCCGGGCGCTGCTGCGCCACGGGGGATTCAAGCCGAGCGGGCGCAGCAAGCCGGCCTCCGAGTACCTCGTCCGCGCCGTCGAGCAGGGCGAGTTGTCCTCCATCAACGCGGCGGTGGACGCCTGCAACGTGGTGTCGCTGCACAGCGGCATCCCCATCAGCGTGATCGACGCGGACCGCGCCCGGTCACCGTTCCGGGTGGGGATCGCAAGAGCCGGCGAGCGCTACGTGTTCAATGCGTCCGGCCAGGAGATGGACCTGGAGGGGCTGCTCTGCCTGTACGAGGCGGACGGTCCCTGCGCCAATGCGGTGAAGGACTCGCAGCGCACCAAGACCCAGGCGGACACCACGCGCACGCTGACACTGCTCTGGGGCCACGTCGCCGTGGCAACGCGGGTGCGCGCAGCCACCGAGTGGTACCGCGAGATGCTGGCGCGCATCGGGGCGACGACCGAGATGATAACATCCGGGTAACACGGTCGCGGTGCCTGGCTGATAGGGTAGAGGTGGAGGATGGCCGCCTTCTCATGAGCAGGGTCAGACCGAACCGCCAGCAAGTCAACAAGTACGAGCACCTCGCCCGCCGCGCCCGCGACGAGCGCGCCTCGCGTCCGGTCAAGGAACCGAAACCGTTGCCGCCGGTCGAGGCCCCCCCGCCGTCCTTCCGCGCGGTCGAGGCCCCATTCACTTCGGTTGACGTCATCCACTTCAACGACTTCCACCGCCAGCTCGAGCCGGTCAAGGAGGACAACCAGGGCGGCGTCGCGCGGCTGTCCACCGCCATCAAGCGCCTCCAGGCCGAGCATCCGGAAGCAGTCACGGTCAACCTCGGCGACGTATCGTTCGACAGCGGACCGATCACCGGCAAGAACATGTTCAAGCCGGTGCCGGAATTGTTCCGCGAGATGGGCGTGCAGATACTCGAACTGGGCAACCACGAGTTCCAGGATCCGCAAAACAATTACGCCGCGCTGAAAGACGGATTGATCGCCCAGTTCAACGGCGAAGTGCTCTGTGGCAACGTGACCGACGCGGTGAACAACCAGCCGTTCCCCGGGACGAAGCCATACACCACAAAGCAGCTGGCCGGCATGAACATCGCTTTCATTGGCGTGGTCACCCAGGACATGGCCACAAAAACCCACCCCAACGTCGCCACCGGCATGTCCGTCGCGAATATTGCCGAGACGCTGAAAACCCTGGTGCCGAAAGTGCGCGCGGACGGCGCGGACGCGGTGGTCGTGCTGGCCCATGAATCTTACAACGACTGCAAGGAAGTCGCAAAGCAGGTGGACGGCATCGACCTGCTGCTGGCCGCGCACGATCACAAGGTGGTACTTGACGCCGAGCAGGTCATCACGCCGAACGGCGGCCGCACGACGCTCATCGAAGCCGGGTCGCACGGGCAGTACCTCGGGCATTCTCGGCTGGTGGTCGATCCCGCGGCGAAAACGGTGGTGCGCGTCGAGGGACATTTGATTCCAATCGACCGCGGGATTCCAGAGGATCCGGCCGTGCAGAAAATTGTGAGCGCCTACCGGGAGAAGCGCGGATGACGCTGTTCACCGAATACGCGACCGTCGCCAAACCCATGCCCCTGGTGCCGCCAAGCAACGCGCCGGCCGGGCAGCCGCGCCCGCTGAACGTAACCGGGCTGGCCAGCAAGCCGCAGACGCATGCGGAAATTGGCAAGGAGCATCGGATTCTTGAGACTTTCAAGAAAAGCGGCCGCATCGCCGGCGGCACGGTGGCCAGCGGACTCGCCTTGCCGGCCGGATTCGCGCGCGGCGCCGCAAATGCGTGGACCACGCCGGAAGGCCGCAAGCACGTCGCGCTGGGAGCAAAAATCGGAGCGGTGGTTGCGGGGGGCCTGATGGCGGCCACGGTCGGTCTGGTGGGAATGGCCCTGCTGGGTCCGGTGGGCGCGGTCATTCAGGCCGCCAAAGCGGCGGTGGCCGGCATGGCCATCGGCGCGGCCGGCGGCGCCGTAGTGGGAACCGCCTGTGAGGGCGCGCGCGAGGCCGTGTCCCGCGTGCCGGCCGCCTGGAAGCACGGCGGGGAAGTCGGCGAGGCCGCCGCATCCGCCGCGATGGGCGCCGGCGCGGCGTCCCTGATCTGGATGGGCGAGAACAGCCGCGCCCTGCACTGGATCGGCATGCAATTGCAGCTTTTGCTGCAGAGCGAGCCGAAAGGCAACGACCACAAGCGCGTGCACGAGGTGGTGCCCGGCCTGCTGTGGCGAAGCGCCCAGCCGGGCCCCGAAGTGTGGAGCGATCTGGCGGCGCGCGGTTTCAAGAGCGTGATCAACCTGCGCGAGGAAACCAATTACGAAAAGGAAGCGGTCGAAGCGGCCGGCTTGAAGGCCTTCTACATTCCGGAAAATCCGCTGGGCCGCCCCACCATCGAGCAGGCGCTGGAATTCTTGCAATTAGTGACGGATCCGGCAAATCAGCCGGTCTTATGGCACTGCTATTCGGGCGTTGATCGAACCGGCACCATGGCCGCCTGCTACCGCATCGCCGTCGAAGGCTGGACACAGGAAGCCGCGCTCCAGGAAGCCCTGGAAAAAGGCATGGTCAAGGAATTGCAGGGCGACAAGATCGCGTTCATCAAGGAATTCAACAAGACCTGGCAAGAGATGAAGGTCAGGGGAACTGCTCCGAAATTCCCCTGAGCGTCGATCAGCGAGCGTAGAGTATCCTTGCGTCGTCCGTCGAGGCCACTACCATGTCAAGCTTGCCGTCTTTATTGAGGTCGGCAATGGCAAACCTTTGTGGAGGGTGGTGGCTCCTGCGCTGAGTGCTACTGGATTGCCAGCAGCACCCACCCCATGCGGACCGACTTGCGCGCGCCGCGCTCCTCGTGGCCGCCGTCCCATACCGCGAAGGTGACCTGGGTGGATTTGCCCGGCCCCCAGGCCGGGTTGTTGGCCCCTTCCCCCGCGAACGGCCGCGAGATGACCACGCTCCAGCGCCCCACACCCCGGCCGCGCTCACGCTCTGGGTCTTGCTGGTGGTGTCCAGATGGTCTTGGCCTCCATCCCATTGTACGCCCATTCGATGACCTGGTCGCGGTACGGCTCGACGAGGGATACCTGTGGCGTCTTGTTGCCCTTCAGTGCGGCCTTCTCCGCTTTGAGCGCCGCGATGGCCGCGTCGACGGTCTCCTCGTCGGGCAACTCCGCCGCCAAATCCAGCCACCCGTGCAACACTGCCACGGTGCAAACCGTCGTGATTGTCTTGGGACTGACGCCTAATACCGCTTGGATGTC
>Ga0194121_10003452_pt1 | contig 23928 bp, 24 predicted proteins | sample TA2MahCa50mmetaG_FD_148609 | JGI IMG/M metagenome (GOLD analysis project Ga0194121, IMG submission 148609) | Freshwater microbial communities from Lake Tanganyika, Tanzania - TA2015020 Mahale Deep Cast 50m | ecosystem: Environmental > Aquatic > Freshwater > Lake | place: Tanzania: Lake...
AGGCCATCGCTGACGCTCTCGACGCCTTCACACCACACGAATGCGCCAACTACTTTCGAAACTCAGGCTATGAACCAGAATGATCGAAAAATGCTCTAGATGTTTTCGTGTCGTGACGCTTGCCGATGCGGAGGCGGTGCACAACACCTTTTACGATCGCAATTTCGAACCATGACCGACCTGACCCTCGCCCCGATCGTCTAAGACCCAGTCACTGACAGCATGTATGTCAAGCTGCGGCCGGAAAAAGGCGTGGACAGTCAGGTTGACGATGCGCGGGAGTAGGCGATCGACCTCGGCGAGGATGGCGACCCGGTTGGGTACGACATCCAGCACGCCTCGGACCATCCAGACGTCGTCGCCGAGGCGTTGCGCCTGCTGCGCCGCCACTTGCCGCGCGCGGCCGAATAAGAAATTAGACGACCCGGCCGGTCGTCTCGTCGATGATGTGCATGTTGTTGAGGTCGGCGGCGAGCTGGGCGGAGGTGCCCTCGCGGATGCCGGCCTTGGGGCTGACGCGGGCGCAGAGCTCGGCGCCGTCAAGCTTGAAGTAGACCAGCGTCTCCATGCCCATCGGCTCGGTGACGTCGACCGGCACGGTGATCTGCACCACGCCCGGCCCCATTTCCGGTCGAAGCTCGGTGATGTGCTCGGGCCGCAAGCCCAGCGACAGCTTGCCGTTGGCCGCGATCGCCCGATAACGCTGCGCCCGCTCGGCGGGGATCGGCAGGCTCGCGCCGTTCGGAAGCTTGGTCGAGAGACCATCGCCCTCAGCCTCGAGGCGGACCGGAATGAAGTTCATCGCCGGCGAGCCGATGAAGCCGGCGACAAAGCGGGTCGCCGGCGCATGATAGAGATCGTTGGGCGGGCCCACCTGCTCGATCAGCCCGTGATTCATGACGACGACGCGGTCGGCCAGCGTCATCGCCTCGACCTGGTCGTGGGTGACGTAGACCGTCGTGGTGCGCACCTTCTGGTGCACGCGCTTGATCTCGATGCGCATCTGCACGCGGAGCTTGGCGTCCAGATTCGACAAGGGCTCGTCGAAGAGGAAGACCTTGGGATTGCGAACGATGGCGCGGCCCATGGCGACGCGCTGGCGCTGGCCGCCGGAAAGCGCCTTCGGCTTGCGGTCGAGAAGCTCGGAGATGTCGAGGATGCGCGCCGCCTCGTCGACCCTGGCCTTGATCTCGGCCTTCGGATAGCGCTTGAGGCGCAGCCCGAAGGACATGTTCTCGGCCACGGTCATGTGCGGGTAGAGCGCGTAGTTCTGGAACACCATGGCGATGTCCCGGTCCTTCGGCGGCACGTCGTTGACGACGATGTCGTCGATGGCGATCTCGCCCTCGGTGATCTCCTCGAGGCCGGCGATCATGCGGAGCGTCGTCGACTTGCCGCAGCCGGAGGGGCCGACCAGAACGACGAACTCGTGGTCCTTGATCTCGAGGTCGATGCCGCGCACGGCCTCGACATTGTCGTAGCGCTTGACGACCTTGCGAATCGATACTTCGGCCATGCTGCTCTCGTTCCCCTCAGCCTTTGGTCGCGCCGGCGGTCAGGCCCGCGATGTAGTAATCCATCAGGAAGGCATAGATGATCAGCGGCGGCGCCGCGCCGAGCAGCGCCCCGGTCATGATCTGTCCCCAGTTGAAGACGTCGCCCTTGATCAGCGTGGTGATGATGCCGACGGGCAGCACGAGCTGGTCGATCGAGGTAGTGAAGGCAATGGGATAGAGGAACTGCGCCCAGGAGACGGTGAAGGCAAAGATGGTGGCGGCGATGATGCCGGGCAGTGCCACCGGCACGAAGATGCGGATCAGCGTCTGCATCCAGCTGGCGCCGTCGATGATCGCCGCCTCGTCGAGCTCCTTCGGGATCGAGGCGAAGTAGCCGATCATGATCCAGGTGCAGAAGGGTACGGTCAGCGTCGGGTAGACGACGAGCAGCACCCACCAGCGGTTCAGAAGCTGAATTCCGGTCAGCTCGTTGAAGACGGCGAACATCTTGAACAGCGGCAGGAACAGCAGCGTCTCCGGGATCAGGTATGTCAGGAACACGCCGGTCGCCAGCGTCGCCGAGCCCCAGAAACGCATGCGCGACAGCGCGAACGCGGCCGGGATCGCGATCAGCATGGTGATGACCACCACCGACACCGAGACGATCGCCGAGTTCTTGAAGAAGTTGAGGTAGATCGGCGAGCCCAGAAGCTCGATGTAGTTGCTCAAGGTGGGGTTGAACACCCACCAGGGATTCTTCGCCGCCGAGATCTCCGCCGAGGTCTTCAGCGAGGTGATGAACATGTAGATCGGCGGGATCAGGAAGAAGATGGCGAAGAGGGTCAGGAAGAAATAGGACCAGCGCAGCGCCCACAGGCGGTCGCGCTTCATGCTGCCGTATTTCGGCGCGGCGCGGGACGGCCCCGCCTTGTCGATGGTGGTGCCGGTCATCAGGCTTCGTTCCCTCGCCTCGTGATGTCGCGCAAGATGAAGGCGGCGGCGACCGCGAGGATCGGCACCATGAACAGCGACACCGTGGCGCCGAGCGGAATGTCGCCGCCCTCGATGCCGAGACGGAACGCCCATGTCGCGAACAGATGCGTCTTATCCAACGGCCCGCCGGCGGTGAGGATGCGCACGATGTCGAAATTCGCGAAGGTGACGATGGTCGAGAACAGCGCCGTGATCGCGATGATGTTGCGCATCATCGGCAGCGTCACGTACCAGATGCGCTGCCACCAGTTGGCGCCGTCGATCTCGGCCGCCTCGTAGAGCTGGTCGGGCACCGATTTGAGCGCCGCTAGGTACATGATCATGAAGAAGGGGGCGCCGATCCAGATATTGACGAGGATCACCGAGAAGCGCGCCCAGGGGGCGACGCCGGTCCAGGAGATCCGTTCGATGTCGAACTGCGCCAGGATCCAGTTGAAGGCCGAGTAGGACGGGTCGAACAGCCATTGCCAGGCGAGCGTGCTCATCGCCGCCGGGATCACCCAGGGCACCAGCAGCATGCCGCGCCACTTGCGCTGGCCCTTCGAGGGCACGTTGTGGACGAAATGCGAGACGATGAAGCCGATCAGCGCCTTCAAGATCACCGCGGAGATGGCGAACAGGCAGGACTGCCAGAACACCATCCAGAAAGTCTCGCGGGTCAGCAGGAACTGCAGATTGCCGAAAGGAATGTAGGTGCAGATCCAGTCCGGTAGATAGCTGCAGTTGCGCATCCAGGCGGTGCCGGTCATGCGCTTGTTCAGCGTCGTCAGATAGATCGCGTAGAACGCCGGATAGATCACCAGCGTGAAGATCAGCAGGATCAGCGGCAGCGTCATGAAGAAGGCGATCGTCGACTTCTTCTCGAAGAACCGGCGCAGGCGCGAGCGCGGCGCCTGCTTGACGCGCCTGAGCTGGGCAGCGGCGTTAACGGTGGCGTCGACCATGGAAGCCTGTTACGTCAAGCCGAAGCCGGCCGCCTGTTGCCAGGCGGCCGGTTCCAGCGCGCTTACGTTCCGCTCCAAGGAGGGTTAGCGGAGGAAGCCCTCGACCTCGCGCTCGGCCCAGGCGAGGGTCCTCTCCATGGGCTCGCCCTGAAGATGACGGACGATCATCTTGGTGGGCGTCGCCTGCACATAGATCTGCTGCGCGATCTTCGGAGGCGCCGGGGCCGCGGTGATCGACAGCGTCTGATGGTTGTGCGGGTTCGGGTAGTGGTAGAGCGTGCCCTTGGGCGGGCCTTCATTCGCCCAGGTCGGAAGCGTCGTCATCTTGTCGAAGGCCGGGATGTCGTAGCCGCCCGAGGCCGCGACGAAAGCCGCGATCGCATCCGGCTCCGACATGGCGACGAGCAGGCTCTTTGCCGCCGACTTGTTCTTCGAGAAGCTCCAGATGTTCCAGAAGTAAGGCAGGAAGGGCGCGAACCGGCCCTTCGCACCCTGCGGGAAGCCGTGCGTCCAGCACTGCTCGGCAATTTGCGGCGCGTCGCGCTTGGCAACCGCCCAGGCCGAGGGCGGGTTCATGATGAGGGCGCCGTTGCCGGCGACCAGCCACTTGTTGTTCGACGCGTCGTCCCAGGCCGGCGCATCGGCCGGGAAGAACTTCGCGAGCTTGACCGAGTATTCGAGCCACTGGCGCACGGCGTCGGATTTGACCGTGATGTTGCCCTTGGCATCGACCAGCGCCGCACCGAAGCTCTGCATGAAGGCGCCGGCGGTGTCGACCGAGTCCGAGGTCTCGCCGAGGCCGATGCCGAAGGGCTTGCCGCCCTTGTGGCAGGCCTCCGCCGCCTTGAGGAAGGTGTCAAAGTTCCAGCTATCGGCCTTGGGCGGGGCGCCGGCCGGGTAGAGCGCCTGGATGTCGATGCCGGCAAGCTGCTTCATCAGGTCGATGCGCGTGCACGGCCCCTTGAGCTGCGAGCCGATGGTGGCCGGAACGCCGAGCCATTTGTCGCCGAGCTTGCCGAGATACTCGGTGGTGCCATTGACGTTGCCGAGCTTCTTGATCAGCTCGCCCATGATGTCGTTGGTCGGCTCGAGCAGGTCGGACTGGGCATGCGGCCACCAGGTCGGCATCGCCATGATGTCGTGACCGGCCTTGGCCTGGGCCTCGGCGGCGATGGTCAGCAGGTTCTTGTTGCCCTGGCTCGGGATGTAGTCGACGGTGACCTCGACCTTGTTCTTCGCCGCCCAGGCGTCGATCACCTTCTTGGATGCGTCGTTGGCGCCCGGGACCCAGTGGTCCCAAAGCCCGACCGCGAGCTTGCCGGCGGACTGCGCCGAGGAGACGTAAGGCATGCCGATGACGGCGGTCGATGCCATTGCCCCGGCGACGAACTGGCGGCGAGTGATCCGCTTCTTAGCCATTACAAAACCTCCCTCTGTGGACCTCGTGGAAATGGAACTCAGCAAAGCTCACGCAATGATTCACCGTTTTCTGCGTCAAAATTGAGTTAAGCGTACTTGCCGCCACGCGCCAAGACAAATCCGTTCCTGCCACAGCTACAGGCTGCAGGCGCGGTATGCAGGGCGGCGACTGCCCGAATTTTGAGCAAAAAGCCCGGTTCAGTTCTTCGGCGGGGCGGCGATGCGGATCGAGACTTCGCGGAGCTGCTTCTCGGTCACTTCCGAGGGGGCGCCCATCAGGAGGTCCTCGGCCCGCTGGTTCATCGGGAAGAGGATGACCTCGCGGATATTGGGCTCGTCGGCGATCAGCATGACGATCCGGTCGATGCCGGGGGCCGAGCCGCCATGCGGCGGGGCGCCGTAGCGGAAGGCGTTCAGCATGCCGCCGAACTTCCGCTCGACCACATCGGCCGAATGGCCGGCGATCTCGAAGGCGCGCAGCATGATGTCCGGCTTGTGGTTGCGGATCGCGCCTGAGGACAGCTCGACGCCGTTGCAGACGATGTCGTACTGATAGGCCAGCACGTCGAGCGGGTCCTTGCTGTTCAAGGCGTCGAGCCCGCCCTGCGGCATCGAGAACGGGTTGTGGCTGAAGTCGATCGCGCCCGTGTCCTCGTTCAGCTCGTACATCGGGAAGTCGACGATCCAGCAGAACTTGAAGGCCTTCTGCTCGATGAGATCCAATTCCGAGCCGATGCGCGTGCGTGCCAGGCCCGCAAGCTTCGCTGCGTCCGCCGCCTTGCCGGCGGAGAAGAACACGGCATCGCCGTCGCCGGTGCCGGTCGCGGCCTTGAGCTTGGCCAGGCGATCGGCGTCGAGGAACTTGGCAATGGGTCCCTTCGCCTCGCCTTTCTCGAAGACGATGTAGCCCAAGCCCGGAAAGCCCTGCTCGCGCGCCCAGTCGTTGAGCTTGTCGAAGAAGCTGCGCGGCTTGTCGGCGGTCTTCGGCGCCGGAATGCCGCGGACGACGCCGCCCTTGTCGATCGCCTTGGCGAAGATGCCGAAGCCCGAGCCCTTGAAGACCTCGCTCACGTCGGCGATGACCAGCGGGTTGCGCAGGTCCGGCTTGTCGTTGCCGTATTTCAGCATCGACTCGGCATAGGGGATGCGCGGGAAGGGCGGCTTGGTGACGCTGCGGCCGTCGGCGAACTCCTCGAAGACGCCGGCCATCACCGGCTCGATCGCCGCGAACACGTCTTCCTGGGTGACGAAGCTCATCTCGAAATCGAGCTGGTAGAACTCGCCGGGCGAACGATCGGCGCGGCCGTCCTCGTCGCGGAAGCAGGGCGCGATCTGGAAGTAGCGGTCGAAGCCTGCGACCATCAGGAGCTGCTTGAACTGCTGCGGCGCCTGCGGCAGCGCGTAGAACTTGCCGGGGTGCAGACGGCTCGGCACCAGGAAGTCGCGGGCACCCTCCGGCGACGAGGCGGTCAGGATCGGCGTCTGGAACTCGGTGAAGCCCTGCTCGATCATGCGCCGGCGGATCGAGGCGATCACCTTCGCGCGCAGCATGATGTTCTTGTGGATGCGCTCGCGACGGAGATCGAGGAAACGATAGCGAAGCCGCGTCTCCTCGCCGGCATCCTCCTGCGCGTTGACCTGCAGCGGCACCTGCTCGGCCGCCGACTGCACGGCGAATTCGTCGATGACGACCTCGACCTCGCCGGTCGGGATCTGGGCGTTGACCGTCTCGGGCGAGCGCTTGACCACGCGACCCGTCACCGTGACCACGCTCTCGACACGGATCTCCTCGACCGGCTTGAACACGGGCTTGGACGCATCGGTCACGCATTGCGTGATGCCGTAGTGGTCGCGGAGGTCGATGAAGAGAAGCTGGCCGTGATCGCGCTTGCGATGCACCCAGCCGGAGAGCCTGACAGTCTGTCCGACTTCGGCTTGGCGAAGCTGGGCGCAGGTGTGGGTGCGATAGGAATGCATCGTAAATCTCTACGAGTGGTCGGCGAGCACGCCGAGGAGATAGGTGCCGTAGCCGCTCTTGAGCAGCGGCTCGGCCAGCTTCTTCGTCTGCTGGGCATCGATCCAGCCCTGACGGAAGGCGATCTCTTCCGGGCAGGCGATCTTGAGGCCCTGGCGGTCCTCGACCGCGCGCACGAACTCGCCCGCCTGCAGCAGGGATTCGAAGGTGCCGGTATCGAGCCAGGCGAAACCGCGCCCGAGCCTCTCGACCTCGAGCGCGCCCATCTCGAGATAGGCGCGGTTGACGTCGGTGATCTCGTATTCGCCGCGTGCCGAGGGCTTGATCTTCGCCGCGATGTCGCAGATGCGCGCGTCATAGAAATAGAGGCCGGTGACGGCCCAATGGCTCTTCGGCTGCTTCGGCTTCTCCTCGATCGAGCTCGGCTTGCCGGACTCGTCGAAAGCGACGACGCCGTAGCGCTCCGGGTCCTTGACCCAGTAGCCGAAGACGGTGGCGCCCGTCTCGATCGAGGCGGCGCGCTTCAGCGAGTCCGTCAGCCCCTGGCCGAAGAAGATGTTGTCGCCGAGCACCAGCGCGGCGCGGTCGCCGGCGACGAAATCGCGGCCGATCACGAAGGCCTGGGCGAGCCCGTTCGGCACCGGCTGTACGGCGTAGGAGATGCTGATGCCCCATTGGCGGCCGTCATGGAGCAGGCGCTTGAAGGCGGCCTGGTCCTCGGGCGTGGTGATGATCAGCACGTCCTTGATCCCCGCCAGCATCAGCGTGGTCAGCGGGTAGTAGATCATCGGCTTGTCGTTGACGGGCAGGAGCTGCTTGGAGGTCGCCAGCGTCAGGGGATGCAGCCTTGTGCCGCTACCGCCGGCGAGGATGATGCCCTTCATGGCTTTTCTTCTAGGAGGATGGCGAGCGTCTCGTCCAGCGCTGCTTCCCAGGGCCGGCGCCGGACGCCGAAGGTGGCGCCGATCTTCGTGCAGTCGAGGCGCGAATTTGCCGGGCGCCTGGCCGGCGTCGGATAGTCCGAGGTCGGGATCGGCTCGATCTTCGGCTGCTTGCCGAGGCGCGGACCCGCCTTGGCCCAGATCGCCGAGGCGAAGCCATGCCAGGTGGTCGCGCCCTCGGCCGTGTAGTGATAGATGCCGGCATTGCTCTGGCCGAGCGCCTTGGCCACCAGCACGACCGCCGCTGCGATGTCGTCGGCCAGCGTCGGCGCTCCGGTCTGATCGGCGACGACCTTCAGCTGCTCGCGCTCCTTGCCGAGGCGCAGCATGGTCTTGACGAAGTTGTTGCCGTGGACGGCGTAGACCCAGCTGGTGCGGATGATCGCGTGCTTGGGGTTGGCCTCGCGGACGGCGCGCTCGCCGGCTTCCTTGCCGAGTCCGTAAACCGACATCGGGTTGACCGGGTCGGTCTCGACATAGGGCTCGGTCTTGGTGCCGTCGAAGACGTAGTCGGTCGAGAGCTGCACGATCGGCAGGCCGCGCTTCGCCGCCTTGGCCGCCAGCACGCCGGGCGCCGCCGCATTCACGGTCACCGACAGCGCACCCTCGCTCTCGGCCTTGTCGACCGCGGTGTAGGCACCGGCGTTGATCACCGCATCGATGCCGTCCGGCAGCCGGATTGCCTCCGGCTTCGAGAGGTCGAGCTCGGCGCGCGGTGGCGCGATGACCGTGACGCCGAGCTTGGAGCTAAGACGCCGCAGCGCCTCGCCGATCTGGCCGGTGCCGCCGGTGAGGAGCAAACGCATCAGTTCGACCCGCTTTCGTGCTCCCTCTCCCGCGCAGCGGGGGAGGGTGGGGTGGGGGCGAGCGAAGCGAGGAACGGCGCGACAAGGCGCGATGGCAGAAGACCTCGCGATGCTTCGCATCGCTCGCCCCCACCCCACCCTCCCCCGCTGCGCGGGAGAGGGGGTAAGAATGACGCACGCCGCTGACTCATGACGTCAGCCCCAAACGGTCGCCCTGGTAGCGGCCGTCGAGGATCGGGCGCCACCAATCCTCGCGGCCGAGATACCACTCGACTGTCTGGCGGATGCCGGTGTCGAAGGAGAGCGACGGCTTCCAGCCGAGCTCGCGCTCGATCTTGGACGCGTCGATCGCATAGCGCTGGTCGTGGCCCGGCCGGTCCTTGACGAACTCGATCTGTTCGGCACGCGGGCGGTTGCCGGGACGCATCTCGTCGACCAGCGTGCAGATCGTCTTCACCACCTCGATGTTCTGCATCTCGGCGCGGCCGCCGATATTGTAGGTCTCGCCGGGCTTGCCGCGTTTCACGACAAGACGCAGCGCTGCCGCGTGATCCTCGACATAGAGCCAGTCGCGGACATTGTCGCCCTTGCCATAGACCGGCAGCTTCTCGCCGCGCATGGCCTTCAGCACCATCAGCGGGATCAGCTTCTCCGGGAATTGGTACGGCCCGTAATTATTCGAGCAATTGGTGACGAGCACCGGCAGCCCGTAGGTGTCGCCCCAGGCGCGTGCCAGATGATCCGACGAGGCCTTGGAGGCCGAGTAGGGCGAATGCGGGTCGTAGCGCGTGGCTTCCGTGAAGGCGCCGGTCGGCCCGAGCGAGCCATACACTTCGTCGGTGGAGACATGCAGGAAGCGGAACGCGTCCTTACGTGCGCCTTCGAGCGTGCGCCAATGGCCGAGCGCGGCCTGCAGCAGATTGAACGTGCCGATGACGTTGGTGTGGATGAAGGCGCCAGGCCCGTCGATCGAGCGGTCGACATGGCTCTCGGCGGCGAGATGCATCACCGCGTCCGGCTTGTGCCTGGCGAAGACGGCGGCGACCGCAGCGGCATCGCAGATATCGACGCGCTCGAGGACGTATCCCGCATGCTTCTCGGCGCCGGGCAGCGAGGCGAGGTTCGCGGCATAGGTCAGCTTGTCGAGATTGACGACCTTGGAGGCACCCTCCGCGAGAAGCTGGCGCACCACCGCCGAGCCGATGAAGCCGGCGCCGCCGGTGACGAGAACCGTGCTCATGTCTTTGAGTAGGTGAAATGCGCCGGCAGGTTCGCGAGCGTCGGCTGCACCTTGTCCTTGTCGGAGAGCAGCGCCTGTGCCGGCGTGACCGGCCAGTCGATGCCGAGCGCCGGATCGTTCCACAGCAGGCCGAAATCATGCTCGCGGCTATAGAGAGCGGTCACCTTGTAGAGGACCTCGGTCCCTTCGGTCAGCGTGCAGAAGCCATGGGCGAATCCGGCCGGGACGTAGATCTGGTTCCACTTCTCGGCCGAGATCTCGCAGGCGACGTGCCGGCCATAGGTCGGCGAGCCCCGGCGGATGTCGACCGCGACATCGAGAATGGCGCCCTTGGTCACGCGCACCAGCTTGGCCTGGGCGAAGGGCGCGGTCTGGAAATGGAGCCCGCGCACCGTGCCCTTCGGCCCCGAGAGCGAATGGTTGTCCTGGACCCAGGCATCGGCGATGCCGGCCGCATGGAAGGCGCGCTGGTTGTAGGTCTCCGAGAAGAAGCCGCGGGCATCCCCGAACTTCTTGGGCGCGATGATCTTGACCTCGGGGATCGAGGTCGCCTGGATGTCCATGAACCGGCCGGATTTAAAGGGATTTGACGGCGGCCGGGCTATATCACGCAGATGCGAGAGCGGGCAAGGCGGGCACGCCGGCCTACCGGCTGAACAGGGCCAGCGGCAGGACCTGCGGCAGGGTCGTCCGCTCGACCGAGGCGTTGCGCACGAAGCTCGAAAAGCGCGTGTCGGCCGTGATGAGCGGCAGCTCCAACAGCCAGGCGGTCGCCAGATAGACGCAGTCGCGCGTCGGGTGGCGCAGATCCAGAGCGAAATCGACGATCTGCTCCAGCAGCGAGCGCGTCGGGTGCAGGCCGATATTGGCCTGCTGCAGGAGCTCGGCGGCCTCGGCGATCTGCTCGGCCGTCATCTCCTGGCGAAGCCCCTTCCGCCAGAGGATCTCGGCGCAGTCGGCGGTCAGGAGGTCGGGCGCGTGCAGCGGATATCCCCGGAGCGACAGCGCGGCCTCGCTCAGGGGCTCGTCGGCGAACCACTTCATGACGACGCTGGCGTCGACGACGCAGCCGCGGTCGAGTCTGGGCCTCACGGCTCGTCGCGCTCCTGACGCAGCAGCGCCTCCGACAGGGTCTGGACCCGCCCCTTGGTCGCGGCGCGCAGCTTGGCGGCCCTCAGCCAGAAGTCGTTCCCGGGCTCGGCCGCGGCGGTCATCTTCAGGATCTCCCGGACCTCCGCCTCCATCGAGCGGCCATGGCGAGCCGCCCGGAGGCGAATCTTGAAGACCACCTCGTCCTCAAGGTTGCGGATAACGATGCTCTTGGCCATCAAAGATCTCCGATAGCATCGATAGCAATGATAGCAGACGGCTCTCGCTTCGGCCAGCGCCGAAACATCGGCGGTCGGCGGCCCCTAGGATCGTCCCGGACCCGAAAGGAATCGACCCGATGGCCGTGACCGTACTGATCCGCTACCGGATCGACCCGTTCCAGAAGGACGCCTTCGCCGCCTATGCGAAGGCCTGGCTTTCCATAATTCCCCGCTGCGGCGGCGGGCTCCTCGGCTATTTCCTGCCGCATGAGGGCACCAATGACATCGCCTGGGCGCTGATTTCTTTCGACAACCTGGCCGCCTACGAGGCCTATCGCACCCGCCTCAAGGCCGATCCCGACGGCGCTGCCAACTTCGCCGCCGCTCAGCGCGAGCGCTTCATCCTCGCCGAGGAGCGGACGTTCTTGACCCCGGTCTTGGCCTAACGAGGAGTCTTTATCTTGCTCCTCCCTCGGCTGCGAAGCAGACGGGGGAGGCAGGGTGGGGGCCGAGCGCAGCGAAAAACGGCGCGTAGAGGGCGACGCCCGACCTCGCTACGCTCGGCCCCCGCCCCCACCCTCCCCCGCGCTTCGCACGAGGGAGGAGGTACGACGCGGGCTCCCGGAGGGCATCATGATCGCCGTCATCTTCGAGGTGTGGCCTGCCGAGGGCCGGAAGGACGCCTATCTCGACATCGCCGCGTCGTTGAAGCCGAGGCTCGCCGAGATCGACGGCTTCATCTCGGTCGAGCGCTTCGAGAGCCTGGCCGAGCCGGGCAAGCTGCTCTCGCTCTCCTTCTGGCGCGACGAGGAAGCGGTCGCGGCTTGGCGCACCATCGAGGCGCATCGCGCGGCGCAGGCGAAGGGCCGTGCCGGCCTGTTCAAGGACTATCGCCTGAGGATCGCCGGCGTGATCCGCGATTACGGCCTATCCGAGCGTGCCGAAGCGCCGCCGGACAGCCGCGGGGCGCACGGATGAGTCCCTAGGCGAGAAGCGCGTAGAGATCGGCGGCGCCTTTTCCAGCGTAGGCCTCTCGGTTGACCGCAGGATGCGCAGCCGACATGGTCCGTGCGATGTCTCCGCCGCCCGCAATCGCGCTCGAGATCGCCCCGCCGACGAAGCGAGACGTGATCGAGAATCTGTTCCAGCTCTATACGCATGACTTCTCCGAGCAGTGGGCCGGGCAGGCGCGCGGCGAGCTCGGCGAGGACGGACGCTTCGCGCCGTATTCCCACCTCGACTCCTACTGGCGCGAGCCGGAGCGCGTGCCGCTCCTGATCCGCACCGGCGGCCATCTCGCGGGATTCGCGCTTCTGAATCGTTACGGCCGCGTGCGGCCCGCGCCCGACCGAGCCATGGCCGAGTTCTTCATCGTCCGGAAACATCGCCTGAGCGGCGTCGGCCGTGCCGCCGCACATGCGATCTTCGACCGCTATCCCGGCGCCTGGGAAGCCGCCGTGGCCCGCAAGAACACGGCCGCGCTCGCCTTCTGGCGAAGAACCGTCGGCACGTATCCGCGCGCCGCCGAGGTCGAGGAGCTCGACCTGAACTCCGCCGACTGGAACGGTCCGGTGCTGCGATTTCGGATCGGGAACGCGTAGCCATGTGCGGCATCGCAGGTATTCTCGATCGGCGCGGCGCGTCCTCGGAGGCGCTGACGGCGCGCGTGCGTGCGATGATGGGCGCGATCGCGCATCGCGGGCCGGACGATGAGGGCGACTGGGTCGATGGCGAGACCGGCGTGGCGCTCGGCTTCCGGCGGCTGGCGATCATCGATCTCTCGCCGGGCGGGCATCAGCCGATGGTCTCGGCCGATGGGCGCTTCGTCGTCGTCTACAACGGCGAGATCTATAACTACCGCGAGCTTAAGGACGAGCTGGTCCAGCTCGGCCACCGCTTCCAGTCCGCATCCGACACCGAGGTGATGCTGGCCGCGATCGGCCAGTGGGGCCCGAAACCGGCGCTGCAGCGTCTCACTGGCATGTTCGCGATCGCGCTCTGGGATCGTCAGCACCGCACGCTCACGCTGGCGCGCGACCGGCTCGGCGAGAAGCCGCTCTACTATGCATGGGCGAACGGGCTGCTGCTCTTCGGCTCGGAGCTGAAGGCGCTCCGCGCGTATCCCGATGGCCCGCGCGATCTCGACTTTGCCGCGCTCTCGCATTTCTTCCGCCGCGCCTATGTGCCGGCGCCGCTGACCATCTATGCCGGCGTCAAGAAACTGCTGCCCGGGCACTTGCTGACGCTGGCGCCCGACGCCGAGCCGGTCGTCGAGCCCTATTGGAGCCTGGCCGAGATCGCGGCACGGCCGCGCACCGGGTTCGGCGAGGACGAGCTCATCGAGCGGCTCGATGCGCTGCTGCGCGATGCGGTCAGGCGCACGATGGTCTCCGACCGACCGCTCGGCGTGCTGCTCTCGGGCGGCGTCGACTCCTCCTCGGTCGCGGCGTTGATGCAGGCGACCTCGACCGCACGGGTCAAGAGCTTCACCATCGGCTTCGGCGAGGCGAGCCACGACGAATCCGCACATGCCGAGGCGGTGGCGCGTCATCTCGGCACCGATCACCTGACCTTGCGCGCCACGCCCGCAGAGGCGCTGGCGCTGGTGCCGCCCTTGCCGGACATCTATGACGAGCCCTTCGCGGATTCCTCGCAGATTCCGACGCATATGGTGAGCCGGCTCGCACGCGAGCATGTCGTCGTCGTGCTCTCCGGCGATGGCGGCGATGAGGTCTTTGCGGGCTACAACCGCCATGTCGCGATGGCGCAGCTCGCGCCCGTGCTCGACCTGCCGCGCAGCCTGCGCGGGGCCGCAGCCTCGCTGACCGGCGCGGTGCCGCGGCGCTTCTGGGATGAGGCGGCATCGTTCCTTCCGGAGTCGATGCGCCCGCGCGAGATGGGCGACAAGATGCAGAAGCTCGCCCAGGTGCTGGCGGCGGACGATGCCGACCAGGTGCATGAGCGCCTGCTGACGCAGTGGCAGGCGCCGCCGGTGGCCTCGCCCATGCCGCCGCCGACGGCGCCTGGCGCCGCGCTTGCCGATCCATTGGAGCGCATGCAGCTCCGCGACACGCTTGACTATCTCCCGGACGACATCCTCGCCAAGGTCGACCGCGCCAGCATGGCGGTGGCGCTGGAGGCGCGCGCGCCGCTGCTCGACCATCGCGTGGTCGAGCTCGCCTGGTCCCTGCCGCGCGCGATGCGCGTGCGCGGCGGGCAAGGCAAGTGGGCGCTGCGCCGAGTGCTCGAGCGTTACGTGCCGCGCAATTTGACCGAACGACCGAAGACCGGCTTTGCGCTGCCGCTGGCGGAGTGGCTGCGCGGTCCGTTGCGCGACTGGGCGGAGTCGCTGCTCGCGCGCGAGACCCTGCATCCGGCTCTCGATCCCGACCCGATCCGCGCGGCGTGGGACGATCACCTCTCTGGCGTGCAGAACCATCAGCACCGGCTGTGGTGCGTGCTGATCTTTCAGGCATGGGCCAGGAGATGGGGGTGAAGGCCTCGCTCCGCTCGGAACTTCCGGCGCTCGCCTGGTGCGGTCTGCTGTCGCTAAGGCTGACGGGGCGAAGACGTCCCTTGCGCCTTAGCTCCGCATCCCGCGCTCGCGCAAGGTGAGAGCGTGACCAAGACCCTTCTCTTCCTCGTCGCCGAAGACTCCTTCTTTGTCACGCACAGGATGACCCTCGCGCGCGCCGCGCGCGATGCCGGCTATCGCGTCGTCGTCGCCACGCGCATCGGCGCGCATGCCGCGGCCATCGAACGCGAAGGATTCCGGCTCGTGCCGATCCGGCTCCGGCGCGGATTGCGCAATCCGGTCTCGGATATCGCGGCCATTCTCGACCTCGTCGGCGTCTACCGGCGCGAGCGGCCTGATGTCGTGCATCACCTGTCGCTGAAGCCCGTGGTCTTCGGCACCATCGCAGCGCGGCTCGCGCGCGTGCCGGCGATCGTGAACGCGCTGACCGGCCTGGGGCTCCTCTACAGCGATGCGGCCGGCGCCAGCGGCTTCCTGCGAGCGCCGGTGACGGCGGCGCTCCGCCTGCTCTCCGCGAGCCCGCGCGTCTGGACGCTGGTGCAGAACACCGACGATCTGAAGACGCTGCGTGCCGCCGGCATCGGCGATGAAACGCGCACCGTGCTGATCCGCGGCTCCGGCGTCGATACCGCACGCTTCACGCCGCAGCCGGAGGCCCCGGGCGTGCCGGTCGCGGCAATGGTCTCACGCCTTGTGGGCTTGAAAGGCGTGCCCGACCTCGTGGAAGCGGCGCGGCGGCTCAAGCATCGTGGCGTGCCGATCCGCATCGCGCTGGTCGGGTCGCCCGATCCCGACAACCCGACGGCCCTGAGCGAGGGTGAGATCCGCGCCTGGGTCGCCGAAGGCATCGTCGAATGGTGGGGACAGCGCAGCGACATCCCGCAGGTCTGGGCCGAGGCGGCGATCGCGGTGCAGCCCTCGCGCGGCGGCGAGGGCGTGCCGAAGAGCCTGCTCGAAGCGGCGGCCTGCGCGCGGCCGCTCGTGACCACCGACGTTCCCGGTTGCCGCGAGCTCGTGACCGACGGCGTCAACGGGCTCCTCGTGCCGCCGATCGACCCGGTGGCGCTGGCCGATGCGCTCGAAAAGCTGGCGCGCGATCCGGAACTGCGCCGCCGCCTGGGGCACGAGGCGCGTGCGACTGTCGAGACCCATCACACCGACACCGCCGTGGCATCGGCGACGCTCGACCTCTATCGCCGCGCGCTCTGACCGGCGATCTCGGTGAAGAGGTTGCGCAGCTCCGGCGCAATCACGTCGACCGAATAGTTCCGCTCGACCTCGCGCCGGCCGGCGGCGCCCATCTTGCGCCGAAGCTCGGCGTCGGTGACGAGCTTGAGAAGGCCGTCCCACCACTCCTGCGCGTTGCCGGCAAGGAAGCCGGCGCCGGACTCCTTCACCAGCTTGATGTTGACGCCGACCGGCGAGGCGACCACCGGGCGTGCCTGCGCCATGTACTGAATCAGCTTGTAGCCGCACTTGCCGCGCTCGAAAGGCTCGTCCGGGATCGGCATGATGCCGATGTCGATCCGGGCGATGTCGGTCGCTTCCGACTCCTCGCGCCACTCAAGCCGCTCGGCCGGAAGACCGGGCAGCACCTGCTCGCCGGCCCCGATCAGCATCACCCTGGCCGAGCCGGACTCGGCGAAGGAGGCGAGCGCCGGGCGCACCTCCTCGAGGTATCCCGCGGTCAGCGGCGTGCCGATCCAGCCGATCACCGGCGGCCCGTCATGGGCGGGAGGCGGTGCGCGGTAGCGCGCGAGATCGACGACCGTCGGCAGCACGACGACGCGCTTTGCGCCGGCCTCGCGCGCGCGCTCGGCAAGATAGTCGTTGCCGACGACGACCACGGCAGCAGCCTCCATCACGCGGTCGATCTTGTTGGCAAGCAATCCCCGGATCAGCGGGCTCGGATGCCGGTCGTAGCGGTGAAAGACGGCGTCGTCGTAGTCGACCACCATCGGCGGCCCGCCGCGGAGCAGCCAGGCCTCGAAAGAGGCCGGCATCCAGGGCAGCGCCTCCTTCTCCATCCAGACGAGGTCGTAGTGCCCGCGCGTGCGGATGACGCCGAGCCGGTTGGCATAGGCGGCGAGCACTGCCGTGGTCTTGCGCCGGCCTTCGCCGTAGAGCGCGGTCAGGTAGTCGTCATCGAACAGCGGCGCCGACACGACCTCGTGTCCCGCCGCCTTGAGGCGCGGCAGGAACTGCTCGAACCGGACGCGGCTGCTAGCGCCCAGCCGGCCGTAGCGCGCGAGCAGGAGTATCCGCATGATGTCGAAGTGTCCAGACGCGCGAGAGGACGGAAGGAAGATCCCGGATCAGGAGCCAGTAGGCACGCAACGTCTCGCCGCCGGTGGTCGGCGAGTTGCCGAGCGCGGCATAGACGAGGCGCGTGACCGGCTCGACGAACAGCGTGCCGAACAGCACCAGCAGCGCGACCGCCGGATGGAAGTGCTTGAAGGCGTACAGGATGCGGCTTCGCAGGCTGTAGAAGAGCCGCGCCGCCTTGACCTGGCGCGAGATGCCGCCGCCGCGATGGAAGGCGGAAGCCTCGGCGAAGAAGTAGGAAAGCCAGCCGCGCTTGCGCGCCCGATAGGCGAGGTCGACATCCTCCAGATAGACGAAGAAGCGCTCATCCCAGCCGCCGAGCTCCTCCAGCACCTGCCGGCGCATCAGGAAGAAGGCGCCCATCACCTGGTCGACGACACGGCTGGTCCGGTGATCGAAATCGACCATGAAGTGATGCGGGAAGGTCGTCGGCGCCAGATGATTGAGGCCCGTCGTGTGGGCGATGATGTGCCGCGGCCTGAGGAAATTGGCGCAGCTTCGGCTGACCTCGCCGCCATCGTCGATGAGCTGCACACCGAGAATGCCGATGCTCTTGTTCTCCGGCAATTCGAGGAAGCGGATCGGCTGCGCCAGCGAGTTCGGATAGAGCGCCGCGTCCGGGTTGAGGAAGAGCAGGTAGTCGGCGGTCGATCCCGTGGTGCCGGCATTGCACGCGGCGGCGAAACCGGCGTTGACGCCGAGCTTGATCACAGTCAGCGGCAAGCCGATATCGCGCGCACCGTCGAGCGAGGCGTCGACCGAGCCGTTGTCGACGACGACGACACGCGAGAGCTCGAAGCCGGCGCGATCGACCGGCAAGATCGACTCGAGGCAGCGGCGAAGCTGCTTGCCGGCATTCCAGTTGACGATGATGATGTCGAGGCGAGGCGGGGCCATCGGGGCTGCTCTGGCGATCCTTAGCGCAGCAATAGCAGATCGCGGCTCTGCCAGGCCATGACCAGCGCCACCAGCCACTGCGTCGCCGCGTAGGCGGCCGCGGCTCCGGCGGCGCCGTGCTGCGGCACCAGCAGGGCGAGGAGCGCCACGAAGAAGCCGAGGCTCAGCGACTCGGCGCGTCCGATGGCGAGCGGCCGCCCGTCGGCCTTGAGCGCCAGCATGAACACCTCACGGCTCGCATGCGGGACGATGCCGAGAAGAAGCAACCGGACCAGGTCGGCGGCCGGCGCGAAGGCGGCGCCGAAGAGAAGCCCGACGAGCCTCTCCGCCAGGACGAACAGAAGGAAGGCCGCGAGCGCGACGCCGCCGAGGACGAGGCCGAGCGTGCGCCGGACGGCGGCGGCCTTGGACGGACGATCCTCGCTCGCCAGCACGCGCGGAAAGACGGCTTGCGAGACGGACTGCGCGAGCTGGAGCAGGCCCAGGATCAGCGTCATCGCCGCGGCGTAGAGCCCGAGCGAGGATGAGTCGAGCAGAAGCGCGATCGCGATCTGGTCGACACGCCCGCCGAGGACCTGGACGACGAAGCCGACATGCAGGCGAAGGCCGAGCGAGACGAGCGGCCGCGCTGCCTCGCCGTTCGGCGCAACCAGAGGAAAGCCGCCGGCGAGAGCGACGCGGAGCCCAGCGGCGAGCAGGGCGATCGCATGCGAGAGGACGAAGGCAAGCGCGAAGCCGACGATGCCGGCACCGAGATGCCAGGCGAGAAGCGTCCCGGCGAGGTAGGTTGCCGCTTGCACGGTGCGCAGCACGAGCCAGCCCCGCTGATCGAGGCGGCCGCGCAGCGTGTCGAGAAAGAGCGTGGAGAGCATCGTCGCCGGCACAAGCCAGAGGCAGAGCCGCCCGGCCTCCTTCACCTCCTCCGGCCTGAGCGCCAGCGTCTCAGGCGCGAGCCAGATCCCGGCGACCGCCGCGCCGAGGAGGCTGAGCGTCAGCGTCAGCCAGAGCGCGGTCGCGAAGAGCTGTCGCGGCTCGCCGCTGCGCGAGGCGGTCAGCACAAGCAGCGCCTCGTTGAGCGAAAGCGAGGCGATCTGCGCTGCCAGCATCGGCCACAGCACGACGAGCTGCAGATCGCCGCGTCCCTCCGGCAGGAGCGCGCGCGCGACGATCATCGCGGTCGCAAGATTGGCCGCCTGCGTCGCCGCCGTGCCGAACAGCGCGCCGAGAATCATGGGCAAGACGAGCGCGACGTCGACTCCCTCTCCCGGCCGCGTAGCGGGCGGGGGAGGGCGGGGGCGGGGGCCGAGCGTAGCGAGGCTCGAGAGTCGCGTGCTGCTGTATGCCGCTCCTCGCTGCGCTCGGCCCCCACCCCACCCTCCCCCGCCTTCGGCGGGAGAGGGAGTCGATGAGCGTTTGCAAGACTGCTCATCTCTTCTCCGCGCGCAGAAGGTAGCGATAGGCGCAGAAGTCGCGCGCCAGGCCGAGCGTCAGCGTATCCAGAAGCGCTGACTTGCCGGCGACCGGCGCCTTGATCTCGGTGATGATGAGTCCCGCCTGCTGAAACAAATCTGTCATGGAAGAGCGCGTAAAGAAGCGGAGATGGCCGCGGTCGAGGGTGCCGGACTCGGCGTAATCGAAACGTCCTTTCAGAATGAGCGGCAGCAGCGTGCCGACGTGGCGGAGATTGGGAATACAAGCGACGATCGCGCCGCCGGCGCTGAGTCGCATTGCAAGCCTCCGCACGACCCGCCACGGATCGACGAGGTGCTCCAGCACGTCGAGGCAGAGGATCAGATCGAGATCGGCTGGGATCGCCTCATCGCCGAGAGACTCGATGTTCCCCGTAACGACCTGATCGAGGTGGGATCGCGCGCGTTCCGCAGCCTGCGGCTCGATCTCGATGCCCGCGGCCCAGCCCACGAGGCCCCGCTCCCGGAGTCGTGCCAGCGTCGCACCCTCGCCGCAGCCGAGCTCAAGCGCACGCTCTGCCGGCCGCGCCAGCATCGAGGCCACTTCGGCATCCCGAGCATTTGCGAAATATGCTGCGGGTTTAGTGGCGTAGAGATCTCGAAGAGGGTCCATCGATGCGACTATATCCCGCGAAACTGCCTTTCGCGCTTCCTAAGCTCTCGAATCTGTGATGGGATCAACATCGGCTCTTTCGAGCTGCGCCGTCCGTCCGGATCTCTCTAGCCGACCGACAGCCCGATTTATGGATAGCCTTCCCACCATTCGCGCCAGCTACCGCCGCCTTTCGCATGTCTATGACGTGCTCGAAGGGGCGATCTTCCGCTCCGGCCGCAAGGACGCGGTCGCGCTCGCCAACAAGCGGCCGAACCAGCGCATCCTCGATGTCGGTGTCGGCACCGGCCTGGCGCTGCCGCTCTATCGCCCGGATTCCTGGGTCGTCGGCATCGATGCCTCGCCCGAGATGCTGAGACGCGCCAGGAAGCGCGCGAAGAAGAAAGGGCTTGCCCATATCGGCGGCCTCCTCGAGATGGACGCGATGAGCATGGCCTTCGCCGATCGCAGCTTCGATGCGGTGGTCGCCATGCATGTGGCGTCGGTCGTGCCCGACCCGATGAAGCTGATCAACGAAATGAAGCGCGTCTGCGTGCCGGGCGGTGACATCGTCGTGGTCAACCACTTCGCCTCCTCGGGCGGCGTCGCGCGGCTGATCGAAGAGGCCTGCCATCCTTTCGCCGAGGTCATCGGCTTTCGCCCCGATGTGCGGCTGATGCACCTCGCCGACGGCGCGCGTCTGCAGATCGTCCAGGTGCGCCGCGTCAATCTCGGCGGCTACTGGCGGCTCGTGCATTTCCGCAACGCGCCGGCCGAGCCGGCTCGTCAGCGCGCCTGATCCGAGGTCCGATGGAACTCGACCTGATCCGGCGCCTCTACGGCAAGGGCGCCGGGATTTACGACGCCGTATTCGGGCCCTTGCTCGACCGCGGCCGCCAGGCGGCGGTCGAGGCGATCAACGCGAGCGATGCGCGCTCCGTGCTCGAGGTCGGCGTCGGCACCGGGCTGTCGCTGCCGCTCTATCGCCACGACCTCAGGGTGACCGGCATCGATCTCTCGCCGGAAATGCTGACCAAGGCGCGCGAGCGGGCCCGCGGCCTCGAACAGGTCGACGCGCTGCACGAGATGGATGCGCAGAATCTCGCCTTCGCCGATGCGAGCTTCGATGCCGCGGTCGCGATGTATGTCGCGGCCGTGGTGCCGGACATGGGCCGGCTGTTCGGCGAGCTCCGACGCGTCTGCAAGCCTGGCGGCTCGATCCTGGTGGTGAATCACCTGGCGGCGGAGTCGGGCGTGCTCGGCGCCTTCGACCGCCTGATGGCGCCGGCTAGCCGGGCCATGGCGGTCCGTTCGGACCTCAAGCTCAAAACCCTGGCCGAGACCGCGGGGCTCGCGGTCGAGGGTGTCGAGGACGCCGGCATCGGCGGCTATATCAAGCTGGTCCGGTTCAGGAACCGCCCGGGCTAGAGTTTGATCCGCTCAAGAGGAATCGGCTCTTGCCCCCTCTCCCGCGCGTCAGCGCGGGGGAGGGTTGGGGTGGGGGCGAGCGAAGCGAGGTCGCGCGTTGCAGCGGTCGCCTTCGGCCGAGGGTGCCCGTAATGCAGTTGTCGACCTCGTATCGCCATGCTGTGCCACCACCTCGCTTCGCTCGCCCCCACCCCAACCCTCCCCCGGCTCCGCCGGGAGAGGGGGCACGAAGCGATCGCAACTCGACGGATCAGACTCTAGTCCGGCGCCACGGCGCCCATCTGTCTTACGATCATCTCGTAGGCATGCGGCTGACGATGCTTGGCGAAGTCGAACATCTTCTCCTTGCCATGCCGGCATAGGTCGAGATCGGCATCCGCGACCAGGACCTCGTCCGCGGTCGTCTTCGCTTCCGCGACCACGCGGCCGTTGGGGTCCACGATCACCGACCCGCCGATCAGCCCCGCGCCATCCTCGATGCCGGCCTTGGCTACGCACACGGCCCAAGTCGAGTTCATATACGCATTCGCCTGCGCCACCAGGGTCGAGTGAAAAGTGCGGAGCCTTTCATCCTCGTTGTTGCGTCCATAGGGATCGAAGGCGGCGGAGTTGTAGCCGCAGCACACCAGCTCGACACCCTGGAGGCCCAGCACGCGCCAGGCCTCGGGCCAGCGCCGGTCGTTGCAGATCAGCGTGCCCATGACCGCGCGTCCGAGATCGGGCGGCGCGCGGAACGCGCGGAATCCGAGATCGCCATTGGCGAAGTAGCGCTTCTCGAGCTGCTGGAAGCCGGGGCCGGGCCGCGGCTCCTGCGTACCCGGCAGATGCACCTTGCGATACTGCGAGAGTATGCGGCCGTCGCGTCCGACGATCACCGCGGCGTTGAAGCGCCGTCCGTCGTCGGTCAGCTCTGCGTAGCCGACGTGAAATCCGACCTTGAGCGCACGGGCGCGATCGAAAAGCGGCTGCACCTGCGGGTTCGGCATGGCGCGCTCGAAGAACGCATCGAGCTCCTGGCGCTCCATCATCCAGCGCGGAAAGAAGGTGGTGAACGCAAGCTCCGGGAACACCACGAGCCCGGCGCCGTCCGCGGCGGCCTTGTCGAGCATGGCGATCATGCGCTGAAGCGTCTGGGCGCGGGAGTCCGCGCGTTGGGTCGGGCCCATCTGGGCGGCGGCGAGTCGGAGGGTGCGTGTCATGCGGGGGAGAGACTCCAGATTTTCGGACCCTCGCTTGGTGCGGTTCGCCACGCTAAGGCTCTCGGCACGCAAGAGCGCGCCTGCCGCCTTAGCTCGCGCCCCGCGCTCGGGGCCCCCACCCTACCCTCCCCCGCTCGCGCAAGGGAGGGTCTTGCCTTCGCAAACTTGCCCGCTCTTGCTGACTTAGCGCATGCCTATCCACATGTGCTGGCGAAATCGCTAGGGTTCGCGATCACCCACTGAGGCACCGCATGACTGCCCACGGACACTTCCACTGGAACGAGCTCATGACCCGCAAGCCCGAGCGGGCCAAGGCTTTCTACAAAAAGACCATCGGCTGGACCTTCTCCAAGATGAAGATCCCCGACGGCCGCGCGTATTGGGTGGCGATGGTGAAAGGCAAGCCCGTGGCCGGCATCTTCGATCTGTCGCCGAAGATGTTCAAAGGCGTGCCGGAAAGCTGGATGTCGTATCTCGCCGTCGACGACGTCGACAAGCGCGTGAAGAAGGCGGTGAAGGCCGGCGCCAAGCTGATGAGCCCGGCCTTCGACGTGCCGGGCGTGGGGCGGATCGCGATGCTCAGGGAGCCGGGCGGCGCGGGCGTGGGCTGGATGACGCCGGCGAAGGTCTGAGATTGCGGGCGCGTCGCGTGAGAAGGCATGGAGCCTGGAGGGCCTTCGCCGCTCCGGACTCCACTCGACCGGCGGCGGCTTGCGCGCCGGCCTCGCGGCCGTCGCGCCTCCTTCGCCGCAATTCCGATAGGACGCCAGGGGTGTCGTGCACGCTCCTGGCCGTCGGGACCGAGCCCCAGCACGCACCTGGATCGCCTGCGACCGAATTCGATTCCCGGTTTCCCCGTATTTTGCGGCGACGGCAAGATTTCGGAAGACTGTTTTTCGCAGCGAACCATTGAAAACATTGGCGATATCTGAAGATCTGCGACAAAATTACACGCGAATTTCGGCGCAATGATCGCGATTTATTTTTCCATTCCCGATTTATCATTAGGTAAGTCGGGCTCGGACCTCTAGGATCGACTCCCATATGACCTCGGCCGCGGGAACAGGGTAGCGGCCGGCAACACCATCAAACGAGCTGGGCGACGGCCGGGCCGGGCTTCGACAAAGGCCCGGGTATCCGTGCCGGCGACACCGGCCTCAACCCGAAAGACAGGAGATCTTCATGGCCACGAATCCCACAGGCTTGGCGCGTTTCAAGCCGCGCAAGGGGATGCTCCCCTCGTTCTTCCTCGTGAGCTGCCCCCGGATTTTTTGGACACCGATTTGTCCAACCGGAGGCATTCATGATGAAGTCGAGCATGAACCAAATCGAAACCAACGATGTGAATGATGATACCGA
>Ga0194121_10003457_pt1 | contig 23905 bp, 22 predicted proteins | sample TA2MahCa50mmetaG_FD_148609 | JGI IMG/M metagenome (GOLD analysis project Ga0194121, IMG submission 148609) | Freshwater microbial communities from Lake Tanganyika, Tanzania - TA2015020 Mahale Deep Cast 50m | ecosystem: Environmental > Aquatic > Freshwater > Lake | place: Tanzania: Lake...
CTCGACAATCCCTGGCATGACCGGACCCTCCGTGGTCGTCGTGCGCCATGTGAAATTACCAGGAATTTGAACGAAATTGCCCATTTTGACAAGGCCAGCTGCAGCTTTGCAAAACCTTAGTATTTGACAAAAAACTGGCGAGTCTTTCGCTTGTCTGAAACATCGACAAAGACACGCACCAACTCGTCACGGTAGGTATGTCCTTCGCTTTCCCAGCGGCCACGAATGACTTGCGTCTCTGACGAGACGCTGCCAAATTCCTGCTCCAGCTCAAGTAACGATTCCGCGATCAGTTCATCTGGAACCTTTTCGCCATCGTTAAATCGCAGAGGCAGGAGTATCTCGTACCGGCGCTGCAAGCTGCTCATAGGTGGCCGGGCCCATGACGTGAAATGGAATGCCCTCCAGCGCGAGGCTGGGAAGTGCCCCTGGCGGCACCATCATCTCGCCGCTAGTCCAGCTCTTGAAGGAAAAGCGGCCGGCCAGGAACCCAAGGGCACGCCGTTTGGCCGCGTCATCCTCTAATCGAATGATTATCATGGCGTTGGCTTTTCGTCGGCATCAGTCGGAATCAGAGCCGGATGCTCACGCATACGGCTCTGATCTCGCGTCGCCATCTTACTTCAGTTCCACCGACCAGTAGGCGTTGTCGAGGAAGGTCTTCCACGACTGGTACTTCTTCTGCGTGAGCTTGAAGTTCAGGAGCGGGCTGCGCTTGGGCTTCTCCGGCTTGCGGATCAGGCCCATGTGCGCTTGCTTGGGAGTGCGGCCGCCCTTGCGGACGTTGCATTCCAGACACGCGCACACGACGTTGATCCAGCTGCTCAGGCCGCCCTGGCTGCGCGGCGTCACGTGGTCGAGGCTCAGCTCGTTGGTCGGGAAGCGCTTGCCGCAATACTGGCACTGGTTGTTGTCGCGGGCGAAGATGTTGCGGCGGTTGAACTTCACCGTCTGCTTCGGCAACTTGTCGTAGCTCATCAGGCGGATGACGCGCGGCACCTGGATCTGGCTGGTCACGGTTCGCACCCAGTCGTCGTCTTCCTCGCGAAAATGCTGGGCGCGATACTCGCTCACCTCGCGCCAAGACGAGAAGCTGTAGGTCGCGAACTGACCATCCTCCATGTTGACAACCTCGGCCAGGTCCTTGCACAGCAAGCAGAAGGCCCGCCGGACCGACACGATGTGTACCGCCAGGAACATCTTGTTCAGCACCAGAACGCTTGCATCCAGCGCACCGCTTGCGTGCATAAACCCTCCCGCTGTCGAGGTCGGATCATGATGGACTGGCCGCCCTACGAGAACGACCCGGTCGCCCAGGGCCAGGTTCGGTCAAACCTTATCGTAATCATAGCAAGCAGGAGAACGCCGCGGCAAGCGCAGACCGTTCGGCCCGTGCGATCTTTTTGCATGCACGGCTGCAATCTATGACGTGTATAGCGGCAAGCCGGCTCCCCGCTAAACAATCCCGCCATGCGCGGTATAATGCTGCCATGCAACCCTCCGCAAAGCCCGAAGCCGCGGTGCGTCTGAACGAGGAGAAGCTGGGGCATGCCCTGGTCAGCCGCGGCATGATCACGCGCGAGGAGTTTGACCAGTGCCGCGGCGACGATGGCGACGACTCCGCGACGGCGCTGCTCAATCGACTCGTCAAGAGCGGCTTCCTCACCATTCACCAGGCCCGCCGCGCCAACAAGGAGTTGGCCGACCTCATGAGCCAGCAGATTCCCGGCTACGACTTGCTCGACAAGCTCGGCCAGGGGGCCATGGGTCTCGTCTGGAAGGCCCGGCAAGTCAGCATGAATCGGCTGGTGGCAATCAAGGTCCTCAAACCGAAGCTGGCCGCGGATCCGGAGTTCCTCAAGCGCTTCACGCGCGAGGCCCACGTGGCCGCCAAGCTCAGTCACAACAACGTCGTCCAGGCCATCGACGTCGGCTCGGCCGGCAAGATCCACTACTTCGTAATGGAGTACGTCGAGGGTACGACCATCAAGCAGGAGATCGAAAAAGGCAAGATCTACGACGAAAAGGAAGCGGTCGAGATCGTGCTGCAGATCACTCAGGCGCTGGCGCATGCCAGCCGGCGCAAGCTCATTCACCGAGACATCAAGCCGGCCAATATCATCATCACCGCGGAGGGCGTCGCCAAGCTGGCCGACCTCGGCCTGGCGCGGGACACGACCGACGAGGCCGCCGTCAAGGCCGAGAAGGGCATGACCACCGGCACGCCCTACTACATCTCGCCGGAGCAGATCCAGACTCGCGACGACATCGACAGCCGGGCCGACATCTACTCTCTCGGTGCCACCTTCTACCACATGGTCACCGGTCAGCCGCCGTTTCCCGGCAACAAGGTCGAGGCCATCTTGCAGGCCCACCTCAAGAAGGAGCTGACGCCCCCCGACCATCTCAATACCGGCCTCTCCTCCGGCCTGGGTGAAGTGGTGGAATGCATGATGGCCAAGGACCGCAGCCAGCGTTACGCCACCCCGGACGACCTCATCATCGACCTCGAATGTCTCTTGAACGGCGATCCACCCAAGCTCGCCCGCCAGCGCCTGGAAGCATCGTCGCTTGCAGATCTCCAGCACGGCGAGGAAGACGAGGAAGACGCGCGCACGTCCCGGCAAGACAGTGTGCCGCTCATCTGGGTCTTGGGGCTGGCGGGCGTGCTGGCGCTGAGCCTGGTCGGCAACCTGATCTTGCTGATGCGCTAGCTCCAGTTCCGGACCGTGCGCCTCAAGGCTTCCCTTCCAGTTCCTTGACGAGAACGGCAAGCAGTTCCGGCTTGGCGGCTTTCACCAGGTGGTCGATCCGGTCCTTTGGAACCTTGAGCTTCTCCATGGCCGTCACCGCCGCCTTCCAGGCCCGCTCTTTCTTCTTGCCTTCCGCCAGATACAGTTCGCCGACCAGCTCCGCGAGCCGTTGCCGCAGGATCGGATCCTGGTTGTCGTAGTAACGCTTGATTACCTTCTGCTGATAAGGAGTGAATTCGGACATCGCTGTGCCTCCAGCAACGCAACAGGGCGATCCTTCCGGACATAGTGCCGGTACGTGCCAGGATATCATAAGAGGGACCTCGGCAACGCGCGAACCTTTTCAGGTGCGACTCCTGTCAGGGTCCCCTTTGTCACCTGGAGCCCAGCGACCAGATTCGCACCGCGCCCGCCATGTCCGCGCCCGCCAGCCAGCGGCCGTCGGGCGAGACGGCGACGGCATGGATCCAGTCCTTGAACTGCCCGCCCCTCGGCTGGCCGAATTCGCGCGCCAGCTTGCCGTCGTCAACCTTCCACATGCGCACGGTGGTATCGCGGCCGCTGGAGAAGAGGTGCTTGCCGTCGGGATGAAAGACCACGTCGGTCGCGCCGTTGAGATGGCCCGGCGTAAGCTCGCGGATCTTCTTGCCCGTGGCGGGGTCGAGCAGCGTCACCTTGCCGTTGAGCCCATCCACTTCGCCGCCGCGGGCGACGGCGGCAATCTTGCCGTCGGGCGAAAACGCCGCCGCCGCGTACATGTGCTTGGCAAAGTCCTTGTCCTTGGAGAGGTCGCGCTGCACCCCGCCCGTTTTCATGTCAAGTAATTGCAGACCGGCATGCCGACCGCTGTCGAATACCAGGTGAATGCGATCGGCGATCAGCAGCGACTCTCCCCTGGGAGAAACCGCCATGGCCCAGACCCAGCCCTTGGTCTTGAGCCGGCGTTTCTCCCTGGCGTCGGGCATGTCCCAGACGATGATCTCACCCTTGTTATCGCCGCTGACGAGCGTCTTGCCGTCCTTCGTCAGCGATAGCCCGAGAATCCAATCCTTGTGACCTGACAGCACGCGGCTGGCGTCGATGACCTGCACCTTGGCTTCCACGGCGACCGGCGGCTTCTGCTTGCGCTCCAGCTTGTCGCGGCGGGCTGAATCATTGAGCACGATCGTGTCGCTGCCCTTCGCCGGTTTGCCTGTGTCCCAGATGCGGATGGTGTGGTCATTGCTTGCGGAGATGAGCAGGCCATCCGGCGAGGTGAGCAAGCGATTGATGGTGTTGCTGTGGCCATCGAGACGCAGGCTTGGCGCCGGCTCTCCCATCTTCTCTGACAATTTCCAGACCAGGATTTGACCGAGCTTGTTGCCGGCCGCGATCCGTTGGTTGTCCAGGAAGCTGACGGCCGTGACCCAGTCGGCGTCCCAGCCCAGCGTCCAGGAGAGCGGCGCTTTCTGTTGCGCCGGCGCCTGCGTGACATGAAGCAATAAGACGAATATGGGCAAGATCAGCCCGCGAATAAGTTTCATGTCAACTTTCATGTCATGGAGGGTGATACCAACCTGACACCTTTTCGCGTCGGGTCACACCTTCCAATATCACCATTGGACTTCGTCCTGGGCGAACTGCATTCCGTTCACCCCAGCAGCGTCCTTATCGCCTGCGCCCCTTCCGGCGTCGCCCACACCGGCCGCGTGCCGACGTAGTGCCGCGCTCGTGGGTTGATGCCGAGGGTGGTGTAGATGGTTGCGAACAGGTCGCCTTCGCTGACTGGGTTGTCGCGGACCTCGCGGCCATTCTGGTCGGTGGCGCCGTAAACCTGGCCGCCGCGGATGCCGCCGCCGGCCAGCACGATCGTCCAGGCACGCACGAAATGGTCGCGGCCGGCGCGGTTGTTGATGTACGGCGTGCGGCCCACCTCGCCCATCCACACTACCAGCGTGTCCTGGAGCAGGCCGCGCTCCTGCAAGTCGGTCAGCAGGCCGGACCAGGCGGGGTCGAGCACGTCCATGTTGCCGCGATGGCAGACGAAGTTGTCGGCGTGGCTGTCGTAATTCTCCTGGCCGACTTCGACAAACGGCACGCCGGCCTCGACCAGCTTGCGCGCCATGAAGCAGCCGCGGCCGAAATCGGTGTTGCCGTAGCGCTCCTGGCTGCGCGGCCAGTCGGCGCTGATGTCAAACACCGATCGGGCACGCATCAACCTTTGCGCCCGCGCCTCGCTGGTGCGATGCGACAAGAACGGTTCCGCCCGGTGCTGCGCGCCGAACTGGTCCTCCAGGAAGCGCAACAACTCACCGCGGCGTTGCTGCGTCTGCGGCGTGCTGATGGGCGTCGAGAAGTACGGCATGCGGCAATCGTGGCCCATCGAGAACGGCTCGTAGCGTGGTCCAAGATAGCCGGACCCCGCATTGCCCGTCGAGCCGATGCGTACGAAGCTGGGAATATCGCTGTCGGGATTGCCGACGAACTTGGCGATCATGGCGCCGATTTCCGGATGCGGTACGCGCTCGGACTGCCGGTAGCACGTGTGCATGTGATAGATGCCGTCGGGATGGTCCGGCGACTGCGTGCGCATGCTGCGGATGATCGCCAGCTTGTCGGTCATGCGAGCGAGGCGCGGCAGGTACTCGCAGACCTGGATGCCGTTGACGTTCGTCTGGATCGGCCGAAACGGACCGCCCGTCGGCCGGCCCGGCTTCATGTCAAAGGTATCGATCTGGCTGGCCCCGCCATTCATCCACAGGAGGATGCAGCGCTTGCTGCGCCGGGCCGCATCCTGGGCAACTGCTGATGAATGAAACAACCCGCCCCAGTTGGCGACCGCGACGCCGCCGGCGGTCGCGAGCACGCCTTTGAGCAAGCGACGGCGGGATAGGTGCTGGTTCCAGATAGGCATGAGAAAACTCGCTTCGGAATGGGGATGTTTGGGAGGGCAATGCTCTTGCAGAACCATTAGGTCACAATCGTAAGGTTCGCGACTTGGCGGAGCAATCGCGCACATCGCCTTATCAACTGTCGGCACAGCCGCGGCCGGCGGCTCCACGTGCGAACCTAGCGAACATTTGCATCCCGCAGACCACAAAGGCTGTGGCGCCGACGGCAAGCGCGATCCACGGGGGCAGGGGGGTTGCGACGATCAGCAGGCCAGCTACAGCCAGGACGAACGAATTGCCCCACGCCCACGGCATCAATGACCAGCGCACCGCGGGGAAAGCCTTGAGGGCGACGCAGGCGAACAGTGGCATCGGCAGGGACAGGAACACCAGCGCGGCCAGGCAGAACGTGTTGAGCGGTTCCATGACTTCGCCCCCCTCCAAAAGAGGAATGTGAAAGACCGCAGATGATCAGCTTAGCCGGTCTGCGAACGAACTTAAAGCCTCGCGATCAACATATCTCGCTGGGCCAACCATTGGATTATCCCGACAGTGAACCGCGGCTAGGCTAGGTCGATGCTTTCTCTCAGCCGTTCTGCGTCTTCAACAGGATCCCAACGATTTCGGTGTAGCCATTTACAAGTTGCCGGCCTTGCGCATGGTCGTCTGTACGGCCGTGATCATCCCCATCGCGATCGACTTCGCGATTTGCGTTGACCGGCCAATGAGCTTCGTCAAAGGCGTCCAATCGCTTTCGGAACAGCCACTAAACATCTCTTAATGATTGAACCGAAACTCCGCGCAGCTTACCAGCGCCCAGATCGCCTCGTCAATCAATGCCGGCGTCATCTTGGCATCGCTGCTCAGATGTTGCACGAAGCGTTCGCGTTCGGCGGCGCTGGGCGGGCGGCTGAGCACACTGAGGAAGAGGCGATCGACTTTTTCCGCGGCGGGTTCTTTCATGCGGATCAGCGTATCCGCCAGGTTGCCTTTGCTCGCCGACAGCATGCGGCGGATGTTGTCGGCGTTGTTCATGAACAGGTGCTCGAAAAGGCTGCCCTGGAAGTTGCCCTGGCCGTCGTGCGGCTCGCCGAAGTAGCGCGTGAAGTACTCGATGGTGTCGCCGCCGTGCTTGAAGCTGGCCGGCTGGCCGGCGGCGACCGGGAGCGCGGCCAGCAATTCCTCTGCCGACAGCGGGCGAACACGGGCCCGTTCAAACCAGCGCGGCAACGCCTCGGTATTCGCGCCGGTTGAGGCCAGCTGGTAAGTTTCGCTATTGACCAGTTCGCGGATCAGTTTCTTCAGATCAAACTTCTCTGCCAGCACATGGTCGGTCAGCGCCTTGAGCAGCGCCGGGTGGCTTGGTTGATTGCGGCTGCTCAGGTCATCGACTGGATGGACCAGCCCACGGCCCAGGAACTGCGCCCAGACACGGTTGGCAACGGCCCGCGCGAAAAACGGGTTGTCTCGTGAAGTCACCCACTCCGCCAGCTTCTCCTTGCGCGAGAAGAGCGGTGGCACAATCTTGTCGAGCTTTTGCTTCGGCTCCTTGAAGTCCTTGGGCACCGGCGGTTCATCGAGCAGCTTGCCGCTGAGGAACTTCGCCTTGATCGGCTCGCCCTTGCGGCCGGGCTTCTGGTCCTTGGCGGAGCCGCTAAACAGCACTTCACCCGTGCTCTTCTCGGCGATGCGATGCGGTTTCTTGCCGCTGGGATCGAGGACCACGAGACGGACGAAGAAGGCGGCCATGCCGTAGAAATCGTGCTGCGTCCAGCTCTCATAGGGATGATCGTGGCAGCGCGCGCATTGCAACTGTGTGCCCAGGAAGATGCGGCTCACCGCCACCGTTGCCTCTTCCGGCTGGCTGCGGAACTGCACATGGTACAGCTCCGTGCCCTCCTCCCTGCCGAGTAGCACCTCCCGCGCCCAGCGATCAAAGGGCACATTTCTGGCAAATTGCTCGGCCAGCCACTTCTTGAAGCCCGGGCGTCGTCGCGTCGCATCGTAGCCGGCGGGGTTGCGGCCGAAGAGCACCAGGTCCCAGACATCGCGCTGATGCAGGGCAAAGCGCGGATCGTCCAGCAGGCGGTCGATGAGCTTGCCGCGCTTGGCCGCGTCGCCGTCGGCAAGAAACGCCTTCGTCTCCTCGTAAGTCGGGATCGTGCCCAGCAAGTCGAGATAAATGCGCCGCAGGAACGCGGCATCGTCAGCACGCGGGGCCGGCGTCAATTTCTCGCGCTGCCAGGCGGCCTGGACCTCTGCGTCAATCACCTGGCGCAGCGCTTGCCCGGCAGCGCTGCTGACCGTCGCACGGCTCCCGCCGACGACGGCGGACAGCAGCAAGAACCAGCGAAGGCAAGATCTCATCAGGAACCTCGCATGCAGGAAGGCGCGGCGGACGTCTCACCCGATTTTATCCCACAATATGCCGCACGGAAAGTAACAGGCGCCATTGACGAATTTGAGGCATCGCGCAACTTGCGTGAGACCGTGTCGCCGCGCAACCGGAAATGTCTTCCTGGCAGCAAGAAACGGGCGTGCGAATTTTCCGATTATTGAGTAGTATTTGGAGGCGGTAACCCGTATCCTTAAGAGGATTCGCCTTCTCCGGGTGGGAGCGCGCCTGCCGTGAAGAAGATTGCCATCGTGCCGACGTTGTTGACGCTGGGAAACGGCGTTTGTGGCTTTGCTGCCATTGCTTGCGCCAGCAAGATTGGCGGCGACAGTCCAGGGCAGGATGATTTCTTCTTCGCTGCCGCCGGCTGGCTCATTGTCGCCGCCATGGTCTTTGACATGCTCGACGGCTATGTGGCGCGGCTGTCGAAGACGGCCAGCAAGTTCGGCGGAGAGCTGGATAGCCTGTGCGACGCGATCAGCTTCGGCGTTGCACCCGCGTTCCTGCTCCTCAAGATGGGGCCAGGCTGGGAACCGCGGCCGATCCTGCACCAGCTCCTCGCAGGCATTGCCACCCTGTACATGGTTTGCGCGATCCTCAGACTCGCGCGGTTCAACGTCGAGAACACGCCGGACGCCGCCAGCCACAAGCGCTTCCGCGGCTTGCCTTCGCCCGCAGCAGCCGGCTGCCTCGCCTCGCTGGCCATCCTTCGTGGTGAGTTGCCCGGCAAGCTTGTGCAGTACTGGCCGGACGTGGAACCCGAAGTCGTCCGCCAGATGGTGCAACGCCTGGTGGAGACACTCGCGCCTCTGGGCGCGCTGGTGGTCGCCCTTCTCATGGTGTCGCTGGTTTCCTATCCGCACGTCACCAAGCAGGTGCTGCGCGGTCGCCGGCAGCTGGGGCACCTCGTTCAGGTTCTCATCGCCTCCCTCATCATCGTCCTGGTTCGCGAGCTGGCCCTGGCGTTGCTCTTCTGGATCTACTCGCTAGGAGTGCCGCTGCGCTACATGCTGGTCCAGAGCTTGCGCCGCGAGGAAATGCCCGCGCCGCGCCTGCACGATGGCATGCCTCATTGATCTACCCATCGAGTTTCATGTTCACCGGCCTGGTGGAAGCCCTGGGAACCGTGAGCGGCCTGACGTCCGACGACGCCGGCCGCCTTCTCGAGATCCGCGAGCCGCGTCTGGCTGGCGAACTGGCCATCGGCGACAGCGTCGCCGTCAACGGGACCTGCCTCACCGTCGTCGCCAGGTCGAACGAGTCCTTCAGTTTTCAGGTTGTGCCTGAAACGCTGCGCTGCACCAACCTCGGCGAACTGGCCGCCGGGCAACGCGTCAACCTCGAGCGTGCCCTCGCCGTCGGCGATCGGCTCGGCGGGCACATCGTGCAGGGCCACGTGGATGGCCTTGCCCGGATTGCCCGCCGCGACAGACAGCAGGACGGCGAGATGGTCTGGTTCGACACCCCGGCCGAACTGGCCGGGCAGTTGATCCCCAAGGGATCCGTGGCCATCGACGGCGTCAGCCTCACGCTCGTGGATGTCGGCGCAACCGTCTTCAGCGTCGCGCTCATTCCGCTGACCTTGCAGATGACGACGCTCGGCTTCAAGCCTCCGGGTGCAACCGTCAACATCGAGATCGATCTCGTCGGGAAATACATCTGGAAGTACCTGCAGCAACTATCAGGGATCAGGAGCCAGGAGTCAGGACGCAATTGAGCGATATTCCGGAACAACCCGTGGCTGCGCGAGGGCAAAGTCTCTCGCATGTTCGGGAGCTGTTGCAGGGGCGGGGACTGCGTCCCAAGGAGAAGCTGGGCCAGAACTTCCTTGTGGATTTGAACCTGCTGGAAGTGCTGCTCCAGGCCGCCGAACTGACGGGCGACGATCTGGTCGTCGAGATCGGCGCCGGCACCGGGAGTCTGACGGCGCGGCTGGCCCAGAAGGCTGGCGCGGTCTTCAGCGTCGAGATTGATTCGGCATTCATGGCCCTGGCCCAGAAAGCCGTCGGCCATGACGAACCCGTGCGGCTGGTCCATGCCGACATCCTGCATGGCAAGAACCATTTCAACCCCGACGTGCTCCGCCTGCTCGACGAGCATCGCCGCAAGTGGCCCTGCGCCCGGCTCAAGCTGGTGGCCAACCTACCGTACGCCGTTGCCACGCCGGTGATCGCCAATTTTCTGCTGAGCGACCTGACATTCGAGCGCATGGTTGTGACGGTACAGCTGGAAATCGCCGAGAAGCTGATCGCCGTGCCCGCCACGAAGGACTATGGAGCGCTGTCGGTGCTTGTGCAAAGCCTGGCCGAGGTCGAGGTGCTGCGGCGGCTGCCCCCCTCCGTCTTCTGGCCCCGGCCCAAGGTCGCTTCCGCCTTTGTGTGCATCCGCCCCGACCCGGCCAGGCGTGCCGAGGTTGGCGACGTGCATGCCTTCCGCATTTTTCTGCGCGACCTGTACTCGCATCGCCGCAAGAACCTGCGCGGCGCCCTGGGGGCCATCCCCGGCCAGTGCCTCGACAAGCCCGCCATCGATCGCAAGCTGGCGGACCTGGGCATCGACGGCAGCCTCCGCGCGGAGACGCTGGACATCGAACAGCATCTGCGCTTGTGCCGGACGTTCGCCAGCGAATGACTTGCGCATCGGCTACGGTCATCTCATGTCGGTGTCACGTATGCCGCCGTGATGCCGCCGTCCGCCATGAAGTTGGCGCCGGTGATGTACGAGGCCTCGTCGGAGGCAAGGAAGAGCGCGGCACGAGCCATTTCCTTGGCCTCTCCGAACCGGCCCATCGGGATATGCACCAGCCGGCGTTGCTTTTTCTCCTCGGTATCGAGCAGCTTCATGAGTAGCTCCGTGCGCAGCGGCCCGGGGCAGAGTGCGTTGACACGGATGTTCTCGCGGGCATGGATGACGGCCAGCTCGCGCGTCAGCGCCACCACGCCTCCCTTGCTGGCCGTGTACGCAACCTGCGGCGTCGCGGCGCCCAGCAGCGCGACAAACGATGCCGTGTTGATGATCGAGCCGCCGCCGCCGCGGCGCAGTGCCGGGATGCCGTGCTTGCAGCCGAGGTACACGCCCTTCAGATTGATCCGCATCGTCAAGTCCCAGACATCCTCGTCCGTGGCGATCGCGTCATCATCGCGCGCATGCATGATGCCGGCGTTGTTGAAGAGCACGCTGAGCTTGCCGAAGGTCTCCTCGGCGGCCTGCACCATCCGTGCGCAATCGCGCGAGCTGGAGACATCGGCATGGACATACTCCGCGCGCCCGCCGGCCTTCTTGACGAGGTCCACGGTTTCGCGTCCGCCCGCGTCGTTGACGTCCACGGCCACGACGGCTGCCCCTTCCGCCGCGAACAGAACGGCCGCCTCTCGGCCGATGCCGCTCGCCGCCCCGGTGATGATCGCCACCTTGTCATTCAGCCTCACGAAACGACTCCTCTGTTATCACCCGTCCTTCTCGCCGCTCAGGGCGAGAAGCTTGCATCGTCCACACAGACTACCCCTCGGCTTCCACGCTGGCAACGAGATTCCGCGTCACCTGGCTTGCTGGGTCTCCGTCTTGCTATCGACGTCCCCGGCCCGTCCGGTATCATATCCGGACCATGAGGCCAATTGACTTCATTTATCGCTTCGACCCGGAGCGACAGGAACGCAAGCCGTTGCCGGAAAACGGGGCGGCGGCCCGGCGGCTGCTGGAGGAAGGCAACCGCCTCTTCGTTCGCTGGATCGAGAGCTGCAAGCTGGACAGCGGCCCGCCGGAGCAGCATCGCTACATCGTGCACTACAATGCCGAGGATCTGGGCTTGCCCGGCGCCAGTGGCGAGGTCGTCAAGCAGGCGCCCTTTGCCGCGCTGCTCGGCTGCGCCGATGCACGCGTGCCGGCGGAGATCATCTTCGGGCAGCCGCGTAACAATCTCTTCGTCGTCCGCCTCGCGGGCAATGTGCTCTCCGACGAGTGTCTCGGCAGCCTGGATTTCGCGGTCAACCATCTGGGCGATAGCATTCGCATCGTCGTCGTGCTCGGGCATACCATGTGCGGAGCGGTGGCCGCCGCCGTCGATACCTATCTCAATCCCTGGTCCTACCTGGAAGAAACCACGACCCACGCGCTGCGCTCCATCGTGGACCGCATCTTCATTCCAGTCCGCAAGGCAGCCCGCTCGCTGCGCAGCTCCGGCGGCATCGAGGTGGACAGGAGCCTGGCTTATCGCGACGCCCTGGTCGAGACGGCCGTCTTCGTCAACACCGCGCAGACGGCCTATGATCTCCGTCGCTCGCTCGACGAGATCGATCGCGGGGATTTGCAGGTGGTTTACGGCGTCTACGACCTGTCGACCCATCGAGTCCGCAGCTTGCCGCAGCATCGACCGGGGAGCGACGTCGCCGAGATTTGCCTGGCCGATGCCCCGGCCAGCCTTGAGGAGTTCGAGGCTCTGACAAATCTGATGGCCTTCAACTCACTTGCGTAGCCGGGAAACGGACATGTCGTTGCGCTGGTTCGGCTACCTGATTCCGTCACAGCACACGCCGGTGTCGCGGCGCATCTGGACATCCGTGCTCGCCATGGCCGTCTACGCCAGCGGCGTGGTCCTCGCCGAGCACTTCCTGTTCGGCGACCAGATCAACATCCACCCGAATTTCCACGCCTTGCTGGGCGCCGTGCTCGGCTTGTTCCTTGGTTTTCGCACCAACACGGCCTACGATCGCTGGTGGGAAGGCCGGAAGCTGTGGGGTCAGCTGGTCAACGAGTCGCGTAACCTGGCCATTCTGGCACAGGCCGTGCCGCGCATCGAGCGGACGGAGGCTCTGAGCTTCGGCCGGCTGGTCATCAACTTCTCCCGTGCCTTGAAGGAACATCTGCGCGAGGGCATCCGCGCCAAGCAGCTGTCGCTGTACAAGGACGCCGTGTTCGAGCCCAAGCATGTGCCGGCGCACCTGACGTTTCAGCTGCGTGAGATGGTGTCGCTGTGGGCGGAACGCAAGCAGATCGACCCCTTGCGGGAACTGATGTTCGATCGCCACCTGGCCGCACTCATGGACATTTGCGGTGGCTGCGAGCGCATCCGCCGCACCCCGCTCGCCTATTCCTACATCACCTACATCCGCCAGGGCATCGCGCTCTATCTGTTCACGCTTCCCTGGGGACTCGTGCATGAACTGGACTACTGGACCATTCCGGCCGTCATGATCGTCTCCTACTTCATGATCGGCATCGAGACGATCGCCGAGGAGGTCGAAGAGCCCTTCGGCCGCAGCCTTGACGACCTGATGCTCGACGACATCTGCAAGACCATCGACAGCACCGTCACGGAGATTCTGAACACGCAAACGTCCTGGAGTGAACGGCCCGGGAAGGCGAAGTAGCTGGCCGCCGACTGGCTGCGACGCCGTCAGGAGCACTCAAGACGGCTCGCACCGTCAACGCCGCCGAGCCCGAGCGTTCCAGGTCTTGCTCCAGTCCCACATCTCTACTCCCTCGGGCGGCAACGCCCCGACGTACCTTGGCAGGTCGCCGCCGACGCCGGCACTTGCGAGCGGCGAGTCCTTGGCAGGACACAAGAAATTACGATTCTGCGGATCAAGCGAAGGCAAATCGATGTGGTCCTTCACGGTGTCGTCGGGGGAACGAACCCATTGCATGAATTCCGGAGTTTCTGGCGCGGCCTGGACTTGACGCCAGTTGTGATCGAAGCGCCATTCTTCGAGGGCCAGTTGATCCTTACCCGAGAACACGATATCCGGCCCGCTCTTGGCGAGTATCAAGTTGTTCCGCACCTCCACACCTCCACACCCTGAACCATGCGGATCGGCTCCCGGATAATCAAGCACTGACGCAAGTCCTTGAGGGTGTTGTTCGCAACCAGGATGCTCGAACTGCCTTCTGCAAAACCTGCCAGTTCAATGTTACTTATCCCACATCCCCACACTCGATTGGCCGCGATATACACATCCTTTAGCAATCCAGCAGCCCAGATGCCGGTGTCGCAATTAAAAACATTGTTCTGCTGGATGATGACACCTTGGCAGCTCTCTGGCTTGCCCCGCACCAACCCTTCCACGCGTACGCCGTATGTGAATCCCCGAACCGTGCAATTCCGTACGCTGACCGGCGGGTCGTTCTTGGATATCTCGATGGTTTCGACACTGATTCCACAGGTGCTGACCCGGCGAGACGAAACGAATTCCAGACCGTCAAAGACGAGACCGGGACATCTCCTAAGGATTCCGCTCAGGTATTGTGTTTGTCCTTCTCCCAGATCCAGACGAAAGCCACGGACCGTCACGTTGGGCACGCCTTGCACCAAGAGAACGACAAGTGCAGCGGCTGGGCCCTTGATGGTGGCCTTTTGAACTGCCTCGAGCGTGATGCGGTCGTACTGAACCGGGTTGTTGATGTGCACCGACTCCTCGTAGGTACCGCCGTCCAGCACGCGAATCGTCTGACCGGGCTTGACGATCTTCAGGGCCTCGCCGATCGTGGTGAACTGACCCGTCCCGTCCTTGGCCACCGTCAAGCCATTTTCGATGGTAATGACATTGGGTACGGCTGGGGGGCCATTGCTGCCTGCCTCCGTGGTCTGGGGCAGGAAGATGCTCGGCCAGGCGAGAATGAACAGACCGACGAAGCAGGCGGCGGCAAGGATCCCGCCGCTCCAAGCCAGGAGCCGTTTACGCCGGTTGGGGGCGCGCATGGTCAGCTGGCCGGCGTGGAACCGCATCGTCTGCCGCAGCAGTATCATGGAATGCGAGGCGCCGGCAACGTACGGGGCCAGCGCCTCGGCCACCTCGGCGGCCGTCTGGAAACGATCCGCCGGATGCTTGGACATCATCTTCGATATCACGAACGCCAGGCCGGCCGGCACTTCCGGGCAGCGTTCCTCCACCGGGATCGGCTCCTTTTTCGCGTGGGCATCAGCCTTTTCAGAAAAGGACGAACCAGGGAAGGGCACCGCCCCGGTGACGAGTTGATAGAGGGTGCAGCCAAGGCCGTAGATGTCCGTTCGCGCATCAGCGTGCAGGGCGTCGCGGAACTGCTCCGGTGCCATGTAGTCCGGCGTGCCCACACCGATGCCTTCCTTGGTCAACTGCGAATCGCCGAGCTGATCCTGGAGAAAGCGCGCCAGGCCAAGATCAAGAACCTTCACGATCCCCTTGCCGAGACCGGCGGGTGCGACGTAACTCGTGGTAAGTTGCGAAGCCAAGCGCGCCAGGTCTCTGGCTGGTTGCGCCGCGACGCCGGCAAGCGGTTGAGCCCGCGACAACAGCAGATTCGCCGGCTTGACATCGCGATGGACCAATCCCTTACCATGGGCGTGTTGCAGGCCGAGGGCCGCCTGATAGATCATGTCCGATGCCAGCGTGGGCGGGATGGCCCCTTGTTCCCGGAGAATGGCGGAAAGGCTTGCACCTTCAACGTACTCCAGAACGAGAAAATGCCTGCCTTTGTCCACGCCGTTGTCGTAAGCCTGGATGATGTTGGGATGCGAGAGCTTGGCCAGCGCGCGGGCCTCACGCTGGAAGCGGGCGATGGCATCAGCGTCGTTAAGCCTCTGGGCCGGCAACACCTTCACCGCTACGTCGCGGTCCAGCTGACTGTCATGGGCCCTGAAGACCGCGCCCATGCCCCCTTCGCCGAGCTTCTCCAGGATCCGGTAGCGGCCGGCGGCCAGGCATTCAGCGCCGTGGCCAGCCCGTAACTGCTCGGCCTGATAGGCGGTGAGTACCTTCTTCCCAATCATCCGTTCGATTAATTCATCGGCAGTCAGTGTGTCGTCCGTGGTCAACTGCGCGATCAGTTCCTGGGCTGCGGCTGTGGAAAACAGGCCGGAGCGCTGGCCTTCCTCCAGAAGTTGTTGAACCGCCTTGCTGGGCATGGAGTGAGCGACCTCTTCAAACGATCAGGATCATGTGCTGAATTGCCTGTTCGCCAACAGGCAGTGTAGTGGGAGTGCCTTGGTGGTCGCAAGCATTTTCCGCAAGAAATGAGCGATCATTCAAAGCGGGTGCGCTCAGACGTGCACTTGCCTTCATGCCATGGCCAGTTCGACTTGATCGTGCAGCGCCGCCGGCCGGCGACGGCGCAGGTTCTCGAAGAAGCCGCGGCGGCGCTGCGCGACGCCCTCCCGGCTATACAGCCGTTCGCTGAGCCAGTAGAGTCCGTCACGCAACTCTTGCGGCGACATGTTCTTCGGCTGGTAGTTCACGTCGAACAACGTGCAGCGGTCCCAGCGGCCCGGCTCGAGCAGCCGGCCCTCTTTCAGCAGCCGCGCGTACAGTGGCGTCCCCGGAAACGGCGTCAGCACCGTTATCTGCACCTCATACAGGGGAACCTCCATGGCAAAGTCGAGCACCCGGGGAAAGATTTCCGGCGTGTGCTCGTCGAGCCCCAGGATGAAGCAACCGTTGACCGTGATGCCGTGATCCTGGATGGCGCGGACGGACTCAAGTGCCGCGTGGGCTCGCCGCGCCTTGAAGTTCGTCTTCAACTCCATGCCCTCCAGGTCGCGCGGCGTCGGGCTTTCCAGACCGACGAGCACCTGCCGGCAGCCGGCCTCGCGCATCAGGTCGAGCAGTTCCTCATCGTCCGCGATGGAGATATCCGTCTCGGTGAACCACTTGAGGCGCAGCGGGGCCAGTTCGCGGCACAGCTGCTTGCCCCAGGCCTTGTCCACGAAGGTATTGTCGTCGGCGAACTCGATGTATGGATGTTCGCGCAGCTGGGCGATGGCCCGGATGTCGCGAATGACGTCGGCCACGGGGCGTTTGCGATACGCCTGCCGCAGCATCACCGTCGAAGCGCAAAAGTCGCAACGCCACGGGCAGCCGCGCGAGGTTTGCACCGTGAAGCGGTTGTATGGCCGGCCGGCCAGCAGGTCGTAGCGCGGCACCGGCAGCCGCGCCACATCGACGGGCGGAAACTGCCTGGCATCGAAGAGGCCGCGGCCCTCGCCGCGCTCGGCGGCCTCGACCACTGCCGGCCAGACGTTTTCGCCTTCGCCGACGATGACGTAGTCGGCATGCGTGAGCGCTTCCTCCGGCCGCACCGAGACATGCAGTCCCCCCATGGCCACTTTTACGCCGGCCGCTCGCAGCCGATCCGCGATGGCGTCAGCCTCGAAGACCTGGGCAGAGAAGGTGCTGATGGCGACCAGATCGCAGGTGTACACCTCGGCCGGCTCCTTGCCATCCCCTTCGGCTTCGTAGTAGCGAACATCGTGACCCTCCGGCGTGGCCGCCGCCAGGTACAGCAGCCCCAGGCTCGGCAGCGACGCCACCACCTTGCTGCGATCGACGAAGCCGGGCAACGTCAGCCCCAGTTCCAGCAGCTTCGGATCGTGTGCCCGCACGCCACTCATGGCAAGTAGACCAATCCGCATGATAGACCTCCCAGCATGGTTGCAGTCACGGCAACTAAAAGGGCGGCGACCGGCACCGCCAGCCCGTGACGAAACGTATCCCGCCAGCCGGTCAAGAAACACATCAACGGCATGGTGATGCCTCCGACGATGAACCCGCCGGAGGCCAGGGCCGCCTCCCAGCCGCCGCCGGCCGGCGCCGAAGCGACCGAGAACAGCACATTCAGCAATCCCAGCGCCACGAAGGCGATATGCCCCAGCCGAAACAGCCGTCGCCGAAACGATCCGTAGCCGCCGAGGAAATCTGCCCGATGAAAGAACAACCCCAGCACCGAACCGCTCAGGAACCCGGCCATTACCAGGCTCCAGCCGACCAGCCAGTTGCACGGAAACATGGGCATGATGCGACCTCCAGCCGGGCCGCGGTTTCGGGCTCAAACCGCCCCCTATCTACATAGGCTCGCATGCTGGCTGGATATAACGCGCAAAAATTGTCTTTGTTTCATTCAGCGGCTGGTGCGGTTCTTCTTCAACTGGCCGTCCAGCAGCGCAACCATTTCGTCCAGCGTATCGGAACGGAGTCCATGCTGCAACGCGATGCGTCGGACCAGGCAGTCCACTCTTTCGACATGTTTGGCGCCCCCTTGCAGGGCACGCGCCACGGTTGAGGGCTTGGCCAGTCCGTCGGCCGCCCTGGCATACTTGTCGAACGGAACCAGGTCGCCCTCATCGGCGCCAAGCGTCATGCACACCTTCCGCACCCAGTCGTAGATGTCGCGCGACTTGCCGGGGTTCGCGTGCACCGCCTGCTCGATGGAGACGATGCCGTCAGGCTGGATGCAGCGATAGTTGCCTGCCAGCAACATCGGCCATTTCGCCAGCGGCACGAAAATGGAATCGTGCACCCTGAGCTTCACCGGAAGTTCGATGGGACCTTCGTCGGAGTTGAAGCGGGCCTGTTCGATGTCGGTCTCGAGCTTGCGCAGTTGAGCGGTTGCTTGCTCGGCATCAAAGCGGGCCGCCTTGAAGTTGGTCGGCAAACTCACCTGGAGTACGTTCTTCGGTTGCCCGGGCGGGCGAAATGCCTGGGGATCGGCACTGGCCAGCGTGACGCAGCCGGGATCGAACCCGTCCCAGACGCGGGGATCGTTGTAACAAGGCTCGAGCGTCTCGGCCGTCAGGCCCGGTAGCCGCTTCAGGTAGGGCAACGGCGGCATGTTCGTGATCGCCAGGCATGGTAAGCGGGCCGCGGCCAGGCGACCCATCAACTCCCGCACCCCCGCTGAGCCGTACTGGGCTTCTTGCATGGCGAGAACGGCCAGGTCGAACTGCGACGGTTCGACGCCATCCGGCGTGGCCGCGGTCAGCGATCCCGGCAAGTCCTTCGACGCAACTTCGAGCAGCGAGTCGCGCCCCTTGACAGGAAAGCGCACCACGGTCCCTTCCCGATTGATCAACTCGGCCGTCGCCGTCGTGCAAACCAGCGTGACGCGATGTCCGGCCAGCAAGATCTTGCTGCCAAGCAGCGAGCCGTAGGACGCTCCCAGGATGAGCACGTTGGACTTCACGAGTGTGCGTCTCCGTTCTGTTGACGCCACGGCGAATCATTGCTAACAGATGCGCGGCCTATTGTCCGATGGCTGCCCGTCGCGACTAACTGCCACCATTCCGCCCATTGCCATTCCCGTGCCGCGCAAACTGTACGCGGCCCTGGCCAAGGATCGTTTCCAGATCCGCCAGCGCGAGGATGTTCTGGTTCACGCGGAAGTCCTCGCCGCTCTTGAGCTTGATCCAGCGGCCGGCAGCGTCCTGCACGTGCAGGAACACCGGCAGCGTGCCGCGGGCTCGCTTCAGCACATTGGCCACGGCATCGACCTGTGAGACGTTGTGCTCGCCCAGGTTCATCAGCAGCACCAGCCCGGTGGTGCGCTGCTTCTTGCCTTCCTCGACGCTCAGGACCCGGGTGAGCACCAGCCCCGGCTCGTCGCGGCTGCGCTCGATGGCGCCGGCGACGAAGACGATCTTGTCCTCCTCGATCTGCTCCTTGTACTTGATGTAATCATCCGGCCACATGACACATTCGACGGCGCCAGTGAAGTCCTCCAGCTTGCAGCGGACGTAGCGCGAGTTGCCGTTGCGGGCCTTCTTCGTGTTCATGAATCGCACCTGCGTCAGCATGCCGCCGATGAAGACTTCCTGGTTGATGGTCAGCTCGCCAAGCTGGTTGACCGCGTGCGACGAGAAGCGGCCGAGATCGTCGGCGTGCTGGGCCAGCGGATGGCTGGAAATGTAGAAGTCGAGCGCCTCCTTCTCGTACTTCAGCTTCTCCGTCGCGGACCATTCGAGGATATCCTTGAGCCCGGCAACGGCGGCGGCCTCCGGCGCGACGCTTTCTTCCAGGTCGCCGAACAGGCTGCCCTGCCCGTGACGGCGATCGGACTGTGCCTCGCCGGCCGCGCCGATGGCTCGCGGCAACGCCTCCCAGAGCTGCGCCCGGTTGGCGCCCAGGCAGTCGAACGCGCCGGCCTTGATCAGCTTCTCGATGGCCGGCTTGCCGACGATCTTCGGATCGACGCGCTCGCAGAAATCGAACAGGTCGCGGAAAACGCCGTCGTCGCGACGGGCCCGGACGATGTCGCCGGCGGCGGCCCGGCCCAGCCCCTTGATCGCCGTCAATCCGAACAGGATCTTGCCGTCCTTCACCGTGAACTCGACATCGTCGGTCTGCACGCTGGGCGGCTGCACCGGAGCGCCGAGCTTGCGAGCGTCGTCGATGTGCTGGACCATGATGTCGCGCTTGTTGCTGTCCTCGATCTCGCTCGACAGCAGTGCGGCCATGAACTCCGCCGGATAGTGCGCCTTGAGATAGGCCGTCTGGTAACCGATGAGGGCGTAGGCGGCGCTGTGGGATTTATTGAAGCCGTAGCCGCCGAAGAACGTGATCAGGTCGAAGATCTCCGCCGCCGTCTGCTCGCCGACGCCGCGTTCCTGGCAGCCCTTCAAAAACTCCGCCCGCCGCTGGTCGATGATGTCCTGCTTCTTCTTGCTGATGGCCTTGATGCAGGCATAGGCGCTGGACAGCTCGATGCCGCCGAGGCGATTGAGGATGCGCATGATTTGCTCTTGATAGCACATCACGCCGTACGTCTCGCCCAGAATCTCCTCCATCACCGGATGCGGATACGTCGGCTTCTCCCGGCCATGCTTGCGGTTCACGTAGGCGTCCACCATGCCGCCGCCGAGCGGGCCGGGCCGATACAGCGCGTTGCAGGCGATCAGGTCGCGGACATTGTCCGGCTTCATCCGCTTCAACAGCTCGCGGATGCCGTCGGACTCCAGTTGAAAGACGCCGCGGGCGTCGCCGCGCTGCAAGAGGTCGAAGGTCTTCTTGTCGTCGAGCGGCAGCGCTTCCAGGTCGAGCTTCTTGCCCTGCGTCTTCTCGATCATCTTGACGGTGTTGTCCATGACCGTCAGCGTGCGCAGGCCGAGGAAGTCCATCTTGAGCAGGCCGACCTTCTCGAGATCGCCCATGACCCACTGCGTGGTGACGACGGCCTCGCCCGCCTTGCCGCCGGCTTCCTGCCCCTTGCGCGTCACCCGGCTCAGCGGCACGTAATCGGTGAGGTCGCCATTGGCGATCACCACGCCGGCGGCATGCGTTCCCGCCTGCCGGTTGGTCCCCTCCAGCTTGCGGGCGATGTCGATCATCTCGTGAACACGCGAGTCGTTCTCGTACTCCTTGCGGAGCTCGGGACTCTGGGCCAGCGACTCGTCGAGGGTGATGTTCAGCACCTTGGGCACCATCGCCGTCAGCCGGTTGACCTGATCCAGCGGCAGATCGAGCACCCGGCCAACGTCGCGAATCGCCGCCTTCGCCTGCAATGTCCCGAAGGTGACAATCTGAGCAACGCTCTTCTCGCCATACTTCTGCTTGACGTAGGCGATCACATCGTCGCGGCGGTCCTGGCAGAAATCGATGTCGATATCCGGCGCCTCGCTGCGATTCGGATCGAGAAAGCGTTCGAAGAGCAGGTCGTACTCCAGCGGATCGACATTGCTGAGCCGCAGCACGTAGCTGACGAGCGCCCCGCACGCCGAGCCGCGCGCGCTGGCCGGGATGCCCTGGCTGATGGCGAAACGCACGAAGTCCCAGACGATGAGGAAGTAGCCGGCGAAGCCCATCCGACAGATGATGCCCAGCTCGTGCTCGAGCCGCTCGATGGCGCTGGCCGGCGGCGAATCACCGTAGCGTTCCTTGAGCCCGGCCAGGCACAGCTCGCGCAGATAGCCGTCCGGCTTCTTGCCCTTGGGCGGCGTGAACACCGGGAAGTGCCGCGTCTTGAAATCGAGCTGCACGTCGCAGCCGTTGGCGATGTCCTGGCTGCGCTGCACCGCGTCAGCATGATCGCCGAACAGCTTGTACATCTCGTCAGGCGGACGGACGTAGAACTGATCGCTGCCGTAACGCATGCGGTTCTCGTCCTTGAGCGTCTTGCCGGTATTGATGCACAGCAGCACGTCATGCGCGGCCGCATCGCCCTGGCACAGATAATGAGCGTCGCAGGTCGCAACCAAAGGCAACCCGAGCCGGTTGGCAATGTCGACGGCGCCTTCCTTGCACTTGCGCTGGATCTCCAGCCCGTTGTTCTGAATCTCGATGTAGAAGTGGTTGCCGAAGACCTGGTGAAACCAGCGTGCCAATTCGGTCGCCTCGTCCAGCTGCTCCTTGAGGATCAGCTCGCTGAACTCGCCGGAAGCGCAGCCGCTGAGGCAGATGAGTCCCTCGGCATGGCCGGCGAGAAGGTCCTTGTCGATGCGCGGCACGTAGTGGTAGCCGTCGAGATACGCGGCCGATGCCATCTTGACGAGGTTCTTGAAGCCGAGCGTGTTGCGGGCGAGCAGGGTGAGGTGATATGCCGCCTCGCCGCGCCGCCGGGCCTCACGCTCCGTCATCTTGCCCGGCGAGACGTAAGCCTCGTAGCCGACGATCGGATTGATGCCGGCGTCGCGGCACTCGCGATAAAACTCGATGGCCCCGAACAGGTTGCCATGGTCCGTCAGGGCCACGGCATTCATGCCCTGCTCCTTGGTGCGGGCGACAAGCTCCGGGATGCGGCTGGCGCCATCGAGCAAGCTGTAATGGCTATGGCAATGCAGATGCACGAACTGCTTCGACATGATGCTGATTCCGTCCAGGCGTGATGAATTCGTCGTGAAACGGCATTGTACCGATGGGGCGAGGACAGTCCACCAAGATGGATTCGTTGCATTGCCACCCCCCTCTCAGCACCCCGGCAACGAATGCTGTTCGAGGGGTCGTGGCCCAAGTGGCTATGCTGGAATGACTTGCGATAACGAAGCGGTTGGCCGATTCGTTGCCGGGGGGTACGGCGAGCGCATACTGCCGGTCGCGTTGCTCCGCTTTGCCGGCCTTCTAAAATCCCAATCGTGGCGATCATGGCGGTCTAATCCGTGGTTTGGCCTGGAAAGGTGCATCAATGGCGGATCCGGCAGCGTTGCGAGGAGCGCTCGCCGACTTCCTCGGCGCGGAGCGGTATCGCAAGTTTGTCCAGCAGTTCAGCAGCGCCGGCCGGCTTCTGTTCTGGCAGGAACAGGAGTGGGTACGGTTCGTCGCCGCCCAGCCGGCGTTCGGTGTCGGACGGGACGATCTTGCCCTCGCGCTACGTGTTTGCTGGTTGCACGGTCTAGAACTGCAGCCGGACACAGTCGAGGTGATCGACGGGCACGTGGACAACGCTGTATGGTACGTGCGGGCCAAGGGGGCAGCGTTCCCATGTGCGGCGTCTGCGCCGGTGTACACCGAGGGAGCGCTGTTTCCGACTCGGCCGGCGGCCGTGTGGTTCTGCCCCGACTGCCGCAAGGCTGAGGCGGCTTGGCGCGCAAGGCATGCCGAACTACAAGGCCCATTGAGGCCTACCATGGTTCCGCTTCACTATCTCAAGGTGGACGCCGCCACCGGCTGCCGAATTGGAGGTGCATGCCCTGTTGGGCTCGAGTCGGAATTCACAAACGCGGCGACTCAGTACTTTGGAACCTTTCCCTTGCTTGCGTTTGAAGAGACCGAATTCTCGTTGTTTCATCGGTTTGATCCGTTCGGGCACGATGCGGCTCGAGACCTGATCGTTTTCAATAACCAAGTACTCGAACCAAACGAGTTGATCTGGGCTGTTGTCCATCCGGCGTCCGTTCGCTCGCAAGCGTCGCCCAACATGTTTGAGGCGCGAGCCCTCGCGCTTGGGCCAGAATCAACAGATGAGGCCTGCGACGATTCTGGTCCGTGTAAGCGCGACGAGTAACCGGTCACGGGTCGATATAGCTCGGAATCGTGGTTTCGGGTACTGTTGCGGTTGGCATGGATGCTCCACCGACAGTATCGGCAGCAGTGTTGGCATCGCTGCCGCCTGAAGTCCTTGCTTTGATCAAGTGGCAGGCGGAGCAGATTCGCGTGCTGACCGCGCGCGTGGCGGAACTCGAAGCCAAGCTCGGCAAGAATCCCAGCAACTCGTCG
>Ga0194121_10003466_pt1 | contig 23874 bp, 16 predicted proteins | sample TA2MahCa50mmetaG_FD_148609 | JGI IMG/M metagenome (GOLD analysis project Ga0194121, IMG submission 148609) | Freshwater microbial communities from Lake Tanganyika, Tanzania - TA2015020 Mahale Deep Cast 50m | ecosystem: Environmental > Aquatic > Freshwater > Lake | place: Tanzania: Lake...
TGCGTCTGTCGATGCGGTGCGCGAGTAGAGGATCGAGTCCTTGGTGGTGTCGAAACGCTTGGACAGCGGGATGACGTTGCCGCGCGAGTCGCGGGTTACTGGGTCGGCGGACTTGATCTGCGACGGGGAGAAAAGAGCTATCTGCGGCGTGTTATCCCCCCACTTTGTCTTCAGCGTTTCGTCGGCCCATACTGCGTCATAGCCAGCAGCCTTAGCAAGAGCCACGCTCTCGCCATCGCTACCCGCTGGGAATGCATTGAAGAACCGTTCGCTTACAGCGTTGGCATCGCCACCCTTGAATGGATTGACAATGCGGGCGAACCCTTCAATCACACGGGAGCCGCCAACTCTCTTAGCGTAGTCCTCCGCAGACTTCCTGTCAAGCGACACATAGATGGCAGGCCCAAAGTTCCCTGTCCTGCTAGCGCGAAACTCCAAAAAGTCTGCGTTTGTTCCGTGGTAGACGCGCACCGTATACCCGGCCGCCTTTGCCGCCTCCTCGACCATCTGTCTTGCCGTCTCCATGTCGCCGCGCTCGACGGCGGCCATGTACTCGGCGTCCATGTTCTGAATGCGCGAGAACAAGAACTGCTCACGCGGCGCGGTGACGACGTTCTTGGCGAGCAGCAGCGTGCCGATCTGGATGACCCGGTCGGCTGATACGACTGGCTGCCCGGTGGCGCGGTCGTAGAAGTAGCTGTGGTAGGCAGGGTTCATGCCGACCTGCACCCAAGACGGATCGTTGAACGCTTGATCGGCCAACGCCTTGGCCTCCTCTGCGGACATCTGGACCTTCTTTCCTACGGCGTAGCCCAGCCAGTCCTTGTTGTTGTCTCCCGTCGCTACGGTTCCGGCCTTGCGCTCGTCCACGCCGAACTCGACACCGTCGATGACCATGGCATTGGTGTAACCAATGGTTGGTCCGCCCTGGTTGATGCTCTTGAACGAGTGAACGCTGACGACATCGACACCCTTTTTCTTGGACGGGATGTCGAGGCGAAGCATCAACTTTTGCCCAGGCTTTCCAACGTCCTCGGACTGGAGTGCCTTTGACTTCGCCTTGGAAGGCATGACCCTGCGGATGTCGTCGATAAGCGAAAGAGCCGGTACTCGCTCGTACTTCTTGATCGGGCGCAGCGACTGGATCAGCGCGTCCCATTGATCTCGCGTGATCTCTCCGCTGATGACCTTACGCGCGCCATCGCGCAACTGTTCGACGGCGTCCTGCGGGAGAAGCGGGGCCAGCTTTTGCTCGACCGCCTGCTTCTTCTCACTAACCTTTCGGAAGTCAGGTCTTGCTTGCTTTGAAGGCTGTATTGCCTCTTTGGCAATCTTTTCCAAATACTGGAGCTTGGCACGCTCCGCGCTCACAACATTTGCCGATACATCTCCTTCCCGTCTCTGGAACTTTAGTTCTTCAAGGTCAATCGCTCCTGCTTCATCGGTTGCAACGGCTTCCAGAGCCTTGTGGAACTTTGTAACGCGAATCGAAAAGGCCCCAGTCTTTGGGATCTGGGCGGCAATCGACGCTGCAAGCTCTTTGGCTTGCTCCGCTGTCACCCCGGTTTCTTCCGCTCGCGTTGCGTCCCACTCGCCGTTCAAGTTGTCTTGAATACGGTCCCAAGTCTCACGCTGGTTGTTGCCATTTACCTTGAACCGCACCTCGACAACCGGCTCTTGCTTCGCCTCGACCGGCTCCATGACGACGGGTTCTGGAGCTTCCGGCTGCTGCGTGGCCTGCTGGATCTGCTGCTCAAGCTCGACAAGCTGCTCCGCCATCTGGGCGACTTCCTGCGGCGTTGGAAGCGCGATATCGCCTTCCGCAACTTGCGCGACCTGCGCCGCTTCCGCCTCCTTCACAAATCCCTCTACCGCCGCTCGCTCCTCCGCCGTCATCTCGGCGGGCGGGTTGGCTGCAAGCTCGCGGGCTTGGGCGATGATGTCGGGCTGCGGTGCTGGCGCGGCTTCTTGGGTCGCAGCGGGCTGCGCTTCGGCTTGGATGGGCGCGGTAGCGGGCGCAGCGGCAGCCTGCTGCTCCACCGGAGCCGCCTGCGGCGCGGCTTGGGCCGATGCCGACTGCATAGCCGCGACGGTGTTCTCGTCAGTCGGCTGCACAGTCATAGTCGGCGGCACAACCACCGGCTTCACCTTGAACTTCTCGATGACCTGAGCCGCCTTGATGGCGTTCTCGCTCATGGGCACGCCAGCCTGCGTGGTCATGCCATACGTCGCCTCAAACGTCGCCAGCGAGATCGGAGGCTTGTTCTGCTTCGCCAGCGTCGCGTTGACCTCGGCGTTCATCAACGCCATGACCTGGGCGTACAGATGCCCACCGATGCGCGCTTCTTGGAACGAACGGCCAGCCGCCTGGATCTGCTGCGTCTGCTTCTCGCGGATGGCGCGTAGCTCGTCGCGGAACTGCTTGTCCGCTTGCGCCTTCTCGCTCAGGCTGTTCTGAACGGTCGCCGCCATTGCCTTGATGTTCGGTTCAAACTTGGCCGCCTCGGCCTCGCTCATGCCGTTCTTGTCGATGCGGATGTGCGGCATCAACTTCGACTGCATCTCGGTGTTGCGCAAGTTGACCTGAAGATCCTCCGTCTTGATGACGATGGCGTCTTGGTCGGTCGTGGCATCGACAAGCTGTGCGTGAACCGCTGGCAGCAGTTCTTGCAGCATCTCGATGGCCGACTTCTGCACCTTGCCTTCAGCCGTTGCCTGCTCGTCGATGCCGCCCAGCAGAGAGCGCAAGTCGGCAGCCGTGATGTAGACCTCGCTGACGCCCTTGGCTTCGGCGGAGAACTGGCGGGCAAGTTCGGGGTTTCGCGCAGCCAGCTTGCTGTCGGTCGCACCCGTGGCGATTGCCTTGATGATGACCGTGTCCTGCTGCGCCTGCTCGACGCGCCGGGCGTCCGAGGCGGCGTTGGCCAGCGGGCCGGGCAGGCCCAGCACCAGCATGCTGTAGAAGGTCTTGGAGGCGATCTCTCCGATCTGGTTGTAAATCTCCTGGCGGCCCTCTGGCGTGCTGTACCGCTGCTCTAGCTCGGGGCGGCTGACGGTCATACCCCACTCCTCGCCCACAATCTGGCTGATCTCCTGCGCGATCTCGGTGGCGATCTCGCCGCCAACGCCCTTGAGGTAGCTTTCCGCAAACCCGGCAGCGACGGTCTGCTTGCCGATCGGCTTGAACACCTTGGGAGCGAGGCGCGGGCCGACCTTGGCCGCCGCACTGGTGAAGGGCTTGAGCGCGTACTTGCCCAGGACCATCTCCACTGCGCCGTTGATGACGCCCACGACGGACGCGGCCTTCTTGGCCTCCGCCTCGCCCATGCCCGCCTGGATGTAGTCCAGATAGGCGTTGCCGCCCTCGATGATGGCCGTCTGTGCGCCCTGCGCCCCCAGGAAGCCCGCCGTGAACAACGTGCCCGAACTGATCGGAGCCGCCGGGCCAGCGATCAAGCCGGGCGCAGCCGTTGCCGCGCCAGCAGCCAGGGCCATCGGCAGCGTCTGCGACATTTGGCCCACCACTTCCGCCGTACCGCCCGTGATCGAGTCCCAGACGCCTTCCAGCGGCGGCACCGCCCCGATCGCATCGTCGATCTGCGCCAGCCGGTCCCGCAGCAGGCGGGCGTCCCCGATGCCCGATGCAAGCTGCGCACCGATGTAGCCGCGCTCCACAAGGTAGCGACCCTTGGTGAAGTTGCCGATCTTCTCGATCTGCTGGAGGTGTCCGATATCGTCGTATGCCTGGGCGACGAAGTTGAAGTCCCGCATACGCTGCGCAACCAGCGGGTACTTCTTGTCGAACGCTTGGTTCTCGACTTCGCGCTGGCGGGCGAACTGCTCCGCGATCTTCCAGTCCTGCGTCGTGTCGGTAGGGTCGATGCCTAGCTGCTGGGCGATCTGGACCTTGCGCGCCTCCATGTCGGGGTCGCCAGCCACGGCCTGTTGGAACCGCTCCTGCTGGATGCGCCGCTGCTCTTGGATCTGCTGCTGTGTGTCGCGGAGCGCGAAGGCAGCGAACTCCTCCGCCGAACTCGCTTGTGGCGTCGGCACCGCCGGGATCGGGGTCAGCGGCGGCGGGGTGACGGGCTTCGGATCTTGGAAGCCGGACGCCAAGTCGGTGGGGAGTTCCATGGTCACTTCATGCTATTTCGACGCTTCTGCAAAGCCTCATTCAGACGGGCGGCTTCCTGTTCCTTCTGCGCCTTGCGATTGGCGGCGGCTTCTTGCTCCAACATGCGAACCAAGTTAGCCCGCTCTTGAGTAAAGTTCCTCTCCGACTCTGACATGATCCTTCTCATGTCAGTGTCCCAGATAGGCGGAGCAGGAGGATTAGCGGCCTTGCGGTCGGCTGCCAAGTTATCCTGCTTACGAGTCAAAGCTCGCCTTCTTTCGGCAGACAACATCAACAAGTCTGTGACCGTTGGCGGGTAAAGTTCGCGGCGCACTGCTTCAGTAGCAGCCCGCTTCTTAGCAACCCCAAGAACAGAATCGTCAAACGAGTCGGGCAGGCCGAACGCGCCTTCCGCAATAGCCTGCTGCGTGTACGCCTCCAGCATCGCTTCAAGGTTGTCCTTCGATGGGACAACATCGCCCATGTAAGTGAGGACAAGCTGCCTAATGTTCGTGCGCGACGCCGCATCGCTGACTTGGTTCTCTGCCGCAGCCTCGATCTTCTTCTGCGCCTGATCCTTCTTGAACCTGTCCTCGCTCATCAACGATTCAACGCGCAGGTACTCGCGGATCAGAATGTCGGCACCGCCACCCATGCGAGTGGCGTCTTCGCCGGACAAGTCGTTGTCACTGAGTGCGCGCTGAAGCGTGTCGATCTTCTCCTGCATCTGCGGAGATGGAGACTGTGCATTCGCTGCGATGTGGCTAGCCAGCGACTGCTGGACCTTGCTGATGACCTCGGCGCGCTTCTCCGCGCTGCCGGTCCACTCGCCAAGCGTCAGCGTGATCGACCTTCCGGTTGATCCAACGGGCTGCTCCCACTTGTTGATGCCGCGCTCCTCTGGCGTCTGCACCTCGTAGACCAGGGGAACCATCCACGCATTGACTTGCGCGCCGGAAAGACTACGGGACTCCAGCGAAACCTTGACACCGCGAGCGTTGGCCTGTGCGTTGACGTAATCCGTGATGGCTTTGCGGTCGTTCTTGTCAATGCCAGCCGCCGTCAACTCGCTTTCCAGCTTGAGTTGTGCGCGCAGCCAAAAGTCCATCTTGGCTGGGTTGCCTGGGTTATTGTTTTTCTTCTCCCACGACGGGTCGTAAGGCTCGCCAACTAGCTTGCCGATCAGGTTGTTGAAGAACGCCTCGTCGGCAACGATCTTGACCACATCGCCTGCGCGACCTCGACCGCTAGGGCTTTGGCCCCTAGCGTCCATGCCGTTGGACTGGATGAACGCCGCCTCGACTTTCTGAAGATCCTGCGCGGACAGGTATGGCGAGAGCTTGGCGGACACCTCCAGCCACTTCTTGGCGACATCGCCGTCCTCTGCCTTCAGCGTCTGCGGGTTGGCAAGGTGCTCCATCATTCGCGCTTCGCCTTGGCGGGTCGTGAGACGGCCACGGTTCGACCAAAACGACTGGGCTTCGTCGTACATGCCCATGTCTTGCAACTGAGTCACAAGCGCGGCGTTGCTCGTTTCCCATGCGCTCCAGTCTTGGCTGCCGCGAATGGCATCGCGTAGCGAGCCTTCGTACTGCCTGCGAAGCTCGCCCTTCTGCTGATCCTCGGCGTAGCGGTTGAGGTTGAACCGCTCGGTCAGCTTGCCAACAATTGCCTTGTATTCCTCCTCGTCGATGCCGCCAAAGGCTCGCATGCCGTCCAGTATTTTGATCTGGGTCATCAAGTCCTTCGGATGCGCCGACATCAGTTGCTGCGACGCGCTGAACGCGATATCATCGACGTTCATGGCGCGGATCGCCTTGTCGATCTTGCCGCGCTCCGCCGCCGGGATGCTGCTGCTGTGCTGCTTGTAGTAGTCCCGCGCCATCTGCCGCGATGCCGGGTCTTGGCTCTGCGCCAGCGACGCCAGCGTGTTTACATGCATCTGCGTCACAACGCCTTCTTCCGCCTGCTTCCACATCGGGCTGCCGGGCTGGATGCCCTGTGCCTGCATGATGGACGCCACGTTGCGCATCGCGTCCTTGTAGAACGGGCTTTCCTCCATCGGCTGGATCGTGCCTGGAGTGCTGAAGCTGTCGGTGTAATCCGACACGTTCGCGTCCAGCGCAGCCTTCGCTTGGCCGATCTCGTAGGCCGTGCTCTGCCCCACGAAGTGGTCATCGACCTGGGCGGCGAAGTGCATCTTGCGGAACCCGGCCCGCTGCTCGAAAGCCTCGCGCTGCCACTGGTTGTCCAGCCCGTCCGCAAGCTCCTTCTGCTTGCGCAGGATGTCCTGCATCAATTGGGTGCGCGCCTGGATGGCGTCGTAGCCCCTCTTGTTCCGGTAGTCCGAAACGGCGGCGCGGCTGAACTCCGAAAACTCGGTGTCTGCCGACCGGGCGCGGGCGTCGTTGATCCGGTCCTGAAGACGCAACATGCCTGCGCCCGCCTGCTCTAGACCTTGCCCAAGCTGGGAAGCTCCCTGCCCAGCCAGATTTTGGGCCGGGACCACCTGACCGGCTTGGAACTGGGGCATCGCCCCGGCGTTGACGCTGACGGACGGAAGATCGACCTGGGGGACTCTTGGCATTAGGCGTTCCGGTTGGCGGTCATGTAGGTGCCGTAGATCGACGCAGCCTGCCCTGCCGTGCCCAGCAGTTGGCCCGCCGCGCCCGCCCAGGGCTGGATCGACCTAGCCGAAGCTCGGAGGTTGCTCGCCGAGGCCCTGCCCAGCAGGGCCTGCTGGCGTTCGTTTACGACCTGCCTGCGCATCGCCTGAGACTGCCGCAGGGTGTTGGTGTCGATCGCCTCAAGGTCCAGCCGCTTGGCTATCTCGTTGCTCGCCTGCACCTCGGCGGCAGAGCCGACGCCAGCCTGGATGCCCCTGGCCCCCATCGAGACGGTCGTGGCGGCCCGCTGCTGCGCCGCCCGCAGGCTGTAGAGCGCGGCTTCCCGGCGTCCAGCCTCGATAGCAAACTGGGCGTCGGCCTCGGCGTTGCTGGCGTTAAGCGCGGCGATCCGGCTGGCGAAGTCGGCGGCGGACGCTTGGGACTTCAGTTGCAGCTTCTGGCTTTCGGCTTGGTAGTACGCGCCGATGGCGGACATGACGCCGCCAGCTACCATTGCTATGACGCCTGCGGTGCCCCAGGCGTTGCCGCCGCCGGTCGCCGCCGCCCCGCTGGTCGCTGTCCCTTCGTTGGGAAAGACGTAGCCGCTGGCCCAAGGGCCGGGCTGCTGGCCCGTCGTGAACAGCCCAGGAGATTGAGGGTTCTGCAACATGGCTAGCTACCTACAGCGACTTCAAGGACAAGCCCATTTACGTTGAGCGGGAACGGCGCAGTCTGGCGAACCAGAACCGATCCATCCTGCGTCCAAGATGGCAGCAGCGTGGTCTGAATCTCGTCACCCACAAGGGCCGCATCCAGAGTGACCGAAGGGACAAGGTTGCTTTCATCAGGTCCGATTTCAAACGTGTCAGTGGAGTCGAGGCGGAACCACGCCTTGTTGACGTTCTTGGTTCGGCCCTGACCAGCGGCGTCAGCCTGCAAGCTGATCGGCAACGTCTGCATTTCCGAGACATAGCCAAGGCCAATAGCGCCGTACACGGCGTGCGACTCCAGCGTGATCGAGCCGCTGGCAGGACACACTTGGTCGGCAAGCCTCTTGCCATCGGCGACAATTTGCACCGTCTTTCCAACAAGGTGGCCCAAGCCGCTGTAGGTACGCCGCGCAAAAGCCCACGACGATATGGCCGTCTCCCAAAATGCCGATGGGATATCGGCAACGGCGCGCCCGCGAACACCCGATAAAGAGACGAACTCGCTGATTTCGATTGTTGTCCGACTGCCGTCCGCAGCAGTCAGACGCAGGCGGCTGCCCACATCGCCAACCACGAACACGCTGTGTGCGCCGACTACCGACACCGTGACCGTCGCGCCAAGGCCGAAACCGCTGCTCTGGTACTGGCTGACCTGTAGTTGCCGGTTGCCGGTGTGCGTGTTGTCGAACGTCAAGTGGCTGTCCAAGAAGATGCCATTGTCGCCAGTGACGCGGAAATCGTCCAACGCCTCGACATACCGCTTCGTGACGCCGTTGATGGTTCGCTTTACGACCGCATACAGAACGTCCTTGTCGCCCTCCAAGATGGAAGCCACCGACTCAAACGATCCGTCCGTGTCGTGCTGGTGCCACGCCGCAACCTGCTCCTCGGGCGCGTAGGTCAATCCAAGCAACTTGCCGCTGCTGCTGACAAACCAAAGCACCGGGATGGGCGCGCGCATCTGCGCCAAGTCCACCAAGGTGAGGTCATCGAAGAGGTGCGCCGCCCGCAGGCTCAAATCGGTGCCGACGTAGCCCTGCGCGGTAAGGTTGAAGGCAAGCTCGCGCACGCGACCGCCACGGTTGGCGCAGTAGACCACGCTGTTGTTGATGATGACCGGCGTGACAAAATTGCTGCCTACGAAAGACTGCGGGCGCACGCTGACCGTGCTCGACGTGATCGACTCGCTGTTGAGCGCCGTGATTCGCCACTCGCCCAGATCCGTCAGCACCAGCAACTCGCTCGCGCTCACCACATGTCGGATGCGGTTGATCTCGCGGGTAGCGACTTCGATAGAGATACGGTCGTTGTCTTTGATCGGCAGCGTAAAGCTCAAGTCCGACTCGGTGTTCGCTTTGGTCATCCACAGGCGACTCGGCTTGGTTCTAGTGCCTGCGAACACCCTGCGTTGGTCCCAGTAGGACACGCACGCCGGGTACTCCCCAGTCTGCGCAAGCGACGCATCGTTAATCGGCGGCGTGGTCCCGATGTCGGCACCCAGGTTGTTGTCAATGAACGTCAGGCCGCTAGCGTTGTCGGCCTTTCCGATCAGCCCGTACAAGCCGCTCTGCAAGCGGTAGATGCGGTACTGCACCGCGTTGGTGACCGGCGACCAAGTAAGCGTGTTGAAGGTATCGCGGGCGAACAGGTTGTTCGTCACCGACAGCGGCGAACTGGCGCGGCTTTCAACGTCGGTGTCGTCAACGGCGGTGATGACGTACTTGTTGGTCGAGGTGGAGTCTTCGGGCCAGAACTGGAAGAACACCGGGCTGGCGAACACACCGGTTTGGCCGGTAATCGTTAGTTGGTCACCGATGTTCAACAGATTGGCAGCAATCAGGTTGGTCTGGCCGTTCGCCTTCAAGACCAACCGAATGTGTCGCGCATTATCCGAAACATACGCGGTGGAAATGCTGAAGATGTTGTTGGTGAGCTTGGACGCAAGACCAGAAGGCATGGGGGCTGGCTGTTGGGCGACAAGCCCAAACTTTATGGTGTCGCCAGCGACGATTGCCAAGCCTTGCCATTCGCACTGAAACACGGTGTTAGCAGGATTTGACTCAGCTACCACGCCCGTGATTCGCACAGACTCCCCTATGGAGGTACTTGCCGAAAGCGAAGCTGGCGGCGACACCTTGGCCTCAAACGACACCGATCGAACGTCCCATTGATTGTCGGCGTAGCGCAGAAGCTCCGTGGTCGGGTGGCTGCGGTGAGCCAACGTCACAACGTCGTTGCTCTGCGCGTAGGTCAACTCGAAAAGCTGCTGTTCCGTGTAAGCGCGACCGTGCGTGATAGTGACTTCGGACTCCGAGCCTTCGTTCGTCCAGTAATTGGCATTAGCCACAGCGTAGTCGCTGCGCGCTGGAATCTTGGCGCGGTAGTAGTTGGGGCTGCTGAACACCGTCTCGCCCTTGGCGTAAACGGCCATCAGTTTGCTGCCGCCTCCGTTCGTCACATAGGTCGTTATGGGCATCCCGTCGATTGTGCGCTTAAGCCGCCAAGTCGTGTTGGAGACGCGGTCTATGTAATAGCACGCTCCTGGGAAATCTGGCGCCGATGGGGTGACGATCGAAAACCACAACGTGGCCGGGCCGGTAGCGTTCGAGACAATTGTCATTTCTCGCCCCGTGCCTTGCCAGCCAGACTGGAGCGCGAACTCCGTGTTGCTGATCCGCTCGACGTAGTAAATATACCGATTGTTACCGACCTGAACCGTGATCGCGTCGTTGTTTCGCAGGTTGTGCGCAACCGACGTAGTGTAGATTGCTGACGCCGTGACAAAGCTCACTACCGTAATCGCCTGGATTTTGGCGTGGGGATAGTCAGACTGTATTGGGTAGTTTTTGCCAGGGTAGGATGTCCACGACGGATGTAGGATAGTCACCAGCGAGTTGGTCCCGAACCCCTGCTGGTCGATCGAAGTGCTCGTCCAGATGCCGGATGCGGTGGATGCCGAAACATTGTCTCGCGGTGTAAAAAAGTGCGGTGCGTCAGTCCGCAACAGAGGTGCGCCGTTTCGGTAGAACCGGAACTTGTTGGCCGACACCTCGACCACCGTGGCCGGGCTGCTGCTTAACGCGATCAGCCGCGTCTTGCTGCCGCTGTCGAACACTTCGTTGCAGTAGCGGAACCCTGGACGGCGGCGAACCGAACCCTGCGCCTTGACGTACATATTGTGCGCACGACGAAGACCCGACTGATGGGCCTTTAGATCAACGCGCCCATATAAATCGGGGCTGATCTCACCCCCGTTGAACGATAGTTGCAGTGCGCGGGTGTTCGGCATCAGCGGTTTCCGATCCAGCTAGGCGTGTGCATCGGCTTGATCTCGGCCTGCGTCGTGGTGTCGTGCGTCGCGGCGCGCATCATCCACGCCGTAGCCATCTGCGCGCATCGCTTGGCTTCCGCCGCGCCGACATCGCCCTTAATGAGCGGGCCAGCTAGCATCGACGCAAGGTGCCACGACAGCGCGACGTTGAACGTGTTGGTAAACAGCGTCGTGTCGGTGATCTTGGCGATGTAGCGAATCTGCGCGTCTTCGACGTTTGTGTAGAGGATGCGATCGCCGGACGGCAACAACTCAATTACGAACTTCTGTGGACTGAGAACGCCGTTAATGGCCAGATCGTCCAGCACGCCTTCCATGGTCAGGGACAAGATGCCACTGACTTCCGCAGGGACCGTGTAGGCGTAGGCCCACTCAGTGCGCGTGTTCGTCGCAACCGTCAGCGACTTGCGCTTGATGGCGAACGACCACGAACCCATCTCGATCAGACTGTCGCGGGCTATTGGGTAAAACCGGGCGCACAAGCTCGCCTGCGCCGACCCATCCGGCGGGTCGATGCTCGTGATCTTGGCCGTCTCCCCGATGTTGGCGAGCGCAAGGTTGCAGATGTCCACCTCACTGGAACCCATGCGCTGCACCGAGATCCACTGCTCGTAGATGCGCTGACCGAGCGTGTTCATGCCAGTGCCAGAGTAGTGAATGCCGTCCAGCATCATGGGCAGATCAGAGGTCTGCACCGATCGGCTGTACGGGTCTTCGTCCACCATGCGGTCGATGGCGGCGTTGATGACATCGGCGTACACCCACAGAACATTGGGGCGGACCTTGGGGGCGATCCATGGGATCTTGTGCGCCGAGATGCTGCACAGACTTCGCTCGCGGATGGCGGCGCGCACTTGAGCCTTCAAGGCGACGCAGTTGCGGTAGTAGCGATCCGCACGCGCCGCCGTGGTCGAGTCTTCCTCACCTTGCGTCCAGACGATGCCGATGCACTCGCCCGTGTCGCCCTGCGCCTCGAAAGCGATCTTGGCAGCGTCCAGAACGTCCAGCAGGCGGGCGTAGCAGTTGCTGGGGTCGCCAGCCGACCAGGAAGACTGCTGATCAGGATCGAACCACGCTTGCCCGGTCAGGCCGCCATTGAGCGGGACCGTCTCGCGCTGGGCCAAGCTGGAGCCGCCAATGGCAAACGGAATGACGTAGATCGGCTCGCCCGCGTACTCATGGATGCGAACTGCCAACCCGGTGTAGTGCGCTTGCTTCGGCTGCGGCATCAGCGAAACGCCACGAAACGGCTGGTAGTTGCCAGCGGTCGGCGTGTAGTGGTTGGGGTAGTTGAAGCCCGGCGGGTACGGGTTGCTCTTGTCCTTGCCGTAAAGCGTGGCGGCCAGCTTGCTGGACTGGTGCTGAATGGCCATGAACGCGCCGCCGGGGAAGTCGGTGAGCCACTGCTGCGTGCCGGTTACCGCTGGCCCGTTGTACGTCGCGCTGAAAGTGTACGTCAGTAGATTTCCGACAAGCGACATGTCCTTGACGTAGTACGGCCTGCCGCGCTGGATCTCGGGCGGAAGCGCAGTGACGATGATCTCGAAAGCGTCGCTGGTGGCCGGTGCCGCGCTGAACGCTTGGGCCATGGTGATGGCCGTGGGAGTGTTGCTCAAGATGAGCCGCACTTGGCCCTTAAGCGCGCCATAACGGAACCGGACGTAGTGGCCAGCGTGGTTGGTTGCGCCGAGGCTGGTGCAGTTGATGACAGAGCTTGTCGAGTTAGCCGTGGCGGCGTTCGTGTTCACGACGGATGGGCCGTCGCCGTAAAACTCGATCTGCGTGTTCTTGGCTAGGAAGTCAGTCAGGAAGGTGAACTTGATCTCGCTGCCCGTTCCATCGCAGGTGATTTTCGTTGCGGTGGGGATGTTGTGGTACGCCTCGCCTTCAAACGGCGACCACGGCAGCCACATGGCGAACTTGCTGAACGGGATCTGCTGACTGGCCCAGCTTGGCGGCTGGATCGTGTACGTCGCGCCTGAATCGGTGGCGTTGGTAAACGGATTCCCGACTTCGACAACGCTCTTGCCGGACGAGTTCAGGTAGATGTCTCCGCAGGGTCGCGTTTGCCCAGCGTTGGCACCGGAAGTGCAAGTGATCGTCAGGCCGGTGAGCGAACCACGGTAGGTCGGGCGACGCTCGATGCCGATGCGGTGCGGAAGGTCAAAGCAGCGAAGCGTGGTGTCGCCTCCGATCTGGGTAAAGACGAGTGGGGCGGCGCCGTTGTTGCTCCAAGTGACCAGTGATCCGGTGCTGTCGCGCAGATCAACAACCTGCTGGCCGTTCGACGTAGACACCACGTTAACGGTGTACGGCGTGGTCGAAGACAGTCCGCTCGGCAAGCCTCCGCCTGTGCCAGCCGTGACCAGCACGGTGGCCGGGTACACGTTGCTGTAAAGGTGCTGCCCGTCGAGGCGGAATTGATGGCTTGGTGAGTGCAGCAACGCCGCGACCGTGTTCGTCGCAGGCTTCCTCAAGATGACCGACCCAAGCGTGCCAACGGTGGTCACGGTCACACCCGACACGACAAGGTCCGTCGGAAACGTCACCAAGGTGTAGTTCGGCCCCGGCGTGCTGCTCAAGCAAAGATTCAACGCCGAAGAGTTGGGATGCACCCAGTAGTCAACATCGCTAACGAACGGGCCAACTGCCGCCGACAAGCGAACGCGCTGGTTGACTGCCATGCCGTGATTCGGACAACCTAAACCTTGGGCCAATGTGTTGAGGTGTGTTGGCGTTGTGGTCGTTTCCGCCGACACAACCGATTCGACTGTGTATTCCGGCGTTTGCTGCGGACCAGAAGCGACCCCGAAGACAATTGGAAGGCCGTGAGGAAGTGACGGCGCGATCAATTCCTGAGTTGGGTTGCCGCCAGTGCCCATGGTAATGTTGGCTTCGCCCCGCGACGCCGCGATTCGGATGATACCACTGCCTGCGTCGGCGTAGGTGACGATGTAGCGACCATGGACCGTCACAGCGGTATTGATGGTGCCAGCGAACCGAATCCACTCGCCAACTTGCAGCAAGCCTAGCGCAACAAGGTTTGAACTAAGTACAATGTCAGCAGAGCCGTTCGTCGTAGTGACAGTTGAAAACGTCTGCCCTGCGTTGTCGAGCGCGGGCGTAAGCACCACAACGTCAGAGTCCGTCATCGGCTGCGACTGCAAATGGACACTAACGATTCCTGGCGCAAATGGAAGCGGAACGAACAAAGACTTCCAGTCCTTGCCGCTGTACGCGATGCCGGGCACCTTCACCGTGGACAGCGCCCACGGCTCGCTGTTCGCGGGCAAGGCGGTGCCAGCGTCGTTGACGCCGCCAAGCGTGTTGGCAAGCACGACCGTGCTAGTCGTTCCAGCCGCGCCACCCGTGAACGGGTAGATGAATTCCTCGCCAGCTTCGGGCGGAGGCACCATCATCGGAGTGACGTAGACCGTCGCGCCCAACGCCGTGCTGGTGATCGTGTGCTGCCGACCGTCACGCTTGCGCGTCAGGACGATGTTGCGCGGGTTGTATTGCCACTCCAGCGAGGTCACCAGCTTGTCCGCCGTGCTTCCCGCAACGACGGTGCAGATGCCTGGGTACTTGAAGTTCGTGCTTTTGGCTACGTTCGTCTGCGCCGGAAGCGGGTCGTAGAACGTCAGCATCCGAACGGCCTGCACCGCCTTGCCCTTCGTGTTGGCTACCTGCCAAGGGCGGCCTTTTGGCCCGTCGCCATGTACGCCGCTCTGACGGCCACCGGCAAAGGTGTACGGCAGGTTCAGCACATCGCTGTAGCTGCCCTCCGCGTGCTGGATCGCGTTGACTTGCGGGCTGCGCAGCGCGATTTGCAAGTTCTCGTCCTCCCAACTCTGCGCGTCCGCAACGGGGGCACTGTTACTCTGACCGATCGCCAACAAGAACTTGCGCTTCGCCACTTGAGTCTCCTTGCCTACAAAAAGAAAGCCCCGCCGCACCAAGCGGCACGGCAGGGCCAGTCTTGACTACCCAGCTACGTCAGGCGGTGAAACCAGAGGCGTAGTGCTTTCCGGTGTGCTGCTCATCCAAGATGATGTCGCAGGTGACCGCGCCATTGGTCGCGGCTGTGGATCCAACCGTCACATACCTGACGCGCATTGCATGCGAACTCGTTCCGGTCAGCGAGTGCGCCGGGATAGGCAGGATGATCTGCGTGCCAGCCGTGAGGTTTGCGATTTCGATGGCTCGCGTTCGCGTCACCACTTCCGTGCCGGTGAACGTGCCACCGGCCGCAGTGCCAAGTTCGATCTGAAACTCGACGCTGGTCAAGTTGTTCGGAGCCGTGGTCACGGTGAACAAAGCGTACAACGTCTCGCCCATGCCAACGTCGCGGCGACGATTGGACGAAGCGATGTCGTTAAAGTTGATGAAGTCGGTGCTGTTGTGGGTGCTAGCGGACCCAGTGATCGACTGAGCGTCCGAAACGCGAAGGTTCTTGTCGGTAATCATGTGTGTTCTCCTTGTGATTGGTTATCGGATCAGAACGCGACAACGCTTTCGGTGTTGGTCAGCGCATCGACCTTGCGGATCGGGATGCCCTGGAACGTCAGCCACGACATCGGCGTGCCGAACTGCGACAGACCCTTCTCGATGTCCAGAACGCCCTGCGTGCGGTCGAGAGCCTGGATGCGAAGGCCGCTGTAGAGCGTGCGGTTCATGTAGAAGCACGGCTTCACACCACCGAATGCCGGGATCTTGTCCATGGCGCGAGCCATGAGTTTGATGATGTTCGTTGCAGCCGACGTAGCCTGCGTGCCGCTGGACGTAGTGAACAGCACGCTGGATTCGACGTTGGCAATGCGAACGACGTACCGCCAGTCCTTGACGGCGAGGCCCGGCTTCCACTGGAAGCGCGAGACATACGCCTGCATGCGGTTGGTGCCGTCGAAGATCGTCTGGACGCCGAGGTCGTCCTTCATCAGACCGGCATTGCTGCCCTTCGGGAACGGGCAGTAGACCGTCCGATCCGACCAGCAGACGAGGTAGATCGAGCTTTGCACCTGTGCCGTCGTGCCGCCAGCATTCAGGATGTTGGTACCATTGCCAGCCGTGCTGGAGTTGTATCGAGCCTGGAGGCCAAGGAACTGCTTGGGATCAACCGTGGTGTCGCCACGGAAAAGACCATTCACATACGTCTGGTTCATCGACTCGATGAACGCCGAGTCTTCGCTCAAGCGGAACTGGTTGGTGTTGCCGTTGAGCTTGGCAAGGTCAACGTCCATTTCGGAACGCGCCTCGATGATCGCGCAGCCTTCATCAACCTGCGCCGTGGTGCTCTTGCTGGACGGGATGCCCTGGTTGAGCGCGCGGTAGTAGGTAGTGGGGAGGCCAGTGCGGATGACAACGCGCTCGCCGGTTGGGAGGTTGCCTTCCTTCCACACGCAGTCCTCAAGGACTTCGTTGGTCTGGGAGAGAAGTTCCGCGATGTCAGCGATGCTGCCATCGGGATGGGTGCGCTTGGCCCAGTCGGCCAGCGTGAGATTCGACGTTGCAAGTTGAGCCATTTCGGATGTTCAGGGGGTCGGAGGTTCAGGTCTTGTAGAAGGACTCCGCGATGGAGTTGAAGTCACGCGGTCCAGTCACCTGCGCGGATCGCTGACTCTTTCCGCCAACGAAATGATCTTCCGAGATCATCTCTCCAGCCTTGCGGAACAACCGCACCATCTCGGGATGGTTGACGAGGCCGGATTCCTTCAGCAACTCCTTCAGCGTGGGCGAAGCCAGTGCCTCATACGCCTTGTTGGCGATCTGAAGCGAAGCCTCCAGCTTGGCACCGCCAAACTCGGGATCGTTCTTGGACTGGCTCATCCACTCTGCACGCGCCGCGTCGAGCTTCGCCAGTTCGGCCTGCTTTATGGCAGGCCCCATCTGGTCAAGGATCTGTTGCGCGTTGTCCTTGGTGATGTTCAAGGACTTTGCGAGTTCCGTGTACGTTGACAGGACGCCAGGGTCGTATTCACCCGTGAGGGTAAAATCCTCCGCCTTGGGGGCGGACTCGCTCTTGGGTTGCTGCGTCGCCTGGGCTTCCTGCTTCGGCGGCGTGGTCTGCTCGCTCTGCTTCGGCGGAGTTGCCTCCGTCTTGGCCGGAGCGATCGCTGCGGCTTGGCCTTCGTTTGTGGTTGGGGCGGCCCCCGTCAGCATGTCGGTCATTCAGATTGTTGCGCGGCTTCGCGCATCATCAGCGAGTACATGTCCGAGCAGTGCGTGTTGACCAAACCCAAGAGCCTTCGCGCCGATTCCCGCTTCCCTTCCTCAAACGCCATCTGGCCGAAGTTGGGGTGGAAAACCGAGTGAAAGACGCCTGCCTTGGCAAGAAGCCGATGCACAATGCGTCGGCCCCGCTTGCTGCCCATGAGCCACTTAACGTCCGCAATCTCGTCCTCTGTAGCCAGTCGCTCGCGCAGTGCTCTGTCTGCATCTGCGGCGCGCTGGCCTTCAAGGTCGAGCGGGTCGTAGTCGCTCACGCTTGGACGCTAGATACGCCTGGGAAAACCCATGTACCCCGTATGCCGTTAGATAACGGCAAGAGCGACTTTTAGGATGCGGGCTACCGCGCTCATCCAAGCGTGCTTGACTGCCATCTGGACCTTGATGCGGTGGTGCAGGGCGCGGTTCTGGGCTTCAGCCGTCAGGGCAGCCGTCAGGGACTCGACGTTCTCGCCCCTGGCAATGCGAATTGGCAGTAGTGCCGCATCTTCGGCCATGGCCATCAGGTCGGCCCGTAGCTGTGGGTCGCTGATCTCCGCTTCAAGCTCGGCAAACAGGGTGTGCAGTTCGTCACGAACGATCGACTCGATCTGGCTCGGGACGGCCATCAGCGCACCCCGGCGTTCTTCTCGTCAGCCGCAATGCGGTCGTGCCACGCCTTGAGGCCGCGCAAGTGCGTAGCCTTGGCCTTCTCGTCCATGGCCGGGTCGGCGGTGACGTAGGCGATCATCATGGGGGCGAACCAGTTGTAGGTCGCCCTGTCGGCGGCTATTCGCTGGTGGTCGGGACCGCGACATCCGACGAGGAGCAGGAACGCCGCGATCGCGGCCCGAAGGAGGACGGTTTTCATGCGATGTGCTTGCTCATGAGTTGGAGCATTCGGGCCTCGCGCTTCTCCGCCTCGTCGCGGAACTCGCGCACCATGTTTTGGGTGGTTTCGGCAAACGTGCGCGAGATCGCCGCCGTCGCCTCCAGGTGCTTCTGCACCGTAGATTCGTTCGCAAGGCGGGCACGCTCTTCGCGCTGGAGGAAGTACCACGCCACGCCAAACGCCAAGCCACCGCTGCCAACTCCTAGCAGTTTGTCCCAGGGGACGTTGACGAGATCGGCGGGAGGCATGCCAACTTGAGTCAAGATTGTGACACTTCCACCGGCAACCATAGCGGCGAGTGAAGATAACACGGTGTGGGAAATAGTCATGGTGTGGCGTTGAGCGTGATGGTTGTGCGTTCGCTTCCAGTCACGCCTGCCGTCACTCGGTTTTTGGCGTCGGCAATGTCCCTAAAGGTTACGGTTGCCGAGCCGCCGCCAGCAGACACGATGTCCGTTTTTCCAGCCGCGACTGCGGTGAGAACACGCATCAACTGTTCGGCTGTGTACCCCGACTCGATGACGTATTGCCAAACTTTCATGGCGATGTTTTCTGGACTAAGGGTCGTAAATGGCGCGATGGCTAGCGCGCCCGCCGCTAACTGCGGCTGTACGCCCGAGGTAATGGTCAGTGGGGACGGCAACGCTCCGTAGCAGAGAACGTCGTTGACACCGAACGTCGCGCCGTTATCGACGCCTACCGAGAAGTGCGTCGCTGTCGCGCTTCCACCAGTCGCCGTTGGGAACTGCACCGCCGCGATGTTGGTGACCACGTTTCCCACCACGGACCATTCTGAAATCTTGCGCTCTATAGCCACGCGCGCGTAGCTTGTGTATGCAACTTCGTTGGTCGTTTGGTCGCCCGCCTCGCCAGGAACTGCCGTGTGCAGCGCGATCCACAGCACGCCAGGGTTTGCCGATTGGAGCAGACCCGCAGAGTCGCCAATGTTGATGATGTCTTGGTTCTGAAACAGATGCGCTAGCACCGCGTTCTCGGAGTAGCTTGAGAAGAACATCAGTCCACCGTGCCAGTCCGTTGCCCGCTGGCAAACTGCGGCTGGATGCCTGCACTGATTGTTAGCAGAGCCGCTTTTGCGGCGTTTGTCATCGACATGGCGTCACCAGTTAGAGGGCATGTACGAGTTGAGTTCCAAGTAAGAACGCATTCCGGCCTTGGTGCTTTCCATCAGAATGCCCTTGCCGGTCAAAGTGATGTCTGCACCCAGTTCAGCGGTGCCGATCGAACCGGGCAAGACTGGTGACACAACGCCTCCTCCTGCCGCGATGCGGATGAATCCAAGCCGCTCGATCTCGCGGCGCAGCGCATCGCTAGCGTATTCCTTGCGCTGGTCGCGGTATCCGCTGTCGAACTGGTTGGGTTGGGCCATGTCACCAGAGAAGAGTTAGCGATGAGTCACTATTGGGGCTTGTGAGCAAAGCTTTTCTAATCTTGATGTTTCTCACAAAGACGGATGAATCTCCATCAACAACAATTATGAAACTGTTGGCCGTTAAGTCATCTAACCAAACCTCAACTGTCGATCGCCCTGGTCCTGTTCCGCCGTATGCGGTAAACCCGTTGGCACGGATTGTAGGCTCGGCTACGTCGGCACTGGGATATGTCTGTGCTCTGTGTAGAATGTGTTCGCCAACGGGATCGACTTGGTAGCTAGGTGCGCTCATGCTGGTGTCGTGGGGTTTGCGTTGTATCCAGAAAACATCGCCATGACATCGGTGAGAGCACTCGGCTCCGTAGTCTTGGCAGCAGCTAAGTTCTTTGCGGTCATGGCAGACTGCTGAATGACGGCGGCTTGTTCCTTCTTGGCCATCGCCTCGTTGCGCGCTTGGCGCAAGGCTTGGGCCTGTTCGGTTGCGACGATGATGTTCGGATCGACGCCGAGCATGTCGGCGTAGCGATCAACCAAGATGTCGCTGTTGATCTTGTCGATCACTTCGGGCTTCATCTGCGCGATTGCGCCAACATTGCCGATAAAGCGATCGACCGACGAGCTACCAACGGCGCGCTGGGCCTGGGCCAGCACCGAGACGAACTCGACGCCAAGGTTTGTGCCAGCAAGTTCGTGAGGCGGCGGCGGGATTAGTCCTTGCGCCATCATGGCGTCGAACGTCAGGTCAACCAGCGGTTCCAGCAGTTCAGTCTGCAACCGTTCCATGACCGGACCCAGCATGAGCAGTTTCTCTTCGTGCCGCTCTTGGATCTCGCGTGCGGTCATGTTGCTGCGCATGTCGTTCTGCATCATCAGAAACAGGTCTTCGTAGAAAGACCGCCCAATGCGTGCGCGAACGTCTTGGATGTCATTTAACAGGGACTGGAGATTTATGTTTGTCTCAAACGAGCTGCGGATGCCGTTGTGCTGCGGCGCGTCGTGGAACGTGACTCCTCCCGGCAGCATGTTGACGGCGCGGCCCTGCATAGAGGTCGGAGCCTGAAGCGGCGGCTGCGTCTGGTAGTCAATGCCTTGCGCCTTGCGCAGTTGCTCGTGCTGAAGTTGGCGGATGTCGGGCAGAGCCTCCATGCCTGGGCCGTTGCCGTAGACATCGTTGCCGGTGACCGCCCACCGTGGCGCAAGGACAGGGAACTTCTCAAATCCCGACTCGCGCAGCATGACGGGGTTGTCGTTGCTCGTCTCAAAGTAGCAGGAGCGGTAGGCCATGTTGAGCCGATCGCTCTTGTTTGCGTCGCGGTCATCTCTCGGTTCAATGCAATGAATGACGGTGGTTGGAGCTTCCAACGTGCCACGGTCGTACAGCGTCTTGACCGACTGCGAGCAGTTTTCGTAGCCAAACTCGCGCACGACTTGTGAGACGGTCATCTCAAACTCGCGGTAGAACACATTGACATGGCTTTTGGCATCTTGAGAGATGCAGAACTCGCCAACGGTCACCGGGTACAGGTGGATGACCTTCTGAGGATCTGGCAGCAGGATGCAGCTTGCGGTGCCGAACGCGCCAAGTTCCTCGTACATCGTGTGCAGTGCGCGATAGGTGTTGGTGCGTTGAAACACGCGCAGCATGCGTTGCTGAACATCCTCCATCCAGATTTTGATTGTGTGGTAGTTGTTCAGGTCTGGGTCAGGTGACGCTAGCCTGAACCACGGGCGGGCAGGCGAAGTCGCGCCAGCCATGAGTCCTGACGCGAGCGTGCGCAAGGCGCGGGTGGCAGTGTTGTCGTAAACATTGTCTGACCGCTTCTTGCCCCTGTTGCGGTCGTTGGTGTAGTAGCGACCGGACCAAGGGAGCAGGTAGTCCGTGATCTCCTTCCAATGCGAATCCCACGACGTTCGGTCGGTTTTAAGTGCGGAGTACCGCTCTTGCAGCCGTTGTCTGTGGGATCGCTTGTCCACGGGTCACTCCCCCAACAGTCGGTGCCTGCCGATATCTGCCTGCTGCCCAGCCTGAGATGGTAATTCTTCGAGGAGTGATGTTCTGGATGCGCCTCTATTTGCGGCACCTTGTTCTCCGGCCAGCAGGGCCTCGGAATTGAACATGTTTTGTGCTTTATGCCTTCTGCGCTCCTCGGCGGCGATTTCTCTTTCGCGCGTTGCCAAGACTTCAGACTGCCTCTGCGCTTTTTCCTGCTGTGCAAGAGCCGCCTTTTGTGCTGCACTGGCTTTTCGGGCTTGGTGGATTTGGGTGGCAGCACTTGCGACGGCCATACCGGCGAGCAGAAAGGATGTAAATGCGGCCATAATTATTTGACGTATGAGGTTTCGACGGCGGTGTAGCCAAGACGCCCGATGAGCGCGCTAGCTCGATTGCCCAGCGCCGGGATGCTGTTCATCATGGTGTGGGTGGCGTTTTGCTGTTTGGCCCATTTCTCGAAATCGCGGACCATGCGAACGGCGGTCATGCCGTGTCGGTGGCCCGGCTTCATCCACCAAGCCAGTTCGGCGGCGCACTTGATGTCGGGCGCGCACCACATGGGGGCGACTATGCCAGCCAGCCCCCCTATCAACGATCCGTCGATGGACTCTGCGACGATGATGACGCCGTGTTCCATGATGTTGGTCAGGACGCCATGAAGTTGCTCATCGGTGACGACAACGCTAGCCAGAGCCGGGTGGGCCGCCAGGAACGGTCTACCAAGTTCGATCAGGGCTTCGATGTCATCATGGGTTGCTTGGCGCATCAGTACGCAGCGACGCTAGGCACGGTTCTCAAAGCGGATGTACCCCGTCACCTCTCCATTCGCAGTACGTCGTAGGGATTGTACTCGGAGGAGTTGTTAAGATTCTTGCGCCAGTCGGCCAGAATGGTGCTGGTCTTCTGGGTGTTGATCAGGGCCAGGACGAAGGCGGTACCGAAGTCTGGGGATCTGCCGATCTTGTCCATGACTTCCTCTCGGGAGGCGACGGCGATGGTGACGCCGACCGACTTCCACGTTGGCGCGCACAGGTCGGCCATGAGGCGCGGGTCTGGGGGCAGGCAGATGCCGGTGTTGTTGACCGGATCGAGGGCTTCGCGCATCCGCCACCACAGTTCGGATCGGTAGTTCTTGAACTGGACGCGTCCTGACTTGTCCATGCCGCGAGCGGACTCGGCCACGTTGACGCCGATGGTCTGGTGGCCCATCTCGCGCAGGAAGTCGTATGGGCTACTGCCGACGCCGATTACGTCGATGTGGATGGGTGCTTGGTCGCGCTTGGCGGCCATGACCAAGGACGCCACGGTTGGCCCGTCTGGGGTCTGCGTGCCTGGGTAGACCAGGGGCTGGTTAAACCACATGCCGTGCCTGCGGGCGATGATGGTTTGGTCGCGGCCACCGCGAGCTACGTCCACGCCTAGGCTGGTCATTTCGTCCAGTTTGTCGGGCATTTTCCAACGAGCTTGGGCAGCTTCGACCCAGGCCGTTGGGATCACTTGCCACGGATCGTCTCCCATGCCAGCCGAGAAGTCGCCGTACAGCATCTGGCTCCGCAACGGCTCTGGCAGGCTCTGTAGCTGCGCCATGTAACCCGTGTTCAGCAGGTACGGGTTGTCGGAGATGCGGGACGGAATGAAGGTCCGGCTCTGCGGGATGATCTTCTCTGCGCCGTGCATGAACGTCTGTCCGTCATCGACCTCGCGTTCCTTGCCGTCTACGACGGCGAAGAACCGGATCTCTCCCGGCCTTGCTGGCCGCTTGTGCTTTTTGTCCAGCCATGGGGCGAAGTATTCGACCACCCAGCGGCCTTCCGCCGTCGTAGGCGGGTTGAATGTGAGAAGTGCCCTGGTGCGCTGCTTGGGGTCTGTGGTGCGCAGCCAGCCCAGTAGAAACCGCACGGCATCCACGCGCATGTTTGATGCTTCATCGAACACCAGCAAATCGTGGGGTCTTCCCTGGTACTTGCGCTCTTCGCCGGGTGTCGGGAACGATCCAAACTCAATCTGGATCGGCACGCCGTCCGGTCTGCTGATGCGCCAGATGCGATCGTTGACGTTCAGCCCGTCGCGGCCCTTCAGGATCTCGCTGATGCGGTCGAGGACGCCGACTAACTCTGTACCGTTTTGGCGGAAAATGCCAATTTTCTGGTGGCGCGTGAGCGCCAGACCAACTGCGAGGTCAGATTTGCCTCCGCCTGCCGCGCCGCCGTAGCCAACCACATCCGCCGGGCTGTTGTAGGCTTCCGACTGCGGACCCGGCAGAGGCCGCCACAGCGTTTGATCGTCCCGAAGCAGCTTGTCGAGTTCCGCCAACTGGTCGGGACTCAGCCGCTTCAGAACTTCAGGGTCAATCGCTGTCACCGTTGTCGTCCAGTAGTTCTTGGAGCTTGCGATCGGCTTCGGATGCGCCCTTGAAGGCGATCACGTTGAGGCCCGCATTCTGCGCCGCCTTGTTCCGCATTTCCACTTGCTCGTTTATCCAGTCTTGCAAGTGGTCCGCTGCGTCGTTCGTCGCCAGCACCCAAAAGTACTTGCGCTGGCTGCCATCTGCCGTGGTCCCACCGCCAACCAAGTTGCCGCGAACGTCGTAGTCCGCAAACGGCATCGCCAAGTTCTCGATTATGCGCTCCACCG
>Ga0194121_10003469_pt1 | contig 23836 bp, 21 predicted proteins | sample TA2MahCa50mmetaG_FD_148609 | JGI IMG/M metagenome (GOLD analysis project Ga0194121, IMG submission 148609) | Freshwater microbial communities from Lake Tanganyika, Tanzania - TA2015020 Mahale Deep Cast 50m | ecosystem: Environmental > Aquatic > Freshwater > Lake | place: Tanzania: Lake...
GTCGGCCTGATCAAACGACAGCCCGGCGTCGCCCGCAGCATCCAGTTGCTCGTCGCGCCCGAAAACCTGCCGATCCTTCGCGCCGCTGAAAAACAACCCGTCATATCCTCGGTGCAGCGCTACTAGCGGGCATCGCACAAAGCGGGCTGACAGGTCGGCCGTTAGTTGGTTAACTAGCGCGTCGGCCGCCCCGGGGCCGGTGGGGGATTTCATGCACGGATTGCGCCGAACATTCGCCGTCGCGCTGGCGCTTGCGATCGCTGTCAGCGTGGGCGGTGCGTTCGGCCAGGGGCTCGCGCCCGACGTCCAGGCCCGACTGCAGGCAACCGTCGCCAGCAGCCAAATCCTGACGCAGAAGGCGCTGGCGCTGAGTCAGAGTTTGCAAAATCCGGCCCTCGCCCGTGTATTTGCCGAAAATGCGCGCCAGAACGCCGACACCGCCCTCGCCTCGGCGGTGATTGCCGAGATCACGCGCAGCCCGGCATCGGCCGATGCCGTGGTCGCGACGGCGGTAGCATTGGCGCCGGCGTCGCGGCCGGCGATCGTCGCCGCAACCGCGGCTGCGTTTCCCGCGCTCGCCACCCGCATCCAGGGTGGAACGCCCGGTATCTTCCTCGGCGTTCCGCCGGTCCAGATCGCGAGTGGCGCCCCGCCGCCCCCCTTCGTTCCTGGCGCACCGCGGCCGCAAACGGCACCGTCCACCGGGTTGACCGAGCCAGTCCTCCGCCGCACCGCGCCGCTTCCGACCGACACGGCGCTCGCTCCGGGCTCGGCGCCGCCCTCGACCATGCAACGCGGACCGCGTCGCGCACCGCGCGCCGGCGCCGCTAGTAGCGAGCCCCAAAGCGATCCGCTCGAGGGCTATAACCGGGCCATGTTCGCGGTCAACGATGTGATCGATACCTTCACGCTACGCCCGATCGCCGCCGCCTACGGCTACGTGACGCCGGAGGTCGCCAAGGAAGCGGTGCGGCGCGCGCTGTTGAACTTGAATAGCCCGGTGATCTTTGCCAACGATCTCTTGCAGTTGGATGCGGTTGGCGCCGGCATTACCGCCGGTCGGTTCGTCATCAACTCGACAGTCGGCGTGCTCGGCCTGATCGATGTCGCGCGTTTGATCGGGCTCGAGCCGCATCACGCCGACTTCGGCCAAACCATGTTCGGTTACGGTGTCGGCGCCGGTCCTTATCTGGTGCTGCCGATTCTCGGGCCGGCGACGCTACGCGACTGGACCGGGCGCGGCGTCGATGTGTTCTTCGACCCGCTCACCTATGTGCTCTCGACCGGCCAAAGCTTCGCCGTCGCCGGGACCAAGGGCCTGATCAAGCGCGAAGAGCTCCTGGTGCCGCTCGAGGAATTGCGGGCCGGGTCGGTCGACTATTACGCAGCCCTGCGCGCCGCTTATTACCAGAACCGCGCGGTCGAACTCGGGCTATCGACCCCCGGAACGGCCTCGAAGGCTGTCGACAAGTTGTTCGACGAAGCCGAGTAATCGATAGGCAGCATCAGCGAGGACCATGTGCCGATCTATGGACCGGATGTCGTGCTCGAAAATCCGGCGTACATCCACCCGACCGCTCAGATCTACGGCAAGGTCACCGTGCGCGAAGGCGCCTCGTTCTGGCCGAACTCGGTAGCGCGTGCCGAAAATTTCGAGATCGTGGTCGGCAAGCACACCAACATCCAGGATTTCGCCGTGCTCCATGTCGGTGCCGCGTCGCCTACCTACATCGGCGACTATTGCTCGATCACCCATCATTGCACGATCCACGGTGCGCGTGTCGGCGACAACTGCTTGATCGGCATCAACGCGACGTTGATGGACGGCGTCGTCGTCGGCGAAAACTCGACCGTCGCCGGCGGCGCGTTCCTGACCGAAGGCACGGTCATTCCGCCTAATTCGATCGTGATGGGCATCCCCGGCAAGGTCGTGCGCACGGTCAACAGCTGGGTCAAGAACCGCGTCAACGCGTGGTACTATATGCGGAACGCCGCCGCCTACGCGGCCGGAAACTATCGCGCCTGGGACGGTGATGCGTTCTGGCAAGCGCTCGCCGCCGAGCAGGCCCGTCTCGAACGGGAATTCGCCGCCCGCCCTTCCGCCTAACTGCACCGTTACATCGCCATGCGCCTACGAACGCTCGATCGCATCGACGTCGCCGGCAAGACCGTGCTGGTGCGAGCCGACCTTAACGTCCCGATAAAGAACGGACGCGTGATCGACGCCACCCGACTCGAACGGCTGCGACCGACGTTGGACGAGCTCGCCGGCCGCGGCGCTTGCATCGTGGTGATCTCGCACTTCGGGCGACCGAACGGCAAGCGCGATCCGGCGCTCAGCTTGCGGCCGGTAGCGGATGCGCTGCGATACCTGCTCGTCGGGCGCGTCGTCGTCTTCGCCGACGACTGCGTCGGGGCGGCGGCCGAGACCGCCGCCGCCGCCTTGCGCCCGGGTGAAGTGCTGGTGCTCGAGAACCTCCGCTTCCATGCCGGAGAAGAAGCAAACGATGCGGCATTCGCGGCTGCGCTCGGCCGGCTCGGCGACGTTTACATCGACGATGCGTTCAGCTGCGCGCATCGCGCCCACGCCTCGATCGAAGCCTTGGCCTGGCAGCTGCCGTCGGCGGCGGGTCGTTCGCTCGAAAAGGAGCTGACGATGCTCGGACGGGCGCTCGAGGCGCCGAAGCGGCCGGTCATGGCGATCGTGGGCGGCGCTAAAATCTCGACCAAGCTCGCGCTGCTCGAGAACCTGGTCGCCAAGGTCGATACGCTCGCGATCGGCGGCGGCATGGCGAATACGCTCCTATTTGCGCGCGGGATCGGGGTCGGCCGGAGCTTGTGCGAGGTCGATCAAGCGCCGGCAGCGCGCACCGTGCTCGCCCGCGCCGCCAAAGCCGAATGCGGGATCATCCTACCGACCGACGCCGTCGTCGCCAGCGAGCTCAAAGCCGGCGCGGCCAGCCGAACCGTGAGCCTCGAAGCGATCGGCGGCGAAGAGATGATTCTCGACCTCGGGCCGCAAACCGTGGCCGCGGTCCGATCGGCGCTGACCGCGAGTCGCACCCTCCTCTGGAACGGCCCGGTCGGCGCATTCGAGTATCCGCCCTTCGACGCCGCAACCGTGGCGATCGCCCGCACGGTCGCCGATCTGACGCGATCGGGCGCGTTGCTTTCGGTCGCGGGCGGCGGCGAGACCGTGGCCGCGGTCAACTCCGCCGGGGTCGGTGGCGCGTTCTCCTACCTTTCGACCGCCGGTGGCGCGTTCCTCGAGTGGATCGAAGGGCGCGTGTTGCCGGGAGTCGCGGTGTTGATGGACGGCTGACCGGCGCGGGCCGCTGACTGCCGAACGGCGCCGGAATTACTTGCCGAGGAAAGTCTCGTCGATGCCGGCAGCGAGCAAGAAGCGCTTCAGGTTGACGACTTTGCGCTGGCGGTCCTCGTTGGTCTTGGTATCGACCAGGTAGGACGGCAGGAAGTCGGGCTGCATGATGTAGTGCCCGACCAGTTTGCGCGCAGTGTCGAGGTGTTCGCCCGGAATGAACGCGCTCTCGCCGCAGAGCCGCATCAGGTAGAGCGCTTTCATCGCTGAATCCTTGATCTAGCGATCGATGCGGCCAAAGAAGTTTTCTTTGGTGATGTAAGCGCTCTGCATGTCTTGGCAGAGTTTGATGTATTTCTCGCGTTGCATGTCGGAGAGCCCGGACTCCGAGAACAGTTTATGGAGAGCTGCGGGACGTTTGACGAGGTCGCCCTGGTCGTCGGCGTGGCCGCTGAAAAGCTTGATCGGGAACTGGCGGTCTTCCATCACATATTCGAGGTAGTTGCGCACCAGGCGCTTGTTCTGCTGCCCGATCAGGACGTCGTGCACCACGACCAGCGTGCGGATTTGATCGACCTTCTCAGGAAGCTGGCACAGCTTCTCGCCTAGATTCTCGACCGATAGCATGCGCATGATGCGCCGCTCGATCAGGTCGAAGGTCCTGATGCCGCCGATGAATCCGCTCTCGTAGCGAAGCGCATCGACCAGACGGGCGATCGCCGACAGCTCGAGGACGACATCGCGGGCGACGATCGGGGTACGGCCCGATAGCGCGCCATAAACGTGATAGGCGAGGCCGGCGCGCGACGACGGCAGCTTGAGCGTGGGAAAAAGCTTGGCGACGCGTTCGGACAGTGCGCCATCGGGTACGGCATTGCGGCGGATAATCTCGCCGCGGTAAAGCCCGGCGATGTCGATCAGCCGCTGCTCGAGATTGTCGAAATCGCCGATGATGGTGTCGAGACCGGCTTTGCTGCGCAGCATCTCGCCCAGCAGTACGTCGCCGAACGCGATATTTTGCGACGCGTTCTTGCCCTCGGCAGCGATCGCCTGGAACATCGTGAGCAGGCGTTTGTACTTCTCGACTCAGCTCGGGCATTCTTCGAGCCATTTGCGCGCCAGACTGTAGACGCGGAAGTCCTTGGAACCGCTGTCAGGCGTCGGCAGCAACTGGCGGATCTGCTTGATCGCATCGTCGCGCGTGATCTCGTCGAGGCCGTAGCCGCGGCCCTCGCTGCGCACGCGCTTGGTTACGCGCTAGACCAGCCCGTGCAGCTCTTTGATGCGTTGGGTCGCGCGGACCTCGGTGTCCTTTACCTGCGCCAATGCGGCGCGCTGGACCGCAGATTCGAGCACATTGCCCGACGTCATCAGCTTGCGCTGGCTGGCGAGCGAATAAAGAACCTCGGTCGGGGTCAGTTTGAGGTTGTCGAGGAACGTCCTCAGCAGGCGGCCGATCAGGTCACGCGCGTGCGGGGTGTAAAAGCGGCTGACATCAGTGCAATACGCGGCCTTCGCAAGCGTTGCTTCTTGATCGTCTTGTTGCTGCGGAGGGGCGGAACTCATCGCTGCGGACACACCACCCCTAGCGGCTGCGCGTGGAAACGACGCATTTCACGATCTTGTGTGTAATCCAAAAACCGCTTCGACTCAATGTTGTGACGGTCATCACAGAACAAATATGCCACTCGTTATGCCTGAGCAGGACGCTCGGTCCTCGTAAAAGGAGTGTCGCCTACTCGACTTTCGATCTTCGGTTGTTACCGAGGCCGCGCGCTCCTCACCTGCAGCCTACTTGTCGGTCATCGTCCAGACGCCGTCCCAATCGTCGCCCAGTTGATTGTCCTGATAGTGGAGCGCGCGGTCGAGGTAGAGCTGCGAGACGGCATCGTCGGCGTTGTAGCCGAGCGCTTCTTGGAAACTGATGATCGCCGAGCGCCAGTTCCGTTCGCGGTAGTGCTTGACCCCACGCTGGAACGCGGACAGCGTCAGGTCGAGATTGGGAAACGACTCCGCCGAATGGTGCGCGAGCGCCTCGTAGATCGCGACCGGTTCGGTCTTGCCCTTGACGCGGATGAGATCGATCTCGCGGCACTTGATGTCGCACTTGAGTTTGCGGAACGTAAACTCGCTGAATAACGCCGGCGCCTTGTAGTACTTACACGCGCCCTCCAGCCGCGAGGCGAGGTTCACGCCGTCGCCGATCACCGTGTACTCCATGCGTTTGGACGAGCCGATGTTGCCGGCGATGACGTCGGCGGTGTTGATACCGAGCCCGATCCGGATCGGCTCCTTGCCGGCTTCTTCGCGCGCGCGATTGAAGCGGCGCAGCGCCTTCAGCATTTCGTTCGACACCGCGACCGCGTTGTCGGCGTCGAACTCGCCCATGAACGGAGCGCCGAAGATCGCCATGATCGCGTCGCCGATATACTTATCAAGGATACCGCGGTGGGCGAAGATAATCTCGACTATGTCCGAGAAGTAGCTGTTCAGCATCGAGACGGTCTCTTTCGCCCCGATGCATTCGGAGATGGAGGTGAAGCTGCGGATGTCGGAGAACAGGATCGATACTTCCTGATGGGGGCCGCCGAGCGCGTTCTCGCCGCCAGCCAGGAGCTTGTCGACGATGTCCTTGCTCATGTAGCGCGACATCGTGCTTTTGACGCGCTTCTCGGCGCTGATATCTTCGAACACGAGCATGTAGCCGATCGGCTCTTCCTTGATGTCGATCAGCGGCACCACGGAGAGGTTGATCGAGACCGTTCCCGAGGCGAGCTTGAGCTCGGTGTCGATCGAGATGTCGATCTCGCCGGTTTTGGAAACCTTTTCGACGGTCTTCGCGACCCACGCGTCCTCGCCGGCGAACACCTCGCCGATCGCTTTGGTCAGAAGATCAGCTTCCGGAACCTTGAGAATGCGTTCGGCGGCGGCGTTGGCCTTGATTACGCGCGAATGCGAATTCAAGGTGATGACACCGTTCGAGAGGCTCTTGAGGATGCTTTCGCTTTAGTTGCGGGCGTTGAGTAGGTCTTCGAACAGCTGGGCGTTTTCGAGCGCGATCGCGGCCTGGGCCGAGAACGCCTACAGCCGTTTTTCGTCGGCGATCGTGAACGGCCCAGTCCGCTTGTTGAGGACCTGGGTTACAGCGATGGTTTCGCCGGCCTTGTTGAACACCGGCATGCAAAGAATGGTGTTGGTCTTTTAGCCGGTGCGGCGGTCGACCTCGGGATTGAAACGGGTGTCGGCGTAGGCGTCCGGAATGTTCAGAATCTTGCGGCTCTTGAACACCGATCCGGCGATGTCGCGATCGGCGGGGAAACGGATTTCCTTGGTGTTGCCGCCCAAGCCTTCGGCGACCCGCGACCACAGCTGATCGTTCTTGCGGTCATACATGAATAGGGTCGAGCGGTCGGCGTCGAGCAGTTCGGTGATCGCCGACATGATCTTGGCCAGCAGCGGCTCGAGCTGCAGCTCGGTCGAGATCGCGTTCGCGACCTCGATCATTTTCTCTTCTTCGCGCCGCTGGCGCTCGACGCTTTCGTGGAGCTTGGCGTTTTCGAGCGCGCCCGAGGCGTGGAGCGTGATCGCCTCCAGCATCTGCCGGTCTTCGTTGTCGAACGGGGCACTGTGCTTGTTGAGAACCTGGGTCGCGCCGATAATGCGGCCTTCGCGATTCTTGAGCGGCACGCACAGGATGTTGCGGGTGAGATAGCCGGTGCGGCGGTCGACCTCGGGGTTGAAGCGCGGGTCGGCGTAGGCGTCGTCGATAATGATCGGCTTGCCGGTGGTGAACACCGACCCGGCGATGCCGCGATCGGACGGGAAGCGAATCTCGTTGGTTTGCGAGCCCTGGGCGACGCGGGAAAAGAGCTCGGCCGTCTCCTCGTCGTGGAGGAACAACGTCGAGCGGTCGGCGTCGAGCGCCTCGGTGATGATCTCGATCAGCCGCAGAAGCAGGACGTCTAGATCGAGCGCATCGGCGATCCGGTTGTAGACGCCGAGGAGCGACGCGACCCGGCGCAGGATATCGCCGATCTTGTTGACCAGCGTGTCGCGGTCGCTACGGTTGAGGACGGTCAGGATCTGATCGAGATCGGCCTGTTGGAGCCGGTGCTCGAAGATCTGGTTGACGATGTCGAGTTCGGCTGCCGCCGGTTCAGCCGTCGCGGACTCCGCCGGTACGCGCTCGGCGCTGGCCGCGGGCGCGCCGGGGCCGTCGGGGTCAATGGTTCCGGGCTCGACGTCATGCAATCGCTTTTTTCGTTATAGTCCAGCCCTTTAACGCGAGCGAGTTAAATCCCGCGTGACTGTCGGCAGCCACCGATATGCGACCGTAGCCGCCCCGCTTTAACAAATTACGAACCCTCGGCACGGCGCGCGGCACCCTACAGGAACAGCGAAAGAACGCCGGTATAGCCGTAAAGCCGGTCGTGCGAAATCTCGCCGTTGCAAAAGAACCCGACGATCGGGATGTCGCCGAACGCGTCGCGGATCGCGCGCGTTTCGCCCGAGTCGGCGCCGAACATGTTGGGCCCGCGCGCGACGCACGAGTAATAAACCGCGCCACGCGCCGGGCGCCGCGCCCGCCGTTTGATATCGGCCAGCATACGCCGCAGATCCTCGGTCGCGCTGGCCGCGTCGCGCCGGCAGAACATCATTCGTTGGCCGGGCTCGAGCCGGGCGGCGATGCCGACCAGACTGCGCGCGGGATCGATCCCAATCAGGTTGCGAACGACGTAATCGCCGCGGTCCGACCCGGCGACTGGGAAAGCGACGTAGATATAGCCGCCGATTCGCTTGAGATCGCGCGCCAAGAGCTCGCCGATATCCGCTTTGAGTACATCGAGCGCCGGGCGGTCATCGAGCGTTATAGCGACGTTGCCGCGGGCTTCGGTGACGGTATGCGCGGGCCCTAGCGGCGTGCAGCCTTGGGTGAGGCCGGTAACGACCTCGACGCCCTCGGCGAACAGAACGCCGGAAAACGGGCATTCGTCGGACACCGACTCGGCGATCTGCGGGTAGCTCCCGGACGACGACGTCAGGCCGCCTACCAGGAAGCTGGCCGTCGCTTCGACGAACCGGGGCAGCAGCGAATCGAGATTGGGCGTCCGCGGATCGGCGTGGACCACGCCGAAATGCGTGTTGCTCCGCTTGAGCCACGGCTCGTGCCGGCGCAGGAAGCCGTCGAAATCGCCGTGATCGGCCCGGAACAGGTGATAGGAATCGCGCGGGAATGCGCCCACCATGGCCGCGATCGCGGGCTCGTCATAGTATTCCTGCGTGCCACCGAGAACGCCGTGCCCGGAGGTGCCAACCCAATCGACGATCCCGGTCTCGGCTTTGAAGAACTCGACGATGGCGCGGGCGTCGCCGCCGAAGCGCTCGCTAAGGTAGAGAAACCCGAGGTTGGCATCGTCGGAGAGTGGCCCCAATTGGCGCGCGCACGCCGCGCCAACGGCGCGCCAGTCGTCCCCTCTGGCATGGCCGAGAGCAAACTTCTCCATAAACCCCTACCCGCCCGATTGAGCGCGTTCCCTGGGACTCCGACGACGTTTCTCGTTGTGATCGTTATCACTAGTTCTTAGTGCATAACCGTTGCGAGCGGTATCGCAAATCCGGGGATGCCCTGGACATGCCCCGCACATCCCCCATCTATACTCCTGCGGTATTGCTGTTGCGACTGGTCCAAGCACGCAAAAGGAGTGCTGCCCCCTGCCACCCGCATCAACTCGCGAAATTCCCTCGCACATCGTCGCTCAAGAGTGGAGCAAGTACACGCCTGAGCAGCACGACCGGTGGCGGCTTCTGTTCGCCCGGCAGTCCCGGCTGCTCGAAGGACGCGCCGCCCCCGATTATCACGCCGGCATCGCCGCGCTCGGGATCGCGGCCGATAGCGGGATTCCCGACTTCGATCGCTTGAGCGCGATCCTGCGTCGCGCGACCCGCTGGGAGATCGTGCCGGTTCCCGGCTTGATCCCCGACGACGCCTTCTTCAATCACTTGGCGCACCGCCGATTTCCGGCGACCACGTTCATCCGAAGCCGCGAACAGCTCGACTACCTTCAGGAACCCGACATCTTTCACGACCTCTTCGGCCACGTGCCGATGCTGTTCCACCCGGTCTTTGCCGACTACCTGCAGGAGTTCGGCAAAGGCGGGCTCAAGGCGCTCGGCCTCAGCAGCCTTCCCTACTTGGCGAGGCTCTATTGGTACACGGTCGAATTCGGGTTGATCGCGACGCCGGACGGACTTCGCATCTATGGCTCGGGCATCGTCTCGTCCAAGGGCGAGAGTATTTATGCGCTCGAGGACCCGCGCCGGAAGCGCGTGGCCTTCGACCTGCTCCGGCTGATGCAGACGACTTATCGGATCGACGACTTCCAGGACATCTACTTCGTGATCGAGAGCTACGACCAACTGATCGAGGCGACGAAGCCCGATTTCGCCCCCCACTACGCAGCGCTTGCGCGCTTGCCGACGATCGCGCCGGGACAGGTCCGCATCGGCGAGCGGACGTTCGGCGCCAATCCACCGGCGCCGGCGGCGGGTTAGTCCGGCAGGTCGCGCTTGCGCAGTTCGGTCTTCAGCACTTTGCCATAGTTGTTCTTGGGCAGCGCGTCGATAAAAGCGTAGCGGCGCGGCCGCTTGAAGCGGGCGATGCGATCGAGGCAAAGGCGATCGAGGTCGGCACCGTCGACCGGCGCACCGGGCCGCGCGACCACGAACGCCAACACTTCCTCGCCCCACTCCGGGTGCGGTTTGCCGATGACTGCCGCCTCGAGAACGTCCGGATGCGTCAGCAGCACTTCTTCGACCTCACGGGGGTAGATGTTGGAGCCGCCCGAGATGATCATGTCGTTGGCGCGGTCCTTGAGCGTCAGGAAGCCTTCGCGGTCGAAGACGCCGATATCGCCGGTATGCAGCCAACCGCCGCGGAGCGAGCGCCGACTCGCCTCGGGGTTGGCCCAGTAACCCGTCATCACGACATCGCCCCGCACCACGACTTCGCCGATCTCGCCCGGCGGCAGCGTGCGGTCGTCGGCATCGACCACCCGCACTTCGACATCGGTGCGCGCGACCCCGGCCGAGCCTAGATGCTCGAGGTAACGGGGGTGCGAGGTGTTTTGGTGTTCGAGCTTGGAGAGCCCGGTGATGGTGCACGGGCTCTCGCCTTGGCCATAGATTTGAAACAGCCTTGGGCCGAACAGGTCGATCGCCTTGACGAGGTCGGCGACGTACATCGGTCCGCCGCCATAGTGGATCGTCTTGAGGTTGGCGAAGTCATGGTCGTGAAGCGCGGGCGCGTTGGTCAGGCGCATCAACATGGTCGGCGCGGCGAACAGCGTGACGTTGGCGTGGCTCCGGAACAGCGCTGCGAGCTCGTCGGGATCGAAATGGCCGCTCTCCGGGATCACGTGCGAGCCGCCGCGGGCGACGAACGGAAGGCCGTAGAGACCCGAGGCATGCGACATCGGCGCGGCGTGGACGATCGTGTCGCGCTGATCGAGCCAGTCGATGTCGGCAAAGTACGAGAGGATCATGACCAGGAGGTTGCGATGGCTGAGCATGGCACCCTTCGGCCGCCCGGTGGTGCCGGACGTGTAGAAGAGCCATGCGACCGCGGTCGGATCGACCTCGGCCAGCGCCAGGCGTTGGTCTCCGAACAAACGCCGATAGTCGGTGCCATCGACGTCGATCACCTCGCACCGGGCGGGGAGCGAGCCGGCCGCCGCGGACGCGGTTTCGGCGGTGGCCGGCGTTGCAAAGCACGCTCGCGCGCCGACGTTCTCGAGAATGTAGGCAACCTCGCGCGCATGGAGGCGGGCGTTGATCGGGACCGCGGCCAAGCCCGCCCACCAGATGCCGTACAGGACTTCGAGAAACGCAGGATGGTTGGTCATCACCAGCGCCACCCGATCGCCGACGGCGAGGCCCAAGCGTTCCCGAAGCGCGGCGGCCAACGCGCTGGCCCGGTCGGCGAGTTCGCCATAGGTGCGAACGAGCCGAATGCCGCAGATGACGGCTGGGCGATCGCCCAAGCTCAACGCGGTCTTCAGGAGATGCGCCGCCAGATTCATCGTTCGCCCCTCGCCCGGCTCTTTTACCGCACGCAGTCCTTGCTTGACAGGCTCATCCCCCGGGGCTTCGTTCGTCTTAGCGGGCGGTGTTCCCGTCCCAATAACGTGCAGGAAATTCCATGCTTACCGCCAGCAAGAACAAGTCGCTCCTCACCACCACTACCGGCGCGCTGCCGCGTCCGTCGTGGTACACCGCCAATCTCGACGGGCGACCGTTCTCGGTCGGCATGGCCGATCGCGTCTACCGCGAGCAATATCTCGACACCATCAAGTGCCATGTCACCGATCAGGCGCGGGCCGGTATCGACTTGCTGGTCGACGGCGATTCGCGCTTCGACGACGACGTCGCCGGGCGCGGCTGGTTCGCCTACGTGTTCGAACGCCTGACCGGTATGAGCCCCCCGGAAATGGCGAATGCGATGATCGCCTCGAACCGCGACAAGATGCCGGGCGACATCCTATATGAAGTGGTCGAAACCCGCCTGCCGCCGCGCGTCGTCGCCAAGGTCGGTGCCGGCGCCCTCGAGTACGACCGCAACTGGCGCGCCAGCCAGGCGATGACGTCGAAGCCGGTCAAGTTCGGCGGAATCTCGGCGCAGATCATCGAAGCCATTGTCAACAACGATTTCTACAAGGATCGCCGCGAACTGGTGAACGAACTCTCCGACATCTTCAACGCCGAATATCACCGCCTGGCCGATTCCGGCTGCCCGGTGATCCAGATCGAAGAGCCTTGCATCCACGAGACCGCGGGGATCATCGACGACCCGATCCTCACGCCCGACTTTTACGTCAAGGCCTTCAACCGCGAGGTCAAGGGCTTGCGTGCCAAGACCGAGGTCTGGTGCCACACCTGCTGGGGCAGCCCGTGGGCGCAGCGGGTGGAACACAAGCAGCTGAGCTACAAGATCGCGCTACCCTATCTCGCTCAGCTCGATGTCGATGTCCTGACCTTCGAGGGCAAGGAGAACGAAGGCGCCGATTTCGAAATCATCGGCAAGGGTGTGCCCAAGGACAAGAAGATTGCGATCGGCGTCTTGAGCCACCGCACCCTTCAAGTCGAGCGGCCCGAGGAGGTCGCGGCGTTGATCCGCAAGGCGCTCAAGTGGATCGAGCCCGAGCGCCTGATCCTCTCGACCGACTGCGGTTTCGGCCGGCAGGGCATGAGCCGGACCCACGCCTTCTACAAAATGGTGTCGATGGTCAAAGGCGCCAACATCGTCCGACGCGAGCTCAAGCTGCCGGAGGAACCGATATTGGCGGCCGACCCCAAGCTCGCCATGCTCCCGTTCCGGCTGCAGAGCTGACCGCCAGAATCGAGGGCACCGATGTTTGTCGCCACCAAGGGGATGGCGCTCGCCACAACGGTCACCGGATCGTTGCCGCGACCGTCGTGGTTCACCAAGAACCTCGCCGGGCGGCCGTTTTCCGTGGCGTTGGGTGAGCGCGCCTACCGCGAGCAGTACTTCGACGCATTAGCGAGCCAGATCGTCGATCAGACGCGGGCCGGGCTCGACATCTTGACCGACGGCGATAGCCGGTTCGATGACGACTTCGCGGGGCGGAGCTGGTTCGCCTACGTGCTCGAGCGGATCGGCGGCATGACCGAGCCGCACGTCTCCAAGCACTCGACCGCCGCGGCCCGCGACAAGCGCCCAGGCGACATCATGTACGAGGTCGTCGAAACCCGGCTGCCGCCCTATGTCGACGGGCCGGTCACGCGCGGGGCGCTGGAATACGCGCGCGCCTGGCGTTCGGCGCAGTCGCTCACGCAAAAGCCGGTCAAGATCGGCGGCATCTCGGCCGGGTTGGTCGAGGGGATGACCGTCAACCGCCACTACAAGGATCGGCGTGACCTCATCATGGATTTATCGGCCGTGCTCAACGCCGAGTACCACGAACTCGCCGATGCCGGCGCGCCGGTGATTCAGATCGAGGAACCGGCGATCCACGGGCGGGTCGGCATCGTCGACGACCCGATCCTGACGCCCGAGTTCTACGTCAAGGCTTTCAACGCCGAAGTCGAAGGTCTGCGCGCCAAGACCGAGGTTTGGTGCCACACCTGCTGGGGCAGCCCGGCGGCGCAGCGGGTCGAGCACGCCGATCTGTCGTACGCCAAGGCGATCCCGTATCTCAACCAGCTCGCCGTCGACGTCCTCACTTTCGAGGGCGCCGAGAACGACGGCACGGATTTCGAGGTGATCGGCAAGGGCGTCGCCAAGGACAAGAAAATCGCGATCGGCGTCGTCAACCACCGCACGCTCCAGGTCGAGCGCCCCGAAGAAGTAGCGGCGCTGGTGCGCAAGGCGATGAAGTGGATTGAGCCCGAGCGCCTGATTCTGTCGAGCGATTGCGGCTTCGGCCGCCAGGGTATGAGCCGGCTGCACGCGCTCTACAAGATGGTCTCGCTCGTCCGCGGCGCAAACCTCGTCCGGCGCGAACTCGGGCTGCCCGAGGCCGATGTATTGGTCGCGAATCCGAAGTTCGCGCTGATCGACTGAACCGCGCACCGAAGAAAAAGCCCGGTCGGTTGCCCGACCGGGCTTTGCGCTCGCTCCCTCCCCCTGCATGCAGGGGGAGGGTAGGGAGGGGGTAGCGGTCAGTTCATCCACGGGCCTTTCGAGATGAACTTGCCGGTCGCGATATCGGCCGGCCACACGATCTCGTTGATGCCGTTTTGGATCTGCGCCCAACCCGCCGGCAAGATCTCGTTGTAGCCGTCCTTGAACTTGGCCGGACCGAGAATGGTGTCGAAGGTGTCGGCAGCGAGCACCTGGCGAAGCTTGGCACGGTCGATGCCGGCCTTGGCAACCGCTTGTTCGAGCACTTCGGCCGACGCATAGCCGACGACGGTATCGACGACATCGGGCGCCTTCTTGTACTTGGCGACGTGGGCGTCGAAGAAACCCTTGGCGCGCGGCCACTTCGCGTTCTTGTGGCTGTACATGCCGAGCGAAATGATGCCCTCGGCGTTCTTACCGAACTTCTCGACGAAGAACGGATGCGACGGGCCCAACACGACGAGGTGGAATCCGGAACTCGCGGTCAAGCCCTGCTCGCGCGCCGCGGTCATGTAGAGAACCGAATCGCCGGGATAGGTCAACGCCACGATCGCCTCGGCGTTGGCTCGCTTCATGCCCGACACGATCGAGGTCATATCCTTGACGTCCGGCGGATACTCCTGGTCGAACGCGACCTTGATGTTGCGTTTGGCGAGCTCGGGCAGCAGGAACTTCTTCGCTTCGAGCGAGAAAGTGAGCTGCAACGCGATCATCGAGATCGATTTGACTTTCTGGTCGGCGAGGAAATTCGCGAGCGACACCGCCATCTGATCCGGCAGCGGGTAGACGAAGAACATGTTCTTGGCCTTGAGGTCGCGGACCTGAGCCGAGATCGACGTGTTGCCGACCACCGGAAAGCCGTGTTTTTCGAGGACCGGCACGATCGCGATATGGATGTAGGTCGCGCACGGCGCGAGCAGCAGGTCGACCTTGTCGTCGGAAATGAGCTTCTCGTAGATCTGCACGGCCTTGGCGGCGTCGGAAGCGTCGTCATACTCGACGAACTCGATCATTCGCTTGCCCTGGGCGCCGATCTGAAGGCCGCCCTTGGCGTTCACTTGGTCGCGCCAGAGTTCGTACGCTTCTTTCTGTACCGGGCAAGCCGCGGCCAGCAGGCCGGTCTTACCGACCGAGTAGCCGATCCGCACCTTCTGCTGAGCATCGGCCGCGGTCGAAAATGCTGCGATCGCCAAAATAGCGGTCGCAGCCGCGAATACGCGCTTCATCATCGGGAGTCCTCCCTAAAGTTGGTACTGGGACCGAGACCGCCTACCCTCGCACCTCCAGGCGGCTCGGCGACTATATATTCGCGCACTGCTATCGTTAACGCGACTCCAAAAGAAAACCGGCTGGCCTTGCGGCCAGCCGGTCGGAGCGAAAACAGAGAAGCTAGACCGTGATCACTGCCATGCCGGCTTCTTTATGTATTTGGCGGTTGCGATTTCCGGCGGCCACACGATCTGGTTGATGCCGTTCTGGAATTGAAGAATGCCGGGGCTGGTGGTCGCGTTGTTGTTGTTGGTGAACTTGACCGGCCCCATGATCGTATCGAAGGTATCGGCCGCGATCGCGTTGCGGATCCCTTCCTTGTCGAGCCCCGCCTTCGCCACCGCCGCCTCGAGAATCTGGCAGCTGACATAGGCGATCACGCTGTCGAGATAGTCCGGCGGCTCCTTCCAGCGCGCCTGGTAGGCATCGTTGAAAGCCTTGGCGCCATTGAACTTGGCGTTCGGGCTCCAGTGGCCGATCGAGAGCATGCCCTCGAGGTTCTTGCCGAACTTGGGCGCGAAGAACGGGATCGACGGACCGATCAGCAGGAACTGCGTCGGTGAGTCGATCTTGAGCTCACGGCCCTTGTCCATGTACATGACCGAGTCGCCCGGATAGCTGAACCCCAGCACCGCGTCGGGCTTGGCCTGCTTGATCGCGTTCACGATCGAGGTCATATCTTTCAGGTCCGGCGGATACTCCTGGTCGACCAGCAATTTGATCCCGGCTTCTTTCATCAATGGCCCCGAGAACTTCTTCATCTCGAGGTTGAAGGTAAGCTGGAGCGTGAACATCGCCGCCGACGTGATCTTCTCCGACTTCAAGAAATCGACCAGCGTCTTCGAGTAGGCATCCGGCAGCAGCTCCGAGAAGAACATGTACCGGGCCTTGAGGTCACGGACGAGCACCGAGGAGGCCGTGTTGCCGACCAACGGGAACTTGTGCTTCTCGATCACGTTGGTGATGGCGACGTGCAGATAGGTCGCGTACGGCGCGAGCAGCAGGTCGACCTTGTCGTCGGTGATGAGCTTTTCGTAGATCTGCGGAATCTTGCCCTGATCCGATTGGTCGTCGTAGGAGATGAACTTGCCGATCTTGCGCTTTTCCTTGCCGCCGATGTTAAGGCCGCCCTTGGCATTCACCTGTTCCTGCCAAAGGATGTAGGCCTGCTCCTGGACCGCGACCGCCGGGCCCAACAGGCCGGTACGGCCGATCGAATAGCCGATTTTCACGTCCTGCTGCGCGAGCGCGTCGGCGGCGAAACCGGCGATAGCGCCGGCCGCAACCGCGACCGCAGCAAATTTCTTCAACATAATGGCCTCCCTATTAGGATTGAGAACCGAGCGCGGGTTACGAACCCTCCCGTGGTGTCCGTTATTCCCGCCGTGGAGACGGTACTCTTACCCAACTGCCTCCGAATCTCAAGGTCGTCGACGACGGAATCGGTAACGTCACTGTCCGTCGACGGCGCCAGTGGTAAGGTCCTGCCCGTCTATGTCCTCGACGCCTCCCCGTTCCGATTCCGTTCGCACCGCACCCCTCGCCCTGGCGATCGCGATCGCCTGTTTCTCGCTGACCCCCACCTTCGTCCGCCTAAGCGAGGTAGGCGCCGCGGCCACGAGCTTCTGGCGGTTGGTTCTGGCCTTACCGTTCTTCGTCGGCTGGATCGCCCTCGAACGCGGGCGCGGACACGGATCGACGATCGGGCGGAGCGAGGCCTTTCGCCTCATCTTGAGCGGCGTGGTCCTCGGGCTCAACCTAGTGAGTTGGCAAATCGCTATCGTCACGACATCGATCGCCAACGCCGCCGTGCTCGGTAACTTCCACCCGATCGTGGTCGCCGGCGGCGCGGCGCTCTTTTTCGGCGAACGCATCCGCCGCCGCTATGTCCTAGGACTAGTCCTGTCGCTCGTCGGCGTGTGGTTTCTCACCCGCGCCCGCGGCTCCGCGTTCGTCGGGTTCGCCTGGGGCGACGTTCTCGCGGTGCTGGCCGGGGTGAGTTACGGGGTGTGGGTGCTGTGCCTCAAGGGCCTCGGACGATCGCATTCGATCGCCGAGGTCATGGCCTGGAATCTATCGGTCGCCGCCGTGATCGGGCTCGGTTTCGCCCTGGTCTTGAGCGAAACGCTGTTGCCGGCCACGCCGTGGGGCTGGCTCGATCTGGTCGCGCTAGCGGGCTTGATCAACGTGGTCGGCTGGTCACTGCTCAATCACACCATGCGGACGCTGCCGGCGTCGGTCAACGGCATTGCGCTCCTGGTGGTACCGGTGCTGGCTTCGGCTTGGGGCTGGGTCGTGTTTGCCGAGACCGTAGCGCCGTGGCAAGCCGCAGGCGGAGCCTGCATTCTCGGCGGCATCCTGGTCGCGCAGTCCGATCAATGGCGTTCGTGACCGACGCCGAGCAGACGGCACGGCGCGAGCGTACCGCCCTGGCGGCACTGTTCTTTGCCTGCTCCCTCTTCTCGTTTACGGCCGTGTTCGTGCGCCTGTCCGAGGTCGGCCCGGCCGCGACCGGTTTCTGGCGCTATACCTTCACGGTCCCTTTCATGATCGCCTGGATCGCGGTCCTGGCCTGGCGCCGGCCGACGCGGGTGCTGCCGACCCGACGCGAGGCGGCGTCGTTGTTCGCGGCGGCGTTGATGCTCGCGACGAACGTCGTCACCTGGCAGGAGGCGATCATCGAGACCTCGATCGCGAACGCCGTGCTGCTCGCGAACCTCCACCCGATCATGGTCGCGATCGGCGCCTACTACTTGTTCGGCGAGCGGATGGCGTGGCCGTTCTGGGCCGGGCTGGTCTTCGCTTTGATCGGGACCGCACTCCTGATTCGCGCCGGGGCCGGGCCGCTGACCGGGGTGAATCACGGCGATCTTTTGGCCCTTGTCGGTGCCGCGAGTTTCGGCGCCTGGGTGCTGCTTGCCAAAGCCCAGCGCGGGTCGCTTTCGACCCCGGTGACGATGGCCTGGAACATGGGGCTGGGCGCGCCGATGCTCCTGATCTACACCGCGATTGTCGGCGAGCCGATCATGGCGCGGACCGCGTTCGGCTGGGGGGTCCTGTTTGCCTTCGCCGTCACGGTCAACGTGATCGGCCTTTCGATCTTCACCTATACCACCGGCCGCCTGTCGGCCTCGATCAATGCCGCCGCCCTTCTCGTTATCCCGGTGCTCTCGACCACCTACGGCTGGATTTTGTTCGACGAGCGCGTCTCGCTCACCCAGGGCATTGCCGCCGCGCTGGTCCTGGCCGGCTTGTTCCTGACCCAGCGCGGCCAACGCGGCCGGTAGGCGGCCGGCGGCCGACGCGATAGGCTCTCCGCTTCCTGGGAGAGGAAAACCCGTGATCATCGACGTCCACGCCCACGTTCTCGACGATGCCTATCTCGCCGAGCTCGCCAAAGCCGGCACCTTCGGCTTCGAGCGCCAGGCCGACGGCACCTACGCGGTGCCCGGCTACGGCCCGTTCGACCCGCCGATCTACTGGCACGAGGAGCGCTTGAAGGACCTGGCCCGGCGCGGCGTCGACGTTCAGTTGGTCTCGCCGGTGCCGACCTTTCTGGCGTGGCCAGGCGGCGCCGCCGACGTCGCGTGGTCGCGGCGGCTCAACCAGTCGACCGCCGCCTGTGTGGCGCGCTCGGGCGGTCGCTTCAAGGGGCTCGCTACCGTCCCGTTCGGCGAACCCGAGCGCGCGGCCTACGAACTCGAGCGCGCGGTCGGCGCGCACGGCTTCGTCGGCGCCGAATTCCCGACCTATGCCGGCGATCGCCCGCTCGACCATCCGAGCCTGGACGCGGTCTTCACCGCTTGCGAACGGCTCGGCCTCATCGTCTTCATGCATCCGACCAGCGCCGAGGCGATGGAGCGCTGGGAGAAGTTCCTGCTGACGACGGTGCTGTTCTGGCCGCACGAGACGACGCGCGCCGTGACGCGGCTCATCTATAGCGGCGTGCTCGAACGCCATCCCAACTTTCACCTCGCGCTCGCCCACGGCGGCGGCAACCTGGCGTTCATGCAGGGCCGCATCGACTTGGGCTACAACGCGCCCAAGTACGAGTACAACGCCGACGCCCACGAACGCATTCGTCGGCCGCCCTCGACCTATTACAAGCAGCTCTTCTTCGATACCGCGGTCGGGTTTCCGCCGGCGCTCCGCTTCCTGATCGATCTGGTCGGCGCCGACCGCGTCGTCTACGGCTCCGACGAGCCGTTCGAAATCGCCGACCCCAAGGGCGAGATGGCGGTCCCGACCGTTAAGGCGCTCGGCAAGGAGGTCGCCGACAAGGTCCTCGGCGGCAATCTCGCCAAGATCCTGGCCGCGCAGAAACGCTAGGACCGTCGCTTCGCTCCCTTCCCTCCCGCGCGGCGAGCACTATCGCGTTCACACATCAGCCTCCTCCCCCTCGCAGAGAGGGGGGAGGCTCGAGGGGAAGGACTCTACTGCTTGCTGCCGCCGAACAGGCCGCGGAGTCCGCGGCCGACGCCTTCGACGACGCCTTTGACCGCATCGCCCGCCTTCTCGGCCGGGCTCGATGCCAGCGGCTTGGCCCCGCCCTCGGCGCCCGCAGCGGCGCCGCTGCCCTTGGCATCGCCGGCCGCGAGTTTCAGGCACTGATTGTCGTTGCCGCCGACCTCGCCAGGCCGAGGAGCGCCGCCGGCGGAAACGCAAAGGCGCCGATCAGGCCGCCGATCTTGCGCGCGGCGGCGAGCTCATCGGGCCCGACCGATGGGTTGGCAAAAGCGCCCTTGATCTTGATCGGCACCGCGACGTTCAAGGTTACGCCCTTGGGCTTGGGCGAGACCTTGAGATCGAGCGTCTCGGCGCCGAGATCGGCACTGCCCTCGCCGGCGACGGTCGAGAACTCGGTGTCGATCAAGAGCGCTTTGGCGGTGGCGACGCCCTTCTTGAGATCGAACGAAACGGCGGCGCAAGTGAGCGCGGTCGCGTCGCGCTTGCCGGCGACCAGCGTGCCGATGATCGCGCTGGCGCCGCCGACGAGATCGTCGATCAGGGTGGTCTTGAGACGGCCCTCGCCCGTCATGGCGCGGACGGTGCCGTCGAGCCCGCCCATCAGCTGCGCGAGCGACGAGCCCCGGGTCTTGAGGTCGATCGCGACGTCGCCCTTGCCTTCGACCAGGCCGGGAGAGCCGGCGAACGCCATGGCCTGGCCGAGATCGACCTTGGGCGCCTTGAGCCCGAGTGCCACGTCGAACACGGCTTTGCGGGCATCGATCGTCGCCTCGCCGACGAGCTGGCTTCCCGCCACGCTGGCGGCGAGCGGTTTCAGCGTCGCGATGCCGTTGGCGAGATCGAGCTTCAAGCTGACCGCGCGCACGACCGCGCCCGGCCCTACCACGAGTTCGTCGATCGCGATTCCGATCTTGGCGTCGAGCGCGTTCAGCGCCGACACGTCGATCGGGTCGTTCGAGAAAACGCGGTCCTTGGCCGCGGCCTTCGCCGGCGCCGGCTTCGCGGCGCCGCTCCTGGCGGCCGGTTGGAACGATGCGAGGTCGACCTTCGTGGCTTTGAGGTCGGCGGCGACCGCCGGACGGCGGCCGCCGAGATCGGCGGCGATCGTGCCGCCGAGGTCGCTCGCGCCGATCTTGAGGTCGAGGCCCGAGATCACGGCTTTGGTCGGGCTACCCTTGACCTGGGCGGCGACCTTGATCGGGCCGGTCAGCGGCAGCGACGCGCCGAGCGCGCTCTCGACTTTCGTCAAAGCGTCGGCGCTCAGCGCAATCTGGACCTCGTACTCGGGCCTGGCGGCGGGCCCCGTCAGCTTACCGTTGAGCTTGAGCGCGACATCGAACGCGTTGGCGTTGAGGCTGAAGCCGACCGGGTCGCCGTCGGCCAGTTTAGCCAGCGAATCGATGGTGGCGTCGAGCGCGAACGGCGTCGCGCCGTAGGCGCCATCGACCGTCAGCGCGAGCGGGGCATCGAGATGGCGCGCCTTGGCGCCGACCCGCTTGAGCGCAACGACGTGGGTCTTGCCCGTGGCGCCGTCGCGGTAGGCGATCGTGCTGTCATTGACCTCGACCGCGCCCACGATCGGCAGCGACCCGCCCGCGCCCGGCTTCGCGTTCGACCCTCCCGGCTTGGTCGTCCCGGCCGTACCGAATACCCAGTTGGGTTCGCCGCGCCCGCTGGTCTCGAGCAGAACATCGAGCCCGTCGACGGTCGCGCGCGAAACGCGAAGCTCGCCGGACAAGAGCGGGATCAGCTCGACCGTTACCGCCACCCTGGCCAGCCGCACCATGTCGGGCCGCGAGCCCCACGCGGCGTTGGCGACCTTGACATCGCGCGCCTCGACCGCCGGCGTCAGCGAGATCGCCAGTTTCAGCGGCCCGCCCAAGATGAGCTCGCGGCCGGTCGCCTCCTTGAACGCCGCCGCGATCTCGGGGCGGTAGCGATCGACATCGAGCGTCGCGAGGAAAACGCCGAGGCCCACCGCGGCGAGAACCAGGACGCCGGCGGCGATGAGAACGATCGATTTGAGGCGCATGGGGCCTGCTCCGTTCAAGAACGGCGCCCAATTGCGGCCGTTCTTGTCATCCGCGCCCATCAAAAAAAGCGCCGCCCGCAGGCGGCGCTTTCGCACGTCGATTTGACGACGGTTAGTTGGTGACCTTCGGCAACAGGTCGTTGGTGTAGAACTCGGTCGGGTTCAGCCCGGCCGGAATCACGTTGATGTCGGCCATAATCTTGATGGCCCGCTCCCAATCCTTGACCCCCATGTAGCCCCACGGCTTGCCCTTGGTTTCATCGGTGACCCACAGGAATTCGTGGTCCTTGAACTGGGCCATCATGACGTCCTTGTTGGGCTTCGATTCCGGGCGCAGCTTTTGCACGGCGTTGAAGGCGTCCTCGTAGTTCTTCTTGCCGAGGATGTGTTCCATGGCCCGCGTCGTCGCCCGCAAAAAGCCCCGGATCGCTTCCGGCTTCTCGGCGATCGCTTTTTCCGAGGCGATGATGCCCGTGCCGGGCACGTCGACGCCGAGGTCGGCCATCCAGAAAATGTCGGACGGGCGGCCTTGGGCGGCGAAGATCGCACGGAAGAAGGCGGGCGAGGTCGAGACCGCGTCGCCGCCCTTATTGACGTAAGTCGCGCCCTTGATCGTGGTGTCGACCGAGACGAAGGTCGCATCCTTGTAGTTGGTTCCGGCCAGCCGGAACCAAGGCTCCAGGAACGGAATGTCGAACCCACCCGGCGACGTCACGATCTTGATTTTCTTGTCGACCAGATCCTTCGGGCTCTTCAATCCGGACCCTTCCGGCACCAGGATGCCCATCTCGTTCTTGCGGATGAGCGAGCCGATCGCCTTGACCTTGAGGCCTTCCTTGGCACGGCCGACCGACATCGCGCTGTGGCTGGCCTGACCGATATCGTGGCTGCCCGAGGCCACCACCTGGGTCGTATTGACCGAGCCGCGGCCCGATTCGATTTCGACCTTGATGCCTTGTTCCTTGTACCAGCCGCGGTCCTCGGCCAGGAAGTACCAGGAGTGAATGAGGATCGGCGTCCACTCGAGCCGCAACTTGAGCTCGGTCTGCGCCTGCACGCTTGTCGCCAACGCCGAGGCGCCGACGATCGCGCCGGCGATCCCGAGCCCCCACGAACGCCAAATTGATTTCATCGTCGTTCTCCTGTTTGTCTCCCGATAAAAGAAGGGCGGGTGTTGTTCCTGCCCGCCCTTCTTGGTCCGCTCAACCGATCAATTCGTTACCGCCGGCAACAACCCGTTGGTGAAGAAGTCCGCCGCTTTGGCGTCGGCCGGAACCGAGCCGATGTCCTTCAGCACCTTGATCGCCTTCTCCCAGTCTTCCGGCGCCATGTAGCCCCACGGCTTACCCTTGGTGGCGTCGGTGTGCCACAGGATCTCGTGATCTTTGAACTGGGCCAGCATGACGTCCTTCGGAATCTTGGCCTCCGGGCGCTGCTTGGTGATCGCGTCGTAGGCTTCGTCGTAGCGCTTGCCGCCGACGATGTAGTCGAACGCACGATACGTTACTTTGAGAAACTTCCGGATTTCGTCGGCCTTTTCGCGGATCGCGGTCTCGTTGGCGATGATGCCGGTACCGGGAACGTCGACGCCGACGTCGGACATCAAGAAGAACTTGGACGGCCGCTTGTCCTCGAATTGGGCGCGGAAGAACGCGGGCGAGGTGCTGATGGCGCCGGCTTCACCCGAAAGATAGGTCGATCCCTTGAGCTTGGTATCGACGTAAACCATGTTGGCTTTCTTGAAGTCGGTCCCGGCCAGCCTGAACCACGGCTCCAGGAACGGGATCTCGAAGCTGCCGGGCGACGTAACAATCTTGACGTTGTTGTCGACCAGATCCTTCGGGCTCTTATGCGGCGAGTCCCTAGGCACCAGGATGCCCATCTCGTTCTTGCGAATGAGCGCGCCGATCGACTTGACCGGCAGCTTGTCCTTAGCGCGGCCGATCGAGGCGGTCGCCTGACCGGCTTGGCCGATATCGTGACTGCCCGCGGCGACCACCTGGGTGGTATGGACCGAGCCGTTACCCGGCTCGAACGTCACGTTGACGCCTTCCTCCTTGTACCAGCCCTTCGCTTCGGCCAGGAAATACCAGGTGTGGATGACGATCGG
>Ga0194121_10003470_pt1 | contig 23835 bp, 26 predicted proteins | sample TA2MahCa50mmetaG_FD_148609 | JGI IMG/M metagenome (GOLD analysis project Ga0194121, IMG submission 148609) | Freshwater microbial communities from Lake Tanganyika, Tanzania - TA2015020 Mahale Deep Cast 50m | ecosystem: Environmental > Aquatic > Freshwater > Lake | place: Tanzania: Lake...
AGCTCCGGCTGTTGTTCTCGGTCGCGGCCTTCGTCCTGTTCCAGGCTCTGCAGACCGTCGCGCGCACCACCGGGCTCGGCGCGGCGCAGGTCTGGACGCTGCGCGAGCGGCTCGTGAAGATCGCGGTTCGGGTCGAACGCTCCGTGCGGCGCCTCGTGCTGCACTTGCCCCACGCCTTCCCGTGGCGCGACACGTGGCACGCACTCGCCCGCGCGCTGACAGCCACTTGACCCGACGGTCCACGACGACCCTGCTCGCCCCAGGCCGTCGTATCTCTTCCGCGCTCGTGAAACGCTCACGCGCTCAATCACCCGGGCCCAGCGGCGGCGTCGCGATCGCCGTAACGCCGTCCCGCGCCATCGTTTCGGCCCGTGAACTGTCAACCCAGCGCGCGCTGGAGCCGTCTCGGTCTCTGGTGCGTGCGTTCACGAATAGTCCGGGCTAGACTCCGTCGCTATGGGACTCTTCAGCGTCGATATCGAAGTGATCGGCTTCGAACAGCACGAAGCCGAAGAGCACACCGCCCTCGTCGATACCGGAGCGTCGTATCTCTCACTGCCCGCGACGGCGCTCGAGCGTCTTGGCTACCGCTCGCTCGGGATGCAGCGGGTCATCTTCGCGGATGGGTCGGCGGCGCTCTGGCCGATCACCGAGGTGAAGGTTCGGCTCGAAAGTCGAGAGCGCACGGTGATCGCGTTCATGGCCGAGGCCGGCGCGCCATCTCTCATCGGTGCCCAGACCCTGGAGACGTTCGGCCTCGGCGTCGATCCGCTCGGGCTCCGGCTCATTCCAGTCGACGCCTATCTGGCTGGAGTCAACTAGCTGACCTCTCGCTCCGGCGGGGTGCTCCTCGTCGCCGGCGCGGCGGCGTGCTGGAGCAGCGGCGCCCTCATCGCGCGCCTCGTCTCGACCGACCCGTGGACCACCACGCTGTGGCGCTCGGTGTTCTCGGCCGCGTTCCTCATCTCGGTGGTCGCGGTCGTCGAGCGGCGCGGGGTGATCGCGCAGTGGCGGTCGGTCGGCTGGCCGGGTCTCGCCATCGCGGCGTGCATGGCGGCCGCGTCCACGTGCTTCATCCTGTCGCTCTCCCGCACGTCGGTCGCGAACACGCTGATCCTGATGAGCGTCGGCCCCTGGGTGGCCGGGCTACTCGCGTGGCTCGTGCTGGGCGAGCGCGTCAGGCCGCGCACGTGGCTGACGATGGGCGTGGCGGTGGCCGGGGTGGTGGTGATGGTGTCGGGATCGCGGGGTGCCGGACGGCTCGGGGGCGACGCGCTCGCGATCGCGATGGCGTGCGCGTTCGCGACCGCGACCGTGCTGGTCCGCCGGCACCCGCACATCCGGATGACGCCGGCCGCCGGGCTCTCGGCGGTGCTGGCGGCGCTCATCACGCTGCCGATGGCGAGCCCGCTCGCCGTGTCGCCGCGCGATCTGGGACTCCTCGCGCTCTTCGGCGTCGCTCAGTTCGGCGTGGGCTTCCTGCTGTTCATGGCGGGCGCGCGGCTTCTGCCGGTGGCGGAGACGTCGCTGATCGGGATGCTGGAGACCGTGCTGGGTCCGCTGTGGGTGTGGCTCGCGCTCGGTGAGACGATCGACCTCCGGTCACTCGTGGGCGGCGGCATGATCCTGGCCGCGCTGGCGCTGCACACGTTGCTGGATGTCGCTCGAGGCCATGATATGCGCGAGGAGTACGGCACGCCATGAGCAAGCGTCAGCGGTCCCACGTCAAGGTCTCGTTCGGTCGCGCGTTCTCCATCCACCGCGTGCTCGTCATCGGCGCGGTCGCCGTCATGATCTTCGTTCTGGGGATGACACTCGAGAGGCGTCGGCTGGTCGCCGAGCTGGAGGACGACATCCGCTCCCTTTCAGGCGTTCTCAACCACGCCGACCTCGTCGTCGAGATGCTGCAGAGCTACCTGATTACACGCGAGCGCGACGGAGACACGGGCAAGGCGCTCGCGCGCCTCCTTGCGGACACGGCCGAGGCGCGCGCTTCGGCCGAGGTCGTGTCCGGGCGTCTCATCAGCCGCCCCGGACTGGCGACCGACCGCATCGTCGCGATCAACCGGCGCCTCGAGACCGTGAAGCAGGCGACGGACGCGCTCGACGCCCGGCTCGTCCTCTACCGGCCGGGCACGATCGCCACGACCGCGGATCTCCGAAGCATGACGCTTCGCGACCTCAGCGTGATGGCCCGGTACGCGGAAATCCAGCCGGAACGATGGCTGCCGGCATTCAAGACGTACCTCGCGGCCGAGCCGAAAGACCCGGCCGGTGCCTCGGAAACGCTCTTGGCCACATTGGCCGCGTTGCCGGCGCCCGGCGCGATCCGGGCGGCGCACGGTGCGCTGCTTGATCGGCTCCGCGAGCGCGCCGACGCGTTCGCACCCTACTATCCCGGCACCGAGCACTCGACTTACGCCCAATCCGCGGACGCACTGAAAGACCTGATCGCGCGACTGCGGTCGACCCGCCAGACGCTGGAGGGCTACTACGACATAACGGTGCCGGAGGTGGGCGTGAGCGTGCCGATGCGCTTCCCGCTCCTTCTCGCGCCGGGCCTCGCTGGCTTCGTGTACCTGGTCACGCTCTCCTCGCTCTTGACGGCGCGGCGCGCGCTCGGCCAGCTCTCGACCGCGGAGCGCGACGGACTCGAGCTCGAAAACGCGTACGATCCCGCCTGGTTCGCTCCGGCAGGAGCGGTGCCGGCCAGGATCGTTCAGTGTGGGTGGCGGCGCTGTGCCTCTGGTTCGTGATCCCGCTCGCAGCGCTGGGCCTGCTGTGGTTCCTCTATCGCGGGTTGCTCGGGGACGCTGAGCCCTGGTACGGACTCCTGTGCGCGCTCGCCGGCGCCCTCGCGGTCGCCGGCTTCCTCCTTACCCGGACGGTGGCGCGCCGGCTGGCCTGAGAGACGCGCCTAACGCGCCTCTCGCAGCTTTCGGAGCTCGTCCAGGAGGACCTTGCCGCTCTCGACACGTTTCAGATAGTCCCCGGTAAGCGGCGCAGCCAGCTTGTCCCACTCGGCGCGCTCCTTCTCGCCCATCGGTTTCACCTCGGCCTTGGCGGCGGCGTACTTCTTCTCCAGGGCTTCGCCCGCTCGCTCGACGCGGACGGTGGCCTGAGGGCCGAACGTGCCGAGCCGATCAACGATCGGCGGGCCAAGCGTGTCCGTGCCGCCCGGATCGAGGGTCGCCACGATGACGGCGGCGAGGATCATGAAGGGCGACGTCCCGGGGCGGGTGAGACAGTGTTTCTGCCCACCGGGCTTCAGGACGTCGAGAAGCTCGATCGTGACGAGCACGCTGTCGCCAAGCCCGCGGTCGAACGCGAGGAAGATCTCGGGACCGAGCTCGACGACGCTCGCCCCGGCGCTGGTCAGGACTGTCGCATGCTGGTCGCGCCCATCCAGGATCTTGGCGCCTCGGACGTCGAGCGGTGAAACCAGACACTTGACCTTCGAGTAGAAGGTGCCGCCGCGCCAGGCGAAGCCCAGGAGCCGCAGCTTCGCCTTCGCCGCTTCGTCCCTCAGGCGCTTCTCGAGCGAGCTCCCGCTGACACGCCCCGCGTGACGGAGATCGCGGATCTCCGCCGGCAGGTTCAACACGTCGAACGCGGGCACCTTCCTCGCGAAGATGGCGTGCGGGACGACGGCCACGTCGACGTGCTTGTTGGTCAGGATGTCGAACGCCTTCTCGACGCCGCCGAGATCCCGCAAGTTGATGGGGACGACCGTCTTCGCCTTCGCGCCGCCACCCTGGAGCTGCCTGGTGAGCTCGGCAGCCGGGTCCTTCCAGTACGCGGCCCCTGGATGGCCGAGCTTCACGCACTCGGGGTTCGCGCAGTCCGTGGCGCCGAGCCCGAGCAACGCCAGCAACGCGATGGCGAGCCGCGGCATGGTCGCGTCAGGACGAGTAAACGTCCTCGGTCACCTGCTCCGGCGACGGGTACGGCGCGGCGAGGGCGTACTCCACGCCCTTCTCGACCTCGGTCTTCACGTCCGCCGCGATCCGGTCGAAGGTCTCGGTGTCGACGAGGCGCTGCTGCATGAGCCGCGTGGCCAGCGTCTGCAGCGGGTCGTGCTTCGTCATCCACTCCTTCTCTTCCTCCCGCGTGCGGTACTCGCGGTTCACGTCACCCACGTGGTGCCCGTAGTAACGATAGGTCTTCGCCTCCAGGAACGCCGGGCCTTCACCCCGTCGCGCACGCTCCACCAGTTTTCTCATCGCTGAGAACACGGCGGTCACGTCCTGGCCGTCGACGCTCTCCGCGTGAACGCCGACCGCGCGCGGACGCGCGAGGATGTCGCCGGCGATCGTCTCGTGTCCCGGCGTGTACTCGCCGTAGAGGTTGTTCTCGCAGACGTAGATGACCGGGAGCTGCCACAGCGCGGCCATGTTCATCGATTCGTAGAGCAGCCCCTGGCCGAGCGCGCCGTCACCGAAGAAGCACACCGCCACCTGGTCGCTGCCCCGCATCTTCGCGGACAGCGCGGCGCCCGTCGCGATGCCGGCGGAGCCGCCGACGATCGCATTTGCGCCCAAATTGCCGGTTTCCGGGTCGGCGATGTGCATCGAGCCGCCTTTCCCGCGGCAATAGCCCGGCTCCTTGCCGAGGAGCTCGGCGAACATCCGGTGCACCGCCGCGCCCTTCGCGAGGCAGTGGCCGTGCCCGCGGTGCGTGCTCGTGATGAAGTCGTCACGGCGCAGCGCTTCGCACACGCCGACGGCGACCGCTTCCTCGCCGACGTAGAGATGCGCCAGCCCCGGCATCTTCGCGCCCTTGTAGAGCTCGTTCACCTGCTCTTCGAAAGCGCGGATCTTCGCCATCTGCCGGTACATGTGCAGGTGCTGCTCCAGCTCCATCCGCGGCTCGATCGTCTGCGTTGTCATGCGGGGAAGGCTCCATCAGTTGCGCGACGGAGTCAAGAAGCGGCGAGACGAACTAAAAAGGGAGAAATAAGTTGGCAACACGACATCTGGTTGCTAGTGTGAACGCGGCCACCACATGTCGAGTGACTCCCTGATAGCGGAGGTCGTCGACGTTGAATGCTCTCCTCGCTATCTCGTCGTCGTCGCCGCGACCGAAGGCTCGCCCTTCCGTCTGCTCCAGGCGCAGTTCGACGGCGACGCGCGCACGCGCGTCATCCTCGATCGGCGCCACCGCGCCGCCGCCGCGGACGTCCATACGGGTCCGCACGGCGTCGAGCGCCGCGTGTCCACCCCCCGGCCCTTCCTCTCGCCCGGCGCCACGGTAATCCGGCTGACCGATAGCGCACCGGCGAAGAGGACACCCGCCCACGAACCAGCCGGCAGGAGGCCTCCGCTCGCGATGGAAGGCATCGAGGATCGGCAACGTGTCGACCGGTGGCTCGAAGAGAGCCAGTACCTGATCGGCCGGATGATTCCGGCCTACCTCGACGACCGCGACCGGCTGCGTGCCCGGCTCGAGACCGTCGAGGAGGACAACGCGCGGCTCCGGGCGGAGCTCGCGGATGCCCGCCGCGCGATCGCCTAGCTCTGCGGCGAGGTGGACTTCCACCGCGGCGAGAGGACGCGGGTCGCCGAGAACTTCCGGGCCATGGTGGAGCACCTGACGGCGCTGCAAGGCCCGGTCAACGACATCGCCTCCCGGCTGGACGCGCAGCCGGCCACCGCCGAGATGCGGATGTAGGTCAGGTCGCCGGCAAGCCGGGAAGGAGGCGGCGCCCCTCCTTCCCGGCGTAGTATCGACCGTCGAATCCATCGACGGAGGCCCGCGATGATCGTTCCACTCACCCTCGGAGATTTCCTCGAGCGCGCCGAGCTCGTCTACGGCGACCGCGAAGCCGTGCTGGACGAGCCCAATCCCCCGGGCGGAGGCCTCGGCCGCTTCACCTACGCGCAGTTCGCCGCGATGGCGCGCAGCCAGGCCGCCGCGCTCGACGAGCTCGGCGTCGCCGCGAACGAGCGCGTCGCGATCGTCTCGCCGAACGCCGCGCGGTTCCTGATCAGTCTCTTCGGCGTCAGCGTCTTCGGCCGGATCCTGGTCCCCGTGAACTTCCGGCTGAACGCGGAAGAGATCGCCTACATCGTCGAGCACTCCGGCGCGTCGGTGCTGCTCGTCGACCCCGAGCTCGATCAGGCCCTGCGGCAGATCCCCGTGAAGCATCGCCTCGTGCTCGGCACGGCGACCGACGCGCAGCTCTTCCTGCGCCGGGACGCGCGCCCGAAGCTCTCCGTGACCGACGAGAACGCGACGGTCTCGATCAACTACACGTCGGGGACGACCGCGCGGCCGAAGGGCGTCCGGCTCACCCACCGCGGGTTCTGGCTCAACGCGGTGACGTTCGGCTGGCACCTGGCGCTCACGGAGCGCGACGTCTACCTCCACACGCTGCCGACCTTCCACTGCAACGGCTGGGGCATGCCGTACGCGCTGACCGCGATGGGCGTGCGGCAGGTGATCATCCGCAAGATCGATGGCGAAGAGATCCTCAAGCGTGTCGAGAGCGAGGGCGTCACGCTCTTCAACTGCGCGCCGGCCGTCATCGCCGCGGTCCTGGACGCCGCCGCCGCGCGCCGTCAGAAGGGCGTCGCGGTTCCGGGGCGCGGCCGCGTGCGCGTCGTCATCGCCGGCGCGCCACCGCCTTCGAAGACGATCGAGCGGATCGAGACCGAGCTCGGCTGGGAGTTCATCCAGATCTACGGCCTCACCGAGACGTCGCCGCTGCTGACGATCAACCGCTCACCGGCGGAATGGGACGGCCTCGACCCCGCGGAGCGCGCGAAGCGGCTGTCGCGCGCGGGCGTGCCGGCGGTGGGGGTGCGCATGCGCGTCGACGACGAGGGCGAGGTGCTCGCGCGCTCGAACCACGTGTTCGAGGGCTACTGGAACCAGCCGGAGGAGACGGCGAAGGCGATCAAGGACGGGTGGTTCCACACCGGCGACGGCGGCTACGGCGAAGGCCCGTACATCGCGATCAGCGACCGCAAGAAGGACGTGATCATCACGGGCGGCGAGAACGTCTCGTCCATCGAGGTCGAGGACTGCCTCTTCCAGCACCCCGCGGTGGCGGAGGTGTGCGTGATCGGCGTCCCCGACGAGAAGTGGGGCGAGACGATCAAGGCGCTGGTCGTGCTGCGCCCCGGCGCGAGCGCGACCGAGGCGGACCTGATCGCGCATTGCCGCGGCAAGATGGCGCACTACAAGTGCCCGACCTCCGTGGAGCTGCGCGACGTGCTCACGCGCACCGCCACCGGCAAGCTCCAGAAGTTCAAGCTGCGCGAGCCGTACTGGGCGGGCCGCACGCGCAGAGTCAACTAGGCCCTACTTCGGCACGAGGCTCTTGAACTTCGGCATGACCTCGCGCGCGAGCAGCTCCATCGAGTGGCGCCAGGCCTTCGGGTTCTCGGAGTAGTCGAAGCAGAACAGGAGCAGCGTCCCGAAGCCGCCCACCTGCTCGTAGATCTGGTGGAGCCGCTCCGCCACCGTGCTCGGCGACCCGACGAGCCAGTTGTGCTTCGCGCAGTACTCGGGGGTGACGTCGGAGTCCGGCACGCCGGGGTCGTGCTTCAGGAACTCGGTGAACTGGAAGAACGAGAGCAGCGGCAGGAAGTACTCGCGCATCATCCGGCCCATCATCCCGCCCGCCGAAAGCCGCATGGCCTCCGCGTCGGTGTCCGCGACGAAGACCTCGCGCACCATGCGCCAGTCCGCACGCCTGGGCGTGCGCCCGGTCTTCGCGGCGCCCTGCTCCACCGACTCCCAGTGGCTCGCGACGTACGCGGGATTCAGGTTGAGGCTCATCGGCCAGTAGCCGCGCTCGCCCGCGAGCTTGAGCGTGTCGGAGCCCTTGCTCACGCCGGCGACGCCGATCGGCGGATGCGGCTTCTGCAACGGCTTGATGTGCGGCCGGAGCGTCCCGATCATCGTGCCGGTCTTGGTGACGTGCCAGTACTTGCCCTTGTGATCGAACTCCGGCTCGTCACTCCAGAGCCGCAGGATGATCTCGAGGGACTCGCGCGTCATCTCGCGATGCTGCCCGGACATCCCGTCGACGTTGAACATCGCCCAGTCGCTCGGCAGCCCGCTCGCCGCGACGCCGAAGTTCAGCCGGCCCTGCGCGAGGTGGTCGAGCATCGCGACGCGGTTCGCGAGCTCCCCCGGATGGTGATAGGGCATGAGGAAGCCGCCGGGCCCGATGCGCATCCGCGTGGTCTGCAGGAGCGCCTGCGCGACGAGGAGATCGGGCGCCGGATGCGGCTCCCACGGCGCGGTGTGGTGCTCACCGATCCACGCCTCGCTGAAGCCGAGCTCGTCCGCCCACCGCAGCTGCTGGAGATCCCACTGATGCCCGTCGAAGAGGCCGCACTCGGGCGGATGCGACGGCATCGAGAAGAGTCCGTAGTCCATGTCGCCTCCTACGCGCCTCCACGGCTCACTGCGAGATCGGCACGTCCTCGAACGGCTCGTTCGTCCGCGGAATGATCACGGTCACGACCTTCGAGCTGTCGGGTGGCGCCGGGAACTTCGCCCAGGTGCTGAAGATCTGGTTCGGGCCGACCTTGAGCGCCGCGGGCAGGTGCATGTCCGCGACGAGGTAGCCCTGGTCGTCCTTCAGCATCGTGTGCTTCTTCTTCGTCGCCGGGTCGAGGAAGTTCATGCCGAGCGCGGGCGTGAACTTGCAGCCCATGCCGATGCAGCCCCCCCGCGGGGAACGTCACCGTCTTCGCTCCCCCGTTGCAGTACTGCCAGCGCGCCGTCAACGTGTCCCCGGAGGTCCGCTTGAGCTCGGTCAGGATGACCGTGACGTCGGGCTCGGCATACTTCCGCATACCGAGCACCTGCCCCACCGCGCCGATCTCCGTGCTCAGGGTGCAGCACGGCGTCTTCGGATCGGCTTTCCCGAAGTCGGCCGCGAAGGGGCCGTCTTCCTTGGTCTCGCCGACGGGCCCGTCGAACGCTTCGCACAGCTTGGCCGTCTTGAAGATCGCGGCGTCCTTCACGGTGAAGCGGAACATCTTGCCGGTCTTCTGCTCGATCGCGATGATCAGCTGGCGCTTGGTGTCCAGGCCGACGATCGTGCAGCACGACGTGTCCTGAGCGACGGCGGCGGCGGAGAGCGTGAGGCCGGCGATCCACAGCAGATGAAACACGAGGCGCTTCATGGGCGGTGGTCTCCTCGATGGACGGAATAGGCGTCCGAATGCTACTACCGAAGCGTGATCGACACCACCCGCGCGCTGCTCGAGCCGCTGCTCGACACCCTCGAGCGCATCGTCTGGGTGCAGCGGCAGCTCTTCCCGCCGCTGGCGGCACGGCTCGCGGCCCAGCTCGCGCCCTCCGCCGAGGCCGTCGCCGTGCCGTTGCGCGCGCTCGAGGCCGCCGACTGGCCGGACGACCTGCGCTTCATGCGCGATCGCCTGGCGGACGTCGCGCGACAGACCGTCGAGCTGATCACCGAGTTCGTCGAGGCGGCGAAGACGCCCGAGGATCCCATCGGTCTGTTTCGCGCGTTGCGACGCTTCGCGCGCGTGCAGGAGACGCTGTATCCGCTGACCCCCGTCTTTGGCTCGGTGAGCCGGTGGTTCCTCGACGCCGAGCACCGGACGAACGACGACCTCGTCCAGCGGCTCCGTGCCGGCGCTCTCCGCGCGGACGAGGTGCGCCTGGGCGTGCTGCACGCCGACAACGAGCGCGGGACGCGCGGCGGCTTCTCGGTGTACGTCCCCGAGTCCTGGGACGGCGCATCCGCGATGCCGCTCGTCGTCGCGCTCCACGGCGGGTCCGGCCACGGGCGCGATTTCCTCTGGAGCTGGGTGCGCGACGCGCGCTCGCGCGGCGCGCTCGTGCTCTCGCCGACGTCGCGACAGCGCACGTGGTCGATGATGGGCGAGGACGTCGACGCGGAGCCGCTGCACCAGATGGTGGCATCGGTCGCGGGACGCTATCCGGTGGATCGCACGCGCATCCTGCTCACCGGGATGTCGGACGGCGCCACGTACGCGCTCCTGGCCGGCCTGCGCGACGGCTCGCCGTTCACCCACCTCGCGCCGGCGTGCGGCGTGCTGCATCCGATGCTGTTCGTCTCCGGCGACCTGGCGCGCGCGAGCGGCCGCCCGATCTATCTGATCCACGGCGCGCTCGACTGGATGTTCCCCGTCGGGACCGCGCAGCTCGCCCGCCAGGCGCTGGAGACGGCGGGCTCACGGCTCGTCTATCGCGAGATCGAGGATCTCTCGCACACGTACCCGCGTGACGAGAATCCGCGGATCCTCGACTGGCTCTGCGGATGAGAAGGGCTTACGCCCCGTCGTAAGCTGGCCGATAAGGGTAAGGGATGAAGGGTGTCCACGGAGAGTCATGACGGAGTGCAAGCACGGCCTCAAGTCCGGGTGCTCCTACTGTCACGCGCCGCGGTCGGGTGTCAGCCGTCCGGCGCCCGCCGTTCCGAGGAAGCGTGGCTCCAGCTCGGCTCTCTCGGAAAAGATGAACGACCGGATGACCGCGCTGAAGAAGCGCCTCAAAGAGATCCGCGGCGGATAGCTAACGGTAACCGCGCTGCCCGGGAACGGGCGCGCGGCGCGGGCGAAACTCCTCTTTCAGCGGGAGCTGGAAGAAGACGTCCGTCGATCCGGCCTCGACGTTCACGCTCCTGGCTGTCGCCTGCTCCGCGCCTTCCATGTGCGGGTGCCACACGCGGATCGTGTACGTGCCCGGCGGAAGATCGTCGAGCTTCACCCGGCCCGCGCGCGCGGTCGTCCCGACGTACGGCGTGGTGGCGATATAGATGTAGCCGATCATCCAGTCGTGGATGTTGCAGCCGATCGTCACGATCCCCGGCTTGTCGAAGACCACCGGCTTGGCGGGCGTGCCCGTGTAGAGCGGCAGCTCGAAGGTCTTCGCCACCGAGAACGAGTACACGCGGTGACGGATGTTGTCCTTGTTGGGAAAGAAGACCGGCGAGCTGACGAACACCGCCTTCACGAACGGCACGAACTCCTTGTCGATCTGATCGATGGTCTCGCGCGCGGGCCGCGCCGGCGGCGCCGGCGTCCCGCCGCGCGGGACGGCCGTGACCACCGCGTCGGCGAGCGGCCCGTTCTTCTGATCGCGGACGACCGCGGTGATGTCGCCGGCCTCGGCGACACCGGCCAGCAGGAGCGACAGCGCGACGGCCCAGCGCCGCACGCTAGTAGCTGACCGGGACGCCGGCGCGAAAGACGTCGTTGAAGTAGTCCTGGTCGCGGCGGCCGAACCCGAGCTGCCGCTCGTAGCCGAGATTCAACGACGCGTGGCGGCCGAGGGCGAAGCTCAGCCCGAAGCTCAGGATGTGGACGGTCGCGTCGATCTTGTAGGCGACGAAGTCCGGTCCGAACGGCCGGTCGGTCGTCAGCGCGGTCGACGCGGCGAGGATCGCGGCGTTGCGCCGCGTCGTCGAGACGACGTCGCCCTCGCGCAGCGCGTAGCCGCCGAACACCGTGAGGACCTCGTTCACGGCGACGTCGAGGCGTGCGGAATACGTGTGGCTGGTGATGTCGAAGACGTCGCCGGGAAGGATGCGACTGACGCGGTGCCCGTGATCGGCCATGCGCTCTTCGAACACGTAGTCGAGGCGGACGTCCCAGCGCTCGCCGAGGCGGAGACCGCCGCCGGCGCCGAGACGATAACGCCAGGCGTCACGCACGGCATCGTCGTATTCGAGCCGCGTGCCCGACGCGAAGAGCCGCAGCCACGGCGCCGACGCGCCGAGCCCGAACTTCGTCCGGAACGCCGCCGTCGCGCCGATGCCGAGGTTGCTGAGGCCCGGGAGCTCGACGTAGCCGTTGCCGTTGACGTCGCCCGAAAAGGTGAAGAGGTGGTCGTCGCCGAGGGGGAGCGCGAGCCCCGTGGAGACCGACGTGCTCAGCGCGCTGTCGCTCTTGACGTCACGCGCCCGCTGCGCGAGGCCGACGTTCGTCTCGTACACGACCCCGGCGTCACCTTCGAAGAACCAGTCCGCCGCCGCCGCGGGCGCCGGAGCGAGCGCGCATGCCGTCAGCACGAGCGCGGCGAGCGTCCTCACGGAGGAGGTCTCACGACGCCCTGCATTGTATTCTGGCCTCGCGGAATGGCGTTACGGAGCTTCCAGACCAGGCTCGTCGTTTCCTTCCTGATCCTCATCTCGGTGGTCCTGATCGGCTCGCTCCTCGCGGTGAACTGGGTGATCGAGCGCAGCGCCCGCGCCCACGTCAAGGCGGAGCTCGCGACCGCGGCCAAGGTCGTCACGGGGTTGCTCGACGCCCGCAAGGAGCGGCTCGTCCACGCCGCGCGGATCCTGTCGGGCGACTTCGCGTTCAAGCAGGTCGTGGCGCTCGGCGACCACGACACGCTCCTCTCCGCCATGGACAACCACCGCGCCCGCATCAACGCGGAGCTGATGCTGGTGGTCTCGCTCGACGGCAGCCGCACCGTGGACACGCTGCGTCGCTCGGTCGCGGTGCCGCAGCTCATCACGGCGGCGCGGCGGGTCGGCGAGGTCTCCGACGTCGTGCTCGTCGACGGCCGGCCGTACCAGGCGGTCGTCGTCCCGCTGCTGGCGCCGGCGCCGATCGCGTGGATCGGCATGGGCTTCCCGATCGACCGCGGGCTCGCGGACGAGCTGCGGACGACGACGGGCGCGAGGATCCACGTGGTGCTGCAACGGCCGCTCGCGGAAGCGATGGCGCCCTATCGGCCCCTGCGCGCGGCGCTGCTGGTCCTGTTCGGCGTGGCGGCCACCGTCTCGATCGTCGGTGGCGTGTGGATCGCGCGCGACGTCAGCCGTCCCGTCCGCCAGCTCGCGGATGCCGCGCGGAAGATCGAAGCCGGCCAGTACGGCGCGACCGTGCCGATCACGCGGCAGGACGAGCTCGGCGAGCTGACCACGACGTTCAACCGCATGACCAGCGCCGTGGCCGAGCGCGAAGAGCGCCTGCGCGCGAGCGAGGAGCGCTTCCGCGCGATGACCGAGTCCGCGGCGGACGCCGTCGTCACGACCGACGGCGCCGGCGTGGTGGTCGCGTGGAACCGCGGCGCGCAGACGATCTTCGGCTACACGGCGGACGAAGCGCTCGGGATGCCGCTGGCGCGCGTGCTCCCCGGTGGAGCGGCCGACGGTGCGGGACGCGGCGTGACGAAAGACGGCCGCGAGATCCCGGTCGAGATCTCGTTCGCCGCGTGGGAGACGCGGCAGGGCGCGTTCCGGACGGGGATCATCCGCGACGTGACCGAGCGCCGGCAGCTCGAGGAACAGGTGCGCCAGTCACAGAAGATGGAGAGCATCGGACGGCTGGCCGGCGGCGTCGCGCACGACTTCAACAGTCTGCTCACGGTGATCACGGGCCACGGGGAGCTGCTCGAAACGGATCTCGAGGGCGACGAGACCCTGCTCCGCCGGGTGCGCGTCATCAACGAGGCCGCGAGCCACGCCGGCGACCTGACGCGGCAGCTGCTCGCGTTCAGCAGAAAGCAGGTGCTCGCGCCCAAGATCCTCGATCTCAACACGACGATGGCCGGGATCGAGCCGATGCTCCGGCGCCTGATCGGCGAGGACATCGCGCTCGTCGTCAAGGCATCGGCGGGGTTCGGCCGCGTCGAGGCGGACCCGACGCAGATCACGCAGATCGTGCTCAACCTGGCGGTGAACGCGCGCGACGCGATGCCGCACGGCGGCAAGCTCACGATCGAGACGGCCAACGTCGAGCTCGACGAGACCCATGTGCATTGCCATCCGGACATGCGCAGCGGCGCGTACGTGATGCTCGCGGTGACGGACATCGGGATCGGCATGGACGAGGCGACGCGGTCGAAGGTCTTCGAGCCGTTCTTCACGACCAAGGAGACCGGCAAGGGCACCGGCCTCGGCCTTGCGATGGTGTACGGCATCGTGAAGCAGAGCAACGGCACGATCGGCGTCTACAGCGAGCCGGGCGTCGGCACCTCGTTCGAGATCTACCTGCCGCCGACGCCATCGTCCACCAGGGCGTGCTCGACGAGCGCGAGGCGTTCATCGCCAAGCCGCTCGACGCCGGCTCGCTCTTGCGGAAGCTGCGCGCGGTGCTCGACGTCAGGGCTTGAGGATCACGCGCGTGGCGGCCGTGCCGCCCCCCTTGCCCTGCCACTCCGCGAACTCGAACGCCTTGTTGACCTCGGACAGCGGGAAGCTGTGCGAGACCACCTTCGACAGCGGGTAGCGGTCCTTCGTCCGCACGAGGAAGTCGAGCGCGGCGGGCATGATCCACGGGTTGTAGTGCATGAGCCCGCGCCACTGGATCTGATTGGTGATGACCTTCGTCGCGGGGAACGTCACCGTCTGCGGCACGATGTTGCCGATGTCCACGAACTTGCCGTTGAAGCGGACCATGTCGAGGCCTTCGACCGTCGCCGCGGCGATGCCCACGACCTCCATGACGACGTCCGCGCCGCGCCCGTCGGTGAGGTCCTTCACGCGCGCGACCCGCTCGGCCGGCGTCTTCAGCTCGTTGATGTCGATCGTATCGGTCGCGCCACACCGCTTCGCCATCTCCAGCCGGTGCGGCTGGCCGTCGATCGAGATCACCTTCGACGCGCCGCTCGAAGCCGCGATCGCCGCCGCGTAGACGCCGAGGCCGCCGGCGCCCTGGATCACCACGACGTCGCCGAACTTCAGTTCGGCGTACTCGAGGCCGTGGAGGACCTGGCAGAGCGCGCAGTTGACCGGCGGGATCGCCTCGTCCGGAAGCGCGTCGGGCACCTTGAACACGTAGTGGCCCGGCGGCAGGAAGTAGTACTCCGCGTAGCCGCCGTCACAATACGGATACTCGTTCAGGGAGAACTGCTGGCTGCGGCGATAGCGATGCGGGCACGCGTGATGCTCGCCGCGGACGCACCAGTAGCAGCGGTTGCACGGGTTGAAGAACGGGAACGCGACGCGGTCGCCCTCTTTGAGCGGCCGGCGCAGCGAGTCGGTGGTGACGCCCTTGCCGAGGCTGTGCACGACACCCGTGAACTCGTGCCCGGGCACCTTGCGCATGTCGGGCCCGGCGTAGTTGTTGTCGTTGCGCCAGTAATGGAGGTCGGAGCCGCAGATGGCGGCCGCGGTGTTCTTGATGAGGATGCCGCCCGGCTCGATCTCCGGCGTCGGCAACGTTTCGAGCGCGAGCGGCTGGCCGGGCTGGTTGAGAACGACGGTCAATCCTTTGGGCACCGTTGGACTCCTTCCTGGCGATTCGGCTTCCTCGTCGGTCGTCGGCGCTGAGTATCATACGTGACGTGAGGCGCGTGGCGATCGTCGTCGCCCTCTGCGGCGTGCTTGCGGGCACCCCGGCCGCCGCGGAGACCGTGCATTTTCGCAGCGCCGACGGCAAGACGACGCTCGTCGGCTACCTGTTCCTGCCGCGCGCCGACTCGGCACTGTCGCGCGCGCCGGCGATCGTGCTCCTGCACGGGCGCGGTGGCCCTTATTCGTCGCTCGCGAACGGCGTCTACACGGAAGCCACGCTCTCCCGCCGGCACGCGACGTGGGCGGAGTTCTGGGCGAGCCAGGGCTTCATCGCGCTGGTCGTCGACAGCTTCGGGCCGCGCGGCTATCACGGCGGCTTCCCGCGCGGGAGCTATTCGCAGCGACCGGCGGAGGTCAGCGAGCAAACCGTGCGGCCGCTCGACGCGTACGGCGCGCTCGCGTACCTCCGCGCGCGGCCGGACGTCATGGCCGATCGCGTCGGGCTCCAGGGATGGTCGAACGGCGCGATGACCGCGCTCGTGACGATGTCGGACAACGCGCCGGGCATCACTCGGCCGACGCCGGCGACGGGCTTCCGCGCGGCGCTCGCGCTCTATCCGGGGTGTGGCATGGCGCACGTGCAGGAGCGCTTCGCTCCCTACGCGCCGATGCTCATGCTGCTGGCCTCAGCGGACGACGAGGTCTCGCCGGTGACGTGCGAGGCGCTGGCCGTGCGCACGCGCGCGGCGGGCGGCCCGCTCGAGGTCGTCGTGTACGACGGCGCCGAGCACAGCTTCGACGACCCGGGCCAGCGCCGGCAGAGCGTCGAGGCGAACCGCCGCGCGACGGAGGACGCGAGGCAGCGCGCGGTGCGGTTCTTCCGCACCCACCTCACACCTTAGCGGCGGACGACGCGCTTTCGATACACCTCGAGGATCGGCGGCCCCACCGGTCCGCTTCTCTGGAGCCACGCCTCGATGACGGCGTCACCCGCCGCGCGGAGCGCGTGCCGAAGCTCCGGAGAGACGTCGACGTTGATTGCCGACGCCGGCGGCCCGCAGCTGCGCGTAGTTCGTCGCGATGCGTGACGGAAGGAGGTTCCACTGCTTCGCCTCGGTCGCCTCGACGGCGGCCAGCACGGCGTCGCGCAGGGAGGGGTCGAGCGCGCGCCACGCGTCGAGGTTGACCGTCACCATGCTCGACGTCACCGCGTACTCGATCACGGTGAAGTGCCGCAGCACCTCGGCGAACCGCGAGCCCGCGCCGCCGTCGCCGGACGACACGACGCTGTCGAGCTGTCCGGCGCGCAGCATCGGCATCACGTCGGCGAACGAGATCTGCGCCGGCGCGGCCCCGAGCGCCTTGAAGACGAGGACACCGCTCGCGTCCGGGGTCCGCACGCGGAGCCCCTTCAACTCGTCGACGCTCGTGAGCGGCGTCTTCGACCACAGGCCCGCCGGCGGCCACGGGGAGAGGAACAGCAGCTTCTGGTTGCGGCGCGCGAGCGCCGCTTCGTAGGCGGGCCGTGCGATCTCCGCGAGCACGCGGGCCTCGTCGGGCGTCGACGCGAGGAACGGCAACGAAGGCAGCTCGAAGATCGGATCGATCGCGCCCGCCGCTCCCATGAACGTGTTGCCGAGGGTGACGGCGCCGCGCGCGATCGCGTCGACCATGTCCTTCGAGCGAAAGCCGCTCGCCGCGTCGTACTGGTTGGCGATGACGACACGGCCGCCCGTGCGCTCGAGCACCTCGCGTGTGAACCGCGCGTCGGCTTCACCCTGGATCGACGAGGCGGGGTACTCGTTCGCCATCGTCCAGCGGACCGTCTGCGCGTGCGCTGCGGAGGCGACGAGCAGCACGAGCGCGCTCGCGATCACGGTGCGCCGCGGCATGGCGCGAGAGTGTAACATCGCGGCATTCCAGGAGGAGCCACCCATGAAGGTCAAGGCGGTCAACGGGCTCGCGCGCATCCTCAAGGCCGAGGGCATTCCCTGGGTCAGCTGCTATCCGACCAGTCCCGTGAACAACGCCCTCGGCGAAGAAGGCGTCCCGATCCTGATGATGGGCGAGGAGCGCTTCGCGGTCGCGGTCGCCGACGCGTTCTCGCGCGTGACGTGCGGCAAGCAGATCGGCGCGTGCACCGTCATGGCCGGCCTCAACGCCGCCGGCATCCAGATGGCGTACGGCGCCATCGCGCAGGCGTGGGAGGACTCGTCGCCGATCCTCGTGATGGCGGAGAAGCCCGGCGCCGGCGCCACGCGCCACACGCACTTCGACATCGCGGAGGCGTTCCGCCCGGTGACGAAGTGGGTCGGCGAGATCGACCGCGCGGAGCTCGTGCCCGACTACGTGCGGCGCGCGTTCACGCATCTGCGCTCGGGCCGCCCGGGCCCGGTCCTGCTGCTGATCCCGCGCGACCTCGGCGAATACGACACCGACGAGCATCCGTACACGCCGGTGAAGGGCTGGCGCTCGGGACCGGATCCCGACGACGTGACGGCGGCGGTGAAGGCGCTGCTCGCCGCGAAGAGCCCCCTGATCTACGCGGGCGAAGGCGTCTACTACGCCGACGCGATGGCGGAGCTCCTGCAGTTCGCGGAGCTGGCGCAGGCCCCCGTGCTGACGACGCTGAAGGCCAAGGGCGCGTTCCCGGAACATCATCCGCTGTCGATCGGCGTGCGCGGCTCGCACGCCGACCACTTCCTCCACACGTGCGATCTCCTGTTCGGCATCGGCACGAGCCTGTTCCCGAACCGCTTCAGCCACGCGATTCCCGACGCCGACAAGAAGACGATCGTGCAGTGCAACATCGACATCCTCGACCTCAACCGGAGCTACGAGACGAAGCACGCCGTGGTCGGCGACGCGAAGCTCACGCTGCAGGCGCTGATCGACGAGCTCGCCAGGCGGACGGGCGGTGTGAAGAAGAACCAGGCCGTGCTCGACGAGATCCGGTCCGCGAAGGAGGCGTTCCAGGCGAAGTTCCGGCCGTTCATGGAGTCGAACGAGACGCCGATCAACCCGTATCGCGTGCTCGGCGACCTCTTCAAGGTGATGGATCCGAAGAACGCGTTCCTCACGGCCGATTCGGGCAACACGCGCGACCAGACGAGCACCGTCTACGAGGCGCAGATCGCGCGCGGCTTCCTCGGCTGGGGCAACGTCTCCACGCTCGGCTTCAGCCTCGCCGGCGCGATCGGCGCGAAGCTCGCGTATCCGAACCGGCAGGTGGTCCACGTCACCGGCGACGCGGGCGTCTGCTACATGATGGGGAACTTCGAAGCCGTCGCGCGCTACGGCCTCGGCATCACGACGATCCACATCAACAACGGCGGCTACTCCGGCTACGGCCCCGGCTTCTGGGGCGGCGGCCACGATCCGTACACGTGGAAGGTCTCGGACCACGGCAACGCGTGCATGTCGAACATGGCGAAGGCCGTCGGCTTCGCGGCCGAAGACGTCGACAAGCCGTCGGAGATCATCCCGGCGCTGAAGCGCGCGTTCGAGGCGAACGCGCAGGGCCGCCCGGCGTACGTCGAGTTCCTCTGCTCGCACCACCCGGTGCACGGCGGCTGGGTGCGCGGGGGCGGCGGCCACTAGCGCGCCACGTTCGAGGTCGCAATTTGCGACCTCGAGTCTGGAGGTTCCGATGCTGAAGCGTGGCGATTCGGGCGCGCCCGTCAAGACGTTGCAACGGGGGCTGAACAAGGTCGGGTCGCTGCTGCTGATCGACGGCGACTTTGGGCCGGGAACCGAAGCCGCCGTCGCCGACGCGCGGGTGACACTCAAACGGCCGGGGCCGCCGGTCGCCGATGACGATGTGCAGGCAGCGCTCGCAGCGCTTCCTGATCCCTTTCCTCCGCTGACCGCCGCGGGCGTCACGTTCATCGCGCGGACCGAAGTCTCGAGCCCTGCGCTGTACAGGCGCATGTACTGCCGGCCGATCTGGCCGGGCGGCGAATCCGGCGTGACGATCGGGATCGGGTACGACCTGCGCTTCGTGGACGAGGGCGCCTTGCGCGCCGACTGGGCGGGCGCGCTCTCCGACGCGGCGCTCACGAAGCTCTCGAAGGTCTTGAAGCTGCAGGGCACCGCGGCGCTCGCCACCGACTGTCGCGAGGTCGAGCTTCCCCTCGCCGCCGCCGTCTCGGTGTTCATCGCGCGCGGCCTGCCGAAGGCGATGACCGACGCGCGATCGATCTATCCGCAGATCGACGCGCTGCCGCCGGCGCGGCGGACCGCGCTCGCGAGCCTCGTCTACAACCGCGGCGCGCGGCTCACCGACAACGACCCCGCGCGCCAGGAGCGCCGGGAGATGCGCACGATCAAGACGCTGCTCGCCGAGAACCAGCCCGACGCGGTCGACGAGCAGCTCGACGCGATGAGCCGGCTCTGGGATCCGGCCGCGCAGGCCGGGCTCGTCAAGCGCCGTCACCTCGAAGCGACACTCTGGCGCGCCGGCTTCGGCGCCCTGACGACTCGTCAGGAGGACGTGAGCGGCCGCGCCGCCGCCGCGCTGCAGGTGACGCCGACTCGCGCGCCGACGTCGACGACACCGCGGTGCGCCGGATCGTAGGTCACCACGTGGAGCAGCGCGCCCGCGACCTCGACGGTGTACTCCACCTTCTCGCCGAGAAACGTCCGGCTCCGCACGGTCCCAAGCACGAGCACGTCGGTTGCGCCGGCCTTCGTCGTCTCCGGCACGAGCGTCAGTGACTCGGGCCGGAGGATCAGCGAGAGTCGCGTGCCCGGCGCACAGCCAGGCTCGGCGGCGACGGTGACGGAGCCGCCCCACAGCGCCACGGTCATCCGCCCGCCCGTGACGTCGAGCACCCGGCCCTCGACGAGATTGACGCGGCCGATGAACTGCGCGACGAACTCGGACCGCGGCGCGCGATACAGCTCTTCGGCCGTCCCGATCTGCGCGATGCGCCCCTGCCGCATCACCGCGATCCGATCGGAGATCGCCATCGCCTCGTCCTGGTCGTGCGTGACGTAGACCGTCGTGATCGCGAGCTGCTTCTGCAGGCGCGACAGCTCCGCGCGCATCTGCACGCGCAGCTTCGCGTCGAGATTCGAGAGCGGCTCGTCGAAGAGGAGCAGCCGCGGCTCGACGACGACGGCGCGCGCCACCGCCACGCGCTGCTGCTCACCGCCGGAAAGCTGGTTCGGAAAGCGCCGCTCGTATCCTGGCAGGCCGACCAGCTCCAGCACCTGGCTCACGCGCCGATCGACGTCTCTCCCGGGCACCCGGCGCACCTTGAGCCCGTACGCGACGTTCTCGAAGACGGTCAGGTGGGGGAAGAGCGCGTAGTTCTGGAACACGAAGCCGATCCCGCGGCGATAGACCATGAGTTCGGTGACGTCCTGGTCGCCGATGTAAATCCGGCCGTCGTCGGGCTGCTCGAAGCCGGCGACCATCCGGAGCGTCGTCGTCTTGCCGCAACCCGAGGGCCCCAGCAGCGTGAGGAGCTCGCCCGGCTCGACCACGAGACTGACGTCGTCGACGGCGGCGAGCGTGCTCTGCCCGACGCGCGAGAAGCGCTTGGAGACATGGTCGATTTGCAGGCGGGTGCCGGTCGTCGTCATCCGCCGAGCAGCGTGCCGGCCTGGCCGAGGCTGCCGGCGTTGAGCCGCCGCATCGCGAAGCTCGCGACGGCGACGGCGAGATACACCAGCGCGATGACGAGCATCGAGAACGCGGACGCCTGCCCGAGCTCCAGGTTGGTGATGCCCTCGAGGATGCGCACCGTCACCAGCGACCAGTCGAGCGAGACGAGGAAGATCGTCGCGCTGATCGCGGTCATGGCGCGGATGAAGAGCACCGTCATGCCGGCCAGCAGCGCCGGGCGCACGAGCGGGAGCACGACCCGCCGGAACGTCACGTCGCGCCGCGCCCCGAGGCTGGCGGAGGCCTCCTCGATCGCGGGATCGATCTGCGCGAGGACGGCCGTGGTCGCGCGCGTGCCGGCGAGGCTGTAGCGGAAGACGTAGCAGACGACGAGGATGAAGGCCGTGCCCGTGAGCGCGAGGGGCGGATCGTTGAACGCGAGCAGGTACGCGATGCCGACGATCGTCCCGGGCAGCGCGTAGTTCATCATCGCCGCGAACTCGAGCGCGCGGCGGCCCGGGAACTGCGTCCGCGCGACGAGGAACCCCAGCACCACCGCAAAGAGTCCACCGATCGGCATGCAGAGCACGGCGATGATCAGCGTGTCGCGGACGGCCTTCAGCCCTCCGCTGAACACGTGCGCGTAGTGCGCGAACGACAGCGTGTTGTCCGCGCCGAGCCCGCGCACGAGCGAGGCCGCCGCGATCAACAGATAGCAGATCAGCACCAGGGTGACGACGAGCCCGCACACCAGCCCCAGCGCGACGACGGCGGCCGGCGAGAGGCTCTTCACGCGCGTCGTCGCGCCGACCTTGCCGGTCACCGTGACGAACGAGCCGCCGCGCCGCTCGATCCACTGCCGCTGGCCGATGAAGATCGCAAGCGCGGGCACGAGCAGCAGGAAGCACAGCGCGGCGCCGCCACGCATGTCGTAGAGCCCGGTGATCTGCAGGAAGGCCTGCGTCGGCAGCACCGGGAACTTGGTGCCCGCGAGAATCAGCGGCGTCGCGAAATCGGCGAGGGAAGCGGCGGAGACCAGCAGGAACGCGTTCGCCACGCCGGGGGTCGCGAGCGGCAGCGTCACCGTCCGGAACACCCGCCAGCGCCGCGCGCCGAGACTGAACGCGGAGTCTTCGAGGTTCGGATCGATGTTGGCGATGACCGCCTTCAGCGTGAGATACGCGACCGGGAAGTACGTCAGCGTCTCCGACAGCAGCGTGCCCCAGAGGCCGTAGATGTTCACCTTCGTGAGCCCGAACACGTGATAGGAGATCAGCCCGCGCGGGCCGAGCGCGAAGATGAGCGCGATCGCGGCGGTGAACGGCGGCGAGATCAGCGGCAGCAGCACGACCGCGTCGATGGCCCGGCGCGCCCAGCCCGGGAGATTCGCGCGGACCGTCAGCAGCGCGAACGCGAAGCCGAGCGCGGTGCCCGCGCCGCCGACGAGCACGGCGAGCGCGAGGCTGTTGATGAGCGCGCTGCGATTCGTCCAGTCACGGACGAGCCCTGTCACCGCGTCGAGGCTCGGGCCCTCGTTCCAGAACGTCAGGATGAGCAGCCGGACGAGCGGATAGAGCACGAAGAGCGCCACCGCCGCCCACACGAGCAGGACGGCGGGGAGCAGCACCGGGTCGCGGAGCGGCCGGCGCACGCGGCGGCGCTCAGTCCTTGATCGTCTCGTTCACCCAGCGCTCGACGAGCCGCTTGCGGTTCTTGCCGACCCAGTCGAGATCGACGGGCAGGAGCTTGGCCTCCCTCATGAGGCTCTGGACGTTCGTGTCGATGCTCGCGCCGGGGAGGACGGGCAGCATGTAGACGTCGTTCTTGTCGAGCAGGTCCTGCATCTCCTTGCTGAACGTCCAGTCGATGAACTTCGTCGCCTGATCGCGGTGCTTCGCGCCTTTGACCAGCGCGATGGCCTCGATGACCGCGGCGACGCCTTCCTTCGGGAACGTGACCACGAGGTCGTAGCCCTTCTTCTTCGCCTCCATCGCGTCCGGCATGTGCGCGACGCAGACCATCGTCTGCCCGAGGCCGACGGGGACCGTGCACCCCCCGCCGCTCTTCGTGTAGACCTGCACGTTCTTGTGGAGCTTCTTCTGGTAGTCGAACGCCTTCTCCTCGTCCTTGCCGAAGGCGTAGTAGATCGACAGCATGCGCGTGAGCGCGGTGCCGGAGGTGCGCGCGTCCGCCGTCTGGATCTGGCCCTTGTACGCGGGATCGAGGAGGTCGTTCCACGACGTCGGCGGCTTGAGCCCCTTCTCCTTCAGGAGCTTCGTGTTCGACATGAAGACCAGCGTGTTCTTGCTGACCGCGGTGTAGTACGCCTCCCTGTCCTTCAGCTCCGCCGAGATCAGGTTCCACGTCGGCGGGCGATACGGCTCGATGATCCCCGCCTCCTTCGCCGCGGCGAAGCCGTCGCCGGGCGCTCCCCAGATGACGTCGGCGCGCGGGTTGCTCTTCTCCGCCGTCGCGCGCGCCACGAGCTCGCCCGTCGACAACCGGAGGAAGTTGATCTGCACGCCGGTCTTCGCCGTGTAGGCCTTGAAGATCGGCTGCGAGAGCGACTCCGGCCACGCGGTGTACACGTTGATGGTCTGCGCCGCCGCGGGAGCGACGGACGCCGCGAGCAGAGCCCCGACCAGCGCCGCGAGACGGATACACCAACCCTTCACGCTCATCGTGCCCTCCCTCGAATCGCGCCGCCCATGCTACTCTGAACTCGCATGATCGGCCGGGCGAAGCGCGGCATGAAGACCGGCAAGACGCGGCTCGGGTCCCGCACCACGGGACGCCCAGCGGCAGCGGTGGTGCGCGCCCGGCGACAGACGTAACGCTTTCGATACGCTCCAGGACCTTCAGGGCCCGCGACCACCGGTCGCGGGCCTTTGTTTTCTGGGCTCTTCCGGCAATCGTGTGGGTTCGTGACGTCGTGCCGCTATGCTCCGACCGACCGAAAGGGGGGTCGGAGCGATGCGCGACGTCGAGCTCGACCGGGCGATCCTGGGGCTGACTCCGCCGTGGA
>Ga0194121_10003473_pt1 | contig 23833 bp, 26 predicted proteins | sample TA2MahCa50mmetaG_FD_148609 | JGI IMG/M metagenome (GOLD analysis project Ga0194121, IMG submission 148609) | Freshwater microbial communities from Lake Tanganyika, Tanzania - TA2015020 Mahale Deep Cast 50m | ecosystem: Environmental > Aquatic > Freshwater > Lake | place: Tanzania: Lake...
CAAGCCGGCGACGGTCGGCGAGATTCTCGTGGAGGAGTTCATGCAGCCGCTGCGACTGACCCAGGGCGCGCTGGCCGAGGCGATGGGCGTCCAGCGCAAGCGCGCCCACGAATTGTGCAACGGCCGCAGGGCCGTGACGGCGCCGACCGCCCTCATTCTTGCCCGGGTGTTCGGCAACAGCCCGGATTGCTGGCTGAATGTGCAACGGCCGAGCGATCTTTGGAAGGCAATGCACAGTTCCGACGAACGCGAACGGATCAAGCGCGCCCGGCCCCCCAGGATTGCCGCGTGACGGCTGCCGCCACACCCGGACTCACGGCACGATGAGTGAATACCAATACTATGAATTCCAGGCCGTCGACCGGCCACTCACCGAGGCCGAGCGTACGGAGCTGCGGGCGCTCTCCTCGCGGGCGCGCATCACGGCCACGAGTTTCACCGACCACTACGAAGGGCGCTGACCTGATCGTCGATTTCCTCCTCGATGAGGGCCTGTCGAGTGACGACGACTGGGACGGCGGGGCCGGCGAACCGTGAGCGATTCAATCTGATCGGATTCCGCTCCAGATCGCGGCGCGGTGGGCGAGTACGCCTGAGACCTATCGCGGCCCGCGAATCTCGACCAGATCGCGGCTCCGGGTAACGAGCGCCCTCGACAGCGCATCGATCCTATGCTGCAGCCGGGCACTGGCCATGCCGACGATCCCTTGACCCGGTAGCTCGAGGTCGGGGAACCAGCGCTTGGTCAGCGGCACCTGCGCGAGGCAGCGCAGATCGAGATGGAACGGCTTCTGGCCTACCGCACGGGCCGCGGCAGCTTCGAGCTCCATGACGCCCAGCGGCAACCGCCCAGTGGCACCGCGCCAGGGCCCCGAGCTGGTGTAGGCCAGCAGCAGCATCGGCACCTTCGGCCTGCTGTTCGTCGCCAGCACATAAGCGACATGCCGCACCGGTCCCGGCTGGTCCGGCGGGCCGAACGGGAACATCGTCCAGACGAAGCATCCGGACGCAATTGGGCGGACCGCCACGCCGCCTCAGCGGCCGAACAACGTGCCGATGGTCTTCCTCCGGCGGGCATGGCTCCTGTTGCTTTCGCCCGGTCGCCGATCGGGTTCGCCAAAGGGCTGGCCCCGCAGTTCCGGCGCGACATGCACCCGGATCACCCGCTCGGCTTCGTCGCGGGCATGGATTTCGCGTTCCACCAGTCGCTCCAGAACAGCCGCCACGGAGCGGTGCTCGGCCTTGGCGATCTGCTGCAGGCGTGCATGCGCCTCGGGGTCGAGGCGAACGGTGACGCCGGGACGGGCGGAAGGGCTGGAGGTCGGCATGCTGTCTATTTGCATCAAAGTGATGCGCCGTTCAAGGGTGCTGCGGTTTGCGCCGGATACCCGCCTTCGTCGTTGTTGGCCCGGCCGATACGACAGCTGGCCCGTCATCAGCTGGCCCGTCATCAGGTGTCCCATCATCGCGGCGAACACGCCGCGGTCTGCGACGTCGTCATCGCCGGCGGGCGAGGAGAGCCCGCCCTGCTATAGTCGCCCCATGACCGCGCGCCTCGGCAACCTGCCCCCGACCCGGATCGAAAAGCTCGAGACGTTCCTGATCGAGCGCTGGTGCCTGCTGCGCATCCATTGCGAGGACGGCACGGTCGGCACCGGCGAGGCGGGCGTGCACGGCTGGCCGCGGCCGACCGCCGCCATGATCGAGGAGATGAAGTCGTATCTCGTGGGGCGCGACCCCTCGACGATCGAGCATCACGCGCAGGCGCTGCAGCGGCATTCGCACTTCATGGGTGCGCTGATCGGCGGCGCCATTTCGGCGATCGACATCGCGTTGTGGGACATCAAGGCCAGGCGCTACGGCGTGCCGGTCCACGAGCTGATGGGCGGCAGGACGCGCGACCGCGTGCGCTGCTACATGCACGCCAAGGGCGACACGCTCGACGAGCTGGTGGCCGATGCCGTCAGCAAGAAGCGCCAGGGCTTCACGGCGATCCGCTTCTCGCCGTTTGCACCCGACTATCATCAGCGCAGGTCCTTCGAGGAATGGGCGAGCGAGGCCGAGCGCCGCGTCGGCGCGGTGCACGAGGCGCTCCAGGGCGACGCCGACATTTGCATCGAGCTGCACCGCCAGATGAACCCGGCCGAATCGATTGCGCTCGGACAGCGCCTGCAGAAATTCCATCCGTACTTCTATGAAGACCCGATGCTGCCCGACAGTCCGGCGATGATGGGCGACGTCCAGGCGCGCAGCGGCTTGCCGGTGGCGACGGGCGAGCGCTTCTCGTCGATCTTCCAGTTCCAGGAGCTTCTGGCAAACAACGGCTGCGCCTATGTCCGACCCGACGTCTGCCTCTGCATGGGGCTCACCGGTGCCAAGAAGGTGGCGGCGATGGCCGAGGCGCACCACGTCAAGGTGATCCCGCACAATCCTCTGTCGCCGATCTCGACCGCGGCCTGCGTGCAGCTCGACGCCTGCATCCCGAACTTCGCGCTGCAGGAATACACGGGCGAGCAGGATCCGCCCAAGCGCGACATGGTCGTGCAGCCGCTGGTGCTGAAGGATGGCTGCCTCGAGGTGCCGGATGCGCCGGGCCTCGGCATCGAGCTGAACGACGCCGCCCTAGCGCGGCTCGGCCTGCGCGAGGTCGTGACCGAGCCGCCGATCGGTCGGGATGGCTCGGTGCAGGATTGGTGACGGCCGTGGCGAGCATTCGCCTCAGACCAAACTCCGATCGCCGAGGCCGGCGTTTCGGCGTCGGCCGGATGTCAGGCGGGTACATGTGAGCGAATACCAATACTATGAATTCCAGGCCGTCGACCGGCCGCTTAGCCAGGCGGAGCAGAAGGCGTTGCGGGCGCTCTCCTCGCGGGCGCGCATCACGGCCACGAGCTTCACGAACCACTACGAATGGGGCGACCTGAAGGGCGATCCGAAGAAGCTCGTGGAGCGATACTTCGATCTGCACCTCTATTTCGCCAACTGGGCTGCGCGGCGGCTGATGATCCGACTGCCGAAGCGACTTGTGGACATGTCGCGTCTCGAGTCCGTGCTGTGCGACGTGGACTGGGTCTCGGTTTCCGAGAAGGGCGACAACCTGTTCGTCGATATCTTCGGCGAAGGGGTCGAGCCGTACACTGACGAGTGGGACGACGGAACCGGTTGGCTCGCAGCGCTGTCGCCGCTTCGAGCCGACGTACTGTCGGGAGATTACAGGCTCTTCTACCTCGCCTGGCTGGCCGCCGTTGGCTACGGAGGCATTGACGCCGCCGCCGTCGAGCCGCTGCCCGGCATCGGTCCGCTGACTGGGGCGCTGGAAGCCTTTGCGGAGTTCTTCGCGCTGGACGCCGATCTTGTGGCGGCGGCCGCGGAACGGACTGGTGGCGCGGGCACTGCCGGGCTGCTCCCACGCGATGACCTGCGCAGTGCGCTCGCGGCCGTGCCCGATCGCGAGAAGGTAGACTTGCTTCTGCGCTTGGTCGAAGGCGATCCTCACGTGGCGGCTGAGTTGAAAGGCAGGATGCGGATGTCAGTTCTGCAGCCGCCTGCCGACCTGCGCACCGCCGGCGACCTGCGTGCCCGCGCGGCCGTCATTCGTGAGAAGCGCGAGCGCGGCAGGGCCGAGAAGCTGGAGGCGGAGCGGCGCAGGAAGGAGAAGGAAGTCGAAAAGGCTCGGCGCGCCCGGCTCGAAGCCGTGAAACGGCGCGGGCTGGCGGTATGGGATCGGATCGAGGCCGAGATCGAACGGCGCAACGCGTCCGGCTACGAGACCGCGACGGGCCTTCTCGTCGATCTCGAGGTCATAGCGACGGAGCAGGGAACGGACGCCGACTTCGCCCGGCGCCTCGAGAGCATCCGCGAACGACATGCGCGCAAGAGCAAATTCATCGAGCGCCTGAAGGGGCTTGTGCGGCGCTGACCGGGACTCGCCGCGTATCAGACCTGCCGCACGTTCCCCGGGTAACGGGCGACGACGTCGTCTGACGTGACCAAGGTCAGCCCCTCGACCTCGGCCTGGGCCAGCAGCATGCGGTCGAAGGGATCCTCGTGGATGGCCGGCAGGTCCAGAGTGGCCATCGCATGGTCGCTGGAAATCGACAGTTCGCGCCAACCGGAGTCCAGGAGACCACGCCGCAATCGACGCGGCTCGACGCGAAAATCGCGTCGACCCAGGCCGTGCTTGATGGCCACTTCCCACAAGCTCACGGCGCTGAACCAGAGTTGCGTGTCCGGATCGTCGAGCAACCGGCGCGCCTTTCTCGACAGCCGGTGCGGTTCTCCCGCCGCCCCGAGCAGGACATGCGTATCGACCAGCAGGGTCATCTGTCGCCCCGGAACCGGCGCTCGATGTCGGTCTGCCCCATGCGGTCGAAGTCGTCGGGGACGGCGATCTCGCCGGCCAGGAAGCCGAGACGAGGTGGCTTGGCCTGCTCGCGCGACGAGAGGGGCACGACCTTGACCAATGGTTTGCCTGCCTTGGCGATGATGAAGCCTTCGCCCTTGGCGGCTCGCTCTACCAGGCGAGACAGGTGGGTCTTCGCCTCGTGCATGTTGACCTTGCGTATGTCGGCCTCGACTTAGGGATTATCCGTAAATAATATTGACCTGCATTGGCACGTGACGGAAGCAGATGATGGCGGCGGCGAGCATGGTGAGCGCCAGGTAGGACCGGTGGGTCTTCTCGTAGCGCACCAGCAACTTGCGGAAGCGATTGAACCAGGAGTGAGCCACCTCGACCACCCAGCGCCGCGGCGGATGACGCTTCTTGGTCCGATGCTCCTCGCGGCGTGAACGGACATGAGGAACGTATCGGCGACGACGGATCGCCTGGTCGGCGGCGACGCCCTCAAAGGCGGCATCGGCGCACAGATGTTGCTTCAAGCGCGGGCGGACGCGCGGCCGGCGCACCACCAAGCTGTCGAGGGTTGGCTCGAGCTGGGTGACGTCATGGCGATTGGCGGGGGCCACGACGATCGACAGCGGGACGCCACGGCCGTCGACCAGCAACATTCGCTTGCTGCCGTTTTTTTCCCCGATCGGTCGGGTTTGCGCCGACCGCTTCCTGGGCCAGCGGCGCTTTCAGCAGCGCCCCGTCTACGCTCTGCCAGCGCCAGGCGATGCCTTCCATCTCGTCGTACTCAGCCAGTCCCGTGCGCCACAAGGCGACAAAGAAGCCCGCCCGCTCCCATTCCATAAAGCGCTTATGGATGGCGCTGGCGCTGCCAAAGCGCTCCTTGGGCAGCGCTTTCCACTGGCAGCCTGTACGCAGCACATACACGATCGCCTCGAACACGGTGCGCACCGCTATCGGCTTACGGCCACCGCCAGGCTTCCGCCGGTACTTGCGATTGCTCGGCCGCTTCGGCCTTCTCGGCACAAGCCGCTCCACTCTTTCCCAAAACGCATCCGAGACTTCCCACGATGCCAGGCGAGGCTTGCCCAAGTGCTTTCTCCTTCGCCCCTCCGGTGGTTCCCACCAGAAAACACTATAGCATATTATTTACGGATAAGTCCTTAGTCTTTTCCTGGCCTTTCGTAAGCAGTATGGCTGCCCTGCTGTGCATCGGCGCACTGGAATGACCCCCAATCGGCAAGGGGGGGCATTACCTGCAAGGTGTTCATATCACTTGCCCTGCCTCTCTCGAATGGGGGGCAACCAAAGACCCAGAGTGCAACGCGCCTTACCGCGCGCGAAGTCGATGCAGTAGATTGAATCTGCGCCGGATCTTGCTCCGACAGCCAGCGCTGCGCCCGCGCCGTTGTTGGAAAGCATGACGATGGTCGGCGACGTGCCGATGTAGCGCATCAGTAACGATCGCCCTCGCGCATCGATCGCACGAGGTCGGACGCGCGTTCGTCCTGTGGGGGCATGGCGGCTGTCAGCGCCGCCAGCATGGTCAGATCGATGCGCTTGCGCGGCCTCACGACCGCGGTGAGGCGCGCCACCGGTCGACCGCGCTGGATGATGTCGATGGTGTCGCCGGCTTGGACCCGGCCGACGAGCTCGCTCAGGCGGGCCTTCGCATCGGCCAGATTGACGCTGTCCGTCTCGGCCTCTTGGCCCTGTACACGGCATGCAGGTATGTGCAGCGCAAATGTATACTTCAGTCATTGACTCAACGCCAGGCATGTTCTATATTTGTTCTTTACCAAGAGACAGCCATGCCATCGCACGCCTTTCACCTGCAAGCCTCCGAACAGAGCTGGCGCACCCCCGACCTCAGCGTCCTCGATAGCCGGCGTGGTCCCGTGCCGGCCGTACCCCTCGCGATGGTGCCGCAGCCTTGGTGCGACTGGATCGCCGACACCGAGCGGGCGACCGGCGCGCCGGCGGACTACGTCCTGCAGTCGGTGCTGGCCGGCGTCGCGGCCGTGTGCGGCGCGGGCGTGCGGGTGCGCGTCACCCCGGCCTGGGACGAGCCGTTGGTGCTGTGGCAGGCCGTGGTGGGCGAGCCCTCGACCGGCAAGTCATCGTCGCTGGCGCCGCTGCGCCGGTTGCTCGATGTCATCGAGCAGGAGCGGCGCGCCGGCGACGACGAGCGGCGCCTGGAGCAGGCCGGCCAGGCCAGCCAGAGCGGGAAGGCCGGCCAGGGTGGGGCCGGGCCGGCCGGAAAGGACCACGACGCCGCGCCGTTCGTTCCCTCACAGGTCGTGGCGGGCGATGCCGATCCCGCGGCGCTCGCCGGCATCGTCTCGGGCAACCCGCGCGACGTGTTGCTGTGGCGCGACGGCCCGTCCGCCTGGATCGGCGCCGCGGGCGACGACGAAGACGACAGCCGACGCGAGGCATGGCTCGCCGCCTGGGAAGCCGGCGCCGTCACCGTGGCGCGTCCGCGCCAGCCGGTGCGATCGTTGCCGCGCTTTGCGGTCAGCATCCTCGAGACCATCCGTCCCGACCGGCTGATGGCGGCGCTGCGTTGCGGCGACGACGGCCTTGCCGCTCGCTTTCTCTTCGCCTGGCCCGGCCCGCAACTCTATCGCGCCCTCGAGGTGGTCGAGCCGACGCGCGACGAGGAGATCCTGCGGCGCCTGCGCGCGCTGTCGCGGCTGGCGAGGAGCGCCGACGATCCTTGCGTGCTCGCCGTCGATGCCCGCGGCCGCGCGGCGCTCGACACGGTCTTGGCGGCGCTGCATGCCGAGCGGCAGAACGTCGAGGGGCTGGAGGCGGCGTGGATCGGCAAGAGCCGGTCGCTGATCGTGCGGCTGGCCGGCGTCATCGAGCTGCTGGGCTCGATCGACGGCAAGGTCGTGCGGCCGGGCGCCATCGGCGCCGAGCAGGTCGAGGCCGCCGCCGCGCTGTGGCGCGAGTACTACTGGCCGCACGCCAAGGCGGTGTTCGACAGCGCCGAGCTCTCGGACCATGCCAAGCGCGTGCGCCGCGTCGCCCGCTGGCTGCTGGACAAGCGGCCGGCGACGGTGTCGCGCGACGACATCCGCCGCCGCGCGCTCAGCCTCAGCGCCACCGCCGAGGAGACCGAGAGCGTGCTGCAGCGGCTGCACTATCTCGGCTTCGTCCAGCCCGACCTCGCCTATCGCGACCGGCCGGGCCGGCCGACGACGCACTGGCAGGTCAACTCCGCCCTGGCCAAAAGTGAAAAACCAACATCTAAACTATCTTAACTATCGAAATTTATTGTCTGCCGGACCGCCGGCTTCCAGCCGGCTCAGAGTTCACGAGGCCGGCTGGAAGCCGGCGGCCCGGCAGGCTATGTTGGACAAACAGGTATTTTGTTGAACAAAGGTGCTGCTGTGGCAAGGACATCATCAGGCAGGTCGGCGACGCCGGCCGCGAAGTCGCCGGCGGTTGTCGCGAAGCCGACGCCGGATGGCCGAGTCCGTCTTGGCGGCGGGGCGCGCGTCGAGGCGGTCATGCAGGCGGCCAAGCAAGCCGGCCTTCTGCATGGCAAGGGAGGCCGCATCGGCGGCAGGGTGAGTCCGGTCCTGGTCCGGCAGGCCAAGCGGCAAACCGGCATCGAGGCCGATACCGACCTGATCGAGTTTGCGTTGGCGGCAGTGGCTCTCGAGGATAACTTTGCGCAGGCCTTCGAGAAGTCGCGCGGCAAGGTCGATCCGGAGCTGAAGCTCGGCTTCTGACGTGGCCGGGCTCGACTTCGAGGCGGCGAGGCGATGGGCGCAGTTCGATCCGCGAACGACTCTCGCGCGACGTCGCGACGACGCGTTGCCCTTCGTCGATGCCGCGTCGATCGGCGGTCAAGGGCTGTTGCTCGATACCTGCGTCTATATCGATCAGATGCAGGATCGTTCGCCGCAGGTCCTGGATGAGCTGATCGCTCGGCGCCAGGTCAACCATTCGACGGTCGCGATCCAGGAACTGATGCACACGGTCGGCGTGCTCGATCCGTCGGACAGACGGACAGCCGGCGCCATCGCCGAGATCGGCAGGCACATCAAGGCAATGCCGCCCCATCGGGTCTTTGCGCCGGACGTCGAGGTCCTTGCAAGGGGCGCGCTGCTCTCGGGCATCCTCTGTCGCGTCCAGGGATACGGCAGGGACGGCAGGCTGCGCGCCCTGCAGGCCTGCGTCCTGTTCCTGCAGGCGCAGAAGCTCGGCCTGGTCGTGCTGACCGCGAATGTCGGCGACTACGACGTCCTTCTTCAGCTCATCCCGGCCGGGCGGGCGCTCTTCTATCGTCGGACATGAAACTCGACGAAAACTTTATCGGCTGCCACCAATGACTCTAGCGAGCCGCGGCCTTCTTTTCCGCATCCAGCCGCCGCAGCTCGCGCCGCATGATCTTGCCCGTCGTGGTGAGCGGCAGCTCGGCCACGAACTCGACCTCGCGCGGATATTCGTGGGCGGCCAGCCGGGTCTTCACGTAGCTCGCGAGGTCGGCCTTCAGCGCCTCGGTGGCGGCGATCTCGGGCCGGAGCTGCACGAAGGCTTTTACGATCTCGGTGCGCAGCGGGTCGGGCACGCCGACCACGCCGACCATGGCGACAGCGGGGTGGCGCATCAGGCATTCCTCGATCTCGCCCGGGCCGATGCGATAGCCGCCCGAGGTAATGACGTCGTCGTCGCGGCTCTTGAAGAAGACGTAGCCGTCCTCGTCGATGTGCCCGAGATCGCCCGTGAGCAGCCAATCGCCGGCGAACTTCTGGGCCGTGGCCTCGGGCTTGCGCCAGTATTCCAGCATGACGATGGGATCGTGCCGCAGGCCCGCGATCTGGCCTTCCTCGCCGGGCTTCAGCGGCTGGCCCTGGGCATCGACGACCGCGACCTGCCGGCCGGGGCAGGCGCGGCCGCAGGAGCCCGGCCGCACCTCGAACCAGTCCGGCGAGTTCACGGTCATCAGGTTCATCTCGGTCTGGCCGTAGCCCTCGGAGATGGTCGTGCCGAAAGCCTCGCGGCCCCACGCCAGCAGCTCCTCGCCCATCGCCTCGCCGCCGGTTCCCACCGCGCGCATCGCGTAGTCCCAGCGCTCGCGCGGCCGGTGGACCTGGCGCATCATCTTGAGCGCGGTGGGCGGGATGAAGCTCACGCCGACCTTGTGCCGGGCGAGCAGGCCGAAGGCGCGCTCGGGATCGAACTTGGCGAAGCGGTGCGCGAGGACCGGCGTGCCGTAGTACAGGGCCGGAAACAGCGCGTCGTAGAGACCGGCGATCCACGCCCATTCGGCCGGCGTCCACATCACCTCGTTGCCGCGCGGCCAGTGGCCGAGCCACTGCTCGACCGGCGGGATGACGCCCAGCAGCATGCGATGGGCGTGCAGCGCGCCCTTGGGCTGGCCGGTGGTGCCGGACGTATAGATCAGCAGCGCCGGGTCCTCGGCCTTGCTGTCGGCCGTGGTGAAGGAGTCCGACGCCGCGGCGAGCAGGCGGTCCCAGTCGAGGAAGGCGCTGCCATGGGCGCCGGCGCCGATCACGATCACGGTCTTGAGGTGCGGCAGGCGATCGCGCACCGCCAGCACCTTGGGCAGCTGGCTCATGTCGGTGACCAGGGCCTGCGCCTCGGCGTCGGCCAGGCGGTATTCCAGCGCTTCCTCGCCGAACAGCGTGAAGAGCGGCAGGGCCACGGCCCCCATGCGGTAGCTGGCGAGATGGCAGAGCAGGAGCTCGGCGCCCTGGCTCAAGAAGACACCGATGCGGTCGCCCGTCTCGATGCCGCGTGCGGCGAGCGCGTTGGCGAGCCGCGAGCTTCCGGCCAGGAGCTGGCCGAACGTCCAATGGCGCACCGAGCCGTCGGCCGCCTCGACGATCAGGGCGAGCGCTTCGCGTGGATGGCGCTCGCAGACCGCCCGGCCGATGTTGAAACGTTCGGGCTCGGGCCAGCGGAACTGGCGCATCGCTTCGTCGTAGGAAAGGCCGCGGGGAATCATGTCAGCGATTTACCCGGGTGATCGCCCGTCCGGCCAGCAATTCCTGCGGCGTCGGCACCCACAGCGCGTCGGGCGACGTGTCCATGACGCGATCGACGAAGGCCGGCGCGAGCTTGGCGCCGTGAAGGTAGAAGCGCCGCAGGTCGCGGTTGCTCTCGTGCATGTCGGCGTCGCTCATGCCGGGAAAGCTGGCGCGGTGAAAGCCGAGCCGGCCGCTCGGCGAAACGCTGCGCTCGACGCCGCCCAGGAAGGCGATGGTGCAGGCCGATGCACAGGTGCCGTCGACCCGCGTCGCCAGCCGGCGCTCGTGGAACAGGCGGAAGAGGTCGAAGCCGACTGAAGCCCGTCCACCGGGGCCGGCCAGCACGACCGTACGGATGTCGGGATTGCGCTCGAGAGCAGCGCGCACCGCCGCTTCGCTGCCCATGCCGTAGGAGCCTTCGACGAAAAGCGTGCGGCCGTCGCGGCCGACGCTCACCGTGAGGTCGGCGAGGGCGTCGTCGCCGGTGTAGATCGCCCACATCTCGCGGATCGCCGGCACGGCGCGGTCGAGCACCAGCGCGCCAATGGCGACGATCACCGCTGCGGCGATGGCCGCCGTCGCGGTGAAGGCGAGACGGATGCCGCTGCGCCGCGCGGCGGCGACGATCAGGCCGATCTGCCAGACGGCCATCGCCGAGCCGGCTGCCGCCAGGAGCGAGGGCAGGGCGATGTGCGCCCAGGTGACGGCGATACCGCTGAACACGGCGAGCGACACGCTGCCCAGGCCGACCAGCAGGGCGAGGGCCGCCCAGGTGCCGCGAAAGTACAGGGTCTGCGACAGCGTGGCGGTGCCATCACGCCACAAGGGCACGCCGAGCCGGTCGAGGTAGTCGTGGGCGCGCTGCAGCGGGCCGTTGCGCACGCGCCGGCGGCCGCCGGGAAAACCCGACCAGCGCAGCTCGCCGACCTGCATGGCGCGCGCCGCGGCGGCGGCGTGGTCGAGCAGGCGCCGGCAGTGGCGCGGGCTGCCGACCAGGTGCTCGATGCGGATGTGGTCGGGCTGGCGCGCCAGATCGATCGCGGCCTGCGGCCCGGCGGCGCCATCGATCACGAAGACGGCGCGATCGTCGGAGTCGGTCGGCACGATGGCCGGCGAAAGCCCGGCGAGGGATGCGGCATCGGCCGGGCCGGCGCGGCGTGGGTGGGGTGTTCGCATGGTCGGACGCGCGGTATGCTGCGGCAGTTTTGGCGGAGCGTCTAGAAATGTCCCCCGATGATCATGCCCATGCGCCGCTCGCGCGGGCCAAGAAAGGCGAATCCGGCGTCACGATCGTTCCGTCGGTCTGCCCGCACGACTGCACCAGCACCTGCGCGCTCGACGTCGAGCGGCTGGATGCCAAGCGGATCGGCCGCGTGCGCGGCTCGCTGCGCAACGACTACACCGCGGGCGTGATCTGCGAGAAGGTGGCGCGCTACGCCGAGCGCATCCATCATCCCGACCGGCTGATGAAGCCGTTGCGCCGCGTCGGGCCGAAAGGCTCGCGGCAGTTCGCCGAGATCGCCTGGGCCGACGCGCTCGACATCGTGGCCGAGCAGTTCCTCGCCAAGGCGCGCCAGCACGGCAGCGAGACGGTGTGGCCCTACTACTATGCCGGCACGATGGGCCTGGTGCAGCGCGACGGCATCAACCGCCTGCGCCATGCCATGAAATATTCGCGCTGGTACTCGACGATCTGCGTCACGCTCTCCGATACCGGCTGGATCGCCGGCGTCGGCGCCAAGCGCGGCGCCGACGTGCGCGAGGTCGGCGAGCATTCCGACCTGGTGGTGATCTGGGGCGGCAATCCGGTCAACACCCAGGTCAATGTCATGACGCACGCCATGCGCGCCAAGAAACGCGGCGCCACCTTGGTGGTGGTCGATCCCTACCGCACCGGCACGGCCGAGCAGGCCGACATCCATCTCGCGCCGCGTCCCGGCACCGACGGCGCGCTGGCGGTCGCGGTCATGCACGTCCTGTTCAAGGAAGGCTATGCCGACTGGGACTATTTGCGCCGCTACACCGACGCGCCGGACGAGCTCGCCGCGCACGTCGCGACGCGCACGCCGGACTGGGCGGCGGCGATCACCGGCCTCGCGGCCGACGAGATCGTGTCGTTCGCGCGGCTCTACGGACGGACCAAGGCGTCGTTCATCCGCTGCCATCACGGTTTTAGCCGCAGCCGCAACGGTGCGGCCAACATGCATGCCGTGACCTGCCTGCCGGCGGTGACCGGCGCCTGGCAGCACAGGGGCGGCGGCGCGCTGTACGGCCACACCGGCATGTATCCCATCAAGAAGACGCTGATCGAGGGGCTCGACCGGGTCGATCCCCAGGTCCGCGAGCTCGACCAGTCGCGGCTGGGGCCGATCCTGACCGGCGATCGCGCCGCCTTGAATGGCGGCCCGCCGGTGACGGCGCTGCTGATCCAGAACACCAATCCGGCGATGGTCTGCCCCGAGCTCGAGCTGGTGCACAGGGGCCTCGCCCGCGAGGATCTGTTCACCTGCGTGCACGAGCAGTTCCTGACCGAGACTGCGGCCTTCGCCGACATCGTGCTGCCGGCCACGATGTTCCTCGAGCACGACGACTTCTATACGGCAAGCGGCCATACCTTCTTCCAGGTCACCAAGGCGGTGATCGAGCCGCCCGGCGAATGCCGCGAGAACCACTATGTGATCTCCGAGCTGGCCAGGCGGCTGGGGGCCGAGCATCGCGGCTTCGGCATGACGGCGTGGCAGATCATGGACGAGTCGCTGAAGGAGTCCGGCATGTGGGATGCCGAGACCAACTGGCGCAAGGGCGGCCAGGATTTCCATCTCGGCTTCGAGACCTCGCACTTCCTCGACGGCTTCGTCTGGCCCGACAAGAAGTTCCGCTTCAAGCCCGACTGGGCGGCGTGGGGCCCGCGCGGCAAGGAGATGCCGGTATTGCCCGACCATTTTGACGTGATCGACAATGCCACGCCGGACAAGCCGTTCCGCATGGTCGCCGCGCCTGCGCGCACCTTCCTCAACTCGACCTTCACCGAGACGCCGTCCAGCCGCAAGCGCGAGGTGCGGCCGACGGTGATGATGAATCCCGAGGATTGCCGGGCGCTGGGCTTCGCCGAGGGCGATCGGCTGGCGATCGGCAACGAACGCGGCTCGACGATCGTGCACTGCAAGCCCCGTGCGGGCCAGCAGCAGGGCGTCGTCGTGGTCGAGGGCATCTGGCCCAACCGCGCTTTCGAGACCGGCATGGGCATCAACGTGCTGACCTCGGCCGACCCCGGCTGGCCCAACGGCGGCGCGGTGTTCCACGATACCGCGGTCTGGATTCGCAAGGCGGCGTGAGCGCGGCGTTTCGACCGGCACCCAATCCCGCCATCGCCGAGGCGCAGGCGGCGCGCGATCCCGGGCGCGGCCATGTGCTGGTGATCGGCAACGAGAAGGGCGGTTCGGGCAAGTCGACGACGGCCCTGCACATCGCTGTCGCCCTGATGGCCGACGGAGCGCGCGTGGCCACGCTCGATCTCGACGCGCGCCAGGGCACGCTCGGCCGCTATCTCGAGAATCGGTTGGCCTATGCAGCGCGCAAGAGCGTGGCGCTCGCCATGCCGATTCACGTCGCCGTGCCGCTCTCGTCGATGTCCGACCGCGGCGCGGCGCAAGCCGACGAGCGGGCGCGGCTGGAGACGGCGCTGCAACAGGTGGTCGGTGTGGTCGATTTCGTGGTCATCGACACGCCGGGCAGCGACACCTGGCTGTCGCGGCTCGCCCATAGTTGGGCCGACACGCTGCTGACGCCGCTCAATGACAGCTTCATCGATCTCGACTTGCTGGCGCGGATCGACCCCGACACGCTCAGGGTCGTGCGGCCGTCGGTCTATGCCGAAGCGGTGTGGCAGCAGCGGCAGCTGCGCGCCGCGCAAGGCGGCCGGCCGGTCGACTGGGTGGTGATGCGCAATCGGCTGTCGTCGATCGCCGCGCGCAACAAGCGCGATATGGGCGACGTGTTGCAGGCGCTGGCCAAACGCATCGGCTTTCGCATCGCCCAGGGCCTGAGCGAGCGCGTGATCTACAAGGAGCTGTTCCTGAGCGGGCTCACGCTGCTCGACCTCGCGCGCGGTGGCGGCGGCCCGGCGCTCACGCTGAGCCACGTCGCGGCGCGCCAGGAAGTGCGCGATCTGGTGGCGGCGCTCAATCTGCCGGCGCCGCGCGTGTCGCCTGCGCCATCGGCTGCGCCCGCGACAGCATCAGCCATGCCAAGCCCGCCAGCTGCAGGATGAACAGCGCGCCGAACGCCCAGGCATAGCCGTCGGCCGAGTAGCCGATCGCGGTGCGCGGCCACAGATCGACGACGCGGCCGATCGCCCACTGACCGGCGAAGATCACCGAGAAGACCACGAGGTTGCTCGACGTCGAGACGCGGCCGGCATAGTGGGCCGGGAACGACTGGACGAGCAGCGGCATGTACTGGATGGGCAGTGCGCCGAGGAAGCCGAACATCATCCAGGCCGCCACCGGGTGAAACGACGGCAGAAAGGCAAGCCAGCCGCAGGCCAGGGCGAACAGCAGGCTCGCGAGCGCGGTCGAGGCAAAGCCGCTGACGCCGATGCGGCCCAGGGCATTGAAGACGACGCCGCTCAGCGCGAAGCCCAGCGTCATGATGGCGGTCGTGTAGAGCTGGATGTCGGCGCGGGCCTGCTTGTCGGCGATGCCGCCGACGTCGCGCAGCCACGGCCCGATCCACAGCGTGATGCAGCCGATGAAGGCCAATTGCTGGACGGCGAGCAGCGGCTGGATGCGCCAGTAGAAGCCGTCGACCAGCACCTTGCCGGTGATGCGGAACTGCTCGGCCAGCGTGCCTTGCGGGGCGGCGATGGCGCGTTCGGGCACGACGGTGAGCAGGATCGCCGAGGTCGCGGCGCAGAAGCCGGCGAGCCAGAAGAACAGGCCCTGCCAGGTCATCACCGACAGCGACCATTCGATCGGCCAGGTCGCCGCCATCGAGCCGAGGCCGCCCGCCATCATGTGGAAGCCGGTGATGAGGCCCCAGCGCTCGGGCGGGTACCACAGCGTGATCGCCTTGATGGCCGCCATCAGGCCGCCGGCGAAGCCCATGCCGATCAGCACGCGGGCCACGATCAGCTCGCCCAATGACAGGCTGAGGCCGAACAGGGCCGAGCCGGCGGCGGCCATCGCCAGCAGCACGGCCTGGACGCGGCGCGGCCCGTAGCGGTCGAGCATGACGCCCAGTACCGGCTGGCAGCCGGCGAAGAACAGGAAGAAGGCCGAGGTCAGCAGCCCGAGGTCGCCGGCGGTGATGCCGATATCGCGCTCGAGATGGGGGAAGATCACGGCGTTGACGCCGCGGAATATGTAGGAAAGGAAATAGGCCAGCGCGAACGGCAGGAAGACGCGCAGGAACAGAGTCGCGAAGGTCGGGCTGGCGGTCGTCATGCTCGCGGCGCGTGGCGTTCAGCGTTGGCCGCCGCTGCGCGCCCGCCATTCCCAAGGCTTGTCGCAGCGATGGCCATAGAGCCCTTCGCCGTTCAGCCAAGCCATCCAGTCATCGATCACGTAGCGCCAAGTGTAGCGCAGCGAGGCCCAGGCGAGGCCGCGACGTATCAGGGTGGCGCCGAGGTCCTGGCCGTTGACCAGGCAACTCGCCACCGGCCGGCTGTATTGGTCCTTGGTGGTGATCTTGCAGTCGACGGTCGCGCCTTCGGTCAGCTGGCGCACGGCGGCGCGGGCGGCGTCACCCAGGCGCCAACCATCGGCACAGACCTGATCGGCGTCGGGAAAGTCCACGCCATGCAGCCGCCAGTCGGTGCCGTTCAGTCGCACGACATTGCCGTCGTGCTTGTCCTGGCCGACGGCCGGCGCGGCCAGGCCGAGGATGCAGGCGACAAGAAGGAGGAAACGTCCGGCGATCAACGGCCTTCCCAGCTCGCGAGGCGCGCGCGAGTGTCCGTGCACCATACGGGCTAAATCGGCGGAGGCAATGCGTTCGTCGCTCTGCTATAGGATCGCGTGACGAGCCCATGCCGAATTCTACCATGACCGAAACCGCTCCCGCGACGGGACTGCGCAAGTGGTGGGCCGATCGCGCCTGGAAGACGGGCGAGCGCTTGGACAATATGGGCCGCTGGTTGCTGCTGCACGCGCCGGCCGGGGCCCGGCTCTATGCCAGGGTCCTGTCCAGCCGCCCTCGCCGGCCGCGGGTCTTTCCGGGCTGGACCTTTGCCTACAAGTACTTCATCGAGCGGCGTTGGCTCGCGCTGCGCCGCGGTGCTCTCTGGGAATTTGCGTTGGAGCGCAACCTCGCCGTGCCACTGGTGGTGCGCTGGCTGGCCGGCACTCGGGTCGACGTGACCCTGGGCAACGACAACAGCCTATGCCTTTTTGTCGCGGGCTCGTTCGAGCCCAACGAGTTTGCCTTCCTCGATCGTGCGTTGCGGCGCGACATGACGTTCATCGATGTCGGCGCCAACGAGGGCTATTTTGCTCTGTTTGCGGCCCGCCGCGTGGGGTGGCGCGGTCGCGTCCTCGCCGTCGAGCCGAGCTCGCGCGAGCGCCGGCAGCTCGAACGCAACGTCCGACGCAACCGATTGAGCAATGTCACGATCGTGCCGCACGCGCTCGGGCACGAAGCAGGTTCGGGCATGCTGCGGATCGCCGCCAAGCTGCATGGCGGCCACAACACGCTGGGTGACTTCGCCCACAAGGAGGCAAGCACCGCAGGAACCGAGGTGGTGCCGATCGAGACGCTGGATGCGCTCGTCGAGCGCCTTGCGGTGAACCGGGTCGACGTCATCAAGATCGACGTCGAGGGTGCCGAGCTCAAGGTCCTGAACGGCGCGCGCGGTTTGTTGACGACGATGCGCCCCGTCATGCTGATCGAGGCCAACGACAGCGCGTTGCGCGGCCAGGGGGCGAGCAACGCCGCCCTGCTCGAGTTGTTGCGGACGTTGCGCTACGAAGTCCGGGTTTTCTCCGATCGAACCGGGGAGGTCGAACCCTTCGACGAGGATGGCCCGTTGTCGGCCAACATCGTCGCGCTGCCGCTCCCTTAGTTCCTCTGCAACTTCAGCAGCTCGTGCGACAGGCGGTCGGCGACCAGTTCGCTGCCGCGCGTGGTCCAGTGACCGTCGGTCAGGCGATAGGTGCCCGGCACACCGCCAAGATCGTCGCGCAAGTCGACGACGGGAAGGCCCGCGCGGCGGATCGCGTCGGCAAGGCGCCGGTGACGGGCGTCGGCGGAGAGGGAGGCGCTGAAATACCTGGACCACGGGCGCCAGAACTCGACATAGGCGGGATCCACGGTACCGACCGGAATGAGCGCGACGACCAATGGCACGCCGTGATCCTTCGCCAGTCGATGTGTGGCCGTGAGCCAGCTCAGCGTTTCACCGACCATCTTTGCACCGTCGAGACGGTCGGCCTCTTAGGCGTCGCGCGGCATCGTCCACTGCCCGGTCTCCCAGTCGATCATGCCGCGCAGCAGCCAGCCGGCGAGGAACTCGCGGTCGTTCGCGCGCTTGTCGAAGGCCGTCCACAGACGATCGTTGCCGCGCGACAGGATCTCGCGGATCGCGCCGTCGGGCAGCTTGGGGAAATAGTGCTGCCGCATGTGCCGTGCCGTGCGATCGAGGCGGTCGGCGGCAGGCAGGTCCAGCCACTCGTTCAGCATGGCGAACTCGCCGTCGATGCCCGGATTGCCGCGCCCGAATTCGGACAGGCCGAGCCGATTGACGACGAGCCACGTCGTGCGCGGCACGATCGCCCCGAGCAGGGACGGCAACGGCAGCTCGGCGATCGGCGGCGGCCACGAGCCGAACGGTGTCGTGACGAAGTCGTTGCCGGCGTAGACGGCGAGTAGGATGGCGTCGGGCTTCAAGCGCAGCGCCACATCCTTGATCCGGTAGTGGTACTGCGGCGGCCCGGTCGCCGAGACGCCGAAATTGATCGCCTCCATGCCGCGCAGTTCCGCGGCGGCCCATTTGCGCTCGACGAGCGCCGACACCGGTGCGGACAGGAACGATCCTTCGAGGAAACTGTCGCCGACCAGAACCGAGCGAAACCGCACGTCCGGCGGTCGGGCGAACGTGCGCGGCCGGTCGCGCAGGGCCCAGTCGTTGTAGACGATCTCGGGCGAAGACTTGACGTCGATGGGCCGGATATCTCGCGCCGGATAGCTCGGCACCAGGAAAGTGGCGATCGCCTCGGTCCCGGCCAAGGTCACGGCGAGCAACGACAGGACGTAGACCGGCCAGAAGAGGCGCCGGGCAGTCGCGGTTCGTCTATCGACCGCGGCGCTCAACAGCCTTTGCCTTCTGTACGACACAACGTGTCGAGCACGGGCAACAGGTAGGCCGTCATGCCCTGCGCGAAGGCGGTGGCGGCGCGGGCGTTGGGATGAGGATCGGGCACCGTCACCCATAGGCTTTCCGGAGCGAGCTTCTCGACTGTCGGCAAGAGGTCGACGAAGGGCACGCCGTCCTTCTCGATGACGGTGCGGACCTTGGCGGTGACGTCCGTGAAAGGGTAGGGCTTGAGCTCGCGCAGCTCCGGGATGTTGAAGACCACGAGCTTGGCGCCGAGCGCGCGTGCCGTCGACGCGAACCCGCCCAGCGCCTGCTTGGTCTGCAGCCATCCGGCCGCCTGCGGCTCGTAGAGCATGCGATAGTAGCGCTTCCAGTCCGGCGCTTCGCCGAACTGGCGCAGCAGCGAATCGAGGCGGTAGCGCAGCACGACCCAGGCTGCCGAGTGCTCGGTCAGCCAGCCGCTATCGGCGTAGCGCGGGATCGGCTCGGCATCGTTGATGAAATAGGACAGTACGATGATGTCGGGCTTCAACGCGGCGCCGACGTCACGAAGCAGCGTCAGCTCCTGAAGCGTATTGTAGTTGCCGACGCCGAGATTGAAACCGTCGACCTTGCGACCAGCCTTGGCAAGGTCGTCGACGACCTGATGGGCAAACGTGTCCTTCTCCGCGACACCCCACCCCAAAGTGATCGAATCGCCGACGAAGGCGATGCGGGCAACGCCCGGCCCGGCTTTCTCGCCGATCTCCGGGCCGCGCAAGCCGAGCGAATTGGTTCGGACCGCCACGCCCATCAGCTGCGCCTCGGCGCCGGCGCGATGGCGGTGGCCAAGCTCGGCCCGCGCGTCGCGCACCTTGACTTCGCGGGCATACTTCCACATCTCGAGTTCATAGATCATGCCGTTGTCGACGATCAGGCGGGTCAGTCCTTCCAGAGCGACTAGGCAGACCAGCGATGCGATGACGACCAGGAAAACGTTGAACGCGGCTTTCATTGACGCTTCTGTGCAAGCTTATGCGGTCGAATTCTGCAACGATGCGAAAAGCGCTGCTCGTATAGCGCGTCGGACTGTTGGCGTCATCGGTAGTGGCACCGGGCAGGCTCTTTCACGGTCATTTGACGCGGCAAGGTCGCTTTGAGTTGCCAGGCTGGAGCGGAGTTGGGCGAGGGGCAATGGCCAAGCGGACGGAAGTCGAGGCAGTCAAGGGCACCAACGCGGCGGTGGACGCCTTCACGCGCGAGGTTGCCAAGCTGCCACCCAAGGGGCCGGCCGGCGGACGGGGGCGGCTGCTGTTCGCCATGGATGCGACTGCCAGTCGCGAACCGACCTGGGATCTTGCCTCGACGCAGCAGGGCGAGATGTTCCTGGCCGCGAGCCAAGTCGGCGGCATCGAGGTCCGGCTGGCCTTCTATCGCGGATTCGACGAGTTCAAGGTGAGTCGCTGGACAGGCGATGGTCGCGAGCTGGCGCGGCTGATGGGCGGGGTACGTTGCCTTGCCGGCCGGACCCAGATTGCCCGCATCTTGCGCTACGCCGCCGACCAACGGCGGGAAGGCCGCCTCGACGCCGTTGTGTTCGTTGGCGACTGCTGCGAGGACGATGTCGACGAGGTCGGCCACGAGGCGGGGCAGTTGGGCCTGCTTGGCCTGCCCGTGTTCGTCTTCCAGGAGGGCGACGACCGCATGGCGTCGCGCCTTTTTCCGCAGATCGCCAAGCTCACCCGTGGCGCCTACTGCAAGTTCGATCGGTCGAGTCCCGAGCAGTTGAAACGCCTGCTCGGTGCCGTCGCGGCCTATGCCGCCGGCGGGCAGGCAGCATTGCTGAAGTACGGCAAGGAAAAAGGCGGCACGGCAGCCCTGCTCACTAGCCAGATGAAGAAACCATGAGTCTTTCGGCTGCCGTCGAGGTCTTCTTCGACGAGGAAATCCTGCCCCGCCATCGCGACTGGGTGGCGCACATGGCGGACCGCCGCGGCCCGCCGCCATTCCTCGGCGAATTGCGCGACAAAGCTCGCGCTGCCGGGCTGTGGAACCTCGGCCTGCTCGATCGCCTGTCCAACCGCGACTATGCACCGATCGCCGAGATCACCGGCCGCCTGCCTTGGGCGCCCGAGGTCTTCAACTGCCAGGCGCCGGACGTGCCCAACATGATCATGCTGCAGCATGTGGCGAGCCCGGCCCAGAAGGAGCGTTGGCTGCAGCCGCTGCTCGATGGCCGCGTGCGGTCGGCCTTCGGCATGACCGAGCCGGACGTGGCGTCGTCGGACGCCACCAACATCGCGACCACGGTGCGCCGCGACGGCGCCGACTGGGTGATCGACGGCCGCAAATGGTACATCACCGGGGCCGCTCACCCGGCCTGCGCGTTTGTGATCGTGATGGGTGTGTCGCGACCGGCGGCACCGCGCACCGCTCGCCATTCCTGCGTGATCGTGCCGATGGATGCCAAGGGGCTGCGGATCGTGCGCGAGCTGCGCTTCCTCGGCTGGGAGGACAGTGTCGCGCCGATCGCCGAGTTGGAGTTCGCCGATGTCCGGGTACCAGTGGAGAATCTGCTGGGCAAGGAAGGCGACGGATTTGGCGCCGCGCAGGTCCGGTTGGGACCGGCGCGACTGCACCATTGCATGCGTGCAATCGGCGCCTGCGAGGTTTTGGTCGAGCTGATGATGGCGCGCGCTGCCGAGCGGCGGGCATTCGGCCGCGCTGTGATCGACTACGACGCCACTCAGCAGGCGATCGCCCGGTCGCGCATCGACATCGAGCAAGCAAGGCTTCTGGTACTACGCACGGCCGAGCGGCTGGATCTCTTGGGCCATCAAGCAGTGTGGCGAGACGTCTCGATGGCCAAGGTCGCGGTGCCGGAGATGGCACAGCGTATCGCCGATCGCGCCCTGCAGATCTTCGGCGCCATGGGCGGCAGCGATGATGCGCCGATCCACCATGTCTTCGCCATGGCGCGCTTGCTGCGCATCGCCGACGGTCCTGACGAAGTCCATTTGCGCCAGATCTTCCGCCAAGAACCGGCCGCTCGGTGGAGCATTGCCCAGTCGCCGTACATCACCAAGCCAGTGCTCTAAGCGCCGAGCAGCCGTGCGGTCCAGCCGCCCGGCAGCACCTGGCCCAGCCATACGGCGGCTTTGGTGGGCACCGGAAAGGCGATGCGGGCTTGGTTGCGCGCGAGCCCACGGCGGATGATCTTGGCCGAACGCGCGGCCGGCATCAGGAACGGCGTCGGGAACGGCGCACTGGCCGTCATCGGGCTCTCCACGAAGCCCGGGCAGATGACGCTGACGCCGATACCGTCCTTCTTCAGGACATAGCGGATACTCTCGCCCCACACCCGAATGGCCGCCTTGCTGGCATTGTACGACGCCGAGTAGGGCAGGCCGATGAAGCCGGCCAGCGAGGAGACGATGCCGATCTGGCCGCGCTTGCGCGCGGTCAACCGTGGCAGCAACGGCTCGACGGTATTGAGCACGCCCCCGACATTGACGTCGAATGTCTTGCGGATCACCGAGAAATCGTCGAGCGAGGAGTTGTCCTTGTCGATCGAGATGCCGGCATTGGCGATGACCAGATCAACGGGATGAGCATCGTCGAAGGCGGTCAGGAAAGTGGCGAAGGCCGCGCGGTCGACCACATCGACCCGACCGGCGACGACCGTGGCGCCCTTGGCGCGGCAGTCGGCGGCGACCGCCTCGAGGCGGCCGGCATCTCGACCGGTAAGCGCCAGGACGGCGCCGGGAGCGGCGAACTCGTGAGCCAATGCCGCGCCGATGCCGCTCGATGCCCCGGTGATGACGATGTTGGTGAAATTTTTCATGGGATAACCCTCCGGTGGCGCGCGTTGTCTGGGCTCGGCGCCGATACTAGAGTGCCACGGCGCGGCCAGTGGAGTGAATTTTTGATCGCAAGCATGACGGGATACGCCCGGGCGCAAGGGTCGGATGAACGGCGGCGCTGGGTTTGGGAAGCGCGCAGCGTCAACGGCCGCAATCTCGAAATACGTTGCCGGGTGCCGCAAGGCTTCGACCGTCTGGAGAATCCGGCACGTACCGCCGTAGGCAAGCGGTTGAAGCGCGGCAACGTCTCGCTGACGCTGACGGTCGCCAGCGAACAGCAGGCCAAGCCGCTGCGTGTCAACCGCGCATTGCTGTCGGAGCTCGCCGTCCTGGTCGAGGAGGTGCGGCGGAGCACGGGCGCCGCCGTCCCGACCGCCGACGGCCTGCTGCGTGTTCGTGGCGTCATCGAGGAAGATGATGAGGCCGACGAGAGCGAGGAGACGATCGTCGCCCTCGATCGTGCGCTGACCGGCACCCTCAATGAGGCACTCGCCTCTCTGGTTTCCGCTCGCGCCGCCGAAGGGCGCGCCCTGTCGGCCGTGATCGATCGACATATCACCGAAATCGAGGCTTTGTGTGCGCGTGCCGCCGAACGGGCCGTGGCACAGCTCTCGACCGTGAAAGCGCGCTTCGACGGCCAACTCGGCGAGCTGTTGGAGCGTGCGCCGCCGCTTTCCGAAGAGCGTTTTGCCCAGGAGGTTGCCCTTCTAGTCGGCAAAGCCGATGTGCGCGAGGAACTCGACCGCCTGGCTGCCCATCTCGCCCAGGCGCGCGCGCTGCTGACGGAAGCGCGACAGGACAATCCGGTCGGCCGCAAGTTCGATTTTCTCTGTCAGGAGTTCAATCGTGAAGCCAATACGCTGTGCTCCAAATCGGTCGACATCGAGCTGACGCGCATCGGCATCGATCTGAAAGGCGCCATCGAGCGCCTGAGGGAGCAGATACAGAATGTCGAATGACAACGGAACGTCGGCCATCCAGCGCCGTGGACTGATGCTCGTGCTGTCGTCGCCGTCGGGAGCGGGTAAGACCACGCTGTCGCGCCAGCTGCTGGACAACGACAAGCAGATTCAGCTCAGTGTGTCCTGCACGACGCGACAGAAGCGGCCCGGCGAGCGCGACGGGGTCGACTATCGCTTCGTCGACACCGCGGCTTTCCGCGGCATGATCGAGCGCAGGCAGTTCCTCGAATATGCCGAGGTGTTCGGCAACTACTATGGAACGCCGCGCGCGCCGGTCGACGAGGCGCTCGCGGGGGGCCGCGACGTGCTGTTCGACATCGACTGGCAGGGCACGCAGCAACTGCGGGACAAGGGCCGCG
>Ga0194121_10003479_pt1:2500-23814 | contig 23814 bp, 12 predicted proteins | sample TA2MahCa50mmetaG_FD_148609 | JGI IMG/M metagenome (GOLD analysis project Ga0194121, IMG submission 148609) | Freshwater microbial communities from Lake Tanganyika, Tanzania - TA2015020 Mahale Deep Cast 50m | ecosystem: Environmental > Aquatic > Freshwater > Lake | place: Tanzania...
GCTGGGTTGCCCCATTCGGAGATCTCCGGATCAAAGCCTGCTTAGCGGCTCCCCGAAGCTTATCGCAGCTTGCCACGTCCTTCATCGCCTTCTCGCGCCAAGGCATCCACCGTGTGCCCTTCATAGCTTGACCAACATTGAGTCGAGCTACCACGCTTGAGAACTCTAGACTTACTTCAACTACCCAGTATGCAGTTTTCAAAGACCGGATCGGGGATGCCGCGGGTCTGCCCACCGGGCCTACCTGCTGCGTCTGATTCCCGAATCCTGAAGCAACCCAAGGGTGCTTCCCTGAAAGGGCATCGCGGCCCTCTCAGGAGAACACTCTCGCTGGTTTCGTTTCGGCGATGTCGGACCGTGTTTCTCTTCGTACAGGGATGGAGCTGAAGGGGGTCGAACCCTCGACCTCCGGCTTGCAAAACCGGCGCTCTCCCAACTGAGCTACAGCCCCTTGTTCCTCGTGCTCGGAAGAGCGTATCGAGCGTCCCTGAGGATGGTGGGCCTAGGTAGATTCGAACTACCGACCTCACCCTTATCAGGGGTGCGCTCTAGCCACCTGAGCTATAGGCCCCTTTGCTTCAGCCTTGTACCGTTCGGGAGACCTCGGTCTCTCAAAACTGAATAGTAGCGCGTGAGAGGTCCGGGCTCGGACCATCGAACATGATGCGAAGTCCGCGGCCGATGAAGCTGGCCGGGATTGACCTAGTCGTCCTCGATCTCTTGCGAGACGAGAGACTCCTTAGAAAGGAGGTGATCCAGCCGCAGGTTCCCCTACGGCTACCTTGTTACGACTTCACCCCAGTTACCAGCCATACCATAGGCGGCTGCCTCCCTTGCGGGTTGGCTCACCGACTTCCGGTACAGCTAACTCCCATGGTGTGACGGGCGGTGTGTACAAGGCCCGGGAACGTATTCACCGCGGCGTGCTGATCCGCGATTACTAGCGATTCCGACTTCATGGAGTCGAGTTGCAGACTCCAATCCGAACTGAGAACGGCTTTTTGGGATTGGCTCCCCCTCGCGGGTTTGCTGCCCTTTGTACCGTCCATTGTAGCACGTGTGTAGCCCTGGACATAAGGGCCATGAGGACTTGACGTCATCCCCACCTTCCTCCTGCTTAACGCGGGCAGTCCCCTTAGAGTGCCCAGCTTTACCTGATGGCAACTAAGGGCAAGGGTTGCGCTCGTTGCGGGACTTAACCCAACATCTCACGACACGAGCTGACGACAGCCATGCAGCACCTGATCCACCGGTCCCCGAAGGGAAGATCCTGTCTCCAGGACTGTCCGATGTTGTCTAGCCCAGGTAAGGTTCTGCGCGTTGCGTCGAATTGAACCACATGCTCCACCGCTTGTGCGGGCCCCCGTCAATTCCTTTGAGTTTTAACCTTGCGGCCGTAGTCCCCAGGCGGAGCACTTAATGCGTTAGCGGCGGCACCGCAGGGGTCAATACCCGCGACACCTAGTGCTCATCGTTTATGGCGTGGACTACCAGGGTATCTAATCCTGTTTGCTCCCCACGCTTTCGCGTCTCAGCGTCAGTCACCGTCCAGGAGGCCGCTTTCGCCACCGGTGTTCTTCCAGATATCTACGCATTTCACCGCTACACCTGGAATTCCACCTCCCTCTCCGGGACTCTAGTCTCGCAGTTTCCGACGCACTTCCCGAGGTGAGCCCGGGGCTTTCACGCCAGACATACGAAACCGCCTACACGCCCTTTACGCCCAGTAATTCCGAGCAACGCTTGCACCCTCCGTATTACCGCGGCTGCTGGCACGGAGTTAGCCGGTGCTTCCTCTAAGGGTACCGTCAAACCCTCGCACTATTTGCACGAGAGTCCTTCTTCCCCTCCGACAGGGCTTTACGACCCGAAGGCCTTCATCACCCACGCGGCGTCGCTGCGTCAGGGTTTCCCCCATTGCGCAATATTCCCCACTGCTGCCTCCCGTAGGAGTCTGGGCCGTGTCTCAGTCCCAGTGTGGCTGGTCATCCTCTCAGACCAACTAACCATCGTAGCCTTGGTGAGCCATTACCTCACCAACTAGCTAATGGTGCGCAGGCCCATCCCCAAGCGATAGCTTACATGTAGAGGCCATCTTTGACCGCGGCGGCCGAAGCCGTCGTGGTCTTATCCGGTATTAGCCTATCTTTCGACAGGTTATCCCGAACTCGGAGGTAGGTTACCTACGTGTTACTCACCCGTGCGCCGGTTTACTGGGAAGGCCGAAGCCCTCCGTTCTCCCTCGACTTGCATGTGTTAAGCACGCCGCCAGCGTTCGCTCTGAGCCAGGATCAAACTCTCCAGTTAAATTGCTCGTCGCCTTGCCGAAGCTCGACGACAAACCTTAACGGGTTCCTTCGCCCGAATCTCTCACTGGTTTACCGATCTCGCATCGAGACCGGTGCGCTACTATTCAGTTTTCAAAGACCGAGCTTGCCCACCGGGCAAGAGACGACGTTTAACCCGCGTCCTGCTTCCTGTCAACGTGTTTGTCGTCGGGAATCCGGGGGCGGGAAACGCGCCAGCCCATGCGGCGCCGTTCGACGGATCGATCGGGGCCCATTGCCAGCGAGCCCCGGTAGATAACGGACGCTCACCGGGCCGTCAAGGGGCTTCGCTTCGAAGGGCCGGAGAGCTGCTCAGCGCGGACCGTCGCCGCCGGAGAGATGCCCGCCGGACAGGCGGATTCGCGCCATTCGACGGCGGCCCACGGAGAGCAGCAGATCGCCCGGCGCGACCCGCGCCTGCGGATCTTCGACGATCTGCTCGTCGATCCGCACGGCGCGCTGCGCCACGAGACGGCGGGCATCGCTGTTCGAGGCCGCGAATCCCGCCCGCACGATCAGCGCGAAGAGCTGGATGCCGTCCGCCCCTGCCTCGATCGTCAGGACGTCGGGAGCGTAGGCAGAGCGCTCCTGGAAACGCTGTTCGAAAAAGCGATGCGCCGCCTGTGCCTCGTTTTCCCCGTGGAAACAGGTGACGATCTCCCGGGCGAGGCCCTTCTTGGCCTCCATCGGGTGAATCGCTCCGGTCTCGATGAGAGCGCCCAGGTCCCGGTGCTCGGCGCTCAGGAGAGCGGCGTAGCGGACCATCAGCGGGTCCGAGATCGACATCAGGCGACCGAACATGTCGGCCGGCGGGTCGGCGATCCCGATCGCGTTGCCGAGCGACTTGCTCATCTTCTGCTGACCGTCGGTTCCCTCGAGGAGCGGCATCGTCAGGATGCACTGCGGCTCCTGGCCATAGGCCTTCTGAAGCTCTCGCCCGACGAGCAGATTGAAGCTCTGGTCGGTTCCCCCGACCTCGACGTCAGCGTGCAGGGCCACGGAGTCGTAGCCCTGCACGAGCGGGTAGAGGAACTCGTGGATGCCGATGGGGCGAGACTCGCGCATCCGCTTCGCGAAATCGTCGCGCTCCAGGATCCGTGCGACGGTGTACTGCGCGCACAGCCTGACGAGATCGGCCGGCTTCATCTGGTCCATCCACTCGGAATTGAACCGGATGGTGGTGCGCTCCGGGTCGAGGATCTTGAACACCTGCTCCTGGTAGGTTCGGGCGTTCGCCTCGACCTGGTCCCGCGTCAGGGGTTTCCGGGTCTCGGATTTTCCCGTGGGATCCCCGATCATTCCTGTGAAGTCGCCGATGAGGAACACTACCTCGTGCCCGCAAGCCTGGAACTCCGCGAGCTTGCGCAGGACCACGACGTGACCGAGGTGCAGGTCCGGAGCCGAGGGGTCAGCGCCGAGCTTGATCCGCAACGGGCGCCCCTTCTTCGCGCTGGCCTCGAGCTTCTTCTCGAGCTCGCCGGCGGGAAGAACGTCGACCGCCCCGGCCTGGAGACGCTCCAGCTGCTGCTTCACGCTCAACACGTCCACGCTCAACACGTCTCGTGAGCCTCCTGCACCCGCTCGATCGCGGTCGCTCTTCCGCTTCCGGGGTCGACGTCCAGCAGTGCTCCCTGCACCACGATCGGCCCCTTCGCCACCTCGAAGCGCACGGGCATCTGGTTCAGGAAGCGACGCAACACCTCGTCCCGCCGCATGCCGATCACCGAATCCACGGGACCGCACATTCCGGCGTCGGTCAGGTAGGCCGTGCCCCCGGGAAGAACCCGCTCGTCCGCGGTCTGCACGTGGGTGTGCGACCCGACGACCCCGGCCACGCGACCGGCGAGGTGCCAGCCCATCGCGACCTTCTCCGACGTGGTTTCGGCGTGCATGTCCACCAGCACGACGTCAGCCTCGCCCGCAATCTGCGCCAGGATCCGGTCAACGGCCCGGAACGGGCAATCGAAGCCACCCATGAAGACCCGGCCGATCAGGTTCACCACCGCGACGGAGCTGCCGTTGGCCGCCCGCTGCACGGTCCAGCCACGCCCGGGGTTGCCTTCCGGGAAGTTCGCGGGGCGAAGAATCCTGGTCTCATGCTCGAGCACGGGGAGCAGCGTCCGATGCTGCCATACGTGGTTGCCGGTCGTGATCACGTCGACCCCGGCGTCGAACAGCTCGTCGGCCGAATCGGGATCGAGACCCTTGCCGCCGGCCGCGTTCTCGCCGTTGGCAACCACGAACTCGACCCCGCGCTCGCGCCGCACGCCCCTCAGCCGCCGACGCAGCACCTGACGGGCCCCCTTGCCCACGACGTCGCCCAAGAACAGGAGTCGCATCCGAGTCAGAATAGCTGGCGCGGCCGCCGTCTCCAGCGCGAGCTAGGCCATCACGCGACCTAGCGCGCCAGCTCGCTGGCACGCATCTCGCGGATGACCGTGACCTTGATCTGCCCGGGGTAGGTCATCTCGTTCTCGATCTTTCGCGCCACGTCACGCGCCAGCACGACCGCCTCGTCGTCGGTGACCCGCCCCGGCTCGACGAAGATGCGGATCTCGCGCCCAGCCTGGACCGCGAAGGACTTCTCCACCCCGTGGAACGAGTTCGAGATCCGCTCGAGGTCGTCGAGCCGCCGCACGTAGCTCTCGAGAACTTCACGACGCGCGCCCGGGCGCGCGCCCGACAGGGCGTCGGCCGCGTCGACCAGGGGGGCGAGCAGCGTGTCCGCCTTGACCTCCTCGTGGTGCGCCGCGATCGCGTTGCAGATCTTCGCCGACTCGCCGTACTTGCGCGCGATGTCGGCGCCGATGAGCGCGTGCGACCCCTCGACCTCGTGCGTCAGCGACTTGCCGATGTCGTGCAGCAGTGCCGCCCGCCGGGCGAGCTTCGGGTTGAGCCCCAGCTCGCTCGCCATGACGCCGCAGATGAACGCCGCCTCGATCGAGTGTGCGAGGACGTTCTGCCCGTAGCTGTAGCGGTAGCGCAGCATCCCGAGCAGCTTCACGATCTCTGCGTGGACGCCGTGCACGCCCACCTCGAAGAGCGCCTTCTGGCCGGCTTCCTTGACGGTCTCCTCGACCTCGTGCTCGGCCTTCCGGACGACCTCCTCGATCCGCCCCGGATGGATCCGACCGTCGGAAACCAGCTTCTCGACGGCAATGCGGGCGATCTCGCGCCGCACGGGGTTGTGGCACGAGATCACCACCGTTTCCGGGGTGTCGTCGATGATCAGGTCGACGCCCGTCGCCGCCTCGATCGCGCGAATGTTGCGGCCCTCCCGGCCGATGAGCCGACCCTTCATGTCGTCGGTCGGTAGATGCACCAGAGAAATCGTGCGCTCGGCGACGAACTCGCCGGCGAGACGCTCGATCGCAACGGCGACCACCTTCTTCGCTCGACGCTCGGCGTCCGCCTGGGCCTCCTCCTCGATCTGACGGATCCGCTTGGCCGCCTCATGGCGAGACTCGGCCGTGATCTCCTCGAGGAGCAGCTTTCGGGCCTCCTCCCTGTTCATCCCGGCAGCGCGGTCGAGGGCCCGACGCGCCTCCTCGATGGACGACTGCACGCTGGCGCGCTCGGCCTCGACCGCCCGTTCCTTCTCCTGCACGCCGACCTCGCGACGCTCCAGCTCGGCCACCCGGGTGTCGAGCTTCGCGGTCCGACGGTCCACGTCGAGCAGCTGCGTCGCGAGACGCTTCTCGGACTCCTCGACGCGCAGCCGCTGTTCTCGGATGCTCGCCTCGAAGTCCGTCCGCGTCTTCTGGCTCTCGTCGCGAGCCTGCACGCGCGCTTCTCTTTGATACGTCTCAGCCTCGCGCTTCGCCTCCGCGACGATGCGCTCGCGAGACTCGTCGGCCTCGCGCGCGATCCGATCGAGGCGCCCACGACGCTGCCAGTGCGCGATGGCCGCAAGCAACGCCGCGATCACGAAGCCGACCAGGCCGGCTTGCCAATTGGTCACCGATGAATCTCCAGGATCGCATCCTCTTCGACGACCCGTACTCCCTGGTCGCAGAACGGCCGCGATCGGCATGGTCATGTTGTGTTTTAGTCACCCTGATCCGTACTCTACCGCGCGACCCTAGGAAGAGGGTCCGCGCGCTGTCAAGGGCTTTGCTCGGGGCATGCCGGGGAGCATCACTCCGTGGCGAGTAGCCCGTCCACGTAGGCATCAGGGTCGAACGGCTGCAGATCGGCGATCGCCTCGCCGACTCCGACATAGCGCACCGGCAGCCCCAGCTCGTGGCTGATCGCCACCACGACCCCGCCACGCGCCGATCCGTCGAGCTTGGTCAGAATGACGCCGGTGACGTCCACGGCGCCAGCGAAGGTCCGCGCCTGCGATACCGCGTTCTGGCCCGTGGTCGCGTCGACCACGAGGAGAACCTCGTGCGGCGCTCCGGGCACGACGCGATCGATTACGCGGCGGACCTTCTTGAGCTCCTCCATCAGATTGACCTTCGTGTGGAGCCGGCCGGCCGTGTCGATGAGCACCAGATCGACCTCACGCGCGACCGCCGCGGACATCCCATCGAACACCACCGAGGACGGATCGCTGCCCGGGTTCTGCTTGACGAGCTGACAGCCGGACCGCTCGGCCCAGACTCCCAGCTGTTCGATCGCCGCGGCCCGAAAGGTGTCCGCGGCAACCAGCAGGACGGATCGCCCGGCGGCGCGATGTCGTGCGGCCAGCTTGCCGATGGTGGTCGTCTTGCCGACGCCGTTGACGCCGACCACCAGCAACACCCAGGGCTTCTTCGACAGCCGCTCGGGCTCGGGAGAGACGTCGGGCAGCAACGCGCGCATCCGGGCGTGGAGCGCACGCGCCATGCCTGCGGGGTTGCGCTGGTCTGCCGGCAGGTCCCGCAGCCCCTCGAGGAGAGCCTGCGCCGCGCGGACGCCGACGTCCCCCTCGATCAGGACCTCCTCGAGCGCCGCGATGTCCGCGTCGCGGGCGGAGCCGCGTCGAAACGCCGCGCCGAGCCGTTCGCCGAACGCAGCTCGGCTCTTGGCGAGGCCACTCCGCAGCCGATCCCGGTACGAGACCGGACCTGGCGCCCCGGGAGCCTGTGGCACGGACCGGGGCGGCGTCGGGGTTTCGCCGTGCGCCTCGACCTGCCCGGACGGCTCGGGCGCCCGCGACCGAAGCCGCAACAGCGAGCCGACCAGCGCCACGACGACCGCGACGCCCCAGGCTCCCGCCCACAGGACGAGGGTCGAACCGAGCTCTTGAGGCAAGGCTCAGCTCCGCAGGGACGGCGTCATGCGCTCGCCGCCATCCCCGCGGGACGATTGGCGAGCGACACCGACACGACCTGCGACACGCCGGGCTCCGGCATCGTGACGCCGTACAGGGAGTGGCAGGACTCCATCGTCGTCTGGTTGTGCGTGATGACGATGAACTGCGTGCGCTCGCTCATCCGCTGCAGCAGCGCATTGAACCGGCTCACGTTGGCGTCGTCCAGCGGCGCGTCCACCTCGTCGAGCAGGCAGAACGGAGTCGCCCGCAGGCTGAACAGCGCCATGATCAGGCTCACGGCCGTGAGCGCACGCTCGCCGCCCGACAGCATGCTGTTCCCGACGCGCTTGCCCGGAGGCTGCGCCTCGATCTCGACGCCACTCTCGAGGAGATTGCTCGGGTTGGTCAGCTTGAGCGACGCCGATCCACCCCGGAAGAGCTCGATGAACAGCTCGGAGAACTTCTCGTTGGCCCGGTCGAAGGTCTCGCGGAAACGGCTGCGCGTCGTGCGGCTCAGCTCCGTGATGGTCCGGTTCAGGTCTTCCATGGACGTTTCCAGATCGGCGCGCTGCGTCTCGAGGAAGCCGAAGCGCTCCTCGAGCTCGCGCGCGTCGGCGATCGCCGTGACGTTCACCTCGCCGAGCCGCTGGATCCGCTCCTTCAGCTCGCCCACCCGCCGGGTCGCGGCGTCGGCGTCGAACTGCTCGGGGACCTCCAGCGAATTCGCCTCGACCTCGTGCCGCTCCCGCGTGTAGCTCGCCAGCGCCTCGAGCTGCGCACGACGCTCCGCCAGCTTGACCTCGAAGCCGCGGCAGCGCTCACGCTCGCTCTCCATCGAGCTCCGGGCGCGTACGAGTTCCTCCTCGGCGGCACGAAGATGCTCCTGCGCCGAACGCGCCGCGCCGCGGGCGTCCTCCATCTCGCGCTCGCCGGCCCCGAGCACCTCCCGAGCGGCCACCAGGTCGGTGCCGAACTGCGCCAGCGCCGTCGCGCCGCTCTCGCGCTGCCGTTCGAGGTCGGCGATCTCCTGCCCGAGCGCTGCAAGGCGCGTCGCGACGAGGTCGCGCTCGTGAACGAGGCGATGCAGTTCCGCTTCCGCGCGCCCCAGAGCCTGCCCGAGGTTCGCCCGCGTCTCACGACCCCCGTCACGCCGCACACGACAGGCGTCCAGCACCGCGCGGCGCGCATCCAGCTCCTGGTCCGCGGCAGCAACACGGGACTCGCCCGCCGCGACCGCCCGCTCGCACTGCTGCGCATCGTCGTCCGCCGCGGCCAGCGCCTCGGTCGCTCGCGCGACCGCGGACTCTGCCGTGGCGACCTCGCTCGATGCCTCGGCCAGGCGGGCGTGGCCCGCCTGCCGCTCGCGCTCGGCGGCGTCCGCCGCGTGCTCCGCCGAAACCAGCGCAAAGGTCGCCGAATGCGCCTGCGCGTCGAGCTCCCGCAGTCGCGCCGCCAGTGCCGCACACTCCTCTCGGGCCTCGCCGAGGCGCAGCTCGAAGCTCGCGAGCCGCACCTCGTCGTCCGCGAGCTGCGCCGCGAGCTCCCCGAGCTCGCGGCGTCGAGCGAGCAACTCGGTACCGCGCAGTCCCTTGCCCGCGGTGACGATGCCGCGCCGGTCGATGACGTCGCCCGCCCGGGTGACCCAGCTCAGGCCGTCTTCGCGCCCGCGCCAACCACGCACCGCCTCCTCGAGGTCGTCGGCGAGCGCCACGGTGCCGAACAGCGCGGCGCGCAGGTCCTCGTGCCCCCCGCGCACGCCGATCCGATCGGCGAGCATTTCGATCCCCGAAGCCAGCCCCGGCCGGGGAGCCTCGTCGTGGCGCGGCTCGATCGGCACCAGCGAAACGCGACCTTCGCCGACAGCGCGCAGCCCGTCGGCGAGCGTCGCTGCGTCCTCCGGCCGCTCGACAATCGCTCCCCGCAGCAGGTCGCCCAGCACGGCAGCGACCGCAGGCTCGAGCTCGGTCGGGATGTCGAGCGCGTCGACCACGAGACCCCGCGGCTCGGGCTCGAGGCTCATGACCGTGGTGATTCCGTCCGCGTACCCGTCGTAGGCCTGCTCGCGGCTCCGGAGGCCGTCGAGGCGGCCCCGGACGTGCACCATCGACTCGCGCAGAGCGCCATGGCTCTCCGTGAGACGGTCCATCTCCTCTTCGCCGGAGCGCAGCGCCGCAGCCGCCGTGATCTGATCGGCCGAGAGCCTCGCGTGCTGCGCACGGGCCGCATCGAGCGCCACGGCGCGCTCGCTCACGAGCGCGCGAACCGCGTCGAACTCGGCACGCCGGCTCTGCAGGCGCTCGAGAGCGCGCTCGTGGCGTTCGCGAACCCCGGCGAGCCGGGCGGCGGACTCCGCGCGTCCCTCGCCGGCACTGCGCAGACGACCGCGCTCCTCGTTGAGCGCCGCCAGCGCCTGCGCGGACTCCTGCTCGCACTGCGCGTACACGGGCCGCAGCTCCTCGAGCTCGCGCTCGACGACCGCAAGCGCTTCGACCGCGCGCACCGCCTCGTCACGCGCCGACTCCGCGGCCCGCTGCGCTGCAGCCGCCGCGTCGGCGACGCTCGAGTGGCGGTCCCGCAGCCCGTCCATCTCCTCCCGGCCACGCGTCACGCGCAGGTCGATCGTTCGGAGGGTCTCCTGCAGGGCGGTCTGGCGCTCGGTGATGCGGACCACCGTCTGGCTCGCCTCGCCCAGCGCCGCGAACGCGCGCTCGATGCGCTCGCTCACGGCGCGCTCCGCGACCCCCGCCTCGGCGCGCAGCCCCTCCTGGACGGCGACTGCCTCCTGCGCTTCGCGGGCTGCGCCGATCGCGTGCGCGAGCGCAGCCTCGAGCTCGCCGATCTCGCCCGTCAGGCCCGCCCAGCGAACGGCGGCCAGCCCGAGCTCGGTCGCCCGCAGCTCCTTCTCGAGCGCGCGGAACTCCTCGGCGCGCTTGGCCTGCCGTCGCAGCGCGCCGAGCTGCCGTTCGATCTCGCGCATGACGTCCTTCACGCGCGACAGGTTCTCCATCGTGCGCTCGAGCTTGCGCTCGCACGCGATCTTGCGGCTGCGGAAGAGCGTCGTGCCTGCGGCTTCCTCGATGAAAAGGCGGAGCTCCTCCGGCTTGGCGTTCACGATCTGCGTGACGCGCCCCTGCTCGATCATGGCGTAGGCCTTGGGGCCGACGCCGCTGCCGAGGAACAGTTCGGTCACGTCTCGCAGCCGCGCCGGTGCGTCGTTGATGAAATAGTGCGATTCCCCGGAGCGGAAGATCTGCCGCTTGACCGTGAACTCGGCCATTCGCGCGACGTACGCCGCCAGTCCCTCCTCCTCCGCCGCGACGGGCAGCGAGGTGTCGGTCTGCTCGAAGGTGAGGACGACCTCGGCGAGGTTCAGCGGGGGGCTCTTCGCGTTCCCCACGAAGATGACGTCCTCCATCTCCTTGGCGCGCAGGTGCTTGACGCTCTGCTCACCCAGCGCCCAGCGGATCGCATCGGCGACGTTCGACTTCCCGCAGCCGTTCGGGCCCACCACGGCGTTCAACCCTTCGGTGAGGCTCAGCCGTGTGTGGTCGCGGAACGATTTGAAGCCGAACAGCTCGATCTGCCGGATGCGCACACCCACCTCCTCGTCACGGCCCTCGCGCACCGCCGCCGCGTGCGTGGGCGCGTATCCCATCAATTAGTGGTGCGAGTCAAGGCGTACCACTAGCCGTTGCGGTCACGCTACGCCACGCCGTCACCGCGCCCGCCGTCGAGAAAGGACAGGAACGGGCGCCACTCGCGGTAGCGCGCCTGGCCGTAGTCCTCGCCGAGGAACGGCGTCCACGCGGGGCGAACCGGACGCCGGAGCAGCCGGATACCCGACTGCTCCGGCGTGTTGCCGCCCTTGCGGCGGTTGCACGAGTGACACGAGCAGACGACGTTGTCCCAGGTCGAGAGCCCACCCTGCGAGCGCGGCACCACGTGATCGAGGTTGAGATCGCTCCGCGGCAGGCGTCGACCGCAATATTGGCAAGTGTCGTGATCGCGCGCATAGACGTTGTGCCGGCTGAACCGGAGGTGCCGCCGCGGCACTCGGTCGTAGGTCACCAGGACGATGACGCGCGGTACGGGCATCGCACCGGCGACGAGCCCCAGCCACTCCCCGCCCTCCGGCCGCTCTCGCCACCCGCCGAAATCGAAGGTCTGATAGTCGGCGTCCACGGCCCGGGCGATCCCCTGAAACAGCAGGACGCAGGCCCGGCGCACGGTCGTGATGTGGATCGGCAGGAAGGATCGATTCAGGACGAGCGTCTTCGAATGGAGGACGTCGGCAGGCCGCGCACGGCGACCCGCGTCATCGGGCCACTCAGGCCCGCCCACCACCGTAGGGCCCATGGCCGCTCTGTATCGGTCCGTGCATCCCGCCGCTTCCTCGAGCGGGAGGTACCTGTGCCTGCCCGGAGAAGTCAAGACACCGCGGAAGGCCTTGCTCTTTCGCCGACCATTGGATAGCGTCCGTCAACATGACGACCGCGCCACGCGCGTGGGCTCCAAAGATGCCTCCACGCCGTGCCGCGCCGCAGAGCGGGCTCGCTGCATCCGCCGCCGATGCCCGCGACGCCAATGCGGCGGCAGCCGGCGCTCATGCACCCGCCTTCCCGCCGACGGCCCGCTGACGTGCAGAAGCGCATCATCATCAACTCGTCGGCGATCGAAACCCGTGTCGCCCTCTGCGAGGCGAGCGTCCTCGCCGAGCTGCACGTCGAGAGCGGCGAAGAGCACTCGATCGTCGGCAACATCTACAAGGGCAAGGTCCTCCGCGTCCTTCCCGGGATGCAGGCCGCCTTCGTCGAGATCGGCCTCGACAAGGCTGCCTTCATGCACGTGTCCGACTTCTGGCGGGCGCCGGGCGCCGATGGCCCGGACGGTGCCGCAGGCGAGGCAGCCGACCTCGAGATCGAGCCGTCCCTCGCCGCCTACGCCGAGGAGGTCGACGCGGAGCCTGCGGTCCCCCCGGCCGAGCCGCCCCCTCCCGCCGAGACGAACGGCACCAGTGCGGCGGCGTCCGCGAGCGTGACGCTCGAGCCCACGGTGGAGGACGCGCAGTCGGCCGGTGCCGATGCCACGGCCGATGCCGACGACGGCGAAGCTCCCGATGACCGGCCACGCGCACGCGAAGAATCACCGATGCCGTCGATCGAAGAGGTCCTGACCAAGGGCCAGGAGATCCTGGTCCAGGTCTCGAAGGAGCCGATCGGATCCAAGGGTGCGCGGATCACGTCGCACATCTCGCTGCCGGGGCGGTACGTCGTCTACATGCCGACCACCGACCACATCGGCGTGTCGCGCCGGATCGAGGAAGACAAGGAACGCAAGCGCCTGCGCGACATCGTCGCCACCGGCCGCCCGAAGGGCGCCGGCGGGTTCATCGTCCGGACCGCCTGCGAGGGGGTCAGCAAGCGCGAGATCGTCGCCGACATGCGCTTCCTGGCTCGGCTGTGGACGAGCATCGTCAAGAAGAGCGCCGCGAGCAGCGCTCCCGCCCTGCTCCACGCCGACCTCGACCTCGTCCTGCGCGCGATCCGCGACCTCTTCACCAGCGACGTCAAGCAAGTGGTCGTCGATCAGCCCAACGACCATCGACGGGTGATCGACTTCGTCGACAGCGTGCTGCAGCCCAAGCTCAAGTCGCGCGTCGAGCGCTACGAGGACGTCGAGCCGATCTTCGACCACTTCGGCATCGAGAACCAGGTCAGCCGCGCCCTCGAGCGCCGCGTCTGGCTCAAGTCGGGTGGTTACCTGGTGTTCGACCAGACCGAGGCGCTGACGACCATCGACGTCAACACGGGCCGCTTCGTGGGCAAGAAGACGCACGAGGACACCGTCCTCAAGACGAACCTCGAGGCGGCGCGGGTCGTCATCGACCAGCTCCGGCTGCGGAACATCGGCGGCATCATCATCATCGACTTCATCGACATGGAGAAGGCTGCCAACCGGAAGAAGGTCAGCGAGGCCCTCGCCGAGGCCGTCAAGCGGGACAAGGCGCGCACCAACATCCTGCGCATCTCCGAGCTCGGGCTGGTGCAGATGACGCGCAAGCGCACCCGCGACAACCTGCGGCAGCTGGTCACCACCCCGTGCTCCACCTGCGGTGGCGACGGCCGACTGAAGTCCGTCGGCGCGCTTGCCGCCGAGGTCCTGCGCATGGTGCGCCGACAGGCCGCGACCGCCGTGGACGTCGAACGGATCGTCCTGACCGTGTCCACGGAGATCGGCGCGGCGCTGCAGGGCCCGCTGCGTGCCGCGGTCGACGAGCTGATCGCCAAGCTCAGGGTGCGCGTCAGCGTGCGCACCGACGCCAAGCTGCCCCGTGACCGCTCCGAGCTGCAGATCACATCGAAGCCGTCGAGCAAGCACACCCGCGAGCCCGAGCGCGCGCCGCTGTCCGCCGCTTCCCCCGAGCCCGCCGCAAGCGAGTCTTGACCGGGCCGGCGGGGTCAGCCCGTCGCGGAGAGGTGTCCGTCGGCTCTGCGATAGACCTCGCGCCCCGCGCCGATGCCGTCGGCCCGACGCAACCAGATCGACAGCACGCACCCTGCCCCGACGTGGTAGCGCACCTGCAGGGTCGCGCCCGCAAGGCGGTCGCCGTTGCGGCGGAGCGCGAGGATCACCTTGCCGAGGCACTGCTCGAAGTCGTCGCGGTCGACTTCGCCCGGAGGCTCCGCGGCACCGCGGACGAACTCGTGCGCCGAGACCTCGAACGACCCCTCGTCCGCCAGGGCCGTCGTCGCAACATCGCGCGAGCAACGGGCTCCTTCGGCCGCCTCCGTCCGTACGAGGTCGAGATCGAGGTCGACGAGAGCGAGCTGCTCCACCAGTCGCGCACGCTCGTCGAGGAGAATTCGCAATCTTGCAGATAGCGCATCGTGCCGGGAGGTCCCCGAGAGGCCGCTGCGCTGCCCCCCGTCGTGCCGCGATTCCCGCGTGATCTCCTTGCTTTGTGACATTTCGTCAGCCTATACACTGCTGGCGGTGCTTGCCCAGAGGAGGTGGTGAGATGGAGTTGCCCAAGTGCCAGAAATGCAACAACGGGTTGCTGATTCCACTCTCGGACTATGGGCAGGAGGGCGCGACGGTCATGTTCAAGGCGTGGGTCTGCACCAACCCCGATTGCGGCTTCTCGCTGCGCATCGACAAGGGTGAGGTGACCTTCGGCCGCCAGATCGCGCAGAAGCACTGAGGGCAGACCACCCGCCGGGCAAGCGAGACTCCTCACGAGCACCGATCCGATGGCCGCACGAACCAGGCGACCAGCCGGGATTCGCACCGCAACGCAGCGCTCCGCTCTCGGCGTGAGCGCGTGACCAGCCGAATCGGGGGACGGCCGGCGTCCCGTCCATCGCTGGCCCGACGGAGCGGCCGGCGCATCCCGAGAGACCGCATCGTGACCGCCGCCCAGGCGGTGCGCCGCGTCGGCTCGGGCGACCACATCTTCATCGGGTCGGGCTGCGCCGAGCCGCAGCACCTGGTGCGCGCGCTCGTGGAGAACGAGGACGTCGTCGAGGGCGAGATCCTGCACATCCTGACGCTCGGGGCGGCGCCCTACGCCGATCCGCGCGTGCCCGGTCGCTTCCGTCACAATGCCCTGTTCATCGGGGCCAACGTCCGCGAGGCGGTCGACGCCGGACTCGCCGACTACACCCCGGTCTTCCTTTCCGAGATCCCCGCGCTGTTCCGCAGCGGACGCATCGAGATCGACGTCGCCCTGATCACCGTCGCGCCGCCCGACCGAGCGGGCTACGCGAGTCTCGGCATCTCGGTCGACGTCGTGAAGAGCGCCATCGAGGCAGCCGACGTGGTGCTGGCCGAGGTCAATCCGGCGATGCCGCGTACGCACGGCGACAGCTTCGTACACGTCTCCGAGATCGATGCCTTCGTGGAGAGCGACGCAGCACTCCTCGAGCTGCCGCGACTCGAGCCCGATGCCGTGTCGCGGGAGATCGCGCGCAACGTCGCGAGCCTGATCCCCGACGGCGCCACGCTCCAGATGGGCATCGGCGAGATGCCCGACGCGCTGACGCCGTTTCTCGCCGGCAAGCACGACCTGGGCATCCATACCGAGATGCTGTCCGACTTCATCGTCGACCTGATCGAGGGCGGCGTGGTCACGGGGCGCCGCAAGAACATCCACAAGGGCAAGGTGGTCACCTCGTTCTGCATGGGCAGCCGGCGGCTGTACGACTACGTCGACGACAACCCGGTATTCGAGTTCCTCGGCGTCGACCGGGTCAACGACCCGTTCGTCATCTCGCGCCACGACGACATGGTCGCGATCAACTCGGCCACCCAGGTGGACCTCACCGGCCAGGTGTGCGCCGAATCGGTCGGGCACCAGTCCTTCAGCGGCATCGGCGCGCAGGCGGACTTCATTCGCGGCGCGAGCCGCTCGCGCGGCGGCAAGCCCATCATCGCGATCCGCTCGACCGACGAGAACGACGCGGTCTCGCGCATCGTGCCCGCCCTCAGCGGGGGGACCGGCATCGTGACCTCGCGCGGCGACGTGCACTACGTGGTCACCGAGTACGGCGTCGCAAGTCTCCACGGCAGGACCGTACGAGAGCGAACCCTGGCGCTGATCTCGATTGCCCACCCGAGCTTCCGCCAGGAGCTCCTCGATGCGGCGAAGGCGCGCCGCTACGTGATGCCGTCCCAGCTACCGATGCCGGAGAGCGGCCGGCCCTACCCGATCGAGGCCGTTTCGGAGTCGCTGCTGAAGGACGGCAGCCGGGTCCTGTTCCGGCCGCTCCGGCCCGACGACGAGCGCGCCCTGCGCGACTTCTTCCACTCACACTCCGACGAGACCGTGTACCTGCGCTACGGAACCCCGATGAAGCGACTGTCGCAGAAGCAGGTCCAGCGGTTCGTGACGCTCGACTACGACCAGCGCATGGCGCTCGGTGCGTTCGTCGCACCGAGCGACGCGCGCGGCAGCGACCTCGACCGCCTGATCGGCATCGCCCGCTACGACCTCGACCCCAGCACCAACCTCGCCGAGTGCGCGTTCGTCGTCCACGACGACTTCCAGGGACAGGGCCTCGGAACGCAGCTCCTGCAGAAGCTCATGCGCTACGCGCGCCTACGCCGGATCGACGGCTTCACCGCTCAGGTGGTGGCGCGCAACGTCCGCATGATGCGTGCCTTCGCACGTTCCTGCTCACCGATGACGAGCCACCTCGTCGAGGGCAACTACGAGCTGTCGTTCCGCTTCAGCCAGATCGACAAGGCACGCCGTCAGGAAGCTCGCGAGGGCGCAGCGCTCGCGGCTGGCAAAGGGCGCGCGCCCGATTGGCCCACCGCAACGCCCAGCGCTGCGGACGATCCCGGTCGCCCTTCCGGCTGACGACACGACTCGACGACCTCGAGCTGACCGTCCGAGCGCACGACGACCTCCCCCGTCTGGTCGCTCTGCAGCCACAGGGCGCCGCCGCGGCGCCAGCGCTCGCGCACCTCCGGCGCGGGAAAGCGGAACCGGTTGTTCGCACCGAGCAGCGCGACGGCGACACCCGGCTGAGTGGCCCAGACCAGCGACCGCGCGCTCGACGTGCGGCTGCCGTGGTGGGGAACCTTCACCCACGTCGCCGTCAGGTCGATCCGCGAGCGCAGCAGCGCCGCCTCCCCCGGCGCCTGGATGTCGCCCGTGAGCAGCACCCGCGACGCGCCGAAGCCGATCAGAAGCACCAGCGACGCGTCGTTGTCGGACGCGTCCCGGAGCGCAGCAGGCGGATGCAGCACCTGCACCGTGGCACCGCCGGCGGCGCGCACGAGCTGGCCCGCCGAGAGCGTCCGGGGAACGACCCCACGCGCGGCCAGAGCGTCTTCGAGCGCGCGGAAGGTCGCGCTGCTCGAGCCGCGACCGCTCGACCAGAAGCCCCCGACCCGGAACGACCGCACCACCGCGGCGAGACCTCCGTAGTGGTCGAAGTCCGGATGGGACAGCGCCACCGCGTCGAGCGTCCGCACGCCGGCGCGTCGCAACGCCGGCACCACGACGCGCTCGCCCGGGTCTAGCGCTCCGCCGAGCCCGCCTCCGTCCACGACGATCGCCGCGGCGGTACGCGGCAGCCGCGCGACCATCGCGTCTCCCTGTCCCACGTCGAGGAAGCGGACCTCGAGCCGCGGCAGCAGGTCCGCCTCGAGCGCCAGGCAAGCGCGCACGACGACCAGAGCCGCGCCGCAGCCGAAGAGCAGGCGGCGCAACCGTCCCGCCGGGACCGCGATCGCCGCGAGCGGCACGAGCGCGCACGCGACCTCGAGCGGCGACGAAAGCGTGCGGTCGAGTGCACACCATGGGCTCGACGCGAGCCACGACACGAACGCGTTGGCCGGCGCGACTCCCCGGGCGGCCAGCGCGAAGAGCCCCTCGGCGGCGACTCCGGACAGAGGCAGCACGGCCGCGCCGGCCAGCGCCACGAGCAGTGCGAGCCACCCGACCAGCGGTACGATCAGCAGGTTGGCGAGCACGCCCAGCGTCGCAACCGAGCCGAAGTGGAACGCGGTGAACGGTCCGGTCGCGAGCCCGGCCGAGACGGCCGCAACCAGTGCCCCGCCGACGGCACCTGCCGCCCGGCCGTGCAGCCGCGCAGGATCCAGCCAGCGCCCGCCGTGCGCCTGCCGCCACGCCTCCCAGCGTCGACCCGCTGCCACGAGTCCCGCGACCGCGACGAACGAAAGCTGGAACGACGGCTCCTCGGCGACTCCGGGATCGGTGAGGCACAGCAGGATCGCCGCCGCGGCGAGCGCGCTCCAGATCTCCGCGCGGCGCACCAGCACGACGCCACCGAGCGCGAGCGCCGCCATGGCGAGCGATCGCATCGTCGCGACTGCGCCACCGCTCAGCAACGCGTACAGCGTCGCCGGCAGCAGCGCGACGAGCGCCGCCGGCCGCACCACGAGGACCCGCAGCGCGAGCCAGGGCCACATGGCGAGGAGCCGGCGCAGCACCGCGAAGCACGTCATCGCAACGACGGCGATGTGCAGGCCCGAGACCGAGAGAACGTGTGCCGTGCCCGTGCGCGCGTAAGCCTGGCGGAGCTCGGCCGGAACGTCGCCCTGATCGCCGTAGACGAGCGCCGCAAGAACCGCCCGGGCGGTCGCGTCCGGCACGGATCGAGCGAGGGTCGCACCGATGGCACGCCGCGCGGCGTGCAGCGCGACGTCGAGAGCCCGATCCGACCGCGACGGAGCGACGAGGCTCCAGCTGCGATCGCTCGCGACCGACGCCGTCGCCAGGATTCCCTGGCGCCACAGCGTCCGCGCGTAGGCGTCGGCCCCGCCGTTGCAGAACCCGCGCGGCACGCGAAGCTCCGCCACCCGACCACGAACGGTCTCGCCGACCGCCCATTCGCGCGACGGGCTCCAGAGCGTGATCCGCACGCGCCCGCCATCCGGCAGCGAAGGCGCTTCGTCGGTCAGGTCCAGGTCGAGCGAAACCGCCGGGCTGCCACCGCGGCCACGGTGAGTGCGCACCCGGGCGACACGACCCTGTAACTCGACCGGTCGGGACGTGAAGCTCTCCGCAAGCTCGAGCCGCGCCACCTCCGACGACCACGCCTGCAGCGCGCCGAGCACTCCGGCGAGACCGGCCAGGACCGCCGCGGTGCCGATCCGTCGGTGCCACCGCCACAGCGCGGGCCACGCCGACGTGACAGCGAGGAAGCAGGCCGTGGCGAAGAGTCCGTCGAAAGCACCCGCGGCCTGTCCGGCCATGAGGCCGACAGCGAATAGCGGCAACCACCACGCCCGACCCAGCGGACGGCGCGCCGACAGTGGCCGCGCCGCCCTCACCATCTGCTCCGCACTCTCCGGCCGTCGCGTCTGGCGCCCGCGCGAGACAGGGCGGGCGCAGCGGCTCGGAACTCATCAGCCCGCGGGGTCGCTCTCCAGCGCGCGCTTGATCCGCTCCGCGAGGGGCCGACCGAATCCCGGCAGGGCCTCGATCTCCTCGACCGCCGCCGCCCGGACCCGTGCCAGGCTGCCGAAGTGGCGCAGCAGGGCACGCCGCCGCTCCTCACCGATCCCGGCGATCTCTTGCAGCGGAGACGCCCCGAGCCGCGCACGATCGCGCAGCTTCTGGTGGTAGGTCACCGCGAACCGGTGCGCTTCGTCGCGCACGCGCTGCAGCAGGAAGAGCGCGCTCGAGTTGCGTGCCAGCACGACGGGGTTCACCCGTCCCGGCAGGAAGACCCGCTCCTCGACGCGCTCGATCTCCGGCGAGGTCGGGCTCCGCTCGACGCGCATCTTCGCGAGGCCGACCACGTCGAGGCTCGTGAGGCCGAGATCCCCGCACACGGCCGTCGCCACCCCGAGCTGGCCCCGGCCGCCGTCGATCACCAGCAGGTCGGGCAGGTCGTTCTTCTCGAGACCGGCGCGCAGGCGTCGCTCGAGCACCTCCCGCATGCTCGCGAAGTCGTCGGTCCCGACGACCGTGCGGATCCTGAAGCGCCTGTACCGCCCGGGATCGGAGCGACCCTCGTCGAACGACACCACCGAACCAACGGTCTCGCCGCCCTGGAAGGTCGAGATGTCGACGCACTCGATGCGCTTGGGCGGGTTCCGGAGCTGCAGCTTGTCCTGCAGCTCGCGAGCGGTCTTCTCGGAGCGCTCCTCGTCGTCGCGTCGCTCGAGGAACGCCTGGCGGGCGTTGGCCTTCGCCATCTCCACGAGACGGACCCTCTCGCCGCGGCGCGGGACGACGATGGAGACGATCCGCCCCTTGCGCTCACGCAGCAGCTCGGCGCGCGGCTCGGCGTCGTCGATCGGCAGCGGCAGGAGAACCTCGTCGGGAACGAAGCGCTCGCCCTGGTAGAACTGCGTGAGGAGAGATGCCAGCACCTCCTCGTCGGGCAGCTCCCAGTCCGCGAACCCGAAGGACTGGTTCGCCGTGAGCTTGCCGGCGCGGATCATCAGCACCTGCGCCTCGATGGAGCCGCCCTCGCGATAGAGCCCGAACACGTCGCAATCGCCACCGCCGTGGCGCACGGCCCCCTGGCGTTCGCCGGTCTTCTCGATCGCCCGCATCTGGTCGCGGAACCGCGCGGCGTCCTCGAAGCGGAGCCCGGCAGAAGCTTCCTGCATGCGCTTCTGGAGCAGAGTGCGCAGCTGCGAGTCCTTCCCCTCGAGCAGCAGGGTGACCGCACGCAGGTGCTGCTCGTACTCGGCGCGGTCCACGGGCAGGACGCACGGCCCGAGGCAGCGCTTGATCTGGTACTCGAGGCATGGGCGCGTCCGGTTGCGGAACACGGGGTCGCTGCACGTCCTGAGCGGAAAGACCTTGCGGATCACGTCGAGCGTGTCGCGCACCGCCGACGCCGAGTGGAACGGCCCGAAGTAGCGGCTGCCGTCGCGCGCGATCCGGCGCGTGACCAGCACGCGCGGCCAGGGGTCCGCGGTGGTGACCTTGACGCTCACGTACGACTTGTCGTCCTTGAGCCGGATGTTGTAGCGCGGCTTGTACTGCTTGATGAGGTTGTTCTCGAGGATGAGCGCTTCCTTCTCGTTCCTCGTGACCAGACACTCGAGATCGCCGACGCGGCGAACCAGGAACTGCACCTGGTGACGCTCGTCGCCGCCCCGGAAGTAGCTCTGCACGCGCGGCCGGAGGCTCTTCGCCTTGCCGACGTAGATGACCTTGCCGGCGCGGTCCTTGAGCAGGTACACGCCGGGCTCGGCCGGCACGGCAGCGACCCTGGCGGCGAGGCGCGTGCCTGGCTCGTCGTCGAGATCGTCTT